>Ga0075163_10008437_pt1 | contig 13567 bp, 14 predicted proteins | sample JI1023141ADNA_FD_71478 | JGI IMG/M metagenome (GOLD analysis project Ga0075163, IMG submission 71478) | Wastewater effluent complex algal communities from Wisconsin, to seasonally profile nutrient transformation and Carbon sequestration -... | ecosystem: Engineered > WWTP > Effluent > Algae...
CCCACAATCTCCTAGAGAACAGACTTGCTTAAGGAGATAAAAGTCCGAAAACTCACCCCATCAAAAAAAAGCCCCCAAAATTTTCATCCTGAGGGCAAATTTTCTCTCATATTTCATAGAACGTCATTACATTCGAGGCCTAAAGAAAATGGAGCTACGGTGTGGTCTTGCTCTTTTGCGTTATGTTGTCAATCTGTGTTGGAAGGTTAAAGGAATCTCATCCCGAACTCATAAGAAGTAAGGCAAAGGCAGTGGCGTAAAAAAAGATAACAGAACTAAGGAGGTATAAGATAGATCAAAATTAAATTTTTATGACTCATCAGATTAAGAGATTAGATCAGTCTCTTAAAGGGCAATCTATTGCTTCATAGGAGACAATAAAGTTATGAACAATTTTTTTATTCCCTTGCACGGAGTAGCAACGGGAATGCCTCCTTGAGTATTTTGGTTGCTTTATATGGTTGATTTTTTGAAAATGTTTCTTAACACAAATTTTTTAGGGCTAACCGTCAGTCTTAAATTTGGGCTTATTTTGTTAACTATCCATGATTAAGAGGTATTATATGACCATAGAAGGTATTGATTCACAAGGTGTTAATGATGAAAACTATGATTTCTTTACTCTAGAGAAAGGTGAAATTCATAATAATAATTGGGGGAGTCGCTTTGTTAACTTCCTGAACTCAGACTTCATTGAAGGCGAGATGGTAAAGCAAAAAAAATTTATTGGCAATCAACATTATATTTCTAATAATCAAGGTATCCAACATAAAGCAAGATGTTATAGAGACGTCTCAGTTAGTACTGATATAGATGTCAAAGTAAACAAAGAAGTAAGCCGAGAAATTAGATCTGAAAGGTTGACTTCTTCTAAGAAGGAGAGTCCTTTATCTATTGTTTCTCAAGATGTTGGAGAAGCTGTCTTGATTCAGCAAGTTCTTCAGAAAAATAGAACTAAACCAGCAGATAAAACATTTGAAAGCTACCCAGTTACAGGTGTTCCAGAAAAAGTACGTGATTTACAAGGTAGATCAAAAAGAATAAATCAGTGGAATATATCAGGAAATCAAGATCATCAAGGTATTCAAATTGTTCCTTACGGAGAGAGATGTCATGGAGAAGTTTCTATGAGCGCTTCTATGGATAACAAAGGAAATAAAGAAGTGAAAGGAGAGGTTAAAGTCGAAAGTAAAGATAACAAATCTGAAGCATCGGCTAAAGTAGAGGTTAAAGATAGTAAGGATAGTAAAGATGGCAAACCTGAAGTGAAGGCTGAAGTAAAAGCTACCAAAAAATTTTAAGGAGCTATGAAACTTTTATTGATGGTGGTTGCTGTCTTATCAGCAGCGTTAGGACTTAAAATTTATCTGGCGGAGTCTGATTATACGGTGGTTCCTGTGGGTCTTAGCTCTGCTGATCTCCCTTTTGTAGAGGTTTTTGTTGAAGAAAAACCTTATTTTATTGCTATCGATTTGGGTTCGTTTCAAGAATTAGAATTGTTCTCTACTCTTTTAGAGCCTGCAACAAAAACGTTTTGTGGGGTTGATCAATGGACAAATTATAAAGGAATAGAGTACCACTGTCTTAAATATCTACTTCCTAAAGTTAAAATCGGCTCTTTGACCTTTAAAAAGGTAGCGGCTACAGCTTCGATCCCAGGGAGGGAAAGGGATTCTACAATTTGGGAAAACCCAACGGCAAGAGAGTTATATCCTAACACTGTTGGGTCATTGGGGAGGAATTTCTTTAAAAAGAAGAGTATTCTGCTCGATATGCAAAACTCTAGAATGGTTCTTACAAGTGGCGTCAAGAAAATAGAGAAAGCCGGTTATAATCTTGATTTGTTTCTTAAGCTCCCTTTTACAGAAAGTTCTCTAGGAATTGTCTTGGATGTTGAAACAGATTTAGGAAAAAAAAGACTTTTACTTGACACGGGATTTACTTATACGATGCTTCATGAGTTTCTTTATCCTGAAAAAGGAGAAAAAAAGAGATGTTCTCACGATCTTCCGATCTTAACAAGTCATTTGTTTGGGATTAACGATGTAGATTTTGGAGAACAAGATTTACATTTTATCAAGATGGCACGAGAACTTGAAGCGGTCGATGGGATGATAGGAATGGATTTTATTAAAAATCATGTGATCTATATCGACTTTCCTCGAAAAATCCTCTACCTTGAAAAACCTCGGCAGTGAGAAAGATTTTACTTTGCTAGAGAATAGCTTTATCGGGCATGATGGGGGGTATGAAGACGTGTGTGATGAAGTTCGGTGGCGCATCGATGGAAACACCTGGCAGAATTGCTGAGGTGGCAAAGATTATTGGTGAAAGGAAGGGGCGGCTCGTTGTTGTTGTCAGTGCGATGGGGGGAATGACCGATGAGCTCATTGGGCTTGCTCATAAGGTGGCAAAGGAGCCATCCAAGCGTGAGCTGGATATGCTTCTTTCTGTCGGTGAACGTGTCAGTATGGCCCTTCTTGCTATGGCTCTTGAGGAGAGGGGTGTTAAAGCGATTAGTTTGACGGGGAGTCAATCGGGGATTATTACATGCACACATCATGGAGAAGCCTATATCAAAGATGTCCGTCCCATACGGATAGAAAAGCATCTTAACGAGGGAAAGGTTGTGATTGTTGGAGGGTTTCAGGGAGTGAGTGAGGAAAAAGAGATCACAACTCTTGGAAGGGGAGGAAGCGATACAACAGCAGTAGCTCTTGGAATCAGCCTTGGTGCTGACTGCGTTGAATATTATAAAGATGTAAAAGGGGTCTATACCGATGACCCTAAAAAAAATCGATTAGCAGAGCTAATAGAAGAGCTTCCTTTTGAACAAGCTTTAACTTTTTCTGAATTTGTTCTTCATAAAAGAGCCATTTTACTTGCATCAAAAAATGGAATGCCTTTACACGTTAAATCTTTTAAGAGAGATGAGAGAAGTTCATATCCAGGGACATGGATTCGAGGCTCTCAATCTAAGATAGGATGCGTGTATGAAATTGATAAGAGCGCCCTTTAATACTTCTGAAGTTCCGAGCTCTAAGCTTGAAACGGATGATGGGCTAACGCTCACTCTTCTATCTGAAGATCGCCCTTATATTCGTAAGTTTATTCTCAATATGGTGACTTCGATTCCTATCAGAAATTCTCTTCCGACCCACTTTGCTCTAGATATTGTTCAAAAGTCGCTTCTCTTAGCAACGGTCCGTTATGATCAATCAACGCCTGCGCTTCAAGCTTACTTTGAGCGGATTCTTTATGAGCTTGAACTTGGAGTGCGCTCTCCTTACCATGCTGCGCGGATTTTGGAAATGAAGGCATTGTCAATGGATGAAAAAAGGGGGCTCATCCAAGATCGTATCCTGGGATTTATTCATCGTTTTCCTTCTCATTTCGATTATGATCTCTTTTCTGAGATGCAACACTTTTTCTTGACGCAGTCCGATCAATACTTTCGGATCCGTAAGGTCCGGGAGGTTGCGCAGACATTAACAGCTCTTTATGTCCTCCAAAAAAAGGTGATCCAGCTTGCGGAAAAAGCCCCCAAAAGGCGCCATGTTGAGGTCAAGGTGATGCGTCGCCATCTTAGCCTCCCTTTTGGAGATGAGGAAGTGTTAGGGATTGTAATTGGGATGAACGCCCTTCGGCAACACGAGGTGTTTAAAAGGAGTCATCTCCTCAAAGCGATTCGAAATATTTTGCCCGAAGCAATCTTTGTTTCGGGAAGTGATTATCTCGATAAAGAAAGAGAAGAGGCGCTCCATCTCATTACCTTGGAAGTTGAGAAAGAGGGGGGCTTTGATAAGGAAGAAATTTCAGATCTAAAACGGTGGCTTCCCCGCGCGTTGAAGGGAAAGGTGGAACATTTGCAGCGCTCCCTCTTCATGCCCCGGAACGAAGAGGAGATTTTGAAGCATGTTCTCACGCTCGGGAAAGAGCTCCGCTTTGCAAGAGATCTTCCTCAGGTGATCCTCTCTTTTGAGAATCAGACCGATGCAAAGCTCATCTTCACGGTGATTCTTGCCCGCCTTCTTCTTCCCGACATGCCCCCTCTAGAGGATGTCCTTCTTGCTTCCTCTCTTCGACCAAAAATCGATCGGATTAAACAGTTGGGGATGCTTCGAAAAAAATACCCCAAAGAAGCTGTTGTCTTCAAAGTGGAACTCCCTCTAGGTCAATTTTTGAGAGAGGATCATTCCATTGACCTCTACAAGGCGCGTCAAAGCATTCTTGAAAAATTGTGCTTCATCTTTGGGCCGGTGCGAGATTATAATGGGGGAATGATCTCAAAACAAGATGAGGTCTTTAAAGCTTTAGAGAAATCTTTAGGCCCTATTGCTAAGGAGCACCACGACCTTCTTGAAAACTTCTTCCATGCCCTTTTTCCCCTTGAAAAACGGAGCTTTCTCGACGCAGAAGTCCTCAAAAACTTTTTCCTCCTTCTCCTTGAGAAGATGCAATCACCAGAAGAGTTTCTTACGAAGGAGGTGGGGGGGTATCATTTTTTTATTTCCCATACGGAGTCTACAGAAAATATATCCCATATCACACACCCTTTGATCCGATTAGACTTAGATTACGATGAAAGATCTTTTAATGGGCTTATCCTCCATCATTAATGGGTTATTGCTGAAAAGAAGTCATTCCTAATAAGCGAGTTGAAAAAATCAGAATCCGACGAAGGAAGTGTGAATTTTGCCCCAAATTGGAGTTTTACAACTCTCTCCTGCTATATGAAATTGTACAACGTCCAGGTATACAAAATCATGCAAACATGTTAAATTATACCCAAACAACTTCAAAACATACGTGTTTACGGGGTATCTTCTTTCTATGAAAAAACTGCCAATAGGCATTCAAAGCATCAAAAAAATCCTTTCGAATGACGAATACGTATATGTTGATAAGACAGGGTTTGCAAAAAAATTAATCGATGATGGGGCTCCTCATTATTTTCTATCTAGACCCAGAAGGTTTGGAAAATCTCTTTTTTTAGACATGTTGAAGGAAGTATTTAAAGGGAATAAAGAGCTTTTCAAGGGGCTAGAAATTTATGAAAGTGACTATGACTGGCAAGAATATCCTGTCATCTATTTAGATCTTTCAAAAGTGTTTAGTACAACACCTGAAGTTCTAGAGCTAGGCCTGCAAGAATCTCTGGAGGATATTGCTAATTTTTATGGAGAATCTGTTTCTGGATCTACGAGTATTTCACGATTAAGCAGACTGATCATCTCCCTTTCAAAAAGAAACCAAGTGGTGGTGTTAGTCGATGAATATGATAAGCCCATTATAGATCAACTTGATGATTTAGATGTTGCTAATAAAAATAGAGAGATCCTCAAGGGACTATTTGGTTCTTTAAAAGGTCTTGATGAACAGTTAAAGTTCACTTTTACGACCGGCGTGAGTAAGTTTTCTCAGGTTTCACTATTTTCTGGGCTTAACCATTTGAAAGATATCACAATAGATCCTTGTTATTCAGCGATTTTAGGATATACAGAAGAGGAGATTGAAAAATACTTTTCAGATCATGTAAACGATGTTGCGGGGGCGTATAATGCTTCGGGAAAATCTGTCACAGATCAGGATATCTTAGAAGAAATCCGTTATTGGTACAACGGATATCGATTTTCAGAAAGTGCGGTGTCGATCTATAACCCCTTTTCTACCCTTAACTTTCTAGACAGCAAAAAAATAAAAGCCTATTGGTATACAACTGGCACCCCCTCTTTCCTCATTGATGAGCTAAAAAAACACAGCACCTCTATGATTCCTTTGGATGGAGCAACAGCTACAGAACGGGAGCTAATGGATATTAGCTCTTTAGAAGAAATCGACTTAAAATCTTTGATGTATCAAACAGGCTATTTTACCATCAAAGGATACAACCTCATATCAAAGCGTTACAAGCTGGGTCTTCCTAACGAAGAGGTCAGAACTGCCTTGATTGATTCGCTTGTCAAAAATTTTTCTAATATCATACCAGTTCAATCGTCTGAAAAATTTGTAGCAGCTCTTGAAAATCATGAAGTTGAGCTTCTTTTCCAGCATTTAGCTCAAGGTTTTGCAAGCTTTGCTTACCAGGTATTTTCAGAGGCAAAAGAAAGGACTTATCATGGAATGCTTTTATCCATGCTTTATGGGATGGGATTTGACCCTATCTCTGAAAGAGCCACAAATCGTGGAAGGATTGATGTTGTTCTAGAGCTTCCAAAAATAACCTATATCCTCGAACTTAAGCTTGATAGCAATTCAGAAACCGCTTTAAAACAGATTCGAAAGAAAGAATACTTTCTCCCCTATACTCATAAAGGAAAAGAAATCGCTATTATCGGAGCTAACTTTTCTTCTGAAAAAAGAAATATCTCTGAATGGAAAGGAGAGCTTCTTTCAGAGGATGGAAAATTTTTGAGTTTATTTGAGCATTAGGTTTATAATCGGGGGATATGACAAAAGGCGATCCTATTTACATTGAGCCCTCCATTTTTGCAGCTGATTTTGGCCGCTTAGCAGATGAGGCAAAACGGGCAGAGGATGCTGGCGCTGACGCCATTCATTATGACATTATGGATCACCATTTTGTTCCGAACTTAAGTTTAAGCCCAAAGGGACTCGCCGCAATCAATCGGGCGACCGATCTTTATCTTGATGTCCATATTATGGTCTATAGTCCTTTTGAGTATGTTGAGGAGTTGGTAGAAAGTGGGGCTGACTGCATTACATTTCATGTTGAGGCAACTGAAGATATTGAAGACACACTTGCTTATATTCGGAAGTGCAGTGTTCATGCAGGGCTTGCCTTTTGTCCCGAGACTAGCGAAAATTTAATCGTCAAATACCTTGATAAATGTGACAAGATCCTTTTAATGACGGTCCATCCTGGATTTGGGGGGCAAACCTTTATCCCCGATGTCCTCAAAAAAATTGAATTTGCAAGGGATCTTTGCAATAAATTGAATGTCCGGAAAGGGGGAAAGGTCCCTCAAGAAGGGGAGAGTCTTCCTCCATTTGATATTCAAGTGGATGGGGGGATTGATGAAAAGACAGCTCCCCTTACTATCAAAGCAGGAGCCAATCATTTAGTTGCTGGAACCTATCTCTTTAAGGAAGGGGATATGAAAAAGAGGATTGAAAAGCTTCGGAAATGAAAAAAGTTGTCGTCATGGGTGGAGGGACGGGAAATTTTACCGTTCTCCGGGGTTTAAAAAAACATAAAGTGGATCTTACGGCGATCGTGTCGATGGCTGATGATGGAGGAAGTACAGGAATCCTTCGTGATGAACTAGGAGTTCTTCCGCCAGGGGATGTGCGTCAGTGTTTGGTTGCTCTTTCCGACTCTTCTCGTCTCATGCGGAGTGTCATGGACTACCGCTTTGAAAATGGAGGACTTGGGGGACATAGCCTAGGAAATCTCCTCCTTTCTGCACTTGAAAAAGTGACAGGAAGTTTTGAGCGTGCTGTGGAAGAGATGGGGCGGATTCTTTATATCAAAGGGAAGGTGATTCCGGTAACGACTCACCAAGTCCGTCTCAAGATGATCCTTAAAAACCGAAAAGTTCTAGAAGGGGAAAAAGAGATCTATCTCTCTCATGAGATTGAAAAGGGATACAACAAGATCTATCTTGAACCTTTCCCTGAATCAAACCCTCATGCGATTCATGAGATTCGCAATGCTGATCTCATCATTTTAGGACCGGGAGGACTTCATACTTCAATCATTCCAAACTTACTCGTAGGTGGGGTAAGTCAGGCCCTTCGAGAAAGTCATGCTAAAAAGGTTTATATTGCTAATTTGATGAATAGAAAAGGTCAGACCTCTGGGTATAAAGTGAGCAGTTATCTTCATGAGATTGTGAATTTTCTTGGGGAGGATGTTTTTGACTATATTTTGGTGAATAACCAAACACCAGAGAGAGAACTCATTGAAAAGTATGCTGAAGAAGGGGAGCTTGTTGAAAATGATATGAGTGGTCCCAGAGTCATTTCTGCCCCTCTTTTAGGGGAGCTTTCAGAAAGCCGAAGAGGGGATACCCTGATTAAAAGGAGTTTAATTCGCCATAATTCAACCCGTATAACAAAAGAGTTAATGAAAATTGTTGATCATCTTTGATTTAGACGACACCCTTATTGATACAAGTGGGTCGATTCTCCCAGGAGTTTTAAAACATGCTCTCAAAGAAATGGTGGGGGTAGGACTCACCCTTGCTAATTTTAATCGCTCCTATGAAGAGCTCCTTCGGCTTAATACCTATCATGTGAATTCAGGAGAAGCGATTCGAGAGTTTCTAGAGATCAATAAGGCTCCCATTCAGTATTTAGAAATTGCCTTAGAGGTGGTTTACGAGCGCCCCCTATTTGATGCTCCTGTGCAACCCATGGAAGATGCGGTTGAAGTCCTAAAGGAGCTTAGTGCACGCCATCCTTTAGTTTTAGTGACAAAGGGAAAAGAAGAAATCCAACGAGAAAAGATGAGAAGAGCAGGGATTTCAAGTACATTTTTTACTAAGCTTTATTTCGCCCCAGATGGAAATAAAAAAAAGATCTACAAAAAAGTCAGTGAAGAGATGGGAATTTCTCCATTAAACGCCCTTGTTTGTGGAGATCGAATTTCTCTTGATCTTACTCCAGCTAAAGAACTTGGGTACAAAACTGTGCAAATTAAATGGGGAAGGGGATTAGGTAATACTGGATTTAAAAAGGACGTCGATTATACCATTTTATATCTAAAGGAGTTAGTCGACCTTTTAGAAACATTTAAAATAGTTGGTTAACATGGCAGTGACAAGCAATCAGATCTCTCCTGGAACAACCCTTTCGCTCGATGGAAAAATTTATCGTGTCGAGACAAGTGTAAAGGTAACCGTTGCTAAGGGAGTTCCCTTCATCAAGACAAAGCTAAAAAATCTGATGTCTGATGAGGTGATTGAAAAGAACTTTAAACTCGATCAAGTCATCGAAGAGGTCACTCTTAATGAGAGACGTCTTGAGTTTCTTTACTTAGAAGGAAAGGATTACCTTTTCCTTGATATCGATGAGCTTGACGAAGTTGTTGTTTCTTCTGATGTTGTAAGTGAGAAGGTGAACTACTTGAAGGAAGGGATCCAGATTAAAGCTATGTTTTATGGCAATGCGATCTTTTCGATTGAGCTCCCCCAGTTTTTGGAGCTTATGATTGTTAAGTTAGAAGATATGAAATCAAAAGTTTCTGTTTCTTCTGCAAGTAAAATTGCCATATTAGAAACGGGAGCAAAAGTTGAAGTTCCTTTGTTTATCGAAGTGGGAGACATCATTAAAGTCGATACCCATATTGGTGAGTATGTACAAAGAATCTAAAGAGGATAAAGTTAGCGTGGATTTAGAAACAATTAAACAGCTCATGGCAGCCATGGAAGAGAAGGGGATGACAAAAGTCTCCTTAAAGGATAAAAGTGGTTTTGAACTCAAACTTGAGCGTGGAAGTTCTTTTGAGGTGGCAACTTATGCCCCAATGCCCGTTTCCCATCAGGCTCCCTCAAAGCTTGAGAAACAAGAGACCCCGAAAGGGGAAATGTGTTCCCCCTCTCAAGAGGTCACTTCTCCAATGGTGGGAACATTTTATGCATCCCCCTCTCCTGATGCAGAGCCTTTTGTTAAGGTGGGAGATAAAGTGACAGAAGAAACAGTCATTGGGATTATAGAAGCGATGAAAGTCATGAATGAAATTAAAGCGGGAAAAACAGGAACAATCAAAGAGATTCTTATTGATAATGCCCATCCTGTAGAATTTGGAACGAAACTCTTAACGTTAGTGTAAGTCATGAAAAAAGTCTTAATTGCTAATAGAGGTGAGATTGCTGTACGGATCATTCGAGCCTGCCACGACCTAGGGCTTCAAACCGTTGCGGTTTATTCAAAAGCTGATGCAGAAGCGCTCCATGTCCTCCATGCGGATGAAGCGATTTGTATTGGAGAGGCTCCCTCAAATCAATCCTATTTAAAAATTCCACATATCCTTTCTGCTTGTGAAATTACAGGGGCTGATGCGATCCATCCTGGCTATGGATTTTTAAGTGAAAATGCGAATTTTGCTTCGATTTGTGAAAGTTGTGGGATCACCTTTATTGGCCCCTCTGCGAAGACAATTAGCCTCCTTGGAGATAAAGCTCAAGCTAAGAGCATTGCAAAAAGTGTCAAATGTCCTGTCATTCCCGGTTCAAATGGTATTGTAGAGACAATAGATGAAGCCCTGCGCGAAGCGAAGAAAATTGGATTTCCCGTCTTTATTAAAGCAACCGCTGGTGGAGGAGGAAAAGGAATCCGTGTCGCTCAAAGTGCAGAGGACTTTGTAAGACAATTTACCGCAGCACGTACAGAAGCAGAAGCGGCTTTTGGGAACCCTGATATCTACCTCGAAAAGATGATTGTGAATCCACGTCATGTTGAGATCCAGATTCTTGGGGATAAACATGGCAATTATGTTCACCTAGGAGAAAGGGACTGTACAATCCAACGGAGGCGACAAAAACTGATTGAAGAAACGCCGAGCCCCCTCCTTACACCCCATCTCCGTAAAAAGATGGGAGACGCTGCTGTTCACCTTGTAAAAGCTGCAAAATATCATACAGTAGGGACCGTTGAATTTCTCCTTGATGAAAAGCGCAACTTCTACTTTATGGAAGTCAATACCCGCATCCAGGTTGAACATACAGTGACAGAAGAGTTAACGGGGATTGACCTGATCAAAGAGCAGATTAAAATGGCAATGGGAGAAAAGCTCCCTTATAAACAAAAAAACATCCGTTTTGAGGGACATGTTTTTGAGTTCCGTATCAATGCGGAAAATCCGGCGCAAAATTTCATGCCCTCTCCTGGACTTTTAGAGTATTATATTCCACCAGGTGGTCCTAATGTCCGTGTCGATAGCGCTTGTTATTCAGGATGCCGGATCCCTCCCTATTATGACTCAATGATTGCAAAACTCATCGTGAAAGGGAAAGACCGAAAAGAGGCCATTGAGATTTCTAAGCGGGCTCTCCGCGAATTTCATATTGGAGGGGTTCAAACAACCATTCCCTTCCATCTTTATATGCTCCATAACCAAACATTTTTGGGAGGAGAAGACTATAACCTTGCCTTCATCGATAAATTGATCGAAGAAGGATGTAACTTTGTACGTGAAGATGAATCAAAAACTTTTGCAGAAGAAACAGCCTCCGGGCAACGACCTCCAACTGCAGCTGCTCATTAGCGCTGATCAAATTGAAGAAAGACTCGAAAGAGTCGCAAGAAAACTAGAAAAAGATTATGAAGGACAAGAGATAACCATTATTATGGTGATGAAAGGGTCCTTTATGTTGATTGCAGATCTGATGCGTCACCTCCATCTTCCAGTTTGTCTCGATACCATTCACTGCTCAAGCTACGGGCATGGAATAAAAGGAGAGCTCACCGTAGAAGGGATTCAAAAGCTAGACATTAAGGGAAAACATATTCTCGTCATCGACGATATCTTTGACACAGGAGAAACCCTTGCAGAAGTCGTCAAGCAAGTTGGGGAAAAAGAGCCCGCCTCTTTAAAATCACTTGTTCTTCTTCAGAAAGATGTTCCTCATAGTACCGACTACCGTCCTACCATCGCCCTTTTTGACATCGAAGATCGTTTTGTGGTAGGGTATGGGCTAGATTATAAAGAATACTATCGGGGCCTTCCCGATATCTACGCAATCGAGAATTAATTATTTTATGAAAGGGATCATCTTAGCTGGAGGTTTAGGAACACGTCTTTATCCTCTCACACTTGTCACCAGTAAACAACTCCTTCCCATCTATGACAAACCGATGATTTATTATCCCATGTCAACCTTAATGGAGGCAGGGATCCGTGAGATCATGATCATCTCAACCCCTCATGATTTGCCCCGGTTCCAAGCCCTCTTCAAAGAGGGGTCGGAGCTTGGAATGAAGATCTCCTATGCATCTCAAGAAGAGCCCAATGGCATTGCTGAAGCTTTTATCATAGCCGAAGAGTTTATTGGAAAAGATCCTGTTGCCCTCATTCTTGGCGATAACATCTTTTATGGAGATCACCTCTCTTCCATTCTTAAGAGCTCTGGGAGCTTAAAAAAAGGGGGAATGATCTTTGGATATCAGGTCAAAGATCCTGAAAGATATGGAGTCATTGCTTTTAACGATCAAAAAAAAGTGACCGACATTATCGAAAAGCCCAAAAACCCTCCCTCTCAATATGCCGTTACCGGCCTTTATTTTTATGATAACGACGTTGTCTCGATTGCTAAATCACTTAAACCCTCTCCACGAGGTGAGCTAGAAATTACCGATGTCAACCGAGCTTACCTTCGAAGAGGAGACCTTCAGGTTCACCTTTTTGAGACAGGCTTTGCATGGCTCGATACAGGGACCTTTGAGGCCCTTCACAAAGCCTCTAATTATGTTCAGATTATCCAAGAACGGCAAGGGATACAAATTGGGGCTATTGAAGAGATTGCTGTGGCAAATGGTTGGATTTCCTTAGGGTTCGTGAAGAAATAAATTCTCTATTTACCTGAGTTTTGAGTTTATTTTGCTTATTCTCATAGGAGATTTCTCTTAGATATCCCTACATAAATCGGCGTAAAGAGACCGTTTGGGTTGATTGAGCAGCTTTGCAGCAATTGCTATCGCTTCTTTTCTGCTGATCTCAAACCGCTTCTCGAGCCTTTCCATTAACTCTTTCGGCTCGCTCTCAAAAGGATTTTCATTCCCTTCGATAATAAGGACATATTCTCCTAAAATTTTCTTATTTTTGAAATGAAGAAGGAGCTCTTTTGGAGTCCCTTCCAACGTTTCCTCATGGAGTTTTGTGAGTTCCCGCGCAATAAAAATCTTCTTCTCTGGCGCAATTTTCTCCATCCATTCCAACGTTTTCATCAAATGATGGGGAGATTCATAAGCCACGGTGATTCCAGGATAATAGATCACATCAATCAGCTGCTTTTTCCCTTTCTTTTCTAAAAAGCCGATAAACTGAAAACTCTCCTCGCTTCCATAAAGACTAAGGGCTGCCACCATAGCACATGGGCCCGGCACCACCTCGATCTTCACCCCACTTTCACGACACCTCTTGATAAGGCTTGCCCCAGGGTCACAAATCCCCGGCGTTCCTGCATCAGAAATGAGGGCAACCTTCTTTCCTCCTGCAACCTCCCTTAGAACCTCCTCTTCCCTTTCCTTCTCATTAAATTTATGGAAGCTCCGCATCCTCGTCTCAATGCCATAATGGCGCAAAAGGACCCCACTTGTCCGCGTATCCTCTGCTAGCACCAGACTAACCTCCTTCAGAACCTCCACAGCTCTAAAAGTGATATCTTTCAAATTTCCAATGGGTGTTGCCACTATGTATAACAATATTTTCTCGCGGTATAATATACCCAAACAACTTCAAGACTTAGGTTTCGGCGGCGCCAAAGCACCGAAATTTGCCGATCGTAAGTGACCCTCATATTTCTAATATTAGGTCACTTACGATCGACGAATTTCGAAAGCTTTCGCGTTCGCCCAAACCTAAGTTTTGAAGTTGTTTGGGTAT
>Ga0075163_10008438_pt1 | contig 13566 bp, 12 predicted proteins | sample JI1023141ADNA_FD_71478 | JGI IMG/M metagenome (GOLD analysis project Ga0075163, IMG submission 71478) | Wastewater effluent complex algal communities from Wisconsin, to seasonally profile nutrient transformation and Carbon sequestration -... | ecosystem: Engineered > WWTP > Effluent > Algae...
TATCAGCGTAAGCGGCAGCGTGATTGGTGATGACGTGCTCTACAGCATCGGTGGCGGCCGTGCCGTGTCCATGAGTAGCGCCGGCAATATGCAGAGCATTGGCGTGGGCGTTGGCTGGAACAGCAACCTGATCTGCGGAAACATGAGCATCACGACGACCCTGCAGAATCAGTTGAACGGCATCAGCAATGGCTTTCAGCAGATCATGTCTTCGGTGATCCAGAGCGCCACCAGCGCTGTGGCCTCGCTGCCGGCACTGATCATCCAGCGTGCCGACCCAGGTCTCTACAATCTGCTGACCAACGGCGTGCTGCAGGCCCGGCTGGATTTCGACCGCTCCAAGATGACCTGCAGGGCCATCGCCAACCGCCTGGCCGACATGGCCGGGGGTCAGGCCGGCTGGGACCAGCTCGCCGAGGGGATCACCTTGCGGGATTCGGTAAGCGCCAACGGCGATGCCGTTTCGGCCGTCGAGCAGGCCGAGTCGAACAAGGGCAACAGCGGCGTGCCATGGGTCGGTGGCAGCAACGCGGGTGGCTCGGGCCAGAGTGCGATCAAGGTCGTGGGCGACGTGACCAGGGCCGGCTACAACCTGCTCAATGGGCGCGGGGTGACCGATACCTCGTCCATCCCACGATCCGCCTGCGGCAACCGGCTGACCTGCCAGACCTGGAGTTCCCCTCAGGCAGCAGCGGACTTCGCCAACCGCGTTCTGGGTGAGCGCGAACAGCGCACCTGCGAGAGCTGCACCAAGACCCAGACCACACCGGGCGTGGGCCTCACCCCGGTAATCCAGGAGGAATACGAGACCAAGCTGCAGGCTCTGCAGGAACTCGTGACTGGTGCCAAACCAACCACGGTGACGAATCTGGAGGCCGCGGGCAGCAACTCGCTGCCGATTACCCGTGGCCTGATCGAAGCGCTGCGCGACGAGCCCGACCAGGATCTGCTGGGCAAGCGCTTAGCCTCGGAAGCCGCCCTGTCAAGCGTGCTGGAGAAGGCCCTGCTGTTGCAGCGCGCGCTGCTGACCGGCAAGAAGGAACCGAACGTGGCCGCCAACGAACTGGCCGTGAAGGCTGTCGACCAGGAAAACGGCTCGCTGGAACAGGAGATCAACAACCTCAAGACAGAGCTGGAATTGCGCCGCACCCTGGCTGGCAACTCGGCGATGGCCATCGTGCAGCGCCACGGCACTCGTGCGAGCGGCTCACGCAGCATCTTCGAGGGGGACACCACGCGCGATCGGCTCAAGGAAGTGCAGAAACCGAGGTCTACGCCATGAGCACGAGAGCCTGGCTCAAACCGATGTGGCTCTTCAATCGCCATGTCGGCCAGAACCTGCTGTGGGCGCTGCTGGTGGCTGGGATCGCGGTTGGCGTCAATGTCGCCGGAATCCATCTGATCGGCGGCCTCGGCGACTGGGAGCGCTGGCTGCGGACCCATGCGGGCTATTTCTTCGCCTGGCGGCTGCTGCTCTACAGCGCGACGGCCTATGGTTGGTGGCGGATGCGCCAACGCCTGAGACTGTACGAACCTGGTTCGGAGACACTGAGCCGCCTGCGACGCACCGAGATGGCGGCCCTGCTGTCCGTCGTGCTACTCGAAGCCAGCCAGTGGCTGAGGTAAGGCCCGCTCCATGACCCTCTACACAACCGACTACCTGGAGTATTACCTGACCCTGGTCGGCTGGCTGGTGCACAACGGCATCTGGAACATCCTGGTGGCCAGTGGTGTGTTCGCCCTGCCCTTCGTTGCCATCGTGGTGCAGGAGTGGCTGCGTGCCCGTGCCGAAGGGGCGGACGAGGGCAACAAGGGCGTGCTGTCCTCGATGCGCATCGAGAACCGCGTGTGGGTGGCAATCGTGGTGATTCTCTTCGCCGGTATTCCCTTCATTCCTGTGGATCTCTCCACGATCAAGTTCGATACGAGCCGCTCCGCACAATGCCAGGTCAGCGTGCCCCAACCGGCGGACACGGGCTGGTCCAACGCAACCACCACGCTCAACAACCAGAGCGCACTGGTACCAGTGTGGTGGTTTTTCATGCACGCGATCTCCAAGGCCGTGACCGGCGGCGCGGTAGCGGCCATCCCCTGCGGCACGGACCTGCGGCAGATGCGCATGGACGTGGACGCCACGCGCATCGACGACCCGGTGCTGGCTCAGGAGGTCGGTGACTTCGTGCATGACTGTTACGGCCCCTCGCGCGCCAAGCTCTTCATGAGTCGGCCAACGCTTTCCGACGAACAGATGAACGATGTGACCTGGATCGGCTCAAGCTATTTCCTGAACACACCCGGCTTCTACGACACCTACCATTCGGGCACACCGCGCACGGCCTGGCCCTATGACACCAATCGAGACGCCGGGCTGGCCCAGGTGGACAGCGGCGGCGGCTACCCGACCTGCCGGCAGTGGTGGTCGGACGGCGGCAGCGGGCTGCGTGCCCGGCTGCTGGCCCAGGTCGATGCCGATCTGCTGACCCGCCTTGGGAGTTGGGCGGGTTTCCTGGCGCAGGACGAAGTGAACGATTCGGTGATCCGCGCCGTGGTCTCGCCGCGGCAACAGAAGATGAATCAGGGAGCAGTCTATTCTGACTACGGCGGGCAGATCGAGAAGACGCTGCCCAATATCGTGACCCGCGGCGCCGGCGATCTGGGGCTGGCGGCCGGCGCCTTGGCCTACTTTCCAGCGATGGATGTGGTACGCCAGGCCCTGCCGATGGTGCTGTCGCTGCTGAAAATGGCGCTGGTCATCTGTATTCCGCTGGTGTTGCTCTTCGGCACCTACGAATTGAAGGCACTGGTCGCGGTAAGCTGCGTGGAGTTCGCGCTGTTCTTCGTGGACTTCTGGTTCCAGCTCGCGCGCTGGCTGGACAGCACGATCCTCGATGCGCTTTACGGCTGGGGCTTCGGCGCGAATACACCGCACAGCAACTTCGACCCGCTGATCGGGCTGAATAATGCCTTCGGGGACATGCTGCTGAACTTCGTCATGGCGACGATGTTCATCGTGCTGCCTGGATTCTGGGTTACCGCGCTGGGTTGGGTAGGTATTCGAGCAGGAAATGCACTGCAGGGCTTGTCAGAAGGTTCCAAACCGGCGGGACAAGCTGGATCGAAAGGAACCGGCACAGTCATCCGCGGTGCCAGGTAGGAGCAAGCCTAGCGTTCATCGTGAAAGCGGGGATCTGGATCGTCGTCGTAGTTGATCGGATCGTAGAAAACGCTCTGCTTGTGATCAGCTTGATCCCCATCCCCCAGCACGCATTCCTCAGCGTCCGCCTGTTCAGGGCTTCGCGCAGCCCACGCACCAGAGATTGCGACAACCGTAAGAAGTGCCGTGAGCCAAAACGCGGTGTAGAACAGGATACCGATCACGGTGAGCTTGACGACCAGCAATACCGTTTTGACAACGTTTGGCGCCCATCCCTGCGCAAGCAGCCAGCCCTTTGCCCGCCGATCCATACGCGCACAGCCTCGCCATGCCCGGCCCAGGGTTCGGCCGAGGCGCGCTGGGAAGGTGGTCGGTGCGGCGGTCTTCATGGTGGGCTACCTCATGATCGTTTATGGCGTCGCGTTTTACCTCGACTGTTGTTCAATACGTTGGGCACTTCAGGCGCGGCCCGCTTCAAGGATCTCGATGATCTGACTGGCGCTTAGTTGACGCCCCAGGTCCAAAGTTGCGCGAATCGGCTCGAATGCGGCAACCATGCGGCGCTGACGGACAGCCGAGGGGCTGTGCGAGTTGAAGTCCCGTCCCTTGAAGCGCGAGAAACGATTCATCTTCTCGACGAGAAAACGCGCGATGCTCATCAGCTCCGCTTCGTTGTTGCCATCGAAGCCGGCGAACCGGGGCGCATGCCCGGTGTTTGCTGCCTCCACCTTCGCCAGATCGCTGGGTTCGAGTTTTTCGACTCGCTCCTCAATGAAGCTCCACATGTCCAGGACGTTGACCACGAGAGACACGTCTGCGGGGCGGTCGGCATGGTTGTGAAACAGTCCCTGCATTTCCCAGGCAGGTGCCCAGTAGTGACCACCATAGATAGCTTCGGCCATGAGGTCGACATCGGTTTCCGTGGAGACCTTCAAGTGCTTGGCGATATCCCGCAACAGCATGAAGTTCAGCTTGTCGCCAGCACTCAGGTGGATGGTCTTGCCCGTCATGGCGCCGAGCCCGATGTCTACCAGTTGCCGCAAGGCATCCGAGCGCGAACTCGCCCTGCCCGTCTGCTCCATCCAGTCATCAATGCGCTGCAGCAGATCTTCGTCTATGCGCAGTTCCAGTCGTTCAGTGCGTACCATGCAACCCCCCAGAAAGTCCGGCAACATGCCGTATTTACGTACAATCGTACGTACACGTTAGCCTAATGTCAATGATCTTGGGCTAACTTTCGCTGGCTGATTAAATTTGGTCTTGAAAATAGCCTACAAGGCTAGTTTGCGCGATGCGATCCTGTAGATGAAGGATCGTTGATTAGATTTTGTGGTATTTTTCAACCATGGATGCAAATTCCCGTCATCAAGTAATCAAGCGCCTGCAAACGGGGCTACTCCGTGGGGCGCCGTTCGACCTGACCACCCTGGCACCACTTGGGGTGTCGGCTCAACTCGCCGCGCGCTACGCCGAAGGCGGGTGGCTCGTGCGCCTGGCCCACGGTGTCTATGCCTTCCCGAACGACGACTTCGGGGTATATGGCGCGTTGAAGTTCCTGCAACAACGCGTGTCAGGCCTGCACATCGGCGGCAAGAGCGCGCTGGCGCTGCAGGGCGTGCGGCATAACCTGGGTAGCCGTGACACTCTTGTGTTGTGGGGCGATGCTCGTTTCGCGCTACCGACTTGGTTCACCTCGCGTTTTCCGGCGCGCTATGCCCACGCCAGCCTGTTCGGCTGGCCGAATGACGCGCTTGCCAGTAAATCCGTGACAACACCTCCAGGTTTGCCCGATGGGCTGCGCGTATCAACCTCCGAACGCGCCGTGCTGGAGATGCTGTACGAAGTCGGCACCAAGCAAAGCCTGGAGGAAGCGCGCAACCTCTTCGACGGCGTGCGCTCGCCGCGCAAGGACTTACTCGGCCAACTGCTGGCCCACTGCACGAGCGTGAAGACCGTGCGGCTGTTTCTCACTTGGGCGCGCGAGACCGGGCTAGTGGACGCGGACGATCTGCTGGCGCGCTACCCGCTGCGCACGGGCAGCGACAAGCGCTGGATGAGCCGGCTTCCCGACGGAACCTTGTTGAGTTTGAACCCGCATGGATAAAAGCTACGCAGATACCGTTCGCCTGTTGCTGACCGTCGCGCCGGATGTCTTCGCCAATGACATCTTCGCGATGAAGGGCGGCACGGCGATCAACCTGTTCGTACAGGACATGCCCCGCCTGTCGGTCGACATCGACGTGGTGTATCGACCATGGCAAACGCAGCGTGAAGAGGCACTGGCCGCAATCAATGGTGAGCTGACCGCCATCTCTCAGCGTATCGCGCGGCTGGGCATCCAGACACGTCTGGTGCGCAGCAAGGATCTCGGCGACACCAAGCTGATCGTCGAGAACGACACCAGCCAGGTCAAGATCGAAGTGAACGTCGTCTTCCGCGGCACGGTGCTCCCGGTTGAACGCCAGCCCTTGAGCGCCAGGACCGGCGACCTGTTCGGTGTCGAGTTCGAGGCTCCGATTCTGGCACGCGATGAGCTGTATGCCGGCAAGTTGGTGGCAGCCCTGGATCGACAGCACCCACGCGACTTGTTCGACGTGTGGCAGCTCTACGAATCGGGCGGCCTCAGCGATGGCATGGTCGAGTGCTTCGTGCTCTACCTCGCCGGCCATAATCGGCCGCCGCATGAAGTGCTGTTCGGCAACGACAAGGACATCGCAGCAGAGTACGAGCGCGCTTTCGTCGGCATGACGGAAGTGGAGTGCTCGCTGGACACGCTGCTCGCCGCCCGTGCACAGATACGACAGGAACTGCCGCAACGCCTGACCACGAGTCACCAACAGTTCCTGAGCGGGCTAGTGCGCGCCGAGCCCGACTGGTCGCTGATGCAATGCGCGCACGCGGCCGAACTGCCCGCCTTGCGGTGGAAGCTTGCCAACCTTGAGGCGTTCCGCAAACGGCGCCCGGCTGATTTTGAAGCCCAAGCCAACGCTCTCGATTCGGGACTGGGCCAGGTCTGACGTCGATCCTGCAGCGCCGGCTTGCCGGGATTGCCCCGTGCCGCATTGATCGTGGCACTCAATCGCTGACGCCCCTATACCCAAAGGCTTCCTAAAAGCCAAAAGGTTGAGGAAGGGGCAAAGGAAGGGCGCCAAGGGGAAAGGCCCTATCCTGAAAAGGCCAAAAGCCTCCCCCGACCGGCCCGTCATCCGAATTCCGCCATGCTTTCGCTGTTCCACCGCAAACGGGTGTCGCCCGCAGCCAACGCAGCACCGACACCCACATCTCCCACCGACCCAGGTAAAGGGCTGATGCGGCCGGAACCGGCCGCATCGCTGCTGGCCACACCCCGCCGGCAGAAGCTGCTGGAACACATCTGGCAGCGCACCTCGTTGTCGCGTCGCCAATTCGCCACCCTGTACCTCGCACCCCTGGAGCGCTACGCGGAGCTGGTTCAGCAGTTTCCTGCATCCGAAAGCCATCACCACGCCTATCCAGGCGGCATGCTGGATCACGGCCTTGAGATCGTTGCCTACGCGCTCAAGCTGCGCCAATCACACCTGCTGCCAGCCGGTGCCAGCCCTGAAGCCCAGGCTGCGCAGGCCGAGGCCTGGACCGCCGGCACTGCCTACGCGGCGCTACTACACGACATCGGCAAGATCGCCGTGGACCTGCAGGTCGAATACGAGGATGGCGCCCCCTGGCATCCCTGGCACGGCCCACTACGACAGCCGTACCGTTTCCGCTACCGCAAGGATCGGGAGTACCGCCTGCACAGCGCGGCTACCGGGCTGCTCTACACCCGCCTGCTCGATGCTGCCATCCTCGACTGGCTGTCCAGCTATCCCGATCTCTGGGCCGCGCTGCTGTACGTGCTGGCCGGCCAGTACGAGCATGCCGGCACGCTAGGCGAATTGGTGATCCAGGCTGACCAGGCTTCCGTGGCCCAGGAGCTGGGCGGAGACCCCGGCAAAGCCCTGGCCGCGCCCAAACACGCGCTGCAGCGCAAGCTGTTGGATGGTCTGCGCTACCTGCTGCGCGAAGAGCTCAAACTGAACCAACCCCAAGCCGCAGATGGATGGCTGACCCAGGATGCATTGTGGCTGGTGAGCAAAACCGTCTCGGACAAGCTGCGCGCCCATCTGCTGTCGCAGGGCATCGACGGCATTCCGTCGAACAACACGGCAGTGTTCAACGTGCTGCAGGACCACGGCATTGCCTTGCCGACCCCGGACGGCAAAGCCATCTGGAAGGCCACGGTCACGAGTGATGCTGGCTGGTCGCACAGTTTCACCTTCCTGAAACTGTCACCGGCAGCGATCTGGGAAGCCGCCGAGCGACCGGCGCCGTTCGCGGGACAGGTTCAGGTCGATCCGGAGGCCGATGAAACGGCTATCGCTACCCCTAATTCGACCGACTGCCAGCCCATGGAGATCGCGCCACCGCCCCCGGCCTTGATCATGCCGGTCACACCCGCGACCGCAGACACTGGCCTTGGCGCATTGCTCGACCTGCTTGAGGTAACGACACCGGCAGCATCAGCACCATCGACGCCAGAGCCAGAAGCAGCTGGGCACGCGAACATCGCGTTGCCCCCCAGCACGAACGGACCCACACGCCAGCAAGCCGCCGTTCCCTCTGGCGAACACTTCATGGCATGGCTTTCCCAGAGCATCCAGATGCACAGGCTGATCATCAACGACGCCAAAGCCCTGGTGCACACCGTCGACGGCACGGCCTATCTGGTGAGCCCCGGCGTATTTCAACGCTACGCCCAAGAACACCCACAGGTCGCCACGCAGGCCAAGGCGGACAAGCTCGAGGGATGGCAGTGGGTACAGAAGCGTTTCGAAAAACTGGGCCAACACCGCAAACAGGCCAGTGGACTAAACATCTGGACCTGCGAAGTCACCGGGCCACGCAAATCGCGCCGGCTGCATGGCTATCTGCTGACCGATCCTCAAACGCTGTTCTCCGAAGTACCGCCCGACAACCCGCACTTGCGTCTCGCCATAGAATTGCCTGCGCTCGCCCCCTTCCTCTAGGAAAGAAAGTGATCTCATTCTGTAAATAGACTGCTCACCGACAGGTCCTCGGCCAGTACCGACCGTCACTTGATTAGTGGCGGCAGTCAGCGATCTGTTGCAGAACTGCCGGCCCGCGTCATCGACCAACATGAATAGGGAGAACCCTGGCTTTCCGTAGCGACCAATGGGCTTTGTTCACGAGGCGAGAGACAGAGACGCGGGGATTTCAGGGCACGACGTAGGCTGCTAGTGCCATCATCGCGTTACAACAGAGAACTCGTTGCCACGGCCCGCACTAATGGGAATCGGCTGCGAGAGATAGCCATTCGCCGGATTGCGGACATAGGCCAGGTACTCGTTGTCCTGATCGACGGCGTTTTCCGCCAGGATGGGCGTGCCAGTCTTTAGATGCGGCTCAAGCAGCTTGAGCACCGGAAGATAAAGGCTGAATGCTCCGTCGAGCAAAACCAGATCGATATCGCCGCCGACATCGACGAGCGTTTCCCGCGCGTCGCCGACCCGGATGTCGACCAGATCCGCGAGCCCCGCCGCCTCAAGGTTGGCGCGCGCGCGCGCCGCCTTGCTGGCTTCCAGTTCGGTGCCAATCAGCTTACCACCGCCCATGTCGTGCAGCGCCGCAGCCAGATAAATGGTCGAGATTCCCATCGATGTGCCGAACTCGATGATCCGCGTCGCCTTGCGTGCACGGGCGCACTGGTAAAGAAAGCGGCCGTACTCGGGCGTTACATTCAGAAAGTTATCGACGTAGCCACGATAGAAGCCGCGGACATCGCGGCGCTCCTCGGCGAAATGCTCGGCGAAATCCTCGGCTAACTGGTCGGGGTTTTCGGCATTACTGTACTGTTCCATCAACGCCCGATCGGCTTGCTCCGCTTCCGTGAAAAGGCGTTGCAGGGTTTGGGCAACAAGGCCCGTGCTCAATGAATCCATGATTTTGCATACTCCGTAGGACACGGCGAGGAGGATCCTTTTGCCGTCTTGCGAGCATGGTAGGCTGTGGCGTGCTTGGCGCCATTGGGAAACTCTGCCAAAATATTATGATTTCTTGCCAATTATTGCGGCGCTGTCAATTGCGCTCGATCACCATGCCTCTTCTGACTGAGCTTTCATCTCCCACTGACTGGACGGACCCTGATCTCGTGCCTCGCCCGGTAGTGACCTACGGTGCAGCTGGCATCGTGATGGCCAAGCTCGACCCCGACCGGCAAGAAATGGATTTCCATCGTCACCGCAAGAATCAGCTTGTGTTGTTGCTTCGTGGGGTTCTGACCTGCGAGGTGGAATGCGGACTCTGGATCGTGCCACCGCAAAGCGCGATCTGGGTACCGGGCGGCGTCCTGCACAAGATCACCACCGCCGGCACGATCGAGTGTTATGTCTCCTTCATCGACCCGAGTCTCGCGTCGAATCTCCCGGCGAACTGCTGCGCGGTCTCCACAACCCCACTGCTACGCGAGCTACTGATTCGCTCGGCAAGTTTTCCCGTGCTCTATTCAGAGGGAGGTATGGAGTCGCATCTGGCCACGCTGCTTCTGGATGAAATCGCGCTGGCGCCAGTCGGGAACCTTCACCTGCCAATGCCGGCAGATGCCCGGCTTCGCAAGATTGTCGAGATGATCATGGACGATCCCGCCGACCGCGGAACGATCCAGACGTGGGCACTGCGTGTGGGGCTGAGCGAACGCACACTGTCACGTCTTCTCACCCACGAGACGGGCATGAGCTTCGGCCGCTGGCGTCAGCAACTCCACGTCATGCTTGCGGTGAAATGGCTGGGCACCGGCTCTTCGGTCCAACAGGTCGCGGATGGCCTGGGTTATGAGAGCGCCGGTAGCTTCGTCACCATGTTCCGCAGACTGCTCGGCACCTCGCCGGGCCGATACGTGGCAGAACGGCGCATGCAACACGTCTGATTGACCGAACGGTCAGGTGGTGTGCCTCTGTCCCAACCATCTACGCCCACGCCATTGGTCTTGATCCAATTCGGGCGGGGATAGCCTCAAGTGGCCTTTGATCGGCAGGTTGCCGATGTATTGCCGACAAATGTGGCTGCAGCCCCAAGGGCGGCAATGGCCGAATTGCATGAATGGCCCAACCAGCACATCCAACAACCCGTCACGCTCAGCCAGTTCAACTGACAGACGCAGATGAAACCTGCTTCAACCGCTCTTCAGTGAGCATCATCAACTGCGCCGAGCTGCATTTCAGCGCTCGGGCGACCTTGAGGATCAAGGAAAGCGTGGGCATGTGTTCTCCGCGCTCGATCTTGCCCATGTGGGAACGCTCGATCCCGGCCAGATTCGCCAGTGTCTCCTGGGCAATTCCCTGTTTGGTTCTTTCTTCGCGCACAACCGCCCCGAAAGCGATGGCAGGTTCCGCTTCGTAGGTAGTAGTGCCAGTAGGTCGGCCTCGTTGAATCGATCGCTTTTGCATTGCCAAAAGCGTCGATTACCGTCAGGATTTAAACCACGTTAAATTTAACTCATTCGCGCCGCCGCAGCCGTTTGAGTTGATAGAAAGAGGTTGCCTGACGTGAAATCGAACAAGGTCTTCGAAGAGATTCGGCTAACCGTGGTTGGCGACTGGATACCGCCCCAGCTTGTCGGCGCTCTTGCTTTGCAGCGCGCAGAAGTACCGGAGGTACCAGTCAGACTCACCGAGGCCCAACTGGTTGGCGAAGAGCCCAATCTGGTTCTCTCTACCTCCAACAGGATCCCACCCGGCCAAAGCAAAGAAGCCATCTGGTTCGACACGCTTGGAGTCGCCCTGGCCAAACGCTCGCACCTGCTCGCTTATCCGGAAGTGCCCTGCAGCGAAATATCCCCGCAACAGGTGATCCACGCGCAGGGCATTATTGATGCGAAAGAACCGTGGCCCGCCGAAATGCGGCGGCTTTTCCTGATCGCGCAAGAAACCTCCGAGCCCGCCGCACCCACCTTCGATCTGGCAATGACCCTGGTTGCTGCAGGCTATGGCATCGCGATCGCGCCGATGACCAGGCTGTTCCACTATGAGCGGCACGGTCTGACTGTCAGGCCTCTGCAGGGAAAACCGAGCGTCGTATTGGCCTACCTCTGTTACCCGCTGCGCCCCCTGAGCGAAGTCGAAACACAGTTTGTGCGCCGCCTCGGATCAGCGGCATGAGGCGGCATCGATTTGCTCGGTTGTTATTACGCGAACCGCAGTTGCTGCGACGTCCACTCGCCCTCTTTCACAGTTGCACTCACCGTCACGATGAGCTTGTCCAGATTGCTCGCAGAGACGCTATCCAGTACCGATCTGCCCCGCAATGCCGCTCTTGGTTGTACGAGCGCGTGGTAGATCTGCCATGGATCAGTCCCCCGGTTCAACTTCAACACTGCCTGAATCAAGGCATGCTTGACTGGATCGAGATGCCAGTCCGGTACACGCTGCCCACGATTGCCCAGATTGAGTGCCAGCAGATTGCCAGCCTGAATCTCGTAGCTGATCCAGCGCCGGGATTTCCCGGCCATCTTGGCAAACTCGGCCACGGGTAGGTTGTGGGGCGCCAGGAAGAGATCTACCAGTTCCATCCGCTTGCGCTGGATATCGGAGACAGGTGCGTCCATCACCGATCGAGGCAGACTCACCGCCGGCAGACGGTGGGTGGCGGCGGTCACCAGCGGCAAGGTGTTAGCCGGCTTCGTGACAACCAACAACGGGGCCGTCACCTGTCTTGATGAGGGATTGGGGACATCTGCGTCGGCGGCCAAGGGAACACCTTCCAGATGCACGGTGAGCGGCATGCTCGCCGCTTCGAGCATATTCTGTTCGAACAGATCAAGGCGGTCCGCCCAGTCCTGCATCATGCGCCGTCGCTGTTCCACGTACTCGGCGTGGTTGTAGGTGGCGCTGACCTTGTTGGGATCGACATGGGATAGTTGTGCGTCGATCCATACCTTGGGATAGCCGATCTCGTTGAGTGCGGTGGACATGGTGGCGCGCATGCCATGCCCGGTCAGCAGATCGCGATAGCCCATGCGTTTGAGCGCGTTGTTGAGCGTGTTCTCGCTGATGCGCTTCTTCATTTCACTGTCGTGGCGCAGTAGGTAGCGCTGAGCCGGTTTGAACACTTCCAGCAAGTGCCGGACGATTTCCATCGCCTGCACCGACAGCGGCACGATGTAAGGTGGGATGTCCCGGGGCAATTGCCGCTTCTTGCGCATGTCCAGTTGAAGTTGCTTCACGACCTCGGGAGGAATCACCCACACCCCCTGATCGAGATCGAACTGATCCGGTGCCGCCTGGCGCAATTCACCCGTGCGAACTCCCGTCAGCAGCAACAACCTCAGGCCGAGTTGTGTCTGCAGGCGACCACGGTACTTGCGCAGGCGCTGCATTAGTTTGGGCAGATCACCCATGCGCAGGAACGGGTTGTGATTGACGGGCGGCAAGGGCAGAGCCACCACATCGAGATCGGAGGCCGGGTTCTGCTCCAGGCCGGGGACCACTACGAGGGCGTAACGGAACAACTGGTTGAACCAGGTTCGGACCTTTTCCGCGACCGACAGCGCCTTGCGCCGCTCGATTCGGGCAATCACTTCCAGCAGATCGGGCCGCTTGATCTCGTAGATCGTACGTTTACCCAGGAAGGGCAACACGTCCTTGGCAAAGACCCGGGGAAGAATCGATAGGGTGGTCTGGCGCCCCTTCTTGAGGCTGAGTTCGCGATGAGCCAACCACTTTCGGTAGATCACCTCGAAGGTGTTCTCGCCGGCAAGCTTGACCACAGCCCGTTTCTGTTTACGATGCGTGTGGGGGTTGACGCCCTTGGCGAGCAGCGCCCGGGCTTCATCGCGCAAACCCCGCGCCTCGCGAAGGGAAACCTCCGGATAGGTCCCCAGGGACATGCGCTTCTGCCGATCAAGCCAGTAGTAGCGGAAATGCCAAGTTCGGCCACCGCTGGCGCTGACCGCCAACGAGAGCCCATCGATATCGGAAAGTGTGTAGGCCTTGCCGGTAGCCTTGGCTTGCCGGATAGCCAGATCTGAGAGTGCCATGCGCCAGCTCCTGAACATGGGTCAGGAGCCAGATGTTCGTTTCGCAGGCCGCAGCCATCCAGCAACAATCCGCTATCAGCCGCATCCGCAATTGTGGACTTAATTGTGGACTTAAAATGACTTGCTGTCGGTGGATTTCAGTGGACGTCACTGGACTGTCAGGTCGCCAAAAATCGATGATCGATCAATGACTTGCAGAACAACCTGGACTTTCACGGAACACCGCGGAATGTGGGTGGTGGAGCGGGCGAAGGGAATCGAACCCTCGGCTCTTGCTTGGGAAGCAAGGGTATTACCATTATACGACGCCCGCTCTGGGCTCAAGGTCAGCATTCTAAGCGCAGAA
>Ga0075163_10008439_pt1 | contig 13564 bp, 13 predicted proteins | sample JI1023141ADNA_FD_71478 | JGI IMG/M metagenome (GOLD analysis project Ga0075163, IMG submission 71478) | Wastewater effluent complex algal communities from Wisconsin, to seasonally profile nutrient transformation and Carbon sequestration -... | ecosystem: Engineered > WWTP > Effluent > Algae...
GCGTGAAGTCGATCTGTTGATTGAAGCGGGCTGGGTCATTCCCGTGGAGCCTCACGGGGTCGCCATGCCGAATCACGCAGTGGTCATCCACGATGGCCGGATTGTTGATCTGTTGCCGATTGATGTGGCTTTGGTCAGCTACTTGCCCAACTGCCGTGTGCAGAGGCCGGACAGTGTTCTGCTGCCCGGCTTCGTGAATGCGCATGCCCACAACCCCATGAGCCTGATGCGCGGCTTGGCGGATGACCTGCCGTTGATGACTTGGCTGCAGGGACATATCTGGCCTGTCGAAGCCGCTGTTCTTGGGCCGGATTTCGTCCGCGACGGCACTGAGCTGGCGATCGTCGAGATGCTGCGTGGTGGAACCACCTGCGCCAACGAGAACTACTTTTTCCCGGATGTCTCGGCGCATACCTATCATCGGCTTGGGTTTCGCGCCTGTGTCGGGCTGCCCATCATCGACTTTCCTACGCCGTGGGCGCGCAGCGATGATGAGTATTTCGAACGCGCGTTGGCAGTGCATGATGAGTGGCGCGGGCATCCGCTGATCAGCACGGCGTTTGCGCCGCATGCGCCCTATACGGTGAAGGACGCCAGCTTCGAGCGCATAGCGCTGCTGTCGCAGCAGTTGAACCTGCAGGTGCATTGTCATGTGCATGAGACCGCACAGGAAGTCGCCGATTCCTTGAGTCAGTACCGGCAGCGTCCCTTGGCACGACTGCATCGACTGGAGTTGCTGAACGAGCAACTGATCGCAGTCCATATGACCCAACTGACACCTGCGGAAATCGAGTTGTGTGCTGCGCAAGGCGTCTCCGTTGTGCATTGTCCGGAGTCCAATCTGAAATTGGCCTCGGGCTTTTGTCCGGTGGCGGCACTGCATCGCGCTGGCGTCGGTCTGGCTTTGGGCACCGATGGTTGTGCGTCGAACAACGACCTCGACATGCTGGGCGAAATGCGCACGGCGGCCTTGCTTGCCAAGGGTGTCGCGCTGGACGCGGCGGCATTGGACGCGCCGTCAGCCTTGCGCATGGCCACGTTGGGCGGTGCCAGGGCAATGGCCCTGGATGAGCAGATTGGTTCAATCGAAGTCGGCAAGCAGGCCGATCTGATCACTCTGCGTGTGGATGTGCCGGAGATGCAGCCACTCTACGATCCGATTTCGCAGATCGTCTACGCCGGTGCGCGCCAGTATGTGCGCGACGTCTGGATTGCCGGTGAGTGCAAAGTGTCGGACGGCGAACTGGTCGATATCGACGCCGCCGCAGTCCTGGCCAAAGCGCTGCACTGGGGACGGCGGATTGCCAACTTGCCACGCCGGCAGATCGATTGAGCGCTGTCGTCGAACCTATCTGCTACCGATCTCGTTTCTGCAACTCCCCAGGATTCAATGCCATGCAGCCCAATGTTGATCCCGCCGCACTTGCCCAATTCGAGCGTCTGGCCGCGCGCTGGTGGGACCCGGATGGCGAGTCGCGGGCGTTGCACGACCTGAATCCGGCGCGACTGGGCTACGTCATGGAGCGTGTTGAATTGCGTGGTAAGGCAGTGCTGGATGTGGGCTGCGGTGGCGGCCTGTTGAGTGAGGCGCTGGCGGCACAGAGCGCCAAGGTGACCGGGATTGACCTTGCCCCCGCTGTGCTGGAAACGGCGCGTCTGCATTTGTACGAGTCCGGCTTGCAGATTGAATATCTCGAACGCTCTGCAGAAGCACTGGCGGCTGAGCGCCCGCAGCAGTTCGATGTCATTACCTGCATGGAAATGCTGGAGCATGTCCCTGACCCGGCCGCCATCGTCGAAGCCTGCGCGGATCTGCTCAAGCCAGGTGGATGGCTGTTTCTGTCGACCCTCAACCGAACGCCGCAGGCCTTCGCGTTGGCGATTGCAGGAGCGGAGTACGTGATGCGCCTGCTGCCGAAAGGTACGCATCGCTACGCGCAGTTCATCCGACCATCTGAGTTGGCAAGCGCTTTGCGTGCTGCGGCACTGCAGCTCGAAGATGTCAGTGGACTGCAATACAACCCGTTCACGCGCGCCGCACGTGTCGGCGGCCAGACCGGCATCAACTATCTGGTCGCGGCGCGTAAGCCCTCATGAGTCAGCGCGCGGTTCTGTTCGATCTGGATGGCACGCTGGTGGACAGTGCACCGGATCTCTGGCGTGCCGCCAACGAAGTGCGCGCCGCTCAAGGACTGCCCCCGATCCCCTTCACCGTGTTTCGTCCGGTCGTGTCGCGCGGCGCGCGGGCGATGTTGGCAGTCGCTCTGCCGGAGTACGACGACCCCATGCGTGAGTCGCTGTTGGACGAGTTTCTGCAGCGCTACGCCAACGATGTTGCCCGCGAGACGCGTCTGTTCTCAGGAATGGAGGCGACCCTTGCGGAGATCGAGTCGCGCGGTGTGTTGTGGGGCATCGTCAGCAACAAGGCTGAACGGCTGGCCAGATTGGTTGTCGAGTCGCTTGGGCTGCAGGCGCGTTCCCGCGTGCTGATCGGTGGCGATACCTGCGCAGAGCGCAAGCCGCATCCTCTGCCATTGCTGGAGGCCTGCCGAAGCCTGCAGATTCCGCCTGCGCAAGCGCTTTACCTGGGTGATGATCCGCGTGACATCCAGGCGGCGCGCGCGGCCGGCATCCGCAGTATCGCGGTGAGCTGGGGCTATGCGGATCGTGAGACTGTGCTCGGTTGGGGCGCGGATCGCTGCATTGATGATCCCTTGGATCTGCTGGACGAGGACCTGCTGAATTGACTTCCTTGTCACAGGAATCCGTTGCTGTCGCCAGTATTCTTGAGGACTGGCGCTCGCGTCACCGGCACTGGTCGCTGATGGAGGTTTTTCTGCCCGTATCGCAACGGCAGCAAGCGCCTTATCTATTTGCGTGGTATGAGGCCATCGAAAGCGCGACGTTCGAGGTGAACGATGATGCGGTGGCGTTGGCCAAGCTACGCTGGTGGCGTGACGAGCTGAATTTCGCAACGGAAGGCAAGGCGAGACACCCGCTCATGCAGGTCTGCTCGCCGCTGATTGGTCGGATATCGGGAAGCTGGGACGCTGTTGTTGACGCCGCGTTGCGTTTGCGAATGACCCAGCCAAGACCGGCAAACCTGCAGGAAAGCTGGCAAGCCGTCGAGATTCTGGCAGGCGCGCAGTCGAACCTTGAGCAGGCGCTATGGGGTGGTCGCGAGGACAGTGCCTGGCGCTGCGCAGATCTGTTGTTGACTCGTCTGCGGCGGCATGCGGGTCCTCACGCGGAGCGCAGCCTGCTGCCGCTGGATCTTTGCGCGCGGCATGCCTTGCCAGTCGAGTTGATCGAGCTCGGCAGCAGCGAACCCCATCAACGCGGGTGGCAGTTGGATTGGGTGTCCGCCCTGAATCAGGAGATGCCGCAGCAGGACATTGCGCGGGCCAGGGCGAGCACCTTGTGGTCGGTGGCCACGCGCCTGCACCTGCGTGCACTGGCAAATCCTCAACAACGGCAGGTCACCACGATGGCAGCGTGGGTCTGGCATGCTTGGCAGTCCGCGCGCAGGGCTGCGGGCTAGACTTCGCGTCGTGTCGTCGACCATCACTTGACATCCCGGCGACATCACCCCAACTAGGATGCCCACACGTCAATCATGACTGATCGCAAGGAGAAGCCCGTGGCGCCACGTTCATCTGAATGCGCGGTGCGCGTGATGCCCGATATCGCGTCGGAGGCCAAACCCGTAATTGCGGGAGCACTGTCGTGGGTGGGCATGGGCGAAATCGAGACGCCAGTCAGTGTCGCCAGCAGCGATGGGCGCATGCTGAGCAGTGGCGCAAAAGTGAATGCCTTCGTCAACCTGAAACGATCCGATGTGCGCGGCATCCACATGTCGCGTTTGTACCTGCATGTGGACCGGGCGCTGTCTTCCGAACCGATCACACCTGCCAGTTTGCGTCGTCTGCTCAAGGACTTCCTTGACTCGCACGCTGACCTGTCGGATCAGGCGATGATCCGCATCGAGTTCGACCATATGCTGCGTCGAAAGGCTTTGCGCAGCGACAACAGCGGTTGGCGGAACTACCCCACGGTCATCACGGCCCTGATGCAGCAGTCGCAATTCAGTGTGGAGTTGGGCTTGCGCATCGCCTATTCCAGCACCTGTCCTTGTTCGGCGGCGCTGGCACGTCAGTTGATCCAGGAGCAGTTCCAGCGCGATTTTTCCGCCGACAAACCGCTGACCCATGCCGACGTGCTGGCCTGGCTTGGCAGTGAGCAGGGCATTGTGGCAACGCCGCACAGCCAGCGCTCGCACGCCGACATCCGGGTTCGTCTGCAGCCGTCGTTCCAGAACTTCCCGATGATCGACCTGATCGACCGCGTCGAACAGGCGCTGCAGACGCCGGTGCAGACCGCGGTGAAGCGAGAAGACGAGCAGGCCTTCGCCCTGCTCAATGGACAGAATCTGATGTTCTGCGAAGACGCGGCGCGGCGCATGCAGGCCGCGTTGAACGAGGATGAGCGCGTGGCGGACTTCTGGGTGCGCGCATCGCACTTCGAGAGCCTGCATCCGCACAACGCGGTGGCGGTGGCCGTGAAGGGTATTGCTGGCGGCTACGCCGCCGAGCACGATGCGTGAAGTCCATTTAACCCGCTCGCCTTTGGGAGAGCGGGTTCACGCTGGCGGAATTACCAGAACCAGAACGGGTCGTAGCGCCAATACATTCCCACCGGTGGCAGGCGGCGTGGGTCGGTCGGCCGACGCTCAGGCCACAGATGAATCACCTCGGCCGCGACGCGCGGATAGCGGTAGTCGAAATTACTCACTTTGCGGGACTCGTAGTCGGCAATCCTACCCGTGACCGTAATGTCGCGGCCCTCGGCAAACAGGGCGGGATCGTAGAATCCCTGTCGGCATGCGATGAAACGTCCCAGGCTTTCTTCGCGTTTGACCACCGGGCGCGCGGTGGGGGACAGGCTGCGCGAAAGCACCACGAAGCAGGTTTGTTGGGCATCGGCTTCAACAGCGATGATTTCGCCACCCCAACGCACCGCACTGCCCAGCGCGTCCTGCTGGCGCGCAAGATCGGCGCTGAGCGGTTCGAACTGGCCCTGCAATGGTTTCGGTGCTGTGGCACAACCGCCAGCAACCAGAATGGACAGCGCGACGAGCCATCGAACGGGTGTGGTGCGCATGGGAAGCTCCTGAGGATCACGATTGACGAACTTGGAACCGCCTGAGGGCGAGGACGACGCGACGCTCCTCCTCGGCTCTTTCCGGGTCAGTGGCATCCTGACGTGCATAGCGTAGTCGCAGCACGCGTCCAATCAAATCACGAATTCGTGCCGCGTCGGCGGGGTGGCGTTGAGCTGCCTGTTCGGCCAGCTGCAGTTCGGTCTGACTGCCGGTTCGCGGCACACGCAGGCGCCGCGCAAATCGATCCAGTGCTCGGCTGAGTGCGGACCGTGCGTTGCGCTGGCTGCGTAGCAGTAGGGCGAAGGTGATCGCCAAACCGAGTGCTGTCGCCAGCCCGAGGACCAGCATCAGTTGCGCCAGACCGGTTTCGGCAAATCCGAGCCAGCTGAGGAAGCGTTGTTGTTTGGCTGCATTGAAGCCCAGTACCAGATCGTTCCAACTGCGACGCATCCAGTCGGCGACATGCAGCGTGGACTGCCACCACGTTGCCTCGGATTGCAGGCCATTCGAGGCATCCCGTCCGCCATCGCGAATCCGTTCTGCGGCGACCGCCGCCGTGGGGTCGATGCGCACCCAGCCACGGTTCGGCAGCCAGACCTCGCTCCATGCATGGGCATCCGATTGGCGAACCAGCCAGTAGTCGCCCAGCGGGTTGTATTCGCCGCCCTGGTAGCCAGTGACAACGCGGGCGGGAATGCCCGCCATCCGCATCATCACCGTGAAGGCGGAGGAGAAATGCTCGCAATAGCCTTCCTGCGTGTCGAACAGGAACTCGTCGATGCTGTGTTGCCCCAGTGGGCGTGGTGCAAGCGTGTAGTAGAACTCGCGGTTGAACCAGTTCAGTGCGCGCTGCACGATGGCGACGTCATCGAGTCCCTCGCTTCGCCACTGTTGGACTTCGAGCCAGGTGCGCGGGTTGTACTGCTGCGGGAGTTGCAGCATCCATTGCCGCATGGCGGCCTTCAACTCCGGCTCGAAGCGGTATTTCAGCGCCGACCGCATCCGATACTGGCTCACATGTGAGAGCGGCTTGCGACTGTGCAGGCCGCGATCCCAGCCCAGGCGCACATCGCTGGCGTCGCTGTCGGCTGGTGCGGCGTCGAGCACATCCAGACTCAGTATCCAGCGACGGTCCGTGGGCTCCTGGGTCAATTCGTACTCCACCAGCGCGTCGTCGGCCACCAGCGTGCCGGAGGGAATCTCGCGCAGACCGCGAAACAGGTTCCATTGCCGACCATCGAACTGGCTAAGGACCGGGCCGCGCCAGAACAGTTGCGATGGCTCTGGCGCAGCGTTGAAAAACTGCACGCGTAGCGCTGGGCTGTCGTCGGACATGAGCTGGGTCATGTCACCGGGGGCCATCGTTTCGCTCAGGCCAGTGCGCGCCTCCGCGTTGTTCGGAAGTCCCCAAAGCGGATTGGCAAGGCGCGGAAACAACAGGAAGCCCACCATCGCGAGGGGAATCGACATCGCAGTAAGTTTGAGAACCGCCTGAAGATGCTGGCGACGCGACCATGGCATTGCCCGCGGGTCGGGCAGTTCGAGTTGATTGACATGCATCAGCGCGGCCAGCGAAATCAGTGTGGCGATCACTGCCAGCAACAAAGTGACGGGTCCCTGGTCCTGCAGGAAGGCAGCCATCAGGGCGAAAAGGCTGAAGCTGACCAGGCTGCGCGCGTCGCGAAGCTGGTGGGTTTCCAGCAATTTCAACGCAAGCATGGTGGCTAACAAGCCTGCGCCCGTGTCGCGTCCGAGCCGGAAGCCGAAGGCATACAACACGAGTCCAGCGGTGCTCAGCGTCATCAGCAAGCGCAGCCAGGCCGGAATGCGCAGACCGCGCCAGCCAGCAACGCTGCCAATCAGGGCGAGCGACCCCAGCAGCAGACTGACCCAGAACGGCAGCAGCAATCCGAGTGGCAACAACGCCGACAAAGCGGCACTCGCGCACCAGACAAAAGCTTCGCGATCGATGCGGGCGGCGGATTTCATGGCATCAGCGCCAGTTCGCGAAGGCAGGCATGCAGATGCGCTGGGCCGCGTGCCGGGCCAAGCGTGAGGTGCGGAAGTTCCAACGTCGAGCGCAACGAACGGCGCTCAGCGTCGACGATCCAGCGCGCCATTCGGCTGATGCGCTGCTCGTTGGACAGTCCGTACAGTTGAGACCAGCGCAGGTGCACGTCGCCCAGCGTCGGCGTTTCGTACTCGCGGACGACGGCATGACCCACCTGCGCACTGCGCTTCCAGGCGATCAATCGCCAGGGGTCGCCCAGTTGATAGTCACGCAGGCCATGTACATCCTCGCTCGGGCCGCGCTGACGGCGCGGCGGACCGATCACACCATCCAGAGGCAGCGGCGGTGCGTTCTGTTCCAGTGCCGGATATACCAGACAGCGGGCTGCCGGGTGCAGCCAGCTCCAGATGCGGAAAACGCCGAGCGGATGTCGGGTCGATAGTCCCAGTCGTGGCAGACTGTGCCAGCCACGATGATGCGTGTTCTGCACGATCTCGACCTGAGCCCGGTTGTCCAGAATCTCGAACGGGAACTCGCGCGCGTCGAGACGCAGGCGCAGGCCGCGTCTTGTCCGTTCGCCGCCACTCCGCCATTGCAGCCTCCAGCGAATTGACTCACCTGCGTGGACCGACTCTGCGCTGACGCTTTCCAGTTGCAATCCGAGCAGGCTCAGCCATCCCGTCAGCAGGGCGGTGTGCATGACCGAGGCGATCAGAAACGTCAGCATCAGCGCGGGGTTGTTGTTGTAGTTCAATGCACCGAGCAACATGCCGAACAACAGGGCACTGAGGAACAAGCCGTAGCGAGTCGGCAGGACGTATAGACGCCGTCGATGAATGGTGATCGGAAGTGCTTCTTCTGCGCGCAGGCGAGTCAATGCAGGTAGGCGCTTTTCAGCCCACGCGGTGATTCTGCGCCGAGTTGCCTGCAGGCGCGTCCGCATCAGTCCACAGCGACCACGGCGAGGATTTTCAACGCCAGCGCATCGCGGTCTCCGGCGTCGACCTGGGTCACCAGACGATGACTCGCTACCGCAGTGAAGACGTATTGGACATCGTCCGGTAGCACGTGATTTCGGCCACGTAGCAGGGCCATCGCGCGCGCAACTTGCAGCAGGGCCAGTCCCGCGCGTGGCGACAATCCGGCCTGCACGCCCGGATGGCGACGGCTTTCTGCCAGCAATCGTTGTACGTAGGCGATCAGGTCGGCGCTGGCATGGATGGCCGTCGCGCGCTGCCGCAACTGCAGCACATCCTGCGTGCTGAACACGGCTTGCGTGTGGGCAATCAGCTGGCGACGATCTTCGCCTGCCAGCATGGCGCGTTCGGCTGCGGCGTCCGGATAGCCCATCGACAGACGCAGAAGGAAGCGATCCAACTGCGAATCCGGCAATGCAAAGGTGCCGGCCAGGTCAACCGGATTCTGGGTAGCGATTACGAAGAACGGATCGGGCAAGGCATGGCTGTAGCTGTCGATGCTGACCTGTTGCTCGGCCATGGCTTCGAGCAAGGCGCTTTGGGTGCGCGGTGGTGCGCGATTGATCTCGTCTGCCAACAGCAATTGCGTGAAGACCGGGCCGGGATGAAAGCGAAAACTCTGCGCATTGGCCTCATAGACAGACACACCAAGAATGTCCGATGGCAGCAGATCGGCGGTGAACTGCAGACGCTGGAAGCTCAGTCCCAAGGTGGCTGCCATGGCGCGCGCCAAGGTTGTCTTGCCCAGGCCGGGCAGGTCCTCGATCAACAGATGACCGCCTGCCAGCACACAGGCAAAGGCCAGTTCGACTTCTTTCGGCTTGCCGAGGACCAGCGCGTTGACCTGCGCAATCGCTCGCTGCAGCGCTTGCGACAGCGAATCGGTCGAGGCGGCGGTTTTCGCATCAGGTAGCATCGCACTCATCATGAGTTCCATTCATCAGGCAAACGCGTGTCCCGCAGTCTAGCAATCCCGACCCGAGTTCCCTCGCATCATGCCGACGGCGATGTCGGCAATGGGTGACTGGCGTCGCGTCTTCCTGCTCGTCTGGTTGGTCAGTGCGGGCTTGCGACTGGCATGGGCGCTGAGTGTTCCCGTGTTCGGCGATGAAGCCTTCTACGCGTGGGAGGCGCGGCATCTGGCGTGGGCCTATTCCGACCTGCCTGGATTGACCGCTTGGCTGATTGCACTGGGTACTGCGGTGTTTGGAAAAACCTTGCTGGGGTTGCGCATTGGCGCGCTAATGCTGGGTCTTGCCCTGCCATGGATCGTGCTGCGGATTGCCGATGCGCTGGGGCGTTCTGATGTCCGCTACCAGACGGGCGTGCTAGCTACGGTGTTGCCACTTTTGCTTGGCAACGGTGTGCTGGCCTTGCCTGAACCCTCATTGCTGCTCGCCGCCATGTTATCCCTGTGGGGTGGTATGTGGCTCTTGCAGCAGCGCAGTCACGCAGCCTTGGTCATTTTTACGGCGGGTCTGGTGATCGGGGCGTTTTCGCACTATCGATTCGCACCAGTCATTGCCGCGGGCGCGGTCGGCGTGCTGGCGAGTGTGCAGGGACGAGCCTTGCTTCGTTGGCCGCCATTCTGGGTGGCCTTGATCTTGGGTGCGGCGGCCTGGCTGCCATTGTGGTGGGTCAATGCGGATCAGTCCGGCGCGGGTCTGCGGTTCCAGTTGGTTGAACGGCATCCGTGGCGCTGGCATTGGGATGGATTGTGGTATCCGGTGATCCAGGCATTGGTGACGACCCCGCTGGTATGGATCGGTCTGTGGCTTGGTATCGGCCGTGTTCGCTGGTGTGATCGCGGGGCGCCGCAGCGCCTGCTCTTGGCGGCGGCACTGATTCCCATGGCGGGCTATGGACTGCTCGGCATGTTCGCTGACAACGAGCGCGTGTCGTTCCATTGGCCCTTGGTGGGCTATCTGGCGGCACTGCCCCTGTTCGCAGCACTGTGGGTGGATGGCAAGGTGCGCTGGTATCGCGCGATGTGGTTGAGCCTGTCGTTTGGCACCTTGTTGGCGGGTGCTTGGATGACCGTATTGGCGAACTCGGATGGGCGCAGCGCTATGGCGCGATGGGGAACGCTCGCTGACAACTTTTCCGGCTGGACGGAAGTGGCTTCCTGGATCCAGTCGATCCCGCCAACAGAGACGCGGCCCGCGCGTTTGATTGCGGATAATTTCATGCTGGCCGCGCAGCTGGGTTGGGCCTTGCCGGAGGAGCCACCCGTTTGGGTGCTTGATCATCCGCTCAATCACAAGCACGGACGTGCGGCGCAATTGCAGACGTGGGGCATTGACGAAGAAGCGTTGCTGCGAGAGCCACCTGCCGAAAGCCTGTTGGTTGTCGAAGAGACCGCACTCAAGCTCAAGGATCGTCTGGCATGGCAGCATCGCTTGTGCTCCCGGTTCCCCGGTCTGCGCTGGATTGACGAACTTCAGGTGAACCGAGGTCACAAGCGTTTTTTGATGTTCCGCTGGGTGCCTGGCGCAGCGGATCAGTGCTCCTTTGCGCCACTGCTCTATTTCGATCAGGACACTGGCCAGCCGGATGGACAGGCACGACTTCTGGGCTGGGCGATTGCCGATGGTGTTGGTGTGCAAAGTGTTGCACTGGTGCGCGGTGATCAAGTGCTTGCTGAGGCGCGCTACGGCACGCTGCTGGAAGGGGTACAGGCTCAGTGGCCGTATTCCACCGATCCGATGCATCCCTATGTCGGTTTTGAGCTGTTGTTGCCAAAGGGGTTGGACTTGGATGACGCAGCCCTGCGTCTACGCGTTACAAGCCGAAACGAACGCCATCGGGACTTTCCCCTGCGCGGATGATCGGGCGCTTTTCCCTTCAGTTTGACGGCACGGTGCGACGCAGGCTGGCGGGTTCGCGCGCTGCCTGCTCCAGCGCGGATTCCGTCAACTGCCGCAGTTCCTCACCTGCCATTTCCAGCCTGAGCAATTGGGCCGCGACCGGCTGACGCGCACGCTCCAGTGCTGCCACCGCTTTCTGCAGCTCGGCAAGACTGGCTGCGGAGGCGTGACGAGAGATCCACAGACGATGTTCCAGCAAGTCGCGCAGGGCGTTCTGCACCCCTTGCGGGTTCTGCAGTGAGGCCTGCGCCTCGCCATTGATGTCGGACGGGAGACGGTCGACCAGCGCCTGCATGGCGACCATCTGGTCGCGCGTTCGATGCAATAGCTGTTCAAAGTCGTCTGCGGCTTGCAGCAGTGCCAGCATGGCCCGCTGCCGGCGGGCAAGTCGTATGAACGGAATGCTGGCAACCAGCATCACCAGAAGTAGCGCGAGCACGACAGCAAGCAGGACAGTCAAGGCGACCTCATTGCAATGAGCGGGGGCAGTTTAGAGCGCGCGAACATGGTGATCGAAGACGTCTGACTGGATTGACGATAGCAGGTATTCACTCGTATCATGCCGCGCTTATGTCTACAAGCCTGCCAGATGCGGTTGATGTGACTCGCATGGTGTCAGGGCGACGTTCGTTCGAAGGCGAGCTGCCGCTGGCGCGTTTTGCGCGGCTGCGGGAGTCGCTGGTCAGCAGTGATGGACAGTGTGCCTACCGGCTTGAGTTCGGTACCGATGCGCTGGGAATTCAGTACCTGCAGATCAACGCGACAGCAACGGTGATGCTTCAGTGTCAGCGCACACTGGAACCGTTTCCGTTGCCGCTGGCGGTCGAGCAGCGGCTGGGTTTCATCCGGCTCGAAGCCGATGAATCCGGATTGCCCGACGAGTACGAGCCGCTGCTGATGCCGGAAGATCGGCAACTGCACTTGGCGGAATTGATCGAGGACGAGTTGATTCTGTCCTTGCCCTTGGTCCCGGTTAGTGCCGGGGTTGAGCAAGTGGACTCAGAGGAAGACGCCGTCGTGTATTCGACGGGTGAAGTGGACATGGGCGAGAGCAATCCTGCGTCGTCCAGGCAAGCGTTTGCGGCCTTGGCCGCACTCAAGAAAACACCGAGTTAGTTGGAGAAGCCCGATGGCCGTTCAGAAAAGCCGCAAGACCCCCTCACGCCGTGGCATGCGCCGTTCGCATGACGCACTGACCGCCAAGCAGTTGGCGACCGATCCGACCACCGGTGAAACCCACCTGCGTCACCACATCACCAAAGACGGCTACTATCGTGGTCGCAAGGTGATCGAAGTGAAGTCAGCGGCGGTTGACGTCGAGTAATCTGCCGGGAGCGCGGCGCGCGCCACACCGTTCTTCGGCGGCAGGGTGGTTGAGACGGCGGGCTTCGATGCCCGCCGTTTTCATTTCAGCGAGCGTGCAGACATAGCACGCCTTTCAACGGGAGTTCGTCATGATCTATTCGCGCATCCTGGGCACCGGCAGCTACCTGCCGGAACGCGTGTTGACCAACGCCGAGTTGGAAGCCCGTGTGCAGACCACGGACGAATGGATTCGCGAACGAACCGGTATACGCCAACGCCACATCGCTGCCGAAGGTGAAACCACCTGCGATATCTCCTACCACGCAGCGCTGAAGGCGCTGGAGGCGGCGGGTGTGCAAGGCAATGAAATCGATCTGGTGATCCTCGGCACCACCACACCCGACATCGTATTTCCTTCCACGGCCTGCCTGCTGCAGCACCGCATCGGTGCTAACGGCTGCGCGGCATTCGATGTCAACGCGGCCTGCTCAGGCTTCATGTATGCCTTGGGAATTGCCGACAAGTTCATCCGCAGCGGTGCAGCCAAGAAAGCGTTGGTGGTGGGTGCTGAAACGATTTCGCGCGTGGTGGATTGGAACGACCGCACAACCTGCGTCCTGTTCGGCGATGGCGCGGGTGCCGTGGTGCTTGGCGCCTCGGAAGAACCGGGAATCCTCGGAACCCACATGCACGCCGATGGCGGGCACCGTGAACTGCTCTACACGCCAGTGGGTATTTCTGCTGGATTTACCGACGGGCCGAACCATGGGATGGCCATCCACATGGCGGGCAACGAAGTCTTCAAGGTCGCCGTCAAGACCTTGGACGCCGTCGTCGAGGAAACACTGACAACGCATGGCATCGACAAATCCCAGCTCGACTGGCTGATCCCGCATCAGGCCAATCTGCGCATCATCACTGCAACCGCAAAGCGTCTCGACATGCCGATGGATCGGGTCATCGTGACGGTAGATCGCCACGGCAATACCTCGGCGGCGTCGGTGCCGCTGGCCTTGGATGAGGCAGTCCGATCCGGTCGCGTCAAGCGTGGCGAACTGGTGTTGATGGAAGCCTTCGGTGGCGGCTTCACCTGGGCCTCGGCATTGATGCGCTACTGAGTCAAGTGCGCGATTTCGCCTACAAGGTTTTGCCGCAATCAGACTGGAATGCAGCCTGTGCCGAAGGGCGCTTCGTGGGATCTCCAGTCGATCTTCTCGATGGCTATATCCACCTGTCGACGCGT
>Ga0075163_10008442_pt1 | contig 13561 bp, 9 predicted proteins | sample JI1023141ADNA_FD_71478 | JGI IMG/M metagenome (GOLD analysis project Ga0075163, IMG submission 71478) | Wastewater effluent complex algal communities from Wisconsin, to seasonally profile nutrient transformation and Carbon sequestration -... | ecosystem: Engineered > WWTP > Effluent > Algae...
CACGCCATCACGTCGCTGTGATCGCCGAAGATCGACAACGCATGCGTGGCCACCGTGCGCGCCGCCACGTGCATGACGAATGGCAGCAGTTCGCCAGCGATCTTGTACATGACCGGGATCATCAGCAGCAGTCCCTGCGACGCCGTGAAGGTCACCGCCAGCGAACCGGTCTGCAGCGCCCCATGCACCGCGCCTGCCGCGCCCCCTTCACTCTGCATCTCGACGATCGCAGGCACGGTGCCAAACACGTTGGTCTTGCCCTTGGCGGCCCATTCGTCGGCAAACTCCCCCATCGGCGACGACGGCGTGATCGGATAGATGGCTGCAAATTCACTGAGCCGGTAGGCAACGGAACCGGCGGCTTCGTTGCCATCGACCGTGATGGTGCGCGACGTGACCATGGTAGTAGCTGCACGCGGCCCGGGATGACGCGCAGTGCAGGGATCCATGGTCGCCTGCCTACGCTCGTGGCATACGGGCAAAGGGGCGTAGTGACGGCGTGCGGAAGACGAAGGTCGCGACGGTGAGAGTCTTCGCGAGGACCGGATTTCTGGTAGTTTTTCACCGTCGCCATGCCACTAGTGCATGGCAATCCTCATGACGACATCCCCCCGCATTCCCATTCTTTGCGCTGGCGACCGGCTCACGCGCGACGAGTTCGAACGGCGCTACTCGGCGATGCCCGACCTGAAGAAGGCCGAACTCATCGAAGGAGTAGTTTACATGGGGTCTCCCGTCAGTCTGACCAAACATGGCCAGCCGCACCTCGTGCTCGGCAACTGGCTTGGATTCTACGAAGTGAACACGCCGGGGCTCGATTCGGGCTCCAACAGCACCGTCCGCCTCGACCTGGACAACGAGGTGCAACCCGACTTGCTGTTGCGCATCCCGGAGTCCGCCAGCGGCACGTCGCGCCTCGCCGCCGACGACTATCTCGAAGGGCCGCCCGAACTCGCCATCGAAGTCGCGGCCAGCTCCGTCAGCTACGACCTGCACCAGAAGCTCGCCGTCTACCGCCGCAACGGCGTGAAGGAGTACCTGGTACACCGCACCGAAGACGGCGAGATCGACTGGTTCCAGCTCGAACATGGCACCTACGTGCGCCAGGTGCCAAACGAGCAAGGACTGCTGCAGAGCCGCGTCTTCCCGGGCCTCTGGCTCGATCCCCGTGCCCTGCTGCAAGGCGACCTGCAGGCCCTGCGCGCCACCGTCGAACGCGGCTGCGCGCAACCCGAACACGCCGCGTTCTGCGTGCGGCTGCGCGGCGCTTCGTAGGCAGCCGCGACCGGCGCCAGGTCCACCGCGGACCGATTACAGGATCGCGTCTTCGCCCGTGAGCTGACGGCCGATGATGAGGCCGTGGATGTCGTGCGTGCCCTCGTAGGTGATCACCGACTCGAGGTTGCACATGTGGCGCATCATCTGGTACTCGTCGGTGATGCCGTTCGCGCCGAGGATGTCGCGGCCGAGGCGGCAGCATTCGAGCGCCATCCAGCAGCTGTTGCGCTTCGCCATCGAGACGTGGTAGTGCTGCATGGTGCCCGCTTCCTTCATCTTGGCGAGCTTCCAGCACAGCAGCTGGGCCTTGGTGATCTCAGCGGCCATCCAGACGAGCTTGTTCTGCACGAGCTGGAAGCGCGCGATCGGCTTGTCGAACTGCACGCGCATCTTGCTGTAGCGGCACGCTTCATCAAACGCCGCCTGCGCCGCGCCGATCGCGCCGAACGCGATGCCGTAGCGAGCCTGCGTGAGGCAGTTCAACGGGCCCTTCAGGCCCTGGATGCCCGGCAGCATCTGCGAGGCCGGCACGCGCACGTCTTCGAGCACGAGCTCGCTCGTGTCCGACGCGCGCAGCGAGAACTTGTTCTTGATCGACTTGCCGTAGTAACCCTTGGTGCCCTTGTCGACGAGGAAGCCGCGGATCGTGCCTTCACACTGCGCCCAGACGATCGCGACGTCGGCGATGCTGCCGTTGGTGATCCAGTACTTGCTGCCGTTGAGCACGTAGTGGTCCCCGTCCTTCACGGCCTTCGTCAGCATGCCGCCGGGGTTGCTGCCGAAGTCGGCTTCGGTGAGACCAAAGCACCCGATCAGCTGGCCGAGCGCCATCTTCGGCAGGTACCGCTGCTTCTGCTCCTCGCTGCCAAACGCCCAGATCGGGAACATGCACAGCGAGCCCTGCACCGACACGAACGAACGCAGGCCCGAATCGCCGCGTTCGAGTTCCTGGCAGATCAGGCCGCTCGCCACCGGCGACAGGCCAGCGCAGCCATAGCCGGTCAGCGACGCGCCGTAGACACCCATCTCGCCGAGCTCGGGGATCAGGTGCATCGGGAACGTGGCCGCACGGTTGTGCTCCTCGATCACCGGCATGAAGCGGTCCGACACCCACGTGCGGACGGTGTCGCGGATCATGCGCTCCTCGTCCGAATAGAGTTCGTCGGTGTTGTAGAAGTCGAGGGCCTTGTAGAGGTCGGTCATTGGCGTGTTCGCAGTGCGGGCCAAGCAGGATAGACAGAGCAACGGGCCAAGAAAAGCCACGAACCGGATACGCTGCCGGCGAGCCCGTGACCGCCGCCCCCACCCTTTGTCCGTATTGTGGCCACCATCTCCCAGAACCACCGTGCCGACGGTGCCATGGGCAGGCCCGTTCCCTCAACCACCGCGATGCCGTGCAACCAGGCCGCGGCTTTGCGCTGCTCGACTTCTGGCGCGGCGCGCGCGAGGTCTACCGGAGCATCTTCTCGCTGCTGCACGAACGTGAGTTCATCGGCATGCTGCGCTTGCCGGTGTGGGCCAACATGCTCGTCTTCGCGCTGCTGATCGGCATCGGCTGGCTGCTCCTGCAACCCCTCTACACGAGCGCGTTCGCCACCGAATGGTGGCTCGCCGACGGTTTGCGAAGCCGCAATGCCGAACACGGGCCGGCTCTCTGGCTCACTGCCACCTGGCTCGTGCTGGGCATGCCGCTGCTCGATGCGCTGGCCGGCGCCCTGTGCGAACCGCTACACCTGGCGGCAGAGCGAGCCATGTTCGGCAATGGGCCGGACCTTGGTCTTCACCGCGGCGCCATCGCCAGGTTGCGCGACCGCGCCAAGCTGTGCGCCGTCTGCCTGCTGCTGTGGCCCGCCGCGCTCGCGATCGTGCTCGTGCCGTGGATTGGCCTGCCGCTCGTTCTGCTGCTCGGCGCGGCGATCGCGGCGGCAGTGTGGTCAGAACAACCGATGGCGCGCCGTGGCCTCGATCTGCGCCAGCGCCTGCTCGTCGTCTGGCGCAATCGCTGGCGCGCCCTCGGCGTCGGCGTCGCACTGCAAGCCGCCGCCGCCGTTCCGCCGCTGAATCTGCTCGGGCTATCCGCGATCGCCACCGTCGCGGCCAGCAGCGCCTACGTGCAGTTCGAGAAACAAGCGTCGAAGCGCTAGTCGCGCGGTGCGTTGCGTCGACGAACCCGCGCCGAAACCCTCCCCCACTCCATGCGGCGCGACAAGCGCGGCAGCGGATCACGCCACCGATGCAAGACCGTTGGGCGAGATGGCCGTCCAAACCACCTCACGCGGACTTCTGGTAGCCATCGGAACATGATCACAAAGCCGCGCCAACGAGACAGCGCGCTGCGTTCGGTTTGCCGGATTCCTGCCCGTTGAGGCCCCTCGAATGGCAGGTACCCCATCGGCAGAACGTAGCGGTGCCGCCGCGCCGCACGGGCGGGGTTGGGAAAGTGTACGAGTTGAGAATGCACGCGCGAAACACGCGGCAGCCGGAGAACGCTGCGCGCCAACGGCGGTTCAACGGGCGCAGCCAGAAGCCATGCAGCGGAGCCGCCGCGCGGCGCAAACCCCATGCCGAGGCCTCGCGTGGCGGCGTTCGCAGGCAAGCGCGCCCCGCGCGGCAGCGAGTTGGGTGCCGCGCGTAGCAGCGTGTGCGATCCGCGCGACAAACCGGGGTGCCGGCCGCGGGGCGGCCCAAACCGCCGGAATTCGCCGTTTGCGCGGCGGCGGGATGAACCCGAAGGGCGCCCTCGCTACCCTTGTCCGCCCATCATGACGCGCCAGATCCTCGTCACCAGCGCCCTTCCCTACGCGAACGGCCCGATCCACCTCGGCCACCTCGTCGAGTACATCCAGACCGACATCTTCGTGCGCTTCCAGCGCCTGCGCGGCCACCGCGTCGGTTACCTGTGCGCCGACGACACGCACGGGGCGGCGATCATGATCCGTGCCCAGAAGGAAGGTCGCACGCCAGAGCAGCTGATCGGTGAGATGACGGTGGCGCACCAGCGCGACTTCGCCGCCTTCGGCATCTCGTTCGACCACTACGGCTCGACCAATAGCCCCGCCAACTTCGAAGTCTGCTCGGGCATCTGGCACAACCTGCGCAAGGCCAACATGGTCGTCGAACGCTCCGTCGAGCGCCTCTTCGACCCGGTCCAGAAGACCTTCCTTGCCGACCGCTTCGTGAAGGGCGAATGCCCACGCTGCGCGGCCCTGGACCAATATGGCGACAGCTGCGAGAAGTGCGGCTCGACCTACTCGGCGACCGAACTGAAGAACCCGCGCAGCGTGCATAGCGGGGCCGTGCCCGAACTGCGCCCGAGCCAGCAGCTATTCGTGACGTTGACGCCGCTGCAGGAGTTCCTCACCGAATGGACGCAACGCAGCGGCGCGCTGCAGACCGAGGTCGCCAACTACCTCGCCGGCCACTTCCTCGACAAGCCGCTGCAGGACTGGGACGTCTCGCGGCCGGCCCCCTACTTCGGCTTCGAGATTCCGGACGCCAAGGGCCAACACTGGTACGTGTGGTTTGACGCGCCGATCGGCTACATCGCCAGCACCAAGGAGTGGTGCGAGAAGACCGGACAGTCCCTGGCCGCGTGGTGGCAGAACCCGCAGTGCGAGATCGTGCACTTCCTCGGCAAAGACATCACCTACTTCCACACGCTGTTCTGGCCGGCGCTGCTCAAGATGGGCGGCTACGAACTGCCCAAGCGCGTGCAGATCCACGGCTTCCTGCGCATCAACGGCGAGAAGATGTCGAAGTCGCGCGGCACGTTCGTGATGGCCGAGAGCTACCTGAAGGAGCTCGATCCGAGCTGGTTGCGCTACTACTACGCGAGCAAACTCAGCAACAAGATCGACGACCTCGACTTCAACACGGCCGAGTTCGTGGGCAAGGTCAACAGCGACCTGGTCGGCCGCGTCGTCAACCTGGCGAGCCGTTCGGCGCGCTTCGTGGAGACGGTCGGACTGGCCAAGAGCTATCCCGCTGACGGTGGACTGTTCGCGAAGGCGGCGGCAACGAGCGAAGCCATCGCCGCTGCCTACGAAGCCTGCGACTACCGCGAAGCGATGCGGCTCGTGATGCTGCTCGCTGACGCGGCCAACGAGTACGTCGACCAGAAGACGCCCTGGACGCTCAAGAAGGACCCAACGCGCGCCCAGGAGCTCCAGGACGTCTGCACGGTCGTGCTCAACCTGTTCCGCCAGATCGCGATCTACCTGGCGCCCGTGCTGCCAGAGCTCGCGACGAAGGCCGGCACGCTGCTGCAGGACCCGATCACGTCGTTCGCGCAGGCGCAGCAGCCACTGGTCGGCACGCAGCTCGCGAAGTTCGAACACATGATGCAGCGCGTCGAAGAGGCGAAGGTGGCCTTGCTGTTCCAGGCACCGGAAGCGCAGCCTGAGCCAGCGGCGACGGCGGCCCCGACCCCGGCGCCCGCGGCCCCCGCCGCGGCCCCCGCCGCAGCCACGGCGGATGGCCCCGAAGCGCTCGCCAAGGAGCCACTGGCGGCCGAGATCACGATCGACGACTTCCAGAAGGTCGACCTGCGCATCGCGCGCATCGTCGCGGCCGAGCACGTGCCCGAGGCGAAGAAGCTGCTGCGACTCACGCTGAGCCTCGGCGGCCCCGAACCGCGCAACGTGTTCGCCGGCATCAAGAGCGCCTACGCGCCCGAGCAGCTGGTCGGTCGCCTCGTCGTGATGGTCGCCAACCTAGCGCCGCGCAAGATGAAGTTCGGCATGAGCGAAGGCATGGTGATCGCCGCGGGCACCGACGGTGAAGTCTTCCTGCTGTCGCCCGACAGCGGCGCGCGCGCGGGCCAGCGGCTGCACTGATCAGCTCGACTGTTCAGCTCGGCTGACCAACTCGGGCGGGCCGCTCGGCCGCGCAACTCGGCCGAAGCATCGCCAACCCTCGCCCCCAGTTATCCACACGAGGCTCTGTGGAGAGTTCTCCGCCTGTGGAGAACCTCGTTCTGCAGGATCTCTGTCGACAAAAAAAGAACGGGGTCCGGCAAGGCGCCGAACCCCGTTCCAAATGCGTCTCGGGTTCTTTCTCACGCCAGGCGCGAGAGCGAAACCCTGAGAAGTGCGCGAGGGCTACTTCTTGGCCTTCTTCTTCGTGGCCTTCTTCGCCTTCTTCGCCTTCTTCGTGGCCTTCTTCTTGGCAGCCATTACACTTGTCCTTGTTAGGGTTTTGGTAGGGTAAGACCGGCGGGGCGCAACTAGTGTCAACTAAGGCACAAGTGAGCACCGGAACTCCGGCCACATTCCCAGATCGGCACATGCGCAGTCGGAATTCACCCGAACTCACGGCGCAGGCTGGAGATACCACAGCAAGGGGCGCCGACTCCGATCTGCGAATTGCTATATATCCTTATTAATTTCGGTGTTGCGGCAAGGTTTTACCTTGCAGCAGAGCGCTGGAAGCACACTCGGATTTTTTTGATTTTTCTTGGCGCGGAGCGGCGAAAACCCTGCCGGAAAACACCGCGAGCCGCCAGCGACCGGGGTCGCGAGCGGCTCGTCTGAGTGCCGTGCAGCACGGTGTCGAAGCTCAGTCGAACAACTTGTCGAGCGTCTTCTTCGCGTCCGTTCCGTACCCCTCACCGAGGCCCGGATCTTCGACGTCGCGCGTCATCGCTTCGCGGTAGATGTCCGCGAGCTTCTTCGCAGTCTCACCCGCGTAGAGCCGAACCATGCCGACGGTCGTGCGATCGTCGAACAGGATCGTGAGCAGCGTGCGGTCGCCGACGAGTGACAGTTGAATGTTGTCGCGCTCGCCTTGGTGGAACATCGCTGTGAATTCTTCTTCACCGAGCAGACGCGCCATCTCCTTGGTTGCCGCGAACGAGCCGGCGACGAGCGCCGAGATCGTGTCGATGTCGATGGTGCGCAACTCGCCACGCTTCGTGACGAGGTGTCCTTCTTTGTCGATGAGGAGCGCACACTTCGCTCCCGACAGGCGCAGGAACTCCGCCAGCAGCTTGTCGATGCGATCGACGTCGTCCTTGTAGAACGTCAACCGGTCGTGGCGCAACCGGTCGTTCTGGGACATGCGTTTTGGGTCCGACATGAATACCTCGCGGCCTCAGCCGAGCTGGTTGCCGAGGAAGAAGTAAGCGACGCCGGCGGCGGCGACGAGGAGCATGACGGTGAGCCCGACGACCAGTCCCATGCCGCCCCGCTTCTGAGCGGGCGCAGTCGCGGGACGAGCGGGTGCTGCACCGCGACGGGTCTGCGCAGCAGCGGGTGCGGCCGCCGCGCGGGCGGGCCGACCGGCGGCTGCAGGTGCGGCAGCTGGCGCGGCGGCAGCGGCAGCGGCAGCGGCGGGCGCAGCCTTGCGCGGCGCCGCGGCGGCCGGCTTGGCAGCCGCGCGTGGAGCTGGCGCACCAGCCTTCGCCGCCGCTGCCGGAGCGGCCGCAGCAGCGGGAGCAGCGGCTCCCTGGCGCGGTGCAGCAGCCGGCTTCTGCGCTGGCTTGCGCGGGTTGCGACCGTCGACGCGTTCGATGCTCTCGAGCACCATCGCCGCGAGCGTCTTCAAGGTCGGGAACACACCTTCGCCGGTGTAGGCCACCGCTTCGAAGGTCGGCACCCCGAACTTGTTCATGCGCTTGTCGAGTTCGGCCACCGGCATCGCATTCGGCAAGTCGCGCTTGTTGTACTGGATCACATGCGGCAACTCGCGAACGTCCTTGCCGTACTCAGCGAGGTTCTCGATGAGGTTCGCGTAGGACTCGATGTTCTCGTCGATCTTGTCCGGATCGGAGTCGGCGACGAAGATCACGCCGTCCACGCCCTGCAACACGAGCTTGCGCGTCGAGTTGTAGTAGACCTGGCCAGGGACCGTGTAGAGCTGGAACTTCGTCCGCATGCCGGCCACGTTGCCGAGGTCGAGCGGCATGAAGTCGAAGAACAGCGTACGGTCACCGTCGGTGGAGATCGAAGTGAGCTCGCCCTTGTTCTCCTCAGGCGCCTTTTGATGAACGATTTCCAGGTTGGTGGTCTTGCCACTCATGCCTGGGCCATAGAAGACGACCTTGCAGTTGACTTCTTTGAGCGCGAAGTTGATCTGGACCATGGTTCAGCGACACCCGTGCAGCGGAAGGTCACGCACCCCGAACCAACGGGGCACGCGCGCGAGATGGGTTCATCGGCGCTGGCACCCCGGGTGCTTGAGTTGCTGCCGCGAAACCTGCGCGAACTGACTCATTCGGGGATGCGACTCGCGCACCAGGGGCGCAGCAAGGCCACGCCGGTGCCCCGCCGGGATCAGGAGAGTGCGCCCGGAGCAGGCGATACGCGGGGAGCCACGCAACGTGGGGCCTCACCCGAACGCCTGCCGAACCCCGGGGTTCGGGCGAACGGTCTCAGGCGAGCCGGGTCGCGCGGCGCAGGCGACTGGCGATGCCCTGCACTTCGCGGCGGGCCGCCGTGAGGTCGGCGAACTGGTCAAACAAGACGACCAGATAGGAATCGTCGAGCGTGGTGAACACCGCCTTGCCGTGCGTGGCGTGCAGCACGAACTGCGTGCACTGCCCCAGACCACCTTCCCGCAGGCTGCGATTGGTGGTCATGAGCAGGTAGGACGTGAGCCCCGCCACCACTTCACTGCGGTAGCGTTCGTCGAGCGACTCCGCCGCCACGAGCCCATCGCTCGTGATCAGCGCCACCCCCTTGATGCCCGGGGTGCTGCGCAACTCGACCACCATTTCCTGGATCTTGCTCATGCGTCGTGCGTCCCCGAATAGAGCGAACCTGCGACGATCTCCTGCAACTCGGCGAGCACGAGCTCGAGGTCGGTGCCGTTGTCGCACTGCACCCCTGCCAGCACTTCGCCATAGACGCAGATGCAGATGTGGCCAAACGGCCCGTCGACCACGCTCTTGCTGGCGCTGCCGATGTCCATGCGCCGCGCAAACCGGTGCGTCGCCTTGGCAACGACGCGCACGACGCGCAGGAACGGGTCCTTGCCGTCGCGAATCGCCCCTTTGACGAGCGCCCGCGAACCTTTGATGTAGGCGGCCTTGCGCACGCCCGGGATCTCGGCCACCTGTGCCAGGCTATCGCGAATGCGCCCCAACGACTCGTCCTGGCTCGCCCGCGGCTGTGCCGCAGTCATCGACGGATGTGCCAGGCAACCATGTTCCTCGACCTCGTCGAGCAAGGAGTCCACGTCGCTGCCGTGATCCGGCAAGCTGCTCACGTGCCGGAGCAGCGCTTGCAGTTCGGGATCCTGTTCCTCGTGTGCCTGCAGCGCCTGCAGGTGGTCGAGCGCCGTGCTGACCGCGCCGATGCGATAGAGCACTTCGCCGAGCAGGCGCCGCGCCTGCACATCCTCGCCATCCATCTGCACGGCGCGTTCGAGGCAGCGCACGGCCTCCTGCCCCTCGCGGGCCGCGAGGTCGCGGTAGAAGTTCAGCAACCTCGCTTGCCCGAGAACGAGCCAGGCGCCCGCGTCATCAGGGAAGCGTACACTCCACTCCTGGCAGGTCGCGTGCAGCGCCGTCATGTCGCCGAGGTCAATCTGCAGCTGGGCGAGCTCCCGATAGAGCTTGGGATTGGGCGACCGCGTCAACTTCGTGCGCAGCTCCACGGCCCGCTGCTTGCGCAGACCGCGGCGCGCGCAATCTAGCAGCTTGCGCAGTTCAACCGACTTCGGGAACAACGCCAGCCCGTCTTCGGCCACGCGCTGCGCCTTGTCGTTCATCTCGAGGTTGATGTAGACCTGCCCGAGGTCGACGAACGTCGTAGGTGAAGGCTCCTCGCGGGCTCGCTGCTCGAGCCGCCGGAGCTCTTTCCAGATCTTCATCCGCTGAATCAGGTGCATATCAGTTCCTCACCCGCGTTAGCGGAACAGGACCACTTCGCCAGTCGACGACGGCCACGCCACAGACATCTCATCGACACCAGGCAACCCGGGCACGACGCCCTGGTCCACGTACTGCCAGAGCATCGTCATCGAGTCGAGCGCCACCGCGTGCAGCACATCGCGCGTCGGCAGATTGCGCGACTTGCTCACCCGCAGCTGCACGAACGCGCGATTGCCCTGCACCCGGATGCCGTGTTGCGGCACCCCCTCAAGGGCCAGCAGACCATCGCGCTCCCCGTTCTCACGGCGCAGCGCGATCAGGTTGCCCTGCTCGTCGATGGCCACCAGACGACTGGCGGACAAGGCGAGTTCGCCATCGGTCAACGCGTGGCCCACCGACGCCGTCCACAGCACCCGACCGTCCTCCGCAGACACCGCGCGCACATTGCCATCGGCGCAACCGAAGTAGAGAGTGCCCTGATCACAAAGCACGCGGGTCGTGATGCCGGCAGGACACTTGAACAGACTCAGCACCTTGCCATCGGCGACATCGATCGTGAACATGCGACCATCGAGCGTGCCCGTGTAGGCCAGCCGACGATCGATCGTTGGCGGCCCCGAAGGCGCCCCATCGAGCGACAGCTTCCACAGCGGCTGACCGGTGGACTGCTCCCAGCAATGGACCACGAAGTCGCGGTCCACGACGCAGAGTCGTCCTTCCTTCGCCACGAGCTCGGTCGCTGCGCCGCCCGGCAGCGCCGCCGGCCAGCCATTCGCCGGCACCGCGGCCTCAAGAGGTTGGCACTCGATGGTGTTCTCGTTGGTGGTGAAGAACACCCGACCATTCTGGATCACGGGGGTGCCATCCACGGCCTTCAAGCCGCCGAGTTCGATCAAGCGGCTGCCATTCCCATCGGTGCGACTGATGCCGAGTCGACCACCCCGCACACCCATGGCCAGCCAACCTTCGCCGATGCCCACGCCGGTCTGCACCGGTGCGTTGAAGGCAATGCGGCGATCCGCGACGACCTCGAGCACGACCTCGACATCGGCTTGTAGCGCCGCGTCGATCTTCTGGACCCGCGGTTCGAAACCATCGAGCAGCACGGTGATCGCCTGCTCCCCCTGGCTGGCGGCGCAGAGCACCACGGCTGGTGTACGCAGCTCTTCGGTCTTGCCGTCGACGACACGTTCGAGGTGCTTGCCACCGCTCAGCAGTCGGGCCCCCGCCGGACGCGTCCGGATCTGCACCGGAATGCCGACCCGGGTCGCTGCCTGCGTCGTTTCAAACTCCGCATGCATGCGCAAGGCCGCGGTACGAGCTTGTTGCCAGTCCCCGGCAGCGAGGCGTTCGGAGTACTCCGCCCCGAGCTTCTCGGCCGCATCGAGGTGCTCCTGCAGGCGCGTCCAGGTGCGCTCGACCTGCTGCTCGTGGGCCCAGGCCATGTCATCGGGAGCACCAGCCTTGGCCACCAGTTCGCGAACGCGCGAAACCGCCGCCAGCGAGTCCTCGGGATGACCGGCCAGGTATAGTTCGCGCTGCCGCGCCCATTCCTGTCGGTAGTCAGTGCGCACACGCTGCAATTCACGATCGCGGCCGGCCCGTTCGGCGGTGAGGCGCGCCTCAAACCGCTGCCGCGCCGCCTCGATCTGCTGCAGTTCGCTCTCGGCTCGCGACACCGTCGTGGTGAACGGATGCAGGCGACGGAACTCCTCGTAGGCGCCCGCGGCGCCGGCAAAATCGTCCGCCGCCATCATCTCGTGCACGTCGATGCGCGCGAAGTCTTCTTCCGCGCGCTGGTTGTAGAACCAATAACCAGCGCCAGCGACCACCAGCAGGCAGAACAACACGGCGAGCCAGCTCAGCGTGCGGCCGCGCCGGCGCGACCGTTCATCAAACTCATAGAGATGACGAACGCGCTCGGAGACATCCCCGCGACTGCGATCGAGGAGCAGGATCTTCTGCAGATAGCCCACGGCCTCCAGCGGCCGGTTGGCGCGCACGAGGTCATCGGCGATCGACTCATAGAGCTCGACGACGCGCTTCTGGTCGCCGGCCTTGATATGGACGTTGACGAGCGCCTTCTTGAGATCCGGATCCTCGGGCGCCACGAGTAGCAACCGCTCGAGCAAGGCTCGCACGCGCTGCATGTCCCCAAACTCGATCAGCAGCTCGACGACCTGCTTGCCTTCAGCCAGCGCGTCGAAGTTGGGCAACTTCGCGGCGCGTTCGCCCACGGTGAGCTCGACCAAGCGCTCCCGCGCGTGCAGGTCCGTCGGCACCAGATGACGCACTTCGAAGAGCTTCTGCGCGGCCCCCGTCAGGTCCCCGGCCGCAACCCGCGCCTCCGCTTCGCACTCGAGGTGGTAGATCGCGTTCTCGTATTCTTCCGCCGCCTGATAGGCCGCCGCCGCCAGGCTGTGCACGTCCGGCAGGCCGATGCCTAGACCGACGGCGCGCTCGTACAGATTGATGGCGTCCGGCAGGCGGCCCTCCGCCATGCACTGATCGGCGAGAGGAACGAGCTCTTCGGCGGCAAGCGGCGCAATCAAGCCCGCGTCGAGCAGCTGGCTCAGGACCTTGCAGACCTGGAACGTCGACAGGCCCGTGACTTCGACGATGCGGGCCACGTTGCGCCGCCCATCGAGCAGCGCGAACAGCGCCGGCCCGTCCGGACCGTACTCCTCCCCATCAATGGCATCGGCGACAGCGACGAGCACTTCCGCCGTCGTCGGCACGCGTTCGCTGATGTAGGTCCACTCGTCAATGCGACGAGCGGCTTCCATGATCACGCTGTCGCAGTTGTAGAAGAAGCGCTCGTCGATGGTGCCGTCGCGACCTTCGAGATGCGTGGCCCCTTCATGAAACTCGAAGCGCGCTTCCTTGCAGAAGAACAGATCGTAGATCTCCTCTTCCAGCTCGACGCGATACTGCTCCTCGAGTTCCTCCGGCTGCACATAGCCGCCGGCCAGCAGGCTGTCGGTCAGCGGTTTGCCGGTGCGAGCGGCATGATCGCGAACCTCTTCGACGCTGGCCTCGTCCAGGCGTCCCGACCGGCACAAGCTGGCCAGGACCCGATCGAGAATGCGGTGCACATTGTGGTGCAACGTCACCCCGCGAGGATCGAAGTACAGTACCCGCCACATGCGGGTGCCCTGAATGCTCAGCAGACCGACCTTCTTGTTGAGGGCCAGCATCTGGAACACCTGGGCCAGGTCAACGCTTGCGAGATCCCCTCTGAGTGCCATGTGTTGTGCCGGTTAGGTGCTTCCCGAGTACCGATCGGTCCTATCGGCCGTGGGCATGGCCACGTTGAGGCGATGCCCGAAACCCGGGCGGCATGGGCAGAAGGGCCAGCCGCCCGGCACCGAAGCCAGCGCGGGGCGGCAGGGGCCCCACCGGCCGGAGGTAGGCATCGGCGGCCACTCTGCCCGGCGCCACCCCACCTCCTCGGCCCCGCCGGAGGCCCCC
>Ga0075163_10008443_pt1 | contig 13561 bp, 10 predicted proteins | sample JI1023141ADNA_FD_71478 | JGI IMG/M metagenome (GOLD analysis project Ga0075163, IMG submission 71478) | Wastewater effluent complex algal communities from Wisconsin, to seasonally profile nutrient transformation and Carbon sequestration -... | ecosystem: Engineered > WWTP > Effluent > Algae...
CCCGGTTCTGGCGCCGTTGCAATCATGGCTCACGCGTAATGATGTTAGACTCGATCAGTTGCCGGATATCGACGAAAGCTGCCGCGCGTTTATTCGTGATGATGCTTTTTAGGCTTCTTTGACCGCTGCCGCATGTTCTTTCGGCCATGCCAGCGCCAGCCCCATGAAGAACCACAGGAAACGCGTATAAAGCAGTTCATGGACCAGCGACATGATGGCGAAGATGATCATCATCAGGAAGACGGCAAGATAGAGCCCTGTGGGATCATGTTTCCAGATTTGCTTGAAAAGTACCCATAGGCCTGAGGCAAAAAACAGGGTCAGTGCCAGCAATCCGGCCAGACCTGTTTCCGCCAGCAGCCACAGGAATGTGCAGTCGATGATTTCTTTAAACTCGCCATGTTTCTCGATCTGGAATGTCTGGAACGATCCCAGCCCGCCGCCCGTGACGGGATGGCGCGACCATAGTTCAAGCGCATCGCCATAGGTGCGCATGCGCATCTTGTCTCCTTCATATTCAAGCATCTGATTGGCCTGATCGGCACTCATTTTTCCGGCCTGAATAAGCTGGGCGCTGTTTTGAATATTGCCGGATGTCAGGCCATAGGCATATGAAGGAAAATTCGAATAGAACAGCGTGCAGGCCAAAATTCCCGCCAGCAGAGGCGGGAGGATGTGACGTAGTGTGAACCGGAAATGCAGAATGCCGAATACCAGCATCAGGAATACGAAAACAACGAACCCGGCGCGGGAGCCGTTGTAAACATAGAATAAGGGTACCAGTGCCCACATACCGTAAAACCACCATACGGGCTTTCCGGTTTTGCACATCTGGCTGGTCGTCATCAGGGCCAGCATGCAGAACCACAAAAAGGCATAGGCGTTTCTGTTGGCCATCAGGCTGCCCATCGGGTAATAGGTCAGATCATATTTCAGGTCGAAACTGATCAGCCATGCGAGTGACGCAATCGTGACAATTCCCCAAAAGATAAGAGATACGGATTTAACAACGGCAATCCCTTGCTGCCCCGTGCTGTGCGCGATCCAGCCGCCAAGACCAAGATATCCCACCAGCACGAACCAGCCGGTAAACTTGTTCACCAGCGCCCATGTATTCCATTCGCCGGTGTTATTATAACCGTTGAACAGGGCGAAGGTCATCAGGGCGCTTAAGGCCGATATCCAGATGTAAAATCCCCGAATACGCCAGGCTGGAAGCCGGTCTTTCCTGAAGGCGAGGCGGGCGAAAACAAGAATCCCGAGCAGGGGCAGGATCAGGTCGGCTGCATTGATACGCAGGCCCAGATAGCCTTCGTGCCTGAACAGCGAAATCTGTATTTGCAGCAAGATAGCAAGGGCGATGGCGGGCAGGACGTATATCAGCGGCACGGTGCGGACGTATGTCACCATATCCGTCAGTCGTGCCGCCCATGCGCGCATGATTATGCCTGTCCGGAAGTTTTGTTCTTGTTCATCAGGTTTTTGATGTCGCCGCTGATTTTTTGCATGTCCATACTCATCAGCGCCGGAATACCGGCCAGAATGGTGGCCATCATCGTCAGAAGGCCGATTTCAACCGAGATGACGAAGGCCATTTCCATCGGAATGCCGATCAGGCCCAGCCCATAAACGAAGGCGCCTTCGCGTACGCCCCAGCCGCCGAAGCTGACGGGGAGGCTGGCCACCAGCGTAATCACGGGCAGGACGCTCAGGAGGTCGAAGAACGAGAAGCTTGCCCCGGCGGATAATGCAATAAAGTAAACCGAGATAAAGTAGAAAATCTGGGCGGTCAGGCTGTTGATCACGATGCGGGTGAATAACGCACGGTCGCGGCTGATGGAAATCATATAATCGGCGCAGGCTGCCAGCTTCGGGGTCGACATGATCATGTCGCGAATGGCGCGGCTGTAAAAAATGGGTACGAAGATCATCACGGTAAAAATCATGACGGCCATGGTGGCATAAGCGGCGTTATGAAGCGCGCCTGTCACGAAACGGTCAAAGAAGGGGACGAAGATGGCGGCGAGCATCATCAAGGCGACCAAGGTCATCAGACGATCAGCGATGGCGGCACAGATGCTTTTTGTCATGCTGATGCCGTGGTGGATGGTCAGCCCGATCCGGACGACCAGACCGCTGATGGAGGTGATAAACAGGACATTGGCCAGAAGGCTCGCGAGTGTGATCTTCAGCGACTGCTTGTAGGTCAGGGTCGGGCCTTCATGGTCGATATTGACGAGATCAGCCCAGCGCCATGCCAGAAGGCCGATCTGGGCCAGAATAAACAGGCCGCCCCAGAACAGGCCGCTCACCTGCACTTGCGCGATCTGGTCCCCAATAGAATGAAGGTCCATCCGCGAAAGCAAAAGGGCCACAATCCCGAAAGAGATTGCGATTTTCACCGGGATATTCAGGGCAGGCATGCGCATAGGCTGTGAGTCGCTCCAAAAAATCCTGTCGAGACTACGGGGTTTCATGAATTACGGCAAGATTTTCAGCACGTTATACCGAAAAAATTCTTTTAAAACCCGGGCTTCCGTGCTTTATTTCAGCCATCATTTGCCCCTGAACCACTGTTTTCGAGGAAACCATGTCGATTGTCGCCAAGCGCCTGAGCGTGATTAAACCGTCCCCCACGATTGCCGTAACGACCAAGGCGGCGGAATTGAAGGCGGCGGGCCGCGATATTATCGGTCTGGGCGCGGGTGAGCCGGATTTCGACACGCCGGATTTCATCAAGGCCGCCGCGACAGACGCCATGAACAAAGGCGATACCAAGTATACCGCTGTCGATGGCACACCCGCGTTGAAAGATGCGATTATCGGTAAATTCAAACGCGAGAACGGTCTTGAGTACAAGCGCGAGAACATCACGGTAGGGACAGGAGGCAAACAGGTTCTTTATAACGCCCTGATGGCGTCGCTGAACACAGGTGATGAAGTGATCATCCCGGCACCGTACTGGGTATCCTATCCGGACATGACACTGCTGGCGGAAGGGACTCCTGTTTTCGTCGAGTGCCCGGAAAGCAACGGCTTCAAGCTGAAGGCGGAAGATCTTGAAAAAGCGATTACGCCGAAGACAAAATGGCTGATCCTGAACTCGCCGTCCAACCCGACAGGGGCTGCCTATACGCGCGCCGAACTGAAGGCCCTGACCGATGTTTTGCTGAAGCACCCGCATGTATGGGTGATGACGGATGATATCTATGAACACCTGACCTATGACGGGTTTGAATTCACAACCGTGGCACAGGTCGAACCAAAACTGATTGATCGCACCTTGACCGTCAACGGCGTATCCAAGGCCTATGCCATGACGGGCTGGCGCATCGGTTACGCCGCAGGCCCGAAAGAGCTGATCAAGGCGATGGCGGTCATTCAATCCCAAAGCACGTCAAACCCGAGTTCCATCTCGCAGGCCGCCGCTGCTGCCGGCCTGAACGGGGATCAAAGTTTCCTCAAGGGCTGGAAAGCCGCTTACCAGAAACGTCGTGATCTGGTTGTGGGAATGCTCAATCAGGCCGAAGGCATTACATGCCCGACGCCGGAAGGCGCGTTCTATGTTTATGCATCGTGCGCCGGGTGTCTGGGCAAGGAAACGCCGGATGGAAAGCTGATCAATACGGATACGGATTTCGTCAATTACCTGCTGGAAAGCGAAGGCGTTGCCTGTGTACAGGGTGAAGCGTTCGGCCTGTCACCCTATTTCCGCATTTCCTACGCCACGTCGGATAAGGCTCTGGAAGAAGCGTGCAAGCGAATCCAGAGAGCCTGTGGCGCACTGAAAACACGCGCCGCCGCATAAGTTTTTAACGGAGCATCGGCTTGGCGATGGTTGCCGCACCGGCATTGGTTGCGGCAGCCTGCAACACGGCATGATCGGGGATATTATCATTGCCGTGGTCACCCCTTGCTGATGCGTTCATGGCATCCCTGATGCCCAGACGCGTGGTGACACGGTCATATTTAACGCGGCTCATCCTGCCCAGCAAATACAGGTTATCGGCCAGAATCTGGCAGATACGATTGATCTTGTCCTCATCTTCTTCGACAAATCGCCGTGCGCGCTTTTCGATCTTGGCCATATTTTCCGGACTGCCGTCTGTAATGTCGCGTGACGGGAATTCGGTCATCTCTTTTTCATCCAGTGGCGACATGCGCGGCGACAGAATAAAGATGTTATCCTTATCGATATGATTGGCATTTGCCATGAATGCGGCCGTATTGACCTGTGCATTGGCTTCGTCAAGGAAGCGTTCGTTGATTTCGCCGGTTTCGTAATATTGCATCAGTTCATCGTCGGTCATTTGTTCCGTGACGACGTGACCGGTGCTGAAGGTTATGGATATGATTCCGGTATCTGGCGGCTTGTGGGCGATCACTTCACTGATGACATAGTTCGCCGTATGGATTGTTCCCTTTTCTATGACGATAGTACCGTCTTCCATCTTGTGCGGCGGATATGCCAGCAGGTTGGTTGTGGTCGCCATATTGGCATCCCATGCCTTGCGTTCCGGTTTTGAGGAAACGGCGGCAGTGCCAGGCATAATGTCGAGTAAATTCCTGCGGCGTGAAAACATCGGCATGAACGACATGGCGCGTGGGTTGAACGCCGAGAAATACATCGATCCAAAACATTGTTCCAGTGTCAGGTTGCCCATCCGTTTCTGGAATATCTGTTTTTTTACCTCCGGATTGTGCAGCCTGTCATCGACCGTTCCAAGATAGGGCTGTAGCGCGTTCATGGCCTTGATCGCCACTTGCATGAAAATCGTGCTGAGCGAACCGCGCTGTGTGGTGCTGCGGGCGCTGACATATGTGACGATGTTCCTTACACGTTCGATCGCCTCGGGCAACGGCATATAAGGCGTGGTCTTCTTGCGCGTATCGCCTGCCGTGGGCTCGCTGATCTTGCCGCAGAGCTTCAGCACTGATTCCTTGCCGCCCTTGGTCAGCCAGGGTGTGCTGGCTTTTTCCTTCAGTCTCTCGACGATTGGCTTTTTGTCGTCCGGCACATAAGTCAGAAGTTCATCGCATAACCGCTTGATGGACTGGATGCGCCTTTGGTCGTGCTTGTGCTTCGCAGGATCGAAAACGCGACCTGCCGCTGTGATCGCATTCGAGAACAGCATCTTCAGAATGCGGTGGGGTTTCGGTGGCATGATCGCCTGACAATCTTCGCTGTAGATCGAAATCAGCTGTTCGCAGCTATAGCGCGGTCTTGTCGGATCAACCGGGTGAGGGATGCTGATGCCGGTAAAGAAGGGGCCAGCGGTTGACGCAATGTCTTTGACATGAATGGCAAAACCCAGCGGAGTCTCGATACGCTCCTCGATGGCAGCACCCATGACGGGGTACATTGCCCCTAGAACGCCGCCACCATGACCGTGTGCCACAATGATGTGAGGTTTTCTCAGAAACACCGTGTGACGGGCTCTGTCTTCAAGTGTCTCAGCCGCAGTTGATGTGTCCTGCGTCATTGTGATCCCCTGTTCAGTCATACTTATTGTTATTATGTCTTATACGCAAAGTTGCGCTGTGGTCAAAGTTAAAAGAAAGGGGCGGAAATGTCATGGTTTTAGTGTTGTGCGCCGCGACGGCTATGTGGATACCGCAATTCTTATGAAAAAACAAAGGCTGGCGGCTGAAAAGTCGGTTTATACAGTTTCGCGGTCGCCGAAAAAGTCGAAATAGCGGCGCATTTTACCGCTGATCGTATCCTGATTCCGGTCTTCGTCGCGGCGGTCTCGGTTCGACACCAGGATATGGCAGATATCGTCCAGCTGTTTCTTATTATTCTCAAGCAGCGTTTCCGAGAATATGCGCAGGCGGCGGAGGTTCTCGGGGCTGGCGTCATCAATCTGGGTGCTGGGCATATTCTCGTCGGGGGAGTTGAACATCGGCGCATTGAACACATAAAGATCGCGGCCCAGATCATCCACGAAGCTTTCTGTCAGCGCTGACTCGGAAGCATGGAAGAAGATGTTGATCAGCGGCAGGTCGTTGACGGGATCAACCACGCCGAGTGCGCCGTAGCTGTTCCATTCGTCTTTCTTGATCGATTTATTCGTATAGCCGGTTCCCAGCACGATCATCACCAGCTTGTTACCCGGTGGCACCATGCGGCGAATGGCTCCCAGATAGCTGATGCAGGGGTTATCAAAGATACAGCCGTCAATGCCTGTATAGCTGATTTCGCGCTTGCCGGGATAGCGGGCCTTGAAATGGTGGCATGGGAAGTATGTCGGTGCGGCGCAACTGGCCATGACAGCATCATACATGCTGACATCGGGTGTGCGCAGACTGGGGCCTGTTTGTGGCATGTGGCGGATATTACTCATCCATAAGGCATGGCCGCCGTAATCGCTGGGGGACGTGCGGCCACGCACGATCCAGTCGTTACCATCGCCTGTCTCCAGCAGCCTCAGTTGCTCGCCGTCGATATTGTATGTGGGGACCACCAGCGTGCGCAGCGAGTCCGACAGGCGCGCGTCGCCATACAGGGCCTTGAGCGCCCGCCCCAGATTTGAAGGATCGTAGTGGCCGTGACGAAACAGCCAGTTCAACTGGTTCAGTTTCAGTGTGCGGTTGTTGAAATCGTGAACGATCCCGCGAAATTCACGGAAGCGGTCCGCAGGGAAAATCTTGTGCCCCTCGCGTTCGTAAAACTTCACCATGTGGCGGGCGCGGAAGCGAGGGCTGCTGGTGTGTTCGGGGTGGCGCAGTGTCATGGCCGCGTTCAGGATCGCGCCGGTCGAGGGGCCGGTAAAGATGTCGACCATATCGGCCATCCGCAGGCCGGTCATCTCTTCGATTCTCGACATGATATGAGCGGGGATCAGGCCACGCATGCCGCCGCCATATGTAAATAAGGCGACTGTCGTCTTCTGGTCTTGCTGGTGGGAAGTGCTACTCATTCTGTCCGTTGTTTGAGAAGTATTTGTAATTATTGATAATTATACGTCAGTTCCGGCCAAAAGTCAGCTTGCGGTGCAACACTGCAGGGCCGAAATCCAATAATCGGGGAGAAAAGCAAAAAAAAACCGGGTCATATGACCCGGCGAGTTGAACAGGGAGGTTTCACGTCTGGGAGACGTAGGACCCCGAAGGATCCCATCGACATCGGAATGTCGATGGCGGCTTTATATACTGGTACGAGGTTCGGATGCTATAGCTAATTATGCATGATGGTTATGCATTTAATGCATATCAGAAGAATTTTAAAATTATTAAATAAATTCATTTATAATCAATGCTTTGCACGCAACATTTTGCTCTGGACATGGGCGGTTCATCCAGCGCCAGTTCTCAAAATGTCAGATTTTACTTCCGCGCGTTTATCAAAAATTGGTTTTTCCGACATGTTTCAGCAGGAAATCACGGAATATGGCAAGTCTTTGGGAGTGACGGCGCTCTTCAGGGTAGACAAAATACATGTCGACGCTGACCGGCTGCAATTCAGGCAGGACGTTTTCCAGCATCTGATTCTCCTGCGCCATGAAATCCGGCAGCATGGCCAGTCCGGCACCGCCCTCGACGGCCTGACGGATAGCATAGAGGGAATTCAGCATGATCAGGTTGTTATGCTCCTGCGGGTCGACGCCTGCGACGCGGAACAGCCAGTTTGAATCGGTAAAGGGCTGCGGGGTGTTTTCCGGGTAACCGATCAGAACATGATGACGCAGGTCCTTGGGTTCGGTCGGTTTCGGGTTTTTCTCGAAATACGCCTTGCTGCCGTAGATATGGAAGTGCAGCGTTGCCAGATGACGCTGGATCAGATCCGGTTGTTCGGGCTTGTAAAGGCGAATGGCGGCATCGGCCTCGCGCATCGACAGGTTGAGAACACGGTCATCCATCAGCAGTGTCAGCTGAATGTCCGGATGATCATGACGCAGATCCGCCAGACGCGGGGCCAGCCAGCTGGAGCCGATGAATTCAGTTGTGGTAATGCGCAAAGGCCCTTCGGGGAGCTGGCGTGAATCAACCAGTTGTCCTTCAATCATCGCCAGCTTGCCAAAGATATCCTTGGCGGCCTTTTGCAGCAGTTCGCCTTGCTCGGTCAGCAACAGGCCGCGTGCATGGCGGTGGAACAATGTGACGCCGAGGGATTCCTCCAGCGTGCTGATCTGCCGCGAGATGGCGGACTGGCTCAAATTGAGGGCCTCGCCGGCATGCGTAAAGCTTCCGGCTTCTGCGACAGCGTGAAATATACGCAGCTTGTCCCAATCCATGGCCATCATCCTTATTCAAAATAAAAAGTACCCGCGATCGCCGGGGCAGGCGGATAGTATCTGATTTTAGCCTCGGCAGGAATGATCTTGACGATCTATTCCGCGGCGGCGGCGTGGGCGGCCTCTTGCACTGCGATAAAACGGTCGGCTTCCAGTGCCGCCATGCACCCCATGCCCGCAGCGGTGACGGCCTGACGATAAATCTTGTCCTTGACGTCGCCAGCGGCAAAAACACCCGGAATATCCGTTGCGGTGGAATCCGGTGCCGTTAGGATGTAGCCGTGATCGTCCATCTTCAGTTTGCCCTTGAAGACTTCCGTGGCTGGATCATGACCGATGGCGACAAATATGCCATGCACGGACAGTGTTGATGTTTCACCGGTTTTGACATTTTTCAGGCGCACGCCGGTGACGCCGGGATTGTCCTGCCCTTGCTTGTTGCCAAGAATTTCATCGACAGCAGAATCCCAGATCACATTGATCTTCGGATTGTTGAACAGGCGGTCCTGCGCGATCTTTTCTGCCTTCAATGAATCGCGGCGGTGAATGAGCGTGACTTTGCTGCAGAAATTGGTGAGGAAGAGTGCTTCTTCAACGGCGCTGTTGCCACCGCCGATAACGGCGACTTCCTTGTTGCGATAGAAAAACCCGTCACAGGTCGCGCAGGCGGAGACACCCAGACCCATGAAATCTTTTTCTTCCGGCAGGCCGAGCCAGCGTGCTTTGGCACCGGTGCAGATGATCACCGTTTCGGCGATATAGGTCGTACCGGAATCGGCTTTGCAGACGAACGGGCGTTTGCTGAAATCAACGTCAATAATGTAATCGTGGACCATCTGCGTGCCGACATGCTCGGCTTGTGCCTTCATCTGTTCCATCAGCCATGGCCCCTGGATCATATCGGCGAAGCCGGGGTAGTTCTCGACATCGGTTGTGATGGTCAGTTGCCCGCCGGGTTGTAGTCCCAGAACCTGAACCGGTTTCAGGTTGGCGCGTGCGGCGTAAATGGCGGCTGTATATCCGGCGGGGCCGGAACCGATAATCAGGACTTTCGTCCGGACGTCTTGATCCTTACTCATGTGTCGCTTTCCTTTAGACTAGAGATTTAGTCTTAATAGGCGGAAAGCAAGGCGTAAAGCCCTGAAATCAGGGTTTTTACCGGGCAGGGGGCATTCTTTTGCGGATTTCTTCGCTGACCAGCCGGGCATCGTCGAGCGGCGTATATTCAAAGCTTTCCAGACGGCCTTCAAACGGGCGAATAACCCCCAGTTCGGTCATGTGCCTGTGGAAAACTTCGAATTTCGGCGATGTTCCTTCCAGCGGGATCATATAGACGGGTTTCCCGGTCGTGGCGGCTTCTGAAATCATCGACGTGCTGTCGGATGTCACCAGAATATAATCCGCCCATCCCATGATGCCAAAGTAAGGATTGCTTCCGCGGCCATCCCACAGGAAAGCGCGCGTCCCGTTCAGAGCCTCTTTCAGGGTTTGAAGGTTTTCTTCGCCCGTGCGCCGTGACGCCGTAATCATCAGGCCGTAGCCATGGCGATCAAGCTCTTTCAGTTGATGCGCCAGCGTCTTCATAATCTCCGGTGTCAGGCGATGGGTTTTGCTGTTGCCGCCGATCAGAACGCCGACGCGCGGGTGAGGGACGGCGCCGAGTATATTGGCAAAATCAGCGCGTCCATCGGCCAGGCGCCGCGGTGTAATCCGGTTCGGGGCTGCGTGCGTGACGATCACATTGCTGCCGCGTAACTTGTCATGTTGCGGGACCGCCACCAGATCGAATGGTGCCGCCGATATGCGGGGGTCTTGTATCTGTACCACCATGGCGCGACCGCCGCTTTGCCTTTTTATGTAACGTGCGGCGGCAATGCTTTTACGTCCCGAGGCGATCACAAGGTCCGGCCAAGGCGCGCGCAGCGGATCGCCTGTAAACGTCCAGGACTGTTCCCAGCCCAGCCACGGGGATAACAGCGCCCACGGTTGCCGTAATCCGACGCGTTTGACGAGGGGCATGATGCCCAGGGATTCAGCGATACCCAGACACTGATTTTCGGTGCCTGCCAGCCCTTCCGTGACAATCCAGCAAGAAGTCATAATACGCCGTTTTCCAATTTATAATTCAGAAAAAGTGAATATAGAGGATTATGCAGGAACCCCCATAAAAAGGGGCTTGCCTATCCACTCACGCAACTTTATACCAACGGCTGGTCATCCCCGACAATAATTTTGCGATAAATTTCATGAAGCGCGTCAAGCTCGACAAAATCGATAAGAAAATTTTGAAAAACCTTCAGGACGACGGACGTATTACCAACGTCGAACTGGCGAAAGTCGCGGGCATTTCCGCGCCGCCCTGCCTGCGCCGTGTGCGTGCGCTGGAAGAGGCCGGATATATCCGGGGCTATCATGCCCGCGTCGATGCCGCAGCCATGGGCTATGGCGTCACTGTTTTTGCGATGGTCAAGCTGGTCAGCCAGGCCGAGACCGATCTGAAAAAATTTGAAGAACTGGTCCTGTCATGGCCGATGGTGCGCGAGTGCCATATGCTGGCAGGCGAAGTCGATTTCGTTCTCAAGATCGTTGCCCATGACTGGGATACGTATCAGCAATTCCTGACAAGCTCGCTGACGGGCGCGCCGAATGTGACATCGGTCAAATCAGCGCTGGCTATCCGCGCATCGAAAGACGTGCCGGGCGTACCGATCGATATTTAGTCGCGGCCAGATCTTTAACCGTAAATGACTTCGACGATCTCGTAAGATTTCACGCCTTGCGGGGTGCGGACTTCCACCAGGTCGCCTTTTGACTTGCCGATCATGGCGCGTGCCATCGGCGCGTTGAGCGAGATCAGGCCGTTATCGGCGTTGGCCTCGTAATGGCCGACGATCTGGTAGGACATCTCAATGTCAGCACCTTCGTCATAAACAACGACGCGCGCGCCGAACCTGACGGTTGTGCCGGTCATGCTCGAGGGATCGATGATCTGGATGGCGGAGATGACAGCTTCCAGTTCCTGAATGCGGCCTTCGATAAAGCTCTGGCGCTCTTTTGCGGCGCTGTATTCAGCGTTTTCAGACAAATCGCCATGCGCGCGGGCTTCGGAAATCGCTTCAATCACGGCGGGGCGTTCGACGCTCTTGAGGTTCTTCAGCTCTTTTTCCAGAGCATCTGCGCCTTCACGGGTCATCGGAATCTTGTCCATTTTTCTTGTCCTGTCGTGTCTTTTACAAAGCTAAAAACCCGCCAAAAAAATGGCGGGGCTTTAGTGCGGTTACGTAATAATGACGACTATAGCAACATACAAATTCCGGTCAATAGGACTTTATGCCGCAAGGTCGGAGCCGTCTTTTCCACTTTCCTGCGTGTTGCTTTGCGGCAAATAGTGCTGCAAGGGCACGACGTCCATGTCTTTGGCACGCAGGGCCCGGATGGCCTGCACACCGGCGCGTGCCGCTGTCAGCAGGGTATAGTGCGGGATCTTGTGCATCAGCGCCATGCGGCGAATGTTATCGGCGTCGGCGAATGATTGAGGCCCTTTGGTCGTGGTGTTGATCATCAGGTTGATTTCACCGTTAATGATCGCATCGACGATATGCGGTTGGCCTTCCATCACCTTGTTGATGCGGGTCACGGGGATGCCGTTTTCTTCCAGCACCTTGCAGGTGCCGCCGGTAGCGACGATCCTGAATCCCATCTCGATAAGTTCACGCGCCATCGGCACGGCTTCGGTTTTATCGCGATCCTTGACCGACAGGAAAATCGTACCTTCCTTGGGCAAGACAGTACCGGCGGCCAGTTGCGACTTCGCGTAGGCCTGCGCCATATCGCGGTCGATCCCCATGACTTCGCCGGTGGATTTCATTTCTGGTCCTAACAGCGGATCGACGCCGGGGAAGCGGCTGAACGGGAAGACCGGGGCCTTCACCGCTGTATGACCGTCCGGCATGCCGGTCAGCATGTCGGCATCGCGGAAGACGGATAGTTTTTCACCCACCATCAGGCGCGCGGCGATTTTGGCAACCGGCACGCCTGTGGCCTTGGCCACGAACGGGACGGTGCGGCTGGCGCGCGGGTTGACCTCGAGAATATAGATATCGAATTCGCCGGTGTCGCGGTTGCGCTTCAGCGCGAACTGGATGTTGATCAGGCCTTTAACCTTGAGTGACTTGGCAAGGATGACGGTTTGCTTTTCAAGCTCGCGCACGGTTTTATAGGGCAGGGAATGCGGCGGCAGCACACAGGCAGAGTCGCCCGAGTGAACACCGGCTTCCTCGATATGCTCCATGATGCCGGATACATAAACATCGTTACCATCGCACAGGGCGTCAACATCCACTTCGATGGCGCTGTGCAGGTAGCGATCTAGAAGAACGGGGGCGGAACCGGAAATGCGCACGGCGTTACTGATATAACGCTGCAGCTCTTCCTTGGAGTGAACGATTTCCATCCCCTGACCGCCTAGAACATAAGACGGGCGAACGACGATGGGGAAGCCGATCTCTTCAGCCTTTTGCAACGCTTCTTTCTCGGAACGGGCGAGGCCGTTGGGCGGCTGGCGCAGTTTCAGTTTGTGCAGCAGTTTCTGGAAACGCTCGCGGTCTTCGGCCAGGTCGATGGCATCGACTGACGTACCCAGAACCGGGATGCCAGCTTCTTCCAGCGCAGTGGCCAGCTTCAGCGGCGTCTGGCCGCCCAACTGCACGATCACGCCCAGCACTTCGCCGTTCTTGCGTTCGGCTTCGATCAGCTCAATGACGTCTTCCGTCGTCAGCGGTTCGAAATACAGGCGGTCGGATGTGTCATAGTCGGTGGATACTGTTTCCGGGTTACAGTTGACCATGATGGATTCATATCCCGCCTCGCGCAGCGCGAAAGAGGCATGAACGCAGCAATAATCGAATTCGATCCCCTGACCGATGCGGTTGGGGCCGCCGCCGAGGATGATCACTTTTTTGCGGTCGGTGGGGCGGCATTCGTTCTGCGCCGGGTTGACGCCGTCACCTTCGTAGCAGCCATACATATACGATGTATCGGAAGGAATTTCAGCGGCGCAGCTATCGACGCGCTTGTAAACCGGACGCACATTATATTTGTGGCGGGCTTTGCGTACTGCTTTCTCATCGACGCTCATCAGCTTGGCGAGGCGGGCATCGGAGAATCCTAGTTTCTTCAGTTTCAGCCAGCCCTCGCTATCGACGGGCAGTCCTGTAGCCTTGATGCGTGCTTCGGTATCGACGATATGCTTGATACGGGCAATAAACCACGGATCGTATTTGCAGATATTGTGAATGTCTTCCGGGCTGAATCCGTGGCGCAATGCC
>Ga0075163_10008444_pt1 | contig 13561 bp, 9 predicted proteins | sample JI1023141ADNA_FD_71478 | JGI IMG/M metagenome (GOLD analysis project Ga0075163, IMG submission 71478) | Wastewater effluent complex algal communities from Wisconsin, to seasonally profile nutrient transformation and Carbon sequestration -... | ecosystem: Engineered > WWTP > Effluent > Algae...
TCCTCGCAGACCCAGGGCCCGCGGTCGTTGACGAGCAGGCAGATGCCCGCGTCGCAGGCCGGCTGCAGCGAGATCGCGGTGATCTGCAGGTCCTTCGGGGCGCCGACCAGCGCGCACGGCGAGCCATAAGCGCCGCTCTCCGGGCCCGCCGAGGTGGTGCCGACGCCGTCGGTGGCGCCGACGACCTCGCCCGTGCTGGCGCCGGTGAGCGTGTCGCCGATGACCTCCGGGGTGAGGACGCAGGCCGGTGCGAGCAGCGAGCTGGCGAGGAGCAGCGCGCGGCGGAGGAGATGTGACAGCGAGCGCATGCCCCATCAACCTCCGGCGGGGGCCGGGGTCTGCGTGTTATCTGCACACATCGCGCTCGCCCTGGCCGCGAGCGCCGAGCCCGGCTGCTCGCCGGCGACGCGCGTCGCCGCCGCCCGGGCCGCGGCGACCTGGCCCGTCGCGCACAGGGCGGTGATCAGCGACAGCTCGCGCTCGTCCACCAGCGCGCCGGCGGGGAACTCGAGCGCGTGGCGCTGCAGCAGCTCGCGCGCCCGGGTCCACTCGCCGCCGCGCAGCGCGGCGCGGGCGTCGGTCATCAGCGCGGCCTCGCGGCGCAGCGCGTCGATGTCGGTCGCGGTCGCCTCGCCGGCTGGCGCTTCGGACATGTCCTTCGGGACAGGGTCCGCGCGCCTCGGCGTCGACCGCCCGGGCGCGGTCTGGGCCGCGCGCCCGGCCGCGGCGGCGAGCCGTGAGAACGGCACGGGCGGCTCGTCCTGTGCGGTCGAGGTCGCGGCCGGGATGGTCGGGGTCCCGGGCTCCGCGGCGCGCGAGACGGCCGCCGTCGTCGCGGTCGCGGGCCCGGCGGGCGGCGTCGGGCGGGCGAGGATCGCCGCGACGCCGACGACGCCGATCGCCAGGGCCCAGGCCGCGTGGGCGCCGGCGCCGAGCTTGGTCGCGACCGCGAGCTTGCCGGCCGCGGCTCCGGTCCACGCCGACGCGTGGACGCCGGCCTGCGCCGCCTCGCCGGCCGCGGCCCCGGTCCACGCCGACGCGTGGGCGCCGGCGCCGGCCTGCGCCGCCGCGGCCTCGCCGGCGCCCGCGAGCGCCGTGCCTGCGCCGGCGGCGGGGCCGAGCAGCAGCAGCAGCACGCGCTGGCGCGCCTCCGGGCCGGGGTCGTGGGCCCGGCGCGCGCGGGTCAGCAGCAGGGCGCGCTCGTCGAGCCCGGCCTCGCCGGTGGCCCGGCGCTCGCGCAGGCGGACGCGGGCGAAGGTGCGGTCGAACTCCTGCCGGGCGGCGCGCAGCCGCGAGTACACCGTGTTCTCCTTGACCGCGAGGGCGCGCGCGATCTCCGGGGCGGTCATCTGCTCGATCTCGGCGAGCAGGAACACGGCCCGCTTGTCGTCGTCGAGGCGGCCGAGGAAGCGCTCGAGCAGGCCCGCGGCCTCGCGCTCGGCGACCGCGTGGACGCCGTCGAGGGCCGGCCGGGTCTCCTCGGCGAGCGCCTCGGCGAGTCGATGCTGGCGCCCGGCGCTGCGTCGGTGCCGCCACGCGATCTTGCGCGCGATGCCGAAGAGCCAGCCGCGGATCGTCGTGACCGGCGCGTCCTGGCGGCGCAGGACCACGAGGAACACCTCCTGCACCGCGTCCTCGACGCTCCCCGGCGGGACGCCGAGGCGGCGCAGGTTCTGATACACGAAGCCGAAGTGGTCGCGGAACAGGGCGTCGAACGTGGCGTCGGCGGCGGGCAGATCCGCGCGGGTCTCGTCGGGCTCGCTGGGCTGGAGGTGCATGACGTCGGCGGAATCTCCGGCTCGCGGCGAAGCCGTCAGAAAATGTGCACCGCGATCCCGCCCCCGAGCCGCAGCCCGGCCAGCGGCACCTTGTAAAAGGGGTCGGCGGCGCCGGCCACGGTGTACTGGCGGCGCGTGAAGGCGAGCAGGCCCTCGACCTCGGCGGCGAGCGAGATCCACCGCAGCGGCTGCCAGCGCACGCCCAGCGCCAGCAGGCCGGCCGCCCACAGGCCGCGGGCGCTGTCGTTGGTCTCGAGCCCGAAGCCCTCGGCGAGCAGCGCCCCGAGCTCGATGCCGGCGCCCGGCTCGAGCGCGATGCTGCCTCGCACGACCCGCGGACCGCCGCGCAGCGCCCCCGCGGCGAGCCGCAGCTCGGCCCCGACATCGGGGCGCCCGGACACCCGCACCGCGCTCGGGAACCACCCGCCGCCCCGCAGGTCGAGCCGGGCCCGCCGCCACAGCAGCGAGACGCTCGCGGACAGCCCCGGGGCGAAGCGCGCGGTCGGTCCGAGGCCCGCGGCCGCGGCGACGCCGAGCGCGAGCCCGGGCCGCCGCCAGGACCCGCCCGGCGGAGGCGATGCGGCAGACGGCGATGCAGCGGATGCATCCGATGAAGTGGACGGAGCCGGTGTCGTGGAGGCGGTCGATGAAGTGGAGGCAGCCGGGGAAGCGGAGGCGGAAGAGACGGACGACGTGCGGGTCGCGGCGGGGCCGGGCGCGGGGGGTGGCACCGACATGCGGTCGAGCTCGTCGTCCTCGCTGAGCTGCGGCGGCGGCGGCCCGGCGATGAGGCGCCCGGCGACCCCGATCGGCGCCGCCGCGACCGCGAGGATCACCGCGGTCGCGTCGGCGAGCGCCTGACAGCGCGGGCTGTGCAGCGTCCGCCGCTGCTCGCCGCCGGCGTCGCGGACGTGCAATTGTAAGGTGTAGCCGGCGGCGTCGGCCCTGATCACGGCCTCGGCCGCGACCGGCTGCGGCGTGTCGCCGGCGATCAGGCGCAGCGTCGCCGCCTCCACCTCGTCGCGCGTCGGGCAGCCCGCCTGCTCCGGCCAGCGCAGCTCGAGCCACGCCGGCGCCGCCGCGACCTCACCGGCGCCAGACAACGAGAGGCCCAACGCCAGCAAAACCAGTGATGAACGCTGCATGTACGTCGAGGCCGGGCGAGCGTAGCGAGGCCGCAGGCCATCGACAAGCCGTGTTCCTCGCGCGCCCGGCGCAACGGCCCGATCGCGGGGAGGCGCACGCGCGCGCCTGCGCATGCGAGGAATTCCCCTCAGTGATGAAAACAGAGCGATCGCCGCGCCCGACACAATGCGCGTGACCCAAAAAAATTTCGACGGTTCTCGCGGCCGCCGGAGATGGGTCGGGTATGCACCCGATGCGGCCCTTCACTCGCTCCTCCTCACGAACCACCCGCGCGCGCGTGTCCGACAGCGGCGAGCAGTCGCGGTCGACGGCCCGGCTCGTGGCGCTGTGCGGCTGGCTCACGCTCGTCGGCTGTCAGGGCGACGGCGCGACGAGCACGGACGACGGCACGACGCAGGCCACCGGCGCGGACGCGTCGTCGGGTTCGGACGACGGCACGACCGCCGCGCCCGACCAGACCGGCACCGCGGGCCCGGACCTGCCCGGCACCAGCGGCGACCCCACCGCGCCCGACCCGAGCGCGGGCACCGACTCGACCGGCTCGACCGGCGCGGACGAGAGCACCACGGGCGGCCTCACGGTCGACCCGAGCGCCGGCGACGAGACCACGAGCAGCACCACGGGCGACGACAGCGCGAGCACCACCGGCGACGTCGTCGGCAGCACGGGCGACGACGATACCGGCAGCACGGGCGACGAGAGTACGGGCAGCACGGGCGACGACGGCACCACCGGGAGCTGCGAGAGTGACGATCGCGCGGTCAAGCTCAAGCGCCTGATCGACCCGCTGGACGGCAGCGTGATCGCGCCGGCGATCGTGATCGTGCACGAAGATCGCGTCATCGCCGTCGAGACCGACGAGGCGAAGATCCCGTGCGGCGCCGAGGTCATCGACTGGTCGGCCTACACCGGCGTGCCCGGGCTCGTCGACGTGCACACGCACTTCGTCTATCAGACCGACGACGAGCCCGGGACCTTCCCGTGGACGCGCAGCTGGTGGATCTTCAAGAACAAGCCGGCGCTGCTCGAGGTCCTCGCGCGCGAGGCCGCGGAGAAGGTGGTCAAGCTCGGCGTCACCACGGCGATCGACAAGGGTGCCGGCCCCGGCGACAAGATCGTCGCCAAGCTGCGCGACCAGATCGCCAGCGGCGAGCTCGTCGGCCCGCGGATCTACACCGCCGGCTACGGCATCAGCGGCCCGGTCCCCTCGACCGAGACCATGAAGGGGTGGATCAAGCAGAACGTGGCCGACGGCGCCGACCTGATCAAGGTGTGGGCCGACAGCTGCAGCGACGACACCCTCGAGTGCAAGCCGAACTTCACCTTCGAGCAGCTCAAGGCCGCGGTCGACCAGGCCCACGAGCTCGGGCGCCCGATCGCCATCCACGCCTACCACGCCGACACCGCGAAGCTGGCGATCATGGCCGGCCCCGACTCGATGGAGCACCCCGAGGGCCTCGACGCGGTCGACTTCATGGACATGATCGCCATGGGCATCACCTACGTGCCGACCATCGACCACAACCGCTATTACAAGGAGAACCTCGCCTACTTCGGCTACGACCCGGCGATGGGCCCCAAGTTCGCGGCCTACATCGCCGAGAACCTCGCGACCGCCAACCAGGCCCACCTCGCCGGCGTCCAGATCGCGATGGGCTCGGACGCGGTGTTTAGCGGGTTCGGCGAGAACAAGCGCGAGCTCGAGTGGTTCATCGAGGCCGGCATGACCCCGCTCGAGGCGCTGCGCGCGGCGACGGTCAAGGGCGCGGCCAGCATCGGCGTCGAGGACGAGGTCGGACGCGTGGCGGTCGGGTACTTCGCCGACATCGTCGCGGTCGACGGCGACCCGCTCTCGGACATCACCGTGCTGCTCGACGAGGTTCACGGCGTGATGAAGAGCGGCGAGCCGATCTTGCCGTGAAGAATTGGTCGGTTGATGACGATCGCTCGCCGTACCGGCAGGATCGCACCCGGATACGGCGGCCGCGCGCGCGACCGCGAGCGCGCGGCCCGGGCCGCGAATCGGTACCATCGTGGGATGTTCGTCTCCCTGCGATCTCTCGCGCCCGGCCTCGTCGCGCTCGCCATGGCCTGTGACGCCCGGCCGGGACCGGAGGCGGCCGCGACAGTCGGCGCCGCGGCGACGCCCGGGGCGTCCGCGGATCCCCCGGCGTCCGCGACGAACGGTGCGTCCGCGGCCGCGATGCCGGCCGGCCGCGAGCTCGACCTCGTGCGCGTGCTGGCGGCCGAGGTCGCGGTGCTCCGCGGTCAGCCCGGGCTCGCGGAGATGTTCGTGCGCGAGGTCGCGAGCGCCGCGCCGTGGGCGGAGGTCGAGGGCTGGGCGGCCGTCGCGGTCCCGCGTCGCGGTCCGCCGGTGCGCCAGGTCCTGCGGCTCGCGGTCGACGGGCCGCTGCTCGGCTTCGCGATCACGCCGGATGGCTCTCGCGTCGCGGCGATCGGGCGCGGCGGCCTCGTGCGGGTGTGGAAGTTGGTCGGGCTCGAGGCGACCGCCACCGACCTGCGCGGGGCCAGCGGCACCTTCTTTCGCGTCGCGCTCAGCCCCGACGGCTCGCGCGTCGCGGCCGGCGGCAAGGACGGACACGTGTGGCTGTGGTCGACCGGCGGCGACCTCATCGGCGAGCTGCGCGGGCACGTCGACGCCGTCCACGAGCTGGCGTTTCGCCCCGACGGCCAGGCCCTCGCCACCGCCGGCCGCGACGGCACCGTGCGCGTGTGGGACGCCGCGACCGCGGCCCCGATCGCGACCATTCAGGTCGCGCCGCCGAGGTATCCGGACATGCCGGCCGACATGGTCAGCGCGGACGTCTCGGGGCTCGCGTGGCGACCGGACGGCCAGCGGCTCGCGACCGGCGACCACACCGGCGTCGTGCACGAGTGGGTCGTCGGCCAGGCCGCGCCGGCGCTGACGATGCGCGGGCACACCGACGATATCCTGGTGGTCCGCTACAGCCGCGACGGCGCGCGCCTGCTGAGCGCCTCGAGCGACCACACCGTGCGCGTGTGGCAGGCGGCCACGGGCGCGCTCGAGCGGACGCTGACGGGGCTCCCGGACTCGGTCACCGAGGCCGTCTTCAGCCCCGACGGAGGCCGAGTCGCCGCGAGCTCGCTCGGCGGCGGCGCGCGCGTGTGGGGCCTCGACGGCGATCATTCGGCGGAGCTCGAGGGCCTGCGATACCCTGGCGGCCTCGACTTCAGCCCCGACGGCGCGTACCTCGTCGTCGCCGAGGAGGGCGAGGTGGCCCACCTGTGGCGGGGCCACGGCGCCGCGGGGCTCGGGACCTTGAAGGGCCACGAGGGCCGGCTGATGGGGGTCCGCTTCACCACCGCGGGCCAGATCGTCACCGCCGACCTCGCGGGCACCGTGCGCGTGTGGCGGGTCGATCGCGGCGCGCCCATGCCGGGCAAGCTGGCCTACGGTCGCGCCTACAGCCCGGACGGCGCGCGCAGGTTCCTCGACGAGCGCGGCGGCGAGGCCCGCGAGCTCGAGGGCGATCGCGCGCTGTGGTCGCTGCCGCTCGGCGAAGTCGAGGCCGCGGCCTACAGCCTCGACGGCGCGACGATCGGCGTGAGCACCCGCGAGGGCGAGGTCGTGCTGCTGCGCGCGCGCACCGGCGAGGTCCTGCGCCGCTGGAAGCTCGAGATGTCGGCGGCGCGCAAGCTCGCGTTTCGCCCCGACGGCGCGCTGGCGACGCTGTCGCTGCTCGAGGTGATCGTGTGGAGCCCGGCCGGTGAGAGGCTCGCCGCGCTGACGTCGAGCATCGACGACTTCGAACGCCCCGACTACGAGGCCATGGCGTGGAGCCCCGACGGGGCGCAGCTCGCCCTGGTCGGCCACGCCGGCGACGTGGTCCTGTGGCGCGTCGGCGCGGCCGCGCCCGAGCCCGCGTTCTCGGCGGCCGACGCCCTCGGCGGGCACTACGACCGCGTCGAGCTGCTGGCGTGGAGCCCCGACGGCGCGCGCCTGGCCGTGGCGTCGTCGGGGGGCGCGGTGCTCGAGTGGGACGTCGCGACGCGGCGACCGCTGGGGCGCTGGTACGGCGACCCGGTGGCGACCGAGGGCGGGCTGCGCTACAGCCCGGACGGCGCGCGCATCGAGGTCACGGACATCGGCCTCGGGCGCTACAGCGTGCCGGCGGTGCGCGACCCGGCCGACATCCTCGCGGCGCTGTGGGCCGTCAACCCGACCTGCCCCGCGCCGGCCGAGCGGCAGCGGTGGCTGCACCTCGACGCCGACGCGGCCGCGCGCGATCACGCCCGCTGCGAGGCCGTGCTGCGCTGCCTCGCCGGCGGGACCGCGCTGGCGGCCTGCCGCGCGCCGGCGCAGCCGTGACGGCGGGGGTCTCGGTGGATCGACGATGATTCCTCTGTAACACCGGCGCCGTAGCGGGCACCTGGGCAGTGGAGGATGACCGACATGATGACCCGTGGCTTGACCCTTGCGATGTTGGCGGCGCTGACCCTCGGTGCGGCTGGATGCGACGACAGCGACGGCGCGATCGTCGACCGTGACGGCGATGGGATCGTCGATCCGGAGGACGACGACGACGACAATGACGGCGTCGACGACGACGCCGACGACGACGACGACGACGACGGCGTCGACGACGTGGACGATGAAGATGACGCGGAGGACGTCGACGACGACGGCATCGACGACGACGAGGACGCGGACGACGACAACGACGGCATCGACGACGACGACGACGACGACGGCAAGGACGGGGACGAGCCGGACGACGGCAAGGACGGGGACGAGCCGGACGACGGCGACGCGCCGGACGACGGCGACGCGCCGGACGACGGCGAGGGCGACGCGGACGAGCCGGGCGACGACGAGGACGCCGACGAGGCGGAGACCGCCTAGCCCGGCGAGCGGAGATCGGCTGCTCAGCGCGGCGTCACCGGGGTGGATGACGCCGCGGCTTCATGGGCCGCGTCACAGCTCGCGCTCGTAGTACAGCATGACCGGCCCGTCGGGCCCGCCCTCGCGGTTGGTGAACCCGAGCTTTTCGTAGAGGGCGCGCGCGCCGTGGTCGTCCTCGCTGGTGCCGAGGTCCATGTAATCGGCGCCGCGGGTGCGGGCGAGGTCCATCGCCGCCAGCATGAGCGCGCGCCCGAGGCCGCTGTTGCGGCGCTGCGGAATGACGTACAGCTCCGCGAGGTAGCACTCGTTGCCCGCCGTCCAGATCGAGGCGCGCAGGCGCAGGACCGCGAGGCCGTCCGGTCCGGGGCCGGCGAGCAGCACCTCCGTGTCGCCGCCGGCGAGCAGCTGGCGGACGCGCTGCGCCAGCGCGGGCGGGTCGGGCGTGGGCGCCTCGAACTCGACGTTGAAGTCGTGCAGCAGCCGGGCGATCGCGTCGGCGTCGTCGGCGGTCGCGCGGCGGACCGTCGACGCCGACGCGCCCGGATCCGAGGGGTGGGTCGCCATGACGACAGCGTCGCCCGTCTCCCCGGCCGACGCAAGCGACGCGCTCACGACGCGGGCGCCGCCGCTGCGCGTGAAGTGCCGCGCGTGAAGTGCTGCGCGTGAAATGGCGTTGAAACCGACGTCCGGCGGCGGGCTGCTATCGTCGGCCGCATGCGACCTGGACTGTGGAGCCTGGTGATGATGATGGCCGCGTGTGCCACGAACGCGGGTTCCGGCGACGAGACGCCGGTGGAGACGACGAGCGCGACCGACCCGGAGCCGACGGGCGGCGGCGCGCCGCTGACCCTGACGCTGCGCGGCGTGGCGCAGAAGGGGCCGTTCGTGCTCGGGGCCTCGATCTCGGCGTCACCGCTGACGAACATCGGGCAGCCGACGGGCCAGCAATTCGAGGTGCCGACGATCAACGACGTCGGCGAGTTCGCGGTCGACGGGGTGCCGCTGGGCCCGGTCGCGCTGCTGGCGACCGGGTATCACTACGACGAGATCCGCGGCGGGCCGTCGATGGCGCCGCTGACCCTGCGCGCGCTGCATCGCGTCAGCGACGACGCGACGACGGTCAACATCCACGTGCTGAGCCACCTGAGCGAGCCGCGCGCGCGCATGATGATCGCCGAGCAGGTCGCCGTCGAGGACGCGCTGGCGCTGGCCGCCGCCGAGGTCGTGACGGCGCTGGAGATCGGCAAGCCGGGGTTCGCGCTGGCCGGGGCGGCCGCGGAGGCGAGCGTGCTCGGGCCGGACACCGATGATAACGCGTACCTGTTCGCGGTCAGCGCGGTCGTCATGCAGGCGGCGTACACGGCGGACCCGGAGGCGGCCGACGCGGCGGTGCAGTCGCTGCTCAACCAGCTCGCGGCCGACCTCGCGGGCGACGGCACGCTCGACGACGCGGCGCTGCGCGACCGGCTGGCGGCGGCCGAGACGGCGCTCGCGGCGAAGCCGGTGCGGGCGGCGCTGGCGAGCTACATGGCGAGCCTGGGCCTGCCCGGCGCGCCCCCGGACTTCGCGCGGATCCTCGATCAGGACCACGACGGGCTGGCCAACAGCGCCGACAACTGCCCGTTCGTGGCCAACCTCGACCAGGCGAACGCGGACGGCGACGACCGCGGCGACGCGTGCGACGAGTGCCCGGACAGCGGGGCCGACATGGACGGCGACGGCTACGACGACGGCTGCGACAACTGCCCCGCGGTCGCCAACCCGGAGCCGCCGCAGGACGCGATGCCGCAGTTCGGGGCGCTCAGCGACACCGACGAGGACGGCCTCGGCAATGCGTGCGACTTCTGCCCGCACTCGAAGGACCGCGGCGCCGACCCCGACGACGTGTGCTGCGACCCGCGCGTCGGCGGCTGCGTCAAGGACCCCGGGGCGGCGGTGACCCTGGCGTGCGTGCACAAGGGCGCGACCTTCGCGTGCGAGGCGGTCGAGCCGAACGTCTGCGGGGCCTACGGGGAGTGCCTCTGCGCCGACGATCCATGCATGCCGGAGGGCGCGATCCGGCCGGACCCGGAGTGTTATTCGTCGTCGTGCCAGTGCGACTCGGTGCGCTGCATCGCCGCGTGGTGCACCGTCGGCGAGGGCGGGTGCGCGTTCGGGAACACGTGCGTCCCGTACTACGCCCCGGGCGCGGCGCCGGAGCCGGCGCTGGCGAACCTCGGGCTGTGCCTCGACGCCGACGCTGGCCCGTGCGTCGGCAAGACGGCGCTCGAGTGCCTCGAGGGCTGATCAGCGGCGGTCCTTGGCCTCGGAGCGCAGCCGGGCGGCGTTCTCGTCCCACGCGCACTGCGGGCACCAGGAGCCGTCGCGCACGGCCCCGGGCCGCGTCCACCACTGGTGGCCCTTCTCGCACTCCCACAGCAGCTTGGTGTCCTGGTCGATGTACTTGGCGGACAGGCACCGACCGTCGCGGGCGGCCGCGAGCGCGTGCATCTTCTCGATGGTCGGGAGGCGGCCGCTGCACCACGGGCACCAGGTGCCGGACGACACGCGGTAGGGGTTGGAGGTCCAGGTGTGGCCGGCGGCGCAGCGCCAGCGCACGCTGGTGTGCGTGCTGACGTTCTTGCGGGTGACGAGCGCGCCCCCCTGCGCGGCGGCGAAGGCGAGCGCGCGGTCGAGGGCGTTGGCGGGCTTGCTGCAGACCGGGCACCACTGGCCGTTGCGGACGCAGCGCGGGCGGATCGAGAAGCGGTGGCCCTTCGCGCAGGCCCAGGTGTGGCACACGTCGAAGCCCTCGTACACGCGCGAGACGAACCGGCCGCCGTGGCGCTCGGCGATCGCCTGCATGTCGGCGACGGTCCGCCGCAGCGACGGGCACTGGCGGCACCACGAGCCGCGGCGGACGTTCTTGGGCGTGGCGTGGAAGCGGTGGCCCTCGGCGCACACGAACTCCATGCCGGGGTCCTCGGCGACGTAGGCGTCGGACAGCAGCTTGCCGCCGCGCTCGCGGGCGAGCTCCTGCAGCGCCTTCATCGCGCCGCGCGGCACGTAGGCGCACGTCCGGCACCAGTGGCCGTTCAGGATGCTCTGCGGCATGGCCTTCCAGACGTGTCCCTTGCGACACGTGAATTCCATGTGGACGTGCTGGTGGACGTACGCGTCCGACAGGCAGCGCCCGCCGTGCTTGCGGGCGATGGCCCGCATCTCGCGGAGGCGGAGCTCGCAGCGGTTCGGCGTGTCGCGGTGCACGGGGGCAGGGTAGCGCGTCCCGGGGCGCGGCTCAATTCCGCGCCGGGCCCGGGACCGTGGGCGAAACTACGCGAGTTTCCCCGGTGATATCCTGCCGCCATGGCCCGGCCGCGCCGCCCCGAAGCCCGCATCGTCGACACCCGCCAGGTCCTGATCGTGCTCTCGCCGGGAGGCGACGAGCGCTCGACCGCGGGCTTCGCCGGCACGGTGGTCACCGACCTCGCGGCGGGCCTGCCCGACCTCGCGGGGAAGGCCGTGTATCTGTGCGGTGATACGTCGCGGGCCGCCGCCCTCGACCTCTCGGCCGCGGCGCGGGTGATGGTGATCCGGGCCGGCTCCGACGGCGCCGACGACCCCTGTCCGTGGCCGGTGGTGGGCCCTGGTCGGGCCCCGATCGACGTCCACGGGCTCGGCGTGTACTACCGCCGCTTCTTCGACCCGGAGATCGATTACGTCGCGCATATCCGCGGCGAGCACACCTTTCAGTCGCTGACCGAATCCACCAAGCCGGGGACGGCGCACCGCACGGGCATCTATCTGACGCCGGTGCGAGCGGAGCCCGATGGCCTGCATTTTCGCCTGCTGCGCTGCTCCACCAACCTGTCGGGCCCGACCGACGACTTCCGCGCCACCGACCGGCACATCGTCGACGCGCTGAACCAGGAGGCGGCGCTGGTGTTCTCGGGGGCGGCGCCGCTCAACCACGTATTGGCGCAGATCTATCACAACACCCCGGCGGACGCCGAGAAGAAGCAGGCGAAGGCGCGGATCTCGGCTCACGCCGACAAGACCAAGGATATGCCGGACGACGGCATCATGGCCTTTTGCACGTTCTACGAGCGCCTCGATCGGCTCGGTCCCGTGGCCGGCGACCCCTTCGATCGCGGTCACCGCGGGATCAGCGGATTGACCCGGGTCCGCTTCCGCCACAAGCAGCCCGCCGGGCGCGGCGCGCTCCCGGAGCAGTTCACGATCACGCTCTATCCCAACTCGGTGTTCTTCGTGCCGCTGGCGACCAACCGGCACTACACCCACGAGATCGTGCCGTCCGAGCTCGACGCCGCGCGGCTCCCGACCCGCCTGGGCTACGTGGTGCGCTGCTCGAGCGCCGAGGCGGTCCACGCGGACGGGCGCACGTTCCTGCTGCAGGGCGATATGCGGGTCGAGCTCGAGGCCCCCACGCCCGAGGGGATGGGGGAGCTTCGCCGGCTGTATGCCGAGGAGAACCGGACGTCGGCCCACATCGATTACGGCGACGGCTTTCGCTTCAGCATGAACGCGGGCGACTACCGCGCGCCGATCCACGAGCCCTCCGCCGAGTTTCGTGGCTATACGGTCTCGACCCGCGGCGAGCTGTTCGCGGAGCTGTCCGCGTCGGCCCGGCTCGAGGAGCTGGGAAAGGGCCGGCGCGGCGCGGTGCTCGTGGCGACCGACGATCTGCGCGGGGTCCCGATCGTCCGCACCACCACCGCGTACACGCTGCCGGCGCAGCGCTTTCGGCCGATCCACGCCGCGCTCGCGCGGCAGATCCGCGCGCGTGCCTCGCTGGCGGTCGCCTTCAACAACGCGCTGCTGGAGGTCTATACCGGCGCCTATACCACCATGCGCGCCCACTCGGATCAGGCGCTCGACCTCGACGAGGCCGGGGAGATCGCGCTCTTCTCGTGTTACGAGCGCCCCGGGGCCGGGCCGTCGCGGCGGCTGATGGTCGAGTCGAAGCAGCCCGGGGGCCCATCCTTCGTCGTCCCGCTCGTCCACGGCGGCGTCGTCGTGTTCTCCGCGGACACCAATCGCAGGTTTCGCCACCGCATCGTGCCGGACCCCGCGGCCGGAGAGCCGGACAATGTCTGGCTCGGCGTCACGTTTCGGGCCTCGAAGACGTGGGTGCACGTGCATGACGGGCAGCCGCGCCTCGCGGACGGCACGCCGCTGACCGCGGCCGACGACGAGCAGCGCCGCGAATTCCTGCGGCTGCGCCGCCGCGAGAACGAGGAGACCGACTTCGTCTATCCCCGCGTCACCTGGACCCTGAGCCCGAGCGACCTGTGGCGGCCGGAGCCCGTGTGAGCGGCGCCGTCGAGGTCCAGTTCACGGCCACGACGTCGTGACGGACGACGCCGGGCGTCGAGCCGCGGGGCGTGAGCGCGGTCATGGCCCGAGGCCGGCCGCCGCGATATGGTCCGCCGGTGAACCTGTACCACCGACACAATGTTCACGTCGCCGGCGCCGGGCCCGCGACCATGTTCTTCGCCCACGGCTTCGGCTGCGATCAGAACATGTGGCGCCTGCTCGCGCCGGGCTATGCGCGCCGCTATCGCACGGTGCTCTTCGATCTCGTGGGCAGCGGCAGCTCGGACCTGTCGGCGTACGACCGCGGCAAGTACTCGTCGCTCGATGGCTACGCGGACGACGTCGTCGAGCTCGTGCGCGAGCTCGGCGCGGGGCCGACGATCTTCGTCGGCCACTCGGTCAGCGCGATGATCGGGCTGCTGGCCGACCTCAGGTC
>Ga0075163_10008445_pt1 | contig 13560 bp, 5 predicted proteins | sample JI1023141ADNA_FD_71478 | JGI IMG/M metagenome (GOLD analysis project Ga0075163, IMG submission 71478) | Wastewater effluent complex algal communities from Wisconsin, to seasonally profile nutrient transformation and Carbon sequestration -... | ecosystem: Engineered > WWTP > Effluent > Algae...
GCTTCTCCCTCTCTCGCTCGGGAGGCAGCCGCGACTGCGGCCTTGAAGTCCACGACAGGTAGACTCCGCCGCCCCCCGACCTCATGAGCCACACACCGCACGCCGCATCGCCGTCCGCCCCCCCAGCCCGCTTTGGCGCCGACTCGATCTCCTCGACGCTCCGCCGCGAGTTGTGGATCGTTTCGCGCAGCCGCGGGCTCATCGGCATCGTGATGGGCGGGGCAATCTTGATCGCCACGATCTACAACTACGGCACCCGCCCGCTCTACGAGTCGGTGTCCGTGATTTCCCTCGATCGGGCTGCCGATGCGTTGCTTAATCCCGCGGCTCCGGTCGACGCCGGTCGCATGCAGGACGCCCTTCAGGAGCAGGTGCGCCGGCTCCGCTCGCCCGAGCTGGTCCTGCGCTCGGTGGAGGACGCCACTCCGGAGGTCAAGGCCGAGCTTGCTCTGGGGCCTCTCGGGGACTGGAAGGAACGGATTCGCTCCGAGGTCTCCCATCGCCTGCGCCCCCCGAAACCCGGCGTCGCGTCGGTTCCCGAGATGGTCGAGGCGCTCCGCTCGCGGCTCGCCGTGGAACACACTCCTCCGGCCAAGTGGGTCTACGTGCGGTTCTGGGGTTACGACGCGGAGGCCACGGCCACGGCCTTGAATCGCCTGATCGACGTGTACCTGCGCGAGGCGGCCAAGGAGGCGGAAGGGGCCTCCGGAGCCACGCGCAGCGCCATGAAGAGCAAAGTCGCGGAACGGCAGGGGCAGGTGGCGGACTCCCTCGATCAGCTGGACGCCTTCGAGGCAAAGGAGGGTCTCAAGAACGTGGAGGGGCGTCGCGAACTCCTCTCCAAGGAACTCGCACGCCTCCAGGACGCCCTCATCAGCGCGCGCCAGGCCCGCCAGTCGCGACTCGCCATATTCGAGGAGAGCCAGAAGGCCTCGACATCCGAGATGCTCTCCATTCCGAGCGTCCGCGAGGACCGGGAAGTTTCGGAAACGGGAAGCAGGATTTCCGACCTCGAGTCCAAGGTTGCGCGCTCGGCCGCCGTTTACGGCGACCTTCACCCCGAGCTTGCGGCCCTGCGGTCGGAACTGGGGCTGGCGCGGCAGCGGCTGAGCGCCCGTCTCGCGACGTTGCGGGACTCGATCGCGCGGGACTATCGCCTGGCCCAGCGGGAAGAGAGGGACCTCGGGGCGGCCGTAGCGGACGCCCAGCGCAGCCTGTCCCAGCTCGAGCGGAATTCGGTGGAACACTCGTTCATCCAGCGTCAGGCGTTGGCGGGACAGCAGGCGGTCGGCGAACTCATCGAGAAGAGCGTGCGTGAGGCCGATCAGCAGGTCTACTTCGCTCCGCGGGTGCTCCAGCAGGCCACGCCCGCCACGGTGCCGGTGTCCCCGCAGCGAGGACGGAACTTCCAGATCGCACTTGCCCTGGGGGGGATCCTGGCGTTGTCCCTGGCCTGGCTCCGGGCCCACCTCGACGAGACGGTCCGTACTCCGGATGACGCCCGGCTGCACTTCGACCTGCCCATGATGGGGATGATCCCCCGAGACGTCGCCGCGGGCGCCGATATGTTCGCCCGCGCCGAAGGCCCCTCCTCCAGGCTGCTCGAGGCCTACCGCCTCCTGCGAACGAACGTGATGATGGGTCCGGCTCGGCCCGGGGGGCACCGGGTCCTTCTCATCACCAGTTCCCGCGAAGGGGAAGGCAAGACGACAACGAGCCGCGGCCTGGCGACAGCGCTCGCGCGCGCCGGGAATCGCGTCCTCCTCATCGACGGGGACCTTCGGCGCGCTTCCTTGTCGCGTCTGCTCCAGGCCGAGGGCCGGGCGGGTCTCGTCGAAGTCATCGAAGGAGAAAAGGCCTCCGCCTGTGTCACCCCGACCGCGGTTCCGGGTCTGGCCCTGCTGCCCGCCGGGCGCCATCACGAGGACGCGGCCGAACTCCTGAATCGCGAAGTCCTGACCCGCACGTGTGAGGCGCTGCGCACCGAGTACGACTGGATCGTGATCGACGCTCCCCCGGTTCTGGCGGTCGCGGACGCCGCCGTCCTGTGTCGCGTGGCGGACGCGGTCCTCGTGGTGGTGGGAGCGAACGTCACGCCCATCGCCTCCATCCGGGCGACCCTGGAACAGCTCGCGGCGGTTCGGGCGAGCATCGCGGGTCTGGTGCTCAACAACGTCGACCTCGACCGCGATTCCCACTACTACCGTCACTATTATTCTTCCCAGTACGAGGATTACTCGAGCGGCACCAAGCGAGGGCGCGTCGCTCCCGCCGCCGCAGGGTCCCGTGCGCGCCGTCCGGCGGCCGAGCCGCGGCGCGGCGGGCGGGTCTTATGAGGAAGGGTCTCCGCATTGGCTAGAACGAACCGGATCGAACGCCCCAACAGCGCGGGTTTCGAGCGAGGCGATCTCACGGGCCGCATCGAGGTCTTCTCCCTGTTCGAGATCTTCGAAATGCTGTCGAGCAGCCGGAAGAGCGGGGTGCTCAAGGTCGCGATCGCCGCCGGCGACGGCCGTTGCGTGGTCAACCGCGGCGTGCTCGTGTCTGCGTCCATCTCCAGGCTGTCTGACGCCGAGGCGGTGATCGAGATTCTCTCCGCGCGCCAGGGCGCTTTCACCTTCACCGCCGCCCCGCCGTCGCAGGAACTCGGGGACATGGATCTCACGACGCTCATGATGGAGACGGTCCGCCTGGAGGACGAGTTCGAGCGGAACGCCGCCTACATGCCGAGCCTCGACACGCGTCTCGCCGCCAGTGCGCGCAGCTTTGCCCCGCTCAATGACGGCCTCAACTGCGGGGTCCAGGACATCCTGGACGTCATCATCAACAAGCCGCGGATCACGACGACCCAGCTTCTCGCCGCCCTCCCCCGCGCCTCGATCAAGGTGCGCCTCGCCGTCGCCTGGCTCTCGTCCGCGAACTATCTCGGCGAGTACCACACCACCGGAATCGCGATCAAGGCGGTCACGGACAGCTGGCACCAGAAGCTCCTGTTCCTCGGCGGCGGCGGTTCGCGCGTTCTTTTCGTTACCCACCCGGACGACGGCCCGGACGAGATCTTCAAGCTCATCTCGGCGCTTGCCGAGGACATGGACGTTCCGGTTCCCGATATGGCCCTGCCCCACGATGGCCCCGGCGTCGTCCGCCTGCGCCCCTCGACGGGCGGATTGCTCTCGATCACGATCCTGCCTGCGCACAGGCGGCACCGGAACACGTTCCAGTTCCTCGCCGCCTCCGCCCAGATCGTCGTGATGGGTGGAGTGATCCGCACCGAGGAGGGGATCGCCTGGCTCAACTTGATCCCCGAGACCACCGGCCACGTGTCGTGGGAGGCGGAGGAGGAGACGCCGCACAGCCTCCGTGACGCGCTTCGCGCCTACGCGAACGCGCGGCTCTAGACCGCTTCCGGCCTCAGGGTTCGCGGCTTGTGATGGCCGCGGTCGACGCGAGTTCCTGCAGAAGCAGCAGGGCCGTCTGCCCGTTCATCGAGAAGGGATTCAGCACCGCATTCTCGGAGTAGCGCAGGATGCTGCCCACGTTCACGCGGTTCAGGTTCACGATGCCCATGCGCCAGCTCGAAAAGCGGCGCTCGGTGATCTCGGCGTACTCGAGCAGGGTGACGTCGTGGTGCCGCGGGTCGCGAACGATGTTCGCGTAGAGCGCGTTTACGGCCTCCCTTCCGCCCTCGAGGGCCTGCAGGAACACTTTGCCCTGCGGGTAGGTGCAGAGGATCCCGGTGATGCCGTACTCGGTGTTGTAGCGGCCCGAGCGTTCGAGGATGGTGGAGAGAAGCGCGTCGTCGATCTCGGAGGTCGAACGGCTCGCATAGAGAAGTCGTACCAGCATGGTTTGAGTCCTAGTTCTTCCGGTTGGCGAGCAGGGAGAGGAACTCCTTGCGGAGGTCGGGATTCTTGAGGAAGGAGCCGCGCATGACGCTGTTGGTCATCTTGGATTCCATGTCCTTGACGCCGCGCCACTGCATGCAATAGTGATCCGCTTCCATCACGATGGCGAGGCCGTCCGGCTGCATCTTGTCCTGCAGCAGCTCGGCCAGCTGGTTGATCGCCTCTTCCTGGATCTGCGGTCGCGTCATCACCCATTCGACGAGGCGGGCGTACTTGGACAGCCCGATGAGCGCCGAGTGCTCGTTCGGCATCACGCCCACCCAGATGCGCCCCATGATCGGGCACATGTGATGCGAACAGGCGCTGCGCACCGTGATCGGTCCGACGATCATCAGCTCGGAAAGATGCGAGACGTTCGGGAACTCGGTGACGGACGGCTCCGCGTGATAGCGGCCCGCGAAGACTTCCTTGAGATACATCTTCGCCACGCGCCGCGCGGTGTCGCGCGTGTTGTGGTCGCTGTCAGTGTCGATCACGAGCGCGCGCAGCAGGCCGTCGAGTTTCGACGCGACCTCGTCGCGAAGGGCATCGAGCTCGCCTTCCTCGATGAAGGCCGCAATGTTGTCGTTCGCGTGGAAGCGGCGACCCGCCTTCTGGATGCGGGCGCGGATGCGATCGGCGACCGGCGTCGATGACTCGGGTCCCGACGCTCCCGCGGCGGATGTGGACTTGTTGGACATTGAAGATGACTCCAGCGGTCAGCGTAGCACCGCGGTCCGGTTGGTCGATTGCGCTGAACGGCGCTACTTTCCTCCCGTCGCCTTCTGCGCCGCCGCCTTCGCCGCCCGCCAGCTCGCCTTCAAGGTTTCGAGGGCCTTGAGTTTCTCTTCTGCGGTGGCGGCAAGCTGTGACGTCGGCGCGTCGTCGACTTCCTGGAGCGCGTCGAGGACCTGCCCAAGCTGGGCGTTCACTCGCCCGAAGCCTGCGTCCTCGAAGGCCGCAAGCTTCGCGTCCTCGGCCTCGAGCGCCGACTTCTTCGCGACGGACTTCTCCTTCAGGGTCGCAGCCTTCACGCCGACGCGAACCGCCTTCACGTCGTCGAGCGCCGTCATCGCGTCGTTCATGCCCGCATACGCGCGCATCGAGAGGTCGAACTGCGTCTGCATCTCCGCAGCCGACGTCTTGACCCGCGGATCGAGCTTGACTTCGAAGCGCTGCTCCAGCGTCTTCCCGTTCGCGGTAAGACGCGCCGTGTACATCCCCGGATGCGCCCAGGGCCCGCGCGGGTTGAGCCACGTGTTCGCGTAGACCGCGGAGATCGGATACTCGTACGACTGCGCCAGGGGCGGCGCGTAGTGGAGATCCCACACGAAGCGGTGGAGGCCGGCGCTCGTGGCGAGGGGCTGGTGCGGGCGAATCCAGTAGTCGGGAATGTCGCGATCCTTCGGCCATTCCATCGGCTTGTCGTCGCTGCGGAAGACGCGCACCGAACGCCCGTTCGCATCGAGAATTTCGAGGGTCACGGGGCTGGTCGTATTGGACTTCAGGAAGTAGTGGATGAGCGCGCCGTCGGGCGGGTTCTGGCCCACCGGTTCCTCGGGAGGGAGCGGCGTGTCGGTGTTCATGTTCCAGCGCACGCGCCACGCCTGCTGGGGCGCGAAGAGATGGACGTCGGCCGCCAACGCCTCGGCACGGAGCTGACGGAGCGGCGTGATGTCGTCGAGGATCCAGAACGAGCGGCCGTGCGTGCCGATCACGAGGTCGTCGTCCTTGATGACGAGATCGCGGATCGAGGTCGCGGGCAGGTTGCCGCGCAGCGACTGCCACGTGTCGCCATCGTTGAACGAAACGTGGACGGTCGTCTCGGTGCCCGCGAAGAGGAGACCGCGTCGCTTCGGATCTTCACGGACGACGTTGACCGTGGCGCCGTTCGGGAGTCCGCTGACGACCTCCTGCCACGTCTTGCCGCCGTCGCGGGTGCGGAGGATGTGCGGACGCAGATCGTCGAGACGCAGCGTGTTGATGGCGGCGTAGGCCGTGTCCTTGTCGAAGTGCGAGGCGTCCATGAGCGACACCTTCGCCCACGGCCCTAGCGAAGGCGGCGTCACGTCGGTCCAGCTCTTCCCGCCATCGCGCGTGACGTGGATGAGGCCGTCGTCGGTCCCGGCCCATAGGAGGTTCACGTCGAGGGGCGACGGAGCCAGCGTGTAGATGACGCCGCGCTGCGAGGAGCGACCACCGGTCGGGCCGATGTACTTGCCCACGTTCTTCGGAACCTCCCACGACTTGCGCGTGAGGTCGGGGCTGATCGACTCCCAGCTCTCCCCGCCGTTCGTGGTCTTCCATACCGTGTTCGACGTGAAGTACAGGATTTTCGGATCGACGGGGGAGAACAGCACGGGCTGCGTGCGCACCACGCGGTAGCCCTCGCCGCGCAGGGGCTTCGGGGAGACGTTCTTCGTCTGGCCGGTGCGGCGATCGAACCGCGTCACCTTGCCGCCGTAGACGATGTCGGGATTGAGAGGATCGGGGGCGACGTAGCCGTACTCCTCGACGCCCACCGGCGTCCAGTCGCGGAACGTGATCGAGCCGTCGTGACCACGGGACGCGACGCACGCGGAACCGCTCTCCTGCTGGCCCGAGCAGACGCGATAGGGGAACGCGTTGTCGGTGATCACGTGGTACATCTGCGCGGTCGGCTGGTTGTACCAGCTCGACCACGTGGCGCCGCCGTTCACTGTGATCGTGGCGCCCTGATCCGCGACCATCAGCATCACGTTCGGATCGACGGGGTTGATCCAGATGCGGTGATAGTCGTCGCCGCCCGGCGCGCCCTTGATGCCCTTGAACGTGCGCCCGCCGTCCGTCGACTTCCACACCACGCGGCTTGCGGTGAAGACGATGTCGGGATTCGTGGGATGCACCTTCACTTCCGCGAAGTCGGACGGGCGGCCCACGATGTAGGGATCTTCACTGATGCGCATCCAGGTCTCGCCCGCGTCGTCGGAGCGATAGAGGAAGCCGGACTCGCCGCTGTCCCGCGTCTCGACGGTCGCGAAGAGGCGCGACGGCATCGAGGGCGCCACGGTAAGGCCGATGCGGCCCGCGACGTCCTTCTCGAAGGTGGGCAGACCCTTCGTCAAGGGCTTCCAGGTGACGCCGCCGTCCGTCGACTTGAAGAGACCGCTGCCGGGGCCGCTGAAGACGCCGTTCTCCCACGGCGCCTGGCGCGACTCCCACATCGCGACGTAAAGGATGTCCGGGTTCTTCGGGTCCATCACGACATCCACGGCGCCCGTGTTCTCGTCCTTGTAGAGCGCCTTCGTGAACGTGACGCCGCCGTCTGTCGACTTGAAGAGGCCGCGTTCTTCGTTGGGGCCATACGGATGTCCAAGGACCGCGACGAAGATCCGGTTCGGGTCGCGCGGATCGACGACGATCTGGGGGATCTGCTGGCCGTCGCGCAGGCCGAGGTGCACCCACGTCCTGCCCGCGTCGGTCGACTTGTAGATGCCGTCGCCCGTGGAAAGGTCGGGCCGCTGCAGGCCCTCGCCGCTGCCGACGTAGAGGATGTCGGGGTTCGAGGGGGCGATCGCGATGGCGCCGATCGAGCCCGTGGGCTGATCGTCGAAGATCGGATTCCACGTGTGGCCGTAGTCGGTGGTCTTCCACACGCCGCCGTTCACCACGCCGATGTAGAAAAGGCCGGGCTTCGAGGGCACGCCGACTGCCGATTTGGTGCGGCCTCCGCGATGGGGGCCGATCATGCGCCACTTCATCTCGGAGAAGAGGGTGGCATCGAAGGGCTGGGCGGAGGCGACGGTGGAGGCGAGTGCGGCCGCGGCCAGGATCAGGGTGCGGATCTTCATGAGTTTCTTCATCGGTTTCCTCGGGGTGGCGCACTCACGATAACCCCGGGATCGGCGGGTTACACCGAGCCGAGAATGACTTCGACTTCGTGATCGATCCGGTCGGCGAAGAGCGGGATAGTGAGGTCGTCTTGAGCCACGCCGTCGACTCGCACGGCGATCACCGCGTCCGAAGGCTCGCTCGCCCCGGGCGCTCTCGAGACGACGATCCGGTGCAGCGTTTCGCGATAGCGGTAGCGCACCGTGAACCCGGGCCAGGCCGCGGGAACGCAGGGAGACAGGTGCAGGCGGTTCTCCTCGAGCCGCAGGCCCAGGAGCGACTCGAGGATGAGCCGATACATCCAGCCTGCGGAGCCCGTGTACCAGGTCCAGCCGCCGCGGCCCTGATGGGCGCCGATCGCATACACGTCCGCGGCGACCACATAAGGCTCCACTTTGTAGATGGCAACGCCCTTCGCGGATCGGCCGTGGTTCACGGGATTGATGAGGGACATGAGTTCCCAGGCGCGCTTGCGATCCCCGAGGGCGGCAAAGGCCATGGTCGCCCAGATCGCGGCATGCGTGTACTGCCCGCCGTTCTCGCGCACCCCGGGCACGTAGCCGCGGATGTAGCCGGGGTTCATGGGTGAGTCGTCGAATGGGGGTTCGAGGAGCTGCACGAGACCGGACTCCCGCCGCACGAGGTGCTGGTCGACGGACTCCATGGCCTGCGTCGCGCGCTCGGGCGAGGCGACGCCCGAGAGCACCGACCAGCTCTGGGAGACCGAGTCGATCCGGCACTCGTCGTTCTCCGCCGACCCCAGAGGCGTGCCATCGTCGAACCAGGCGCGCCGGTACCAGGCTCCATCCCATGCGTGCGCCTCGACGTTGCGCGCGAGCCGCGCGCGCTCCTCCTCGCACAAGGCGACGAAGTCCGCGTCGTTCCGTCGTCGCGCGATGGGGATGAAGCGGCCGAGCACCTCGTGGAGGAAGAACGCGAGCCAGACGCTCTCGCCCCGCCCCTTGATGCCGACGAGATTCATGCCGTCGTTCCAGTCGCCCGAGCCCATGAGCGGCAGTCCCCGCTTGCCGAAGCGAAGGCCGTGGCGGATGGCGCGGACGCAGTGTTCGTAGAGCGTCGCCTCCGTGGAGGATCGCCCGGGGAGATCGAAGTACGAATCGTCCTCGGGGTTCACGGGCCGGCCCTCGAGGAACGGCGTCTTCTCATCCAGCACGCCGGTGTCGAGGGTCGCGGTGACGTAGCGACTGGTGGCGAGGGGGAGCCACAAGTAGTCGTCGGAGCAACGCGTGCGGACGCCGCGCCCCGATGGCGGATGCCACCAGTGCTGCACGTCGCCCTCCAGGAACTGGCGGGCCGCACAGGTGAGCAGGTGCTCGCGGAGGAGCGCCGGGCGCGTGTGGACAAGGGCCATCGCGTCTTGAAGCTGGTCCCGGAAGCCGAAGGCGCCGCCCGACTGGTAGAAGCCGCTGCGCGCCCACATCCGGCACGAGAGGGTCTGGTAGACGAGCCAGCCGTTCGCGAGGAGGTCGAGGGCGGGATCCGGGGTGTCGATCTGCACCGCGCGCACCACGTGCTCCCAATGCCGTCGCACCGCGTCGAGAGCGCTCCATGCCGCGAGCGTGCCCCGGCAGCGCGTCACCAGGCGCAGCGCGTCGTCGACGCCGCGCCCCATGCCGAGGCGGAAGATGACTTCGCGGTCCTGGCCCTCGGCGAGGTCGAGGGTCACCCGTATGGCTCCGCAAGGATCGAGGCCCCAACCCACGCGACCGGAGAGGCGGGCGCTCTCCATCGCGACGGGTTTTTGCGGCGACCCGTTGCGACCGAGGAACTCCCGTCGGTCGCCGGTCACGTTGCCGGAGGCATCGTCCACGTCGAAGAACGCGACGCGATCGGAGAAGTCGGCGGAGTACATGTTCCGCGCGAGCAGTGCGCCTGTGCGCGGGTCGACCTCGGTGCCGACGTGCATCGCGGATTTCTCCCGCGAGTCGCCCATCACCCATTCGACGTAGCCCGTCACCGAGAGCTTCCGGGGCCGACCGGATTCGTTGAACACCTTCAGCATCGAAAAGCGCACCGCGGCATCGAGGGCCACGAACACCCAAAGCTCCGACCGGATGCCCGCGGTGGTGGTGGTGAAGACGCTGTAGCCGAATCCATGGCGGATCTCGTACCGCGCGTTCGCGGGCATGGGGGAGGGCGAGGGCGACCAGGCGTGGCCCGTCTCCTCGTCGCGCAGATAGAACGCCTCGCCGCTCGCATCCGTCACGGGATCGTTGTGCCACGGCGTCAGGCGGAACTCGTGCGCGTTCTCGCTCCAGGTGTAGGCGGCGCCGCTTTCCGAGACGACGCTTCCGAACTTCGGGTTCGCGAGGACGTTTACCCAGGGCGCGGGCGTCGTCTCGCCCGGAGCGAGCGAGATGATGTACTCGGCGCCGTCCTCCGAGAATCCCCCGAGTCCGTTCGCCATCTGGAGGTTCCGCGAGGATGGGGCCTCGGGCGGAAGTCCTCCGGGTCGATGGGCGCGGCCGGGGTTGAGGCGGGGCAGGCGCGGCTCGGTGAGGGCCGCATGATCGAGCTGTTCGGCGAGCGTGCCACGACTGTCCGTGATCACGGCGCGTGCCACCGACTGCAGCAGGATCCGATCCTCGGCGGAGATCTGCGCCGCGGGACGCACGAAGATGCCGCCGGGGCGGTCGATCACGCCGGCTTCGATGCCCGACGTGATGAGGGCCATGATCTGCTCCTGGAGCTGCTGGAGATAGCCGCCCTGGTCTTCGTTCCAGATCACGAGATCGACCGCGAGGCCCTTCATCCGCCAGTACGCATGGGCCTGGACGAGCTGGCGCACGAGCTGGATGTTGGCCGCGTCCCCGATCCGGAGCAGGACGATGGGCAGGTCGCCGGAGATCGCGTAGCCCCACAGGCCGGACTGCCCGCGCCGATTCCTCGCGAGCACGAAGGGTTCGGCGCGCAGCGAGGCGTTCGCGTAGATGACGCTTCCCGCGAGACGGGCGTGGAGGTGGGAATCGGCCTCGGTCGCGTTCAGCTGGCGCAGCACCACCTGGGAGTGGGTCCACCCGAGCTCGAACACGCGGTCCGCGAGATGGATGTCCTGATACTTCTCCACCAGAGCGAGCGCCTGGTCGCGGGCCGGCGCCACCCCGGTCACGATGTCCAGAGTCGCCGCCTGGCCGGGGTCGAGCGAGAACACGCAGCGGATGGCCACGATGGGATCGAGCACCGCCCCCTCCGTGTTCGAGAGCGCTCGGGCGTCCACGAGCGCCTGCGGCTCGGCCACGCTCCGTCCGCGTCCGATGAAACGCGCGCGGTCGGTCTCGTACGACTCCTGATCGACGACGACGCCATGGACCGACATCACATGGAACATCCAGTGCGACGGTTCGTCCATCGAACGGGGACGGCGCGTGCACAGCAGGGCGCGGCGCTCGCGCACGATCTCGGTCTCGACGAAGAGATTGCTGAAGGCCGGGTGCATGGCGTCGGCCGCGGCGGCGGCCATCACCACTTCGGCGTAGCTCGTGACCTCGACCCGCCGCCGATGGTGCGAGCGGTTCGTGACCTTCACGCGCCGCAGCTCGATGTCGTCTTCCGGAGACACCACGATCTCGGTGTGGGTTTCGAACTCGCCGCTCTCGTCGTCGGTGAGATCGCGCCGCCGGAACTCGGCGCGGCCCTCGGAGAAGATCACTTCGTAGGTGGCGGGCCGCACGCGCGTGGGCTGGTAGGCGGTGGACCAGAAGTTGCCGCTCGCGGCGTCCCGGACGTAGCAGAAGCTTCCGAAGCTGTCGGTGGTCGTGTCTTCGCGCCACCGGGTGAGCGACAGATCGCGCCAGCGGCTGTAGCCGCCGCCCGCGCTCGTGACCATCACGTGGTAGCGCCCGTTCGAGAGGAGCTGAACTTCGGGGACAGCCGGATCGGCGCGCGTGAACCGTCGGATCGGCAACTCGGCGCCGGAGGAGCGGATCTGCTCGTCGCCCACCTGGGAGGTCATCGGGAAGAGCACGGTCGTGCGGGGAATCCGCTCCTGGAGCAGGAGGAGGGTGGCCTGGAAGAGCGGGTCGGACTCGAACCTCCGCTGCATGGGCCGGTCGAGAAGCACGTGCGCGAGGGCGAGGAAGCTCATGCCCTGGTGGTGCGCCATGAAGGCCCGCACGATGGCCTTCGTCCGCCCGCGCTGCTGCCGGGCCGGCGTGTAGTCGACCGCCTCGAAGAAGCCGAAGGCGCCGAGCACGCCCTCATCCGCGAGACGCTCCAGATTCCGGCACGCTTCTTCGGGCGACACCATGAGGGCGAGAGCCGTGGCGTAGGGGGCGACGACCACATCCTCCGCGAGGCCTCGCTTGAGTCCAAGCCCCGGCACACCGAAGGCGCGGTACTGGTAGTTGAGGTGCGCGTCGACCGTGTTGTAGCCGGATTCCGACATGCCCCAGGGCACGCCCCGCTCGTGGCCGTAGCGGATCTGCCCGGCCACGGCGGCCCGCGCCGTCTGATCGAGAAGCGTGTTCTCGTAGCTCGGCATCACCAGCATCGGCATCAGGTACTCGAACATCGAGCCGCTCCACGAGAGCAGCACGGGATCGCCGTCGGCGCTCGTGAGCAGGCGCCCGAGGGCGAACCAGCTCTCCTGCGGCAGGTGCCCTTGGGCGATCGCCACGAAGTTCCCGAGTCGCGCTTCCGAGGCGAGCAGGTCGTAGAAGCTCGTGTCCCGCCGATGCTCGCTCACGTTGTAGCCGATGGTGAGGAGATGGCGCGTGTCGTCGAAGAGGAACCCGTACTCCACCTCCGAAAGCGCCGCCGCGTCGCCGGCGAGGTGCTGGAGGGCGGCGATCCGCGTGCGCGCCCGCGCACCGCCTTCACGCACCGCGTAGCGATACTCGAGAAGCAGCGCGCGGTCGACGCCCGCGAGGTCCGCGGTCAGGCGGAGGTCGATCACGGGTTCGAGGCGCAGATCGAGGACCGCGAGATCGCGCAGGGTCGGGAAGACGGGCGCCCCCACCGTCGCCTCGAGTCCGCCGGGCGTTCGCCCAAGTTTTAGCCAGGGGGCCAGAAGATCCAGATCCCCGAGCGCCCGAAGGCACTGGTGGCTCAGGGCGAGGGCCCAGTGCGCGGCGTCGTCCTCCGAGGAATCTCCCGCGTTCCTCGCCCGGGCCGCACCGAGACGGCTCGCGTCGCGGGCGAGGGCCTCCGCACTTCGAGCGAGGGTCTCGAGCGTCTCGCGCACGGCGAAGAGGTCCGAAGGCGGAGCCGTCCTGGCTCCGGCGAGCAGGTTCTGGAATTCGGTCGCAAGCTCCGGGGCCAGGCCCGCCCTCGGGTCGGTGGCGAGATGGAGAGTGTCGGCGAGTCCCTCAAGCCAGCGCTCGCCGTGGACTTTCTGATCGGGCAGGGCGAGCAGTCCCGCGCGCAGCGTGAGCAGATGACCCGCGAGGTTTCCGCTGTCCACGGTGGAGACGTACAGGGGCAGCAGAGGCTCGAGGGTCTCGGTGTCGTACCAGTTGAAGAAGTGCCCGCGATGACGAGCGAGGCCCCGCATCGTGGTCAGCGTGTGATCGGTGCGCTCCACGAGCTCGCCGCTCGAGATGTAGCCGAAGTCCCAGGCCCCGAGGCTTGCGAGCAGCGACAGTCCCATGTTGGTGGGTGACGTGCGATGCGCGATCTGAATGGATCGCGACTCCTGATAGTTGTCGGGCGGCAGCCAGTGGTCGGCCGGTCCGAGGAACGTGTCGAAGAAGTCCCAGGTGCGTCGGGCGATTCCATGCAGGAAGACCGCGTGTTCGGGCGTCAGCTCGTGGCGGCGCCTCGCGAGGGGACGGCTCACCCACCAGAC
>Ga0075163_10008446_pt1 | contig 13558 bp, 12 predicted proteins | sample JI1023141ADNA_FD_71478 | JGI IMG/M metagenome (GOLD analysis project Ga0075163, IMG submission 71478) | Wastewater effluent complex algal communities from Wisconsin, to seasonally profile nutrient transformation and Carbon sequestration -... | ecosystem: Engineered > WWTP > Effluent > Algae...
GTCGTCAGCTCGGTGACCTTCGTCGGGGGCTCGAAGTGATCACCGACCCACCGGAGATCCCACAGCTCGGTGACCTGCTGCTTGGTCGCGCCGATCGCGATCCGCGTATCACAGGCGAGGTCGCAGAACGACTCCTGCTGCGCGACCTGCACGCAGGCATCCGTCCACGCGAGGTCGCAGCACATCGGCAGCCGCGCGCAGACCGCGTCGAGGCACGGCCCCTCGCGCTTCGCCGCCGACTGGCCGCCGGCGCACAGGTTGGCGGGCACGCGGCTGTCGTCGAAGCACAGCCCGGTCAGCTCGCCGGCATGCTGATAGCTGCGCTGCGTCGGACAGGTCTCGTCGAAGCCGGTGCACAGCTTGTCGATCTCGCAGCGCCCACCCTCGATGTCGCACTGCGAGTCGCGCTCGCACGTGTAGCGATCGCGGTAACAGCCCGCGACGAGCACGGCGAGGAGCGCGAACCGGATCACCACCGCCAGCCTACGCTCGCCGTGGTGCCGTGGCGGGTGCTCACGGTCACTTCGTAGCCATCCTCGGGTCGCAGCCGCCAGCGCACGAGCGCGGCCGTGACCGCGAGCACGCCGACGGCCCCGACGCCGATGCCGGTGAGCTGCATCGTGCGCGCGCGATCGACGCGCTGCTCGTAGTCGCTCAGGGTGCCGCTCTGGTCGAGCGACTTGTGATGGCCGTACGCGAATAGCCCGACGCCACCGCCGAGCGCGAGGCCGCCACCGACGACGATCAACGTATCTGCGAGGTGCCAGTGGCGATGGCGTCGCGGCTTCTGGTTCGCGAGCTGGATCCGCGCGGCGCCGATCGCTTGCTGCGCGAGCTCGATCTGCTCCTGCGGTGGGTTGGTCGCGAGGAACTGCTCGTAGTACGCGATCGCGTCGGGGTAGTGCTGGAGGTTGAGCTCGACCTGGCCGAGCGCGAACAGCAGCTGCGGATTCTTGGTCTTCGCATGCGCGGCGATCAGCTCCTGCCGGACGGCCGCGTAGTCCTTCTTGTCGTAGAGCTCGCGCAAGCGGGCAACCGCGGCGGGATCGAGCTCGGCGGGTTTCGGCTCGACGGGTGGCTCCGCCGGTGGCTCGACCGGCTCGTCGGCAAGCGCGCGCGCGGTCGCGAGCGCGACGAGCAACAGGCTATGTCGGAGCGGGCCGATAGCCCCGACGATAACCGGACCGCGTCATCACTTCTTGTTCTCCTTCTTCTTATCCGTGGGGAGGAAGATGTCCGGGCCCCAGACCGCGCGGCCCTGCGATCCAGAGCCCGATCCGGCCGCAGGCTTGGGCTCGGGCGTGGGAGGCGCGGGCTCGACGACGATGGGCGGTTCGGGCGTCGCCACGACGGCGCTGCCCTCCGCGGGCTTGTCGACCGGACGCGGGCGGGGGCGCGGGCGAGTGGCGGGTGCGATCTCGATCGGCCCGGGATCGAGCGTGTCCTCCACCGGCGTGGCCTCGACCGGTTTCGCGGGTGCTGGCTCGCGCTTGTCCTCGACGGGCGTGGTCGGTTCCTTCGAGATCCTCGGCTGGTCGACGGGGTCGCGTGGCGCGGTGGTCGTCGGGACCTCGCCGCCGCGCGACATCAGCAGCAGCGTGGTCACGACCCCGGCCCCGGCGCCGAGGCCGATCACGCCGAGCAGCGGTGCCCGGCGCTTCTTCTTCGTGGGCTCGCGCCGCGGCTGGGTATCGAGCTCGTCGGGAGAGCCCGGGATCGTCGGTCCGAACGTCAGCGCCGGTGGCACCGGATCGGCGGGCACCGCATCGATCAACGCGACGAGCGGAGGCTCGCGCTCCTCGGCGAGCGCCGCCGCGAGATCCGGAATCGTCGCCGACCCGATCCACGGGACCTCGCGGGGGCCGATCAGGTCCTGCACCCAGCGCGCGACCCACCTTGCCCCGAGGATGTCGCCGGAGCCCTCGGCGTAGGTCTCGAGGGACTCGACGAACGCGCGCGCCGTCGGCGTTCGCTTGTCCTGATCGTGCGCGACCGCCGCGAGCACGATGTCCTCGAGCTCCGCCGGGATCGACGGCACCAGCTTGCGCGGCTTCGGTACGTCACCCGAAAGCACGCGGTGCAGCGACGCGACGTCGTTGTCGGCCCAGAACAACCGCGCCCCGGTGAGCAGCTCGTAGAGGATGACGCCGAGCGAGAACACGTCGGCGCGGCGATCGAACGCGTGGCCGCGGCACCGCTCGGGCGCCATGTACGTGACCGTGCCGTGCATCGACCCCGACAGCGTCTGGATCCGGGTCTCCTTCGCGATGCCGAAATCGGCGAGCTTCACCGCACCGTCGAGCCCGAGCAGGATATTTCCGGGCGAGACGTCGCGATGGACGAGGCCGAGCGGTGCGCCGGTGTCGTCGGTGAGCTCGTGCGCGGCATCGAGGCCACGCGCGACCTCGATCGCGATCGCCACCGCCACCTCGCGTGGAACGGCCGCCACCCTGGACGGCGCTTCCGCCTGCATCAGCGTGCGCAGCGACGCGCCGTGGATGTACTCGAGCGCGAGGTAGTCGTAGTTGTCGTGCGTCCCTGCGTCGAGGATGGCGACCAGGTTCGGGTGCCGCAGCCGTGCCCCGAGCCGCGCCTCGCGACGCAGCGAGGCGGCCGCCCGCGGATCCTCGCGCAGGTGCTCGAGCGGTCGCTTGATCACGACGTGCCGCGCGAACCCGAACACGCGCTCGATCTTCGCGAGATCGATCCGCGCCGAGCCGCCCGCACCGATCGCCTTGATCAGCTGGTACGGCCCGACCCGATCGCGCTCGCTCGCGGCCGCCGCGATCACGGGCGCGCGACCTTCTTGACGAGCTCTCCCACCGCCGCGCACGACAGCGACCACGTGTGCCGGCGCGCCACCGCATCGAGATCGGCGACCACCTCGGCCGTCGTCGCGTAGCGCTGCTCGCGATCCCGCGCCGTCGCCTTGCGGATGATCGAGGCGAGCGCCGGCGGAAAGCCAGGGCGGCGCTCCGCCGGGTCGGGGAGCACGCCCCCGAGGATGCTCTTCATCGCCTGCGCATCGGCGAGCCCCGAGTACAGGCGCGTCCGCGTCGCGACCTCGAACAGCAACACGCCGAGCGCGAACACGTCGGTGCGGCGATCGAGCGGCTCGCCGAGGATCTGCTCGGGCGCCATGTACGCGGCCTTGCCTTTGATCGTCCCCGACATCGTGTGATAGCTGCGCGAGCGCGCCTTCGCGACGCCGAAATCCGCCAGCTTGATCTCGCCGTGCCTGCCGAGCAGCACGTTGCTCGGGCTGACGTCGCGGTGCACGAGGTTGAGGGAGGCGCCGTCGGGCCCGGTGGCCTCGTGGGCCGCATGGAGCCCGGTGCCGAGCTCCGCGATGATGGTGACCGCGATGCTGTACCTGGGCGGCCCGTCGATCCCGGCGAGGAACCGCCGGAGATCGCAGCCCTCGATCAACTCGCTGACGATGAACGCGCCGTCGGCGAAGCGATCGAAGTCGATGATCTGGACGATGTTGCGGTGGTGCAGGCCCGCGGCGATCCGCGCCTCGTCGACGAACATCAGCGCCGCGCGCTCGTTCGACACCAGCTCGCTGCGGATCACCTTGATCGCGACCGGCCGGACGAAGTCGTGCGCGCCCGCCAGCCGGCCGAGATAGACCTCGCCCATGCCGCCGCGGACGAGGAGCTCGTCTACCTGGTAGCGGCCGAGCTGCGAGAGCACGGTCAGATCATCCGATCATTTGCCGGCGAGCTGCAAACGAAGATTCGTCGCCGTGATGCGATGGATCATCGTCGTCACGCACTGGGGCGAGAAGCCGTCGAACCGGACCTCGAGCTCGTCGAGCCCGTCGAAGTGCAGCCGGTCGGCGGTGAGGTTCGCGGGCCCGAGGTGGACATCCTTGATCGTCGTGTCGATGCTGCCGATCGCGCCGGTCACCGCGCCGGGACCGCGATCGTTGATCCCGCCGGTCACCTTGAGATCCACCATGCCCGGCTCCTCGTCGCCGCCGAACATCACCAGCCCGCCGGCGACATCGAACGAGCGCGGCGCCATCAGCGACAGCGCCACGTCGATCCCGGCGAGCGACAGCGACTTGAGGATGCCGCTGGTCTTGTTCTCCTTCGCGCGCCCCGAGCCGACGATGAAGTCCGACAGCGAGCGCACCGGTACGCGACCGAACGACGCGAGCGCCTGCGCGTCCTGATCGAGGCGCCACGCCACCAGGTCGCGATGCGATCCGAAGATCGGCACCTTCCAGGTCACCGCGAGCTTGTCCTCGTCGTGCTCGATGTCGAGGAACCGGCCCTCGAGCCAGTCGAGGTTGTCCTCGATCGCGCGGTAGTCGAGGCTGCCCTCCTGGATCGGCACCTCGAGCGACTGGTCGAGCGAGCGCGTGCCGATCACCGGCAGATCGAGCACCACCTTGATCGTCAGGTTGATGTGACCCGAGAGGGAATCGAGGAAGCGCAGGCGATCCTGGCGCAGCTCGCGCACGACCGGTGTCACCGCGGGTGCGGCGGTCTTGGCTCCGAACGGACCCTTGACGACGAGCTTGACCTCCGAGAGCGTGACGTGTGGCGCCACGATCTCGACGCCGCGATCCGCGCGCGTCAGCATCGCGCCGCGCGACAGCTCGATCCGGTTGACGCGAACGTCGACCTTCCCTGCATCGTCCTTGAGCCACGCGGCGCCGATCGACGCCGCATCGGCCGTCCACCGCAGCGTGTCCAACCTTCCCTCGAGACCGTCGAACAGCAGCTCTTTCGCGCCGTACGCCACCGCACCGGATCGTCCCTCCGCCGACTTCACCTCCGCGCGTGGAAACCGCAGCCGGCGACCCTGATCGTCATCGGCGAAACCAAACCGTTGAACCGTGATGTCGCTCTCGACCTGATGTGGCATCGACCACGCGACTTTACGCGACGACCGGCAAGTTGATCTGCCACCAGGTGATCCGATTGATTCCTAGGCCCGTACAGAGGCACACAGCCAGGGAGGGCCCTAGATGGCCAAGCACGTCCTTTGGGCACTCAGCAGCGCGCATCTCGCGCTGGTGGGGTGCTCGTCGTCTGACTCGGATCTGTCCACCGAACCACCCACCACGCTCACCAAGGTCACGTCGGGAGGATTCTCATCTCCCACCGACGCGGTCGCGAGCCCCGACGGGAAAACCTTCTACTTCGCGGCGTACGACAACGAGAAGGAGCCGGCGATCTTCAAGACGTCGTCGGCGCCCGGGAGCAGCGCAGAGCTCCTCGCCGTCGGTGCACCGCTCGCGTCGCCGATGGGCCTCGTGCTGTCGTGCGATGGGGCGACGCTCTACATCGCGGATCTCGCGGCGGCGAGCGCGGACGAGGCGCAGCTCGGCGCGGTGCTCTCGCTGCCGACGAGCGGTGGTGCCATCTCCGATCTCGGCGGTGGGATCTCGCGCCCGACGGGCCTCGCGATGGAAGCCGGCTGCAAGACGCTGCACGTCACCGGGCGTTCGGCGGAAGGCCTGCCCGGCGTGTTCACGCTGTCGACCGAGGGCGGCGTCGCGTCGTCGTTGTTCACCGGCGAGCCGCTGGTGTCGCCGAGCGGCATCCACGTCGACGACGACGGGGTGTCGTGGGTGATGGATCACCGCGCGTCCGGCGCGGCGGGCGAGGGCGTGTTGTGGGCGATCCCGCGCGACGGCAGTCGTGCCGATGAGGTCGCGAGCGACCTCCGCATGGGGACGCCCGGCGGCGTCTCGCTCGTCGCGGGTGGTGGCACGGCGGTGATGCCGACGCGCGATCGCGAAGGCGCCGCGCAGCTCACGTCCGTCAACATCGCCACCGGTGAAACGCTGCAGCTCGCCGCGCCCGACATCGTCGATGTCGGTGGGCTGCGAACGGCGCGCAAGGCCGGTGTGTTTGCCCTCGTCGACACGGAAGGAAGCGCGATCTACCGCGCGGAATAAGGAGACTCCATGAAGATCAAGAACACGCTCGCTCCCGCGCTCGCCGGTCTCACGATCGCCGCCGGCGCCTCGCTCACCATCGCCTCCTCGCACCGCGAAGCACCGAGCATCGCGGAGGATCAGTACGTCGATAACACCGACGTCTACGCGTTCATCTCGCCGACCGACTCCAGCAAGCTGGTGATGGTCGCCAACTACGTCCCGCTGCTGATCCCGTCGTCGGGCCCCAACTTCTACCGGTTCTCCGACGAGGCCTACTACGAGATCCACATCGACAACGACGGCGATGCCAAGGACGACATCACCTATCGCTGGACGTTCAAGAACGAGCTCAAGAACGGCAGCACGTTCCTCTACAACACCGGTGCCGTCGACTCGCTCTCCGATCCGGATCTCAACGTCACCCAGTCGTATCGCCTCGAGAAGATCGAGGAGAAGACCGGTCGCAAGACGCGCCTCCTCGACAAGGCGCCGGTCGCGCCGTGGAACGTCGGCAAGCGCTCGTTCCCCGACTACGACAAGGTGGCGAACGAAGCCGTCAAGTCGGCCGGTGGTGTCACCGCGTTCGCGGGCCCGCGCGACGAGCCGTTCTTCGTCGACCTCCACGTGTTCGATCTCCTCGGCGTGGCCGGCGCGCCGACCACCGACGGCATCAACGTGATGTCGCTCGTGCTCGAGGTGCCGATCACCGACATCGCGAAGGGCGGCAGGCGCCCGGCCGCCGGCTCGACGGGCCAGGACTCCGTCGTCGGCATCTACGCGTCGGCGAGCCGCCCGCAGGTTCGCATCCTCCGCCGCGGCCGCGACTCCGATGACTTCGGTCAGATGATCCAGGTCTCGCGCCTCGCGTGGCCGCTCGTCAACGAGGTCATCATCCCGCTCCAGGACAAGGACAAGTACAACCGCTCGGCGCCGAAGGACGACGTCAAGAACTTCGGTGCGTACATCCTCGACCCCGAGGTGCCGAAGCTGCTCAACGCGGTGCTCGGCGCCGGTTGCGCACCGACGCCGGCGGGCGGTCGCACCGACATCGTCGGGCTGCTCGCGCCGAACGGCACCACCGCCGCGGATCTGCTGCGCATCAACATCAACCAGGGCGAGACCAACGCGCAGTCGCACTTCCCGAACGGGCGCGCGCTCGCCGACGACGTCACCGACACGCTGCTCACGGTCGCCTGCAACAACGGCGGCGCGATCGGCGATGGCGTCAACGCGAACGACAAGGCGTTCCTGACGTACATGCCGTACCTGGCCTCGCCGCACTCGGGCAACCCGTAAGGAGATCACGATGCACCGCACGCTTCTCGTTCTCTCGATGATCACCGCCTGCAAGAGCGAGGATCACCGTCCCGGCGCGCCGCAGGATCCGCCGCCGCCGAGGCTCATCAACGCGACCCAGCACGATCTCGCGAAGGAGCTCGGCGAGGCGACTGGTCGAGGAACCTGGGGTGACGTGAAGCGCCGGTGGCAGGGTCAGACCCTGACGTGGAAGGTGACGCGGTACGCGTCGCTGTGCCGGACCGCGGAGGCGTGTTACGTGGCGGCGTTTCCGGTGCAGCGGCCCGCGAAGGTCGGATGGCTGCCGCAGCTGATGTTCGGGACCGGGCAGTACGCCGTGCTCGAGGCGGCGTGCGGTGACCAGCCGCAGTGCGAGATCACGTTCGAGGGCCGACTCGACAAGCTCGAGACCTCGGCGGAGATGCCGACCAACGTGCGGTTCGCCGACGTCCGCATCCTGACGCGCACCGCGTCGCGCTGAGCACTCCGATCCGGCCGGGCACGTCCGCGAGGGCGTGCCCGTGATCGTTCCGGATCAGCCTCGCCGCGCCTTGCGATCCTCCGCTTCGAGCGTCTTCCACATCGCCTCGATCGCCCAGGCCACCACCTCCCCACCTTGCTTGCCGTCGAGCCCGACATCCTCGCGGAGCCGCCGCCAGATCGTGGGAGAGAACAGGGAGATCATCAGCCCGGCGACGGCCGCGAGCCGCTCCGGTGGCAGGTTCGGGAGATCCTTCGCGAGGATCGACTGCATCAGCACCACGCGCTTGCTGCGACCCTTCGCGCGCAGGCGGCCTTGCCCGGCCTCGAGCTGCGCGATGAACGCCTTCGCGTGCTGCTCGTAGACGCCGAAGATCGTCCGGGTGATGAAGAGGATCCCCTCGCGATCGTGGCTGTAGTCGATCGCGACCACCTGATTGAGCCGGCGGCTCAGCGCGTCGATCAGATCGCTGCGCGCCGGGAAGTGGCGATAGATCGTGCGCACCGAGATGCCGGCGCGTCGCGCGAGCGCGTAGTAGGTGAGCTCGAACGCGCCGGTCTCGGAGAGCTGGTCGACGAGCGCGTCGACGATCACGTCACGGGTGGTCTGGTCGAGCCGCTCTCGCAGTCTCGAACGTTTCTGCGCGACACGGGCCATGACGTCACGGTAACACACGCGGTGTCACGGTCCGTGACATGCGACAGTGCACGACTTGCGCACCCGATTCGAGTCGTCAGGCCCTGGGTGTGCAATCCCAGCGAGCGCGACGCTAACTCCCACGCTCGTCGACGATCTGCCCTCGCGATCCCGCGGCACCACCCTTGCTGAGGTGCGAGGCATGACCCGCAACCTCTCTCTCGCTGCGCTGTTCGGTGTCCTCACGGGCTGCGCCGGGCTCGTCCCCGACGACGAAGCACCTGGCCCGGGCGTCGACGATGTTCAGGCCCCGCTCGCGCCGGGGAAGGCCGCGTTCATCCTGGCGCACGGCTTCGGCGGTACCGCCGACGATTGGGCCGAGGGCATCCAGCCGGCGATCGAGGCCGAGGGCCACGCGGTCCTCCGCACCACGGTGCCCGCGACCGGTAGCGTCGCCACACGTGCGGCGGCCCTCGCGCCCCAGGTCGATGCGTTCCTGTCCGCCACCGGCGCGACCCAGGTCCACATCATCGCGCACTCGATGGGTGGACTCGACGGGCGGTTCCTGATCTCGAACCTGGGCTACGGCGCGAAGGTCGCGTCGCTGACGACGATCTCGACACCGCACCAGGGCACGCCACTCGCCGACGTCGCGCTCGGACTCCAGGAGGGTGACCAGGCCGCCGCGCTCCAGGCGTTCCTCGACCTCGCCGGGCTGATCGACTCCGCCGAGCTCGACCAGGCGCTGATCGATCTCAGCGAGGCCAACGCCCCGGCGTTCGCCGCCGCGAACCCCGACGATCCGAACGTCACCTATCAGTCGTTCGCCGGCCTGTCGACGCCGGGTGGTCTCGAGCTCGCGGACACCGCGGCCGCGTGTGGCGCCACCGCGCCGGACTCGCTGCGGCCGCTGTTGTTCCTCCCGGCCGTCGTGGTCACCGGCACGGAGCTGCGCCCGAACGACGGCATCGTGCCCGTCGACAGCGCGACGTACACCGGCTTTCAGGGCTGCATCGCGGCGGATCACCTCGACCAGCCGGGGGTGTTCGCGCTGCTCGCGTCCGACTTCGATCCGGCGGCGTTCTACAAGAGCGTCGCGCTCGCGCTCGTTCCCTAGTGACCTTCGACCGAGCCGGCGTGGATGAACTGCTGGACGTGCTTGTCGGTCGACGCGCGCACCTGTGCCGGCGTGCCGTAGGCGGCGATCTCGCCCTGGTTGAGCAGCGCGATCATGTGCGCGATGCGGAACGTCGACGCCATGTCGTGGCTGATCACGATGCTGGTGATGTCGAACTGCTGCTGCGCCATCTGGATCATGTCGTCGACATCGCGCGTGCGCAGCGGGTCCTGGCCGGTCGTGGGCTCGTCGTAGATCATGATCTTCGGCCGGGTCACGATCGCGCGCGCGAGGCCGACGCGCTTCTTCTGACCCTCGCTGATCTCGCCGGGCATCCGGTCCTTGATGTCGGCGATGAACGTGCGCTGCAGGATGTCGGCGACGCGATCCTTGATCTCGCCGGCGGGCACCTTCCGCTCGCGCAGCGGGAACGCGACGTTCTCCTCGACGGTGAGCCAGTCGAGCAGGGCCGCGTGCTGGAACAGCAACCCGAAGTCGCGCCGGACCTCGTTGAGCTGCACCTCGTCCATCGAGCCGATCGCCTTGCCGAACACCTTGATCTCGCCCGACGTGGGTTTGAACAGGCCCATGATGTGCTTGATGATCACGCTCTTCCCGGAGCCCGACGCGCCGATCAGCACCGTGATCTTCTTCGGATAGATCGGCAGCGAGACGCCGCGCAGCACGTTCTTGTTGCCGAACTTCTTGTAGACGTCGATCAGCTCGACGATCGGCGGATCCTCGATCGGCGCGGTCTCGACCGCGGAGATCTCGTCGTCCTTCGACAACCGCGAGGTCTGCGCGCCCTCGACGAACTTGCGGATCGGCGGCAGCTCGCTGGCGACGAACTCCGCGTAGGTCCCGTAGAAGATGATCTTGCCGTCGTGCAGGAACGCGACGCGATCGGCGAGCCGCTTGGTGCTCGCCATGTCGTGGCTGATGATCGCCGACGTGATCTGGAACTGCTCCTTCGCGAGCGCGATCATCTCGTCGACCTTCTGGATCATGATCGGATCGAGGCCGGTGGTGGGCTCGTCGAACAGCACCACCTCGGGGTTCGCCACCAGCGCACGCGCGAGCGACACGCGCTTCTTCATGCCGCCCGACAGCTCGCTCGGCAGCAGCTTCTCGCTGCCCGCCAACCCGAGGATCCGGATCAGCTCGTGCGACAGCGTCATCACGTCGCGCCGCGCCATGTTGCTGTTCTCGGTCAGCGTGAACCCGACGTTCTCCTCGAGCGGTAGCGCGTCGAACAGCGCGTAGTTCTGGAACAGCATCCCGAGCCGCTTGCGGAGCTCGATCACCTCCATCGCCTTCATCTGCGCGAGGTCCCGTCCGAACAGGAGCACCTTGCCCTTGTCGGGCTTGAGGAGGCCCATCATCAGCTTGATCAGCACGCTCTTGCCGCTGCCGCTGCGCCCCACCACCACGGTGGTCAGCCCGGGGACGATCTTGAGCGACAGCCCGTCGAGCACCGGCTTGCCGCCGAACGAGATCGAGACGTCGACGAGCTCGATCACGGGCTTGTCCGGGTCGAGCGGCCACCGCTCGGTGGTCGGCAACAGCAGATTCTTGCGAGCCTCTTGCGACACCCACACGCACCTTACCTGCCGGCCTACGTGTCGGCTGCAAATCCACCTAAATAAAGCCAAGCGTCTGGCCGACCTGACCCACTATGACTCGCTTCGGATTCCTTCTCACCGCGCTCGCGGCCTGCGGGACCGATGCCGCGACCCCGGAGGACATCGCGGTGTTCCACGGCAGCGTCGGCCAGGCGACCACGCATGTCATGGCGGTCAGCCCGGTCGCGGGCGACCTCGTGAAGGTGGTCGCACCCACCACCGATGGCACGTTCTCGGTCTCGGTCGAAGCGAATCGCCCCTACGCGCTCGTGTTCGTCGATGCCACCCAGCGCGGCGCCGGCATGGTCCGCGGGATCCTGCGCTCCGATTCGCTCGACACCTTCATCCCCGTGGTCGGTGGTGACATCGACCTCGGCGAGATCTCGATCGACAGCCGCGAGGCCACGATGGCCGGCAGCAGCGAGGATCTCGACGCCGCGCTCGGCGTCTCGCGCCGCACCCTCGCCACGCTCGGCGGGATCGACGACATCGCGCTCCGCTACGCGAACCCCGACATGGACAACGACGGCGTGATCGACGCCACCCAGGGCATCGCGCCCACGCTCGAGATCCACGCCGAGTACACGATCCAGGCGCGCGGCCACGACGCGACGGCGCGCGACTTCATCATCAGCTCCCACGCGCTCGGCTTCACGCACGTCGGTACCGGCGTCTATGGTCGGCTCCCGGAGGCCTTCGGCACCGTCGATCGCGACGACGCCGACGTCACCTTCGACGAGCCGTACTACGGCTACTGGGCCGGCGACCAGACCGCACCCGTCCCCGGTGGTCAGCCGGTGGAGCACCTGACGTTCGGCGACGACCGTACGTTCGGCGTGTTCTGCCGCCCCGACCACGCGGTCCCGACGGGCAACTACACGTTCCGCTCCGGCCCCCACAGCCTCGACTTCTCGTTCGTGCACCCGCCTGCCGAGATGACGAGGTACCAGGTGATGCCGCGCATGCAGTTCGTCCCGGTCGACCCGACCTGCACGTCCGACTGCGCGCTCGACCGTATCGAGATGGCGTGGCAGCGGCAGACCGACGACGGCTTCGTCGAGCTCACCGACGAAGAGGCGCAGGTGCTCCGCCCGGTCGGCTCGCTCGATCTGGTGTTCTCGGACGGCGGCACGCGCCGCTACGAGTTCCCGATCGGCACCGCCACCGCCGAGGTGCCGTGGGAGCTGACCCTCAAGTCGACCGACCCTTCGTACACCACCGGTCAGATCACGTTCGGTAGCCTGACGTTCCAGTCGCGGCCGGGCATCAAGATGTTCGCGCGTTTCTGAAGATCAGCCGAACACGACGGTCTTGCCCGCATAGACGAGGATGCGATCCTCGAGGTGCCAGCGCACCGCCGCGGCGAGCACCTGCTTCTCGAGGTCGCGGCCCTTGCGCACCAGATCGTCCACCGAGTCCGCGTGCGAGCAGCGGATCGTCTGCTGCTCGATGATCGGGCCCTGATCGAGATCCGCCGTCACGTAGTGACTGGTCGCGCCGATCATCTTGACGCCCTTGATGTACGCCTGGCGGTACGGATTCGCGCCGACGAACGCCGGCAAGAACGAGTGGTGGATGTTGATGATCCGCGACGGATACTTCGCGACGAACTCCGCCGACAAGATCTGCATGTAGCGCGCGAGCACGATCAGATCGATCTGGTTCGCCGCGATCAATTCGCTCGCCTTGGCCTCGGCCTCGCCCTTGGTCTCCGCGGTGACCGGCAGGTGATAGAAGTCGACGCGGAAGTGCCGCGCGATGGTCTCGACCTCCTCGTGGTTCGAGATGATCAGGCCGATCTGACACGCGAGCTCGCCGGCGCGATGGCGGATCAACAGGTCGTACAGGCAGTGCTCCTGCTTCGACGCGAAGATCGCGATCTTGCGCGGCTTGTTCGCGTACGCGAGCTGCCAGTCCATCTTGAAGCGCTCGCCGACCTCCTTGATGCCGTTCTCGAGCGCGACCTTGTCGGTGGTCAGCGTCTCGAGATCGAACCGGATCCGCTGGAAGAACAACCCGGCCACCTGGTCGGTGTGTTGATCGGAATCGAGGATGTTCGCGCCGTGCCCGTAGAGCACCTGCGCGAGTGACGCGACGATGCCCTTGCGATCCGGGCAAGCCACCAGGAGCGTGGCGACCTTTTCCATCCCACGACTATACTCGCGGTGCATGAGCCAGGATGCTCCGCCGCCCGGGCAACCTCTGACGCCGCGCGAGGAGATCGCCCGGCAGATCGCCGCGTTGCGCGCGGAGTTCGGTGCGCTCTACGACCAGCTCGAGGCGCTGCTGTTCCGCCACGACCCGATCCGGATCGACTCGCCGCACGCCGACGAGTACAGCCCCGAGGTCCGGGCGATGCTGCCACTGCTCGTGACCTGCACCTCCGCCGCCGACGTCACGAAGATGGCGCACGGCGTGTTCGTCCGCTTCTTCAATACCAAGATCGCGGGCCCGGAGAGCACGTACGAGGCGATCGGCGCCGAGCTCTGGGAACGCTGGCAGCGCCG
>Ga0075163_10008448_pt1 | contig 13558 bp, 9 predicted proteins | sample JI1023141ADNA_FD_71478 | JGI IMG/M metagenome (GOLD analysis project Ga0075163, IMG submission 71478) | Wastewater effluent complex algal communities from Wisconsin, to seasonally profile nutrient transformation and Carbon sequestration -... | ecosystem: Engineered > WWTP > Effluent > Algae...
CCGCCCCCTGATGGCGCACATCGTCTGTGCAGCCATCAGGGGGCGGTCGTTATCACGGAGAAGCGTATGAGATCATGTGGCAAGGGTTGCTTGCAACAAATGTAAGTGGTCTGTTGCGACAAATGCAAACCGGTACTTCGTGTTTTTACTGCTCAGCCGAACCATTTCAAATAAAGATCAACCGGCACCTCCCCTCAGTACACCTTTTTCCCTTTCCGCAACCACACACCCCAGCTACGGCTGTAGGCGTGGATTTCATCCGTCGGGCCCCGGTCGTTGAAGGCCGGGTGGCCCTGGTTGGCCCATTCAAATATGCCGCCGTAGAGGTTGGCGACCCGGGTGTAGCCTGCTGCCAGCAGTTTTTCGGCTATTTTTTCGCTGCGGTAACCGACGGAGCAATAGACCACGATGCGGCGGTCTTTGGGGATGCCTTCCAGGTTTTTCAGATCAAAGTGGTCGTAACCCACCGCGACGGCGCCGCGGAGGTGACTGACGGCGTACTCCCGCGGCTCGCGGGCGTCGAGGAACAACACACCGGCGGTATCGCGCGCGGCTTCCTGCACCTGTATTTCCGGCACGCTGTGGCGCAACAGGGTTTTGAGCATGGCGCGGTAGGCCTTGCTCTGTACCTGCCCGCGCACGGCCGGTACGGCCAGCAGCAGGCCCAATAAAATGACAAACAGGATGCGGGTGTGGGACATGGGCCAAACAGACATGAGTAAAGGCTGGAGCCGGATGGACGGCACAACAGACATAAACGATCTCCGAATCATTTGATTGGAATCGAAGGACAAATTTGGCAAAAAAAGAGGAATGGAAAGTGCTGGAAAAAGACCGAAACGCGAGGGGAGGAGGAGTATTCCGCACCCGGCGCGGCGTCCTATACGCCGCGCCAAGTGCCAAACCGAGATTATATGCGGGAGCCCTCGTTTAAAAAAAATCCTACTGCCAGAAGGGAAGCAGTAGGAAAATCAAAACATACTATGAGAAAACTTGGCACAAGATAAAATCACAGTGCGCGTTCCCTCAACAACTGTTTATGGAACGGCGGTTTTTAGCAGGGAACGGCGGATAAATAAGCGATTTGGTAAATACCACGACAGAATACGGTCGTCTCTTGCTCCAAATGTATCCCGCGAATACCCTCCGCCCGCATTTTAGGCCCGGCATTCGGCCTGCTGCTTACTGCCCCAAAAACAGCGCTGCAATCGACTTGTGTTCCACCGTATTCCGGATGGCGCGCGAAAACAGTTTGGCCGTGGACAACACCTGGATTTTCGGCGACTGCCGGCGCAGCGGCACGGTGTCACACACGATGAGTTCGGACAACTGCGAATTTTCCACGTTTTCGTAGGCTTTGCCCGACAGCACCGGGTGTGTGCAGATGGCGCGGACCGATTTGGCGCCTTTTTCGATGAGCGCATCGGCGGCTTTGCAGAGCGTGCCGGCCGTGTCCACCAGGTCGTCCACCAGGATGACATCGGAGCCTTTTACGTCGCCAATGACGGTCATGGCCGCCACCTCGTTGGCTTTTGTGCGGTATTTGTCGCAAATGACCAGCTCGCGGCCGAAATGTTTGGCGTACACCCGGGCGCGTTTTACGCCGCCCACGTCCGGGCTGGCAAAAATGGTATTGGACATGTCCTGCTCGGCCAGGAAAGGCATGTAGATGGCTTCGGAGCGCAGGTGGTCCACCGGAATGTCAAAAAAGCCCTGCACCTGGTCGGCGTGCAAATCCATGGTCATGATGCGGTTGGCGCCGGCGGCGGTGAGCATGTTGGCCATGAGTTTGGCGCTGATCGGCACCCGGGGTTTGTCCTTGCGGTCCTGCCGCGCGTAGCCGAAATAGGGCATCACGGCGGTGATGTAGCCCGCCGAGGCGCGTTTGGCGGTGTCGATCCAGAGCAGCAGCTCGATCAGGTTGTCGTGTGGCTGACAGGTGCTCTGGATGAAAAAGGTAAAATAGCCGCGTACGCTTTCGTTGATGATGGTCTGCATTTCGCCGTCGCTGAAGCGGGCGAGCGTCTTGTCGCCGAGCGGAGCGTCGAAATGGAAAGCAATTTCTTTGGCTAAATCGTGGGAAGCGGAGCAGGAAAATAATTTTACTTCGGGCATAACAAAGCCGGAGCCAGGTTCAGGTTGGTGATATAATGATTTTGGAAGCAACGGTCGGAAAACTTTGTGCAAAGGTAGGAAAATTGGGTTACATGGTTTCGCGGTTGCAAGGTTTTGGCGGCGGAATGTTGCTTGATTTTCAAAAATCATACAACCCGGTAAACGCGGATCACCACAAACTTGCCGGGATTTTCCGTTATTTGTGGCCAAAATTCATTCATTCCATGCGTTTTTTGTCCGGTCTGGGTATTTTATGCTGCTTGCTCGCCGGAGCGTGCGCGGGCGATGGCAAGCGCGACGTCCGCGACTATTACTATCCCCTGGATGACCTGTGGGGCGGGAAAGTGTATGAGTACGACCTCGCCGCCGGCGACTCGTCGTCGCCCGAATACCGGTATTTCCGGACGAGTGACCGGGACAGCGGCTTGTTCCTGACGGGGACTTTTTACGACAGCCGATTTCAGATCGGACAGATCATCCGCGAAGGAGTGGGGGAGGAGGGTATTTATGTCAAGGAGTACAGCCTCTACGATGCGGACCCCGAAACCGGCAGACAGATTCAGGCCAATGCGGTCATTGATTCGCCCGAAGTGTTTCCGTTCCGGGTCAAGGATTCGGTCGGGGTGTACATGTTCAGCCTGAACTACCAGCCGCCGGCCGATCCCAATACGACCATTTTTTTGAACCGCAGGCGCATTTTTCTCGGCGACGCGCCGGCTTTCGAGTTCAAGGGGCAGACATACATCTGCATCCGATTCGGGTTGCTCGAAGAGATCGGTACCAAAAACGGCGGCACCGACCTGCTGGAAGGGAGGGGAGAAGAATGGTACGCCAAAGACCTGGGCCTGGTGTATTACCGCAAAACCTTTGGCGACAAAAATCAGATCAAAGTGGAGTACAAACTCCGGGATGTGTACCCGATGTCGGAACTGGAAAAGAAAGCGGCGGCATTTTTTGGCGATTAGGAGCTTATGCCAGGGCTTTCAACGCCGTTTTGATCAGGTCTTCCACCTTTCCGGCGGAAGCATTGTCTTTCATCACCTGGTTCAGGGCCTTTTGTACGGCGATTCGGTTGAAACCCAGCGCAATCAGCGCTGAAAGGGCTTCTTCCCGGATGGCGTTGTCCACCGCAGGTAACAATACCGCCATGCCGTCGGGGGCTTCTTTGGTGAGTTTGCTTTTCAGGTCGAGGATGATTTGTTTCGCCGTTTTGGCGCCGATGCCCTTCACGCGTTGCAGCACGTGTGCCTGCTCGCCGATCACTGCCGCCCGCACCTCGTCCACGGTCATGGACGACAGGATGAGTTGGGCGGTGGTGGCGCCTACGCCGGTGACGCCGATCAGTTGCACAAACATGTAACGTTCTGTCTGCGTCGCAAATCCGAACAGCGTGTGGGAGTCTTCCTTGACGATCAGGTGGGTGTAAATGGTGGTTCGTTCCTGCCCTTCGATCGCCGTATAGGTGCTCAGCGGAATGTTGATGTGGAAACCAATGCCATTGACCTCCAGTGTGATAAAGGCCGGGCTTTTGAACGTAATGTCTCCTTTAAGATATGCGTACATGGCAGGTGGTGGTGGGTAAGGAAGGGGGAATCAGAGGTCATCAAGGGTCATTAGGGCAGCGATGCTCGCATCAAATTGACCCTCAATGACCCTTAATGACTTCCAATACACTCACGCAGCCGGAATTTGCGTCCTGACGACGCCCACCGGTTTGCGTTTTTTGCCTTTGGGCACGCCGTTCTCTTTTTTGCTCTCTTCTTTTTTGATGCCGATGGCCATTTCCAGCACCTCTTCCATTTTGTCGACGTACTGGAATTTCAAACCCTGGATATATTCCGGCTCGATTTCCTCCACGTGTTTTTTGTTCTCCTTGCACAGGACGACCTCCTTGATACCGGCGCGTTTGGCGGCCAGTATTTTTTCCTTGATGCCACCCACCGGCAGCACCTTGCCGCGCAGGGTGATTTCGCCGGTCATGGCCAGGAAGGGCTTCACCGGCTTGCCGGTAAAGGCCGAGGTGATGGCCGTGAGCATGGTGACACCGGCCGAGGGGCCGTCTTTGGGAATGGCGCCTTCCGGGATGTGCACGTGAATGTCCTTTTTGTCAAACATCTCGGGGTCGATGCCAATGGCTTCCGCGTGCGCCTTGATGTAACTGAGCGCCGTGCCGGCGCTTTCTTTCATCACGTCGCCGAGATTGCCTGTGAGTTGCAGGCGGCCGTTGCCTTTGTTGATGCTGACCTCGATGAACAGGATTTCGCCACCCACGGCCGTCCAGGCCAGGCCAATGGCAACGCCGGGCGCCTGGGCTTCGTGGTACACTTCAGCGTCGAACTTGGTAGGCCCGAGCACCTCGTGCAGTTGGTCCGGGCGGATGATCGGTTCGTATGGTTCCTCCATGGCTACCCGTTTGGCTACATAGCGCATCACAGAGCCGATTTCGCGGTTGAGGTTGCGCACGCCGCTTTCCACGGTGTAACTCTGGACGATTTTGACGAGCGTTTTGGTGCCGATTTTAACCTGGTTGGGTTTCAGGCCGTGTTCCTTGCGCTGCAAGGGAATCAGGTGCCGTTTGGCGATTTCGACTTTTTCTTCCAGTGAATAACCGGCAATACCGATGATTTCCATGCGGTCGAGCAGGGCCGGTTGAATGGTCGAAAGCGAATTGGCCGTGGCGATGAACAACACCTTGGAAAGGTCGTATTCGAGTTCGAGGTAGTTGTCGTAGAACGTTGTGTTCTGCTCTGGATCCAGCACTTCGAGCAGCGCCGACGAGGGGTCGCCCCGGAAATCCTTGCCCACCTTGTCGATTTCGTCGAGGATAAAAACGGGGTTGCCTGCCTTCGCTTTTTTGAGCGATTGCACGATGCGGCCCGGCATGGCGCCGATGTATGTTTTGCGGTGGCCGCGGATTTCTGCTTCATCGTGCAGGCCGCCGAGGCTCATGCGGATGTATTTGCGTTTGAGGGCGCGGGCGATGCTGTTGCCCAGGGATGTCTTGCCGACACCCGGAGGGCCGACGAGGCAAAGAATGGGCGCTTTCATGTCGCCTTTCAATTTGAGCACCGCGAGGTGTTCGAGGATGCGCTCTTTTACTTTTTTCAGACCGTAGTGGTCTTTGTCGAGCACGTCTTTTACGCGGCGGAGGTCAAAATTGTCCTTCGTGAAATCCATCCAGGGCAACTCGATCAGGGTCTCCAGATAGTTCAGTCCGATGGCGTATTCGGCCACCTGCGGATTGATGCGGCGGAGTTTATTGATCTCGCGGGTAAAGGTTTCCTGCACGTTTTTGGGCCATTTTTTCTTGGCGGCCTTGCGCAGCAGGTCGTTGATTTCCTCTTCCTGCGGATTTTGTCCGAGTTCTTCCTGTATGGTTTTCAGTTGCTGGCTGAGGAAGTAGTCACGCTGTTGTTTTTCGATGTCGGTGCGGACTTTGGTCTCGATCTGGTCCTTGAGTTCGAGCAATTGCAATTCGGCGTCCATGTGGTGCAGAATGGCGCTGGCTTTGTCTTTCAGGTTGTTGATCTCCAGGATTTCCTGTTTTTCATTGACTTTGATTCCGAGGTTGGAAGCGATGAAATTGAGCAGGAAATTGTCGTTGTTGATGTTTTTCAACATGACCACCGCTTCCGACGGGATTTGCGGCGACAATTCGATGATTTGCCGGGCGGCATCGCGCACGCTGCTGATGAGGGCGCGGAATTCGAGTTTATTTTTGGGCTGTTCGTATTCGAGGGTGCTGACCTGACCGATCATGTAGGGGTCTTCACTCAGCATGTCGTCGAGGTAAAACCGCTTGCGGCCCTGCAAAATGGCGGTAGTGGAGCCGTCGGGCATTTTGAGCAATTTCAAAATGCGGGCGATGGTACCTACCCGGTAGAGGTCGCGGATGGAGGGGTTTTCAATTTTTACGTCTTTTTGGGAAAGCACGCCGATGTAGCGGTTTTCCTCGTAGGCGCGTTGAACGGCGCGAATGCTTTTGTCGCGACCGACGGTGATGGGGGTCACAATGCCGGGGTACAGCACGGTATTTTTAAGGGGCAAAATGGGCAGCGTTTCGGGAAACACTTCACCCTGTTTTGCCTCGTCATCGTCTTCCAATGAAAAAAGCGGCACAAAGTCGGGTTCATCGTCCGACTGTTGGGACATTAACCAGTTATCAAACATACTCATACAATATGAACGGTGGACGGCCGGGGGTTGAGAGATCAGGGTGCAGTTAAAACGCAAACTTTCGAATTTTGGCCGAAAGCGTGAGCGTAAAAATTGATTTGTGTCAAACTGACAGCAAAAGTGCTGCTATTAAATGCTACTGCCAATAGGCAAATAATTTGCCATCCGAAAAATAAAACGTTTTTGGCAGAGGAGGACAAATTGAGGCGACAAAAAGGCAGGGTAGGGCACTTTCCGACAAAAAAAGAGCGGCTGCTCCAAAGGAGCAGCCGCCGGTACTTTTTGTGCCGTCGTTTCTGACATGAAACGCAGGCAGGTATTATTGTTTGTCCCAGAACAGGCGCACGGTGACGTCGTCGCCGCCCACTGCTGCCGCACCGGAGGTGTAATTGGCAGCGTTCAGGGTTTGTTCCTGTACGGGATAAGTGTAACGTTTCGGAATGTCGTTGTACGTCAGACCGTCCGGCACATTGAGCGTCGGAGCGTCGAGGCGGCGCCATTCGGTCCAGCCTTCAAAACCGCGGTTGTACAGCGCGATCCATTTCTGGTTGCCGATTTTCGTTTTCCAGTCGCCGGCAGCAGTAGCATAAGCCACGGCAGGGTTGGCGAGGTAGGCATCGGCATCGGCGGGCGATCCGCCCCAGTATTCGATGGAAGCGCGGATGGCGGCTTCGTAGTGTTCGGCAGCTGTGCCGCCTACGTTAAAACCTCTTTCCACGGCTTCAGCCAGGAGGAAACGGATTTCGGCATAGTCGAAGAACAGTGCTTCGAAATCTGGTCCGGTTACCCGGCTCGAAGGTTTGGAGTAGGTCGAGTAGTTGTTGCTGGCTGCATAGATGCCGCCGCTGTAACCACCTGCTGCATCGGTCGTGAAATAAATCGGCACGCGCGGGTCGCTCAGGCCGTTCATGAAATCGACGATGGTGTTGGCTGCCACGAAGTCCTTGCGGCCGCCCTGTACGAGGTCAACCCACACCGGATTGGTGTTCGGCGGGCTGGACAGGTAGTGGAAAGCGACGTTTTCGGCATTGGAAGTGATGGCGCCTGCGGCAGCCTGTTCTACCAATGATTTGGCTTTGTTGGCATCCACATCGGCATACATCATACCGAGGTAGAGTTTGAGCGAGTTGGCGAAGGTTTTCCAGCCTGCCATGTCGCCGCCGTACAAAAGGTCGCTGCCGCCGAATCCGTCGGCGCTGACATCGATGCTGGAGATGGCGCGATCGAGGCGGATAGCCAGGTCATCATAAATGGCCTGACCACCGTCATACTGCGGGTAAATGTTGGTGATGTCCAGTGCCTGCGAATACGGTACGTTGCCAAAAGTGTTGACGAGGACCATATAAGTGTACACATTCAGGATTTCTGCACAGGCATTCTGATTGTCCTGCACTTCCTGCGGATAAAAAGTCGGGTCCTGCGACGGAATGAGGCGCTGGCATTCCTTCAGGTTGTTGAGTACGTTCGGGTAGAGCGTATTCCAGAAGTTCTGCGGAATGTTGCGCGTAGCAAGGTCGTAGTTGGCTTCGTCGGTATAGGTCGTTTCTGTCCAGTACTGCGACAGCAAACGGAAAATGCCCACGTTGACGTTGGGGGTGGTCATCACATCGACGAGTTCTTTCTGTGCGTAGGAGAAAAGTGGTCCCGGCGGCACAGCAGCGGGGTTTTTCTTGTCTACGTTCAAATCGCCGAAGTCTTTGTCACAGGAATAAGCCAGACCCGTGAGCAATAAGAGGAACAGTATTTTTTTCATGTTTATTTTTTTTAGAATTTAGCGTTGAGGTTCACGCCAAAGGTGCGAACGGACGGGTAAGCGCCGCCCTGGTAACCTTGTACGTTGCCGGCAGAAATGCCTTCTTCCGGATCGGAGTAAGGTGTGTTTTTGTGGATGATCCACAGGTTGCGGCCGTAAACGCCAAGTGCAAGTCCACGGATGCCGTTGCCAAACCAGCGGTTGGGCAGGTCCCAGGTCAGATTTACTTCTCTGAGTTTGATGAAGCTGGCGTCATAGATGAAGCCGGCAGCCGGGATACGGGCATAGCCATAGGAACCGAAGTTGGTGGCGCTCACACGGGTGGTGTTGGGCGAACCGTCGGCTTTTACACCTTCCATGATGATACCGCCGCCTTCGGCGATCGGGAGGCGCAGGTCGTTGCCGAGGTCGTTTTTGCCGGCAGTTTCCGGATAAAGACCCGTTGCGAGGCCGTAGTAGAGGTCGAGCGAGAAGAGATCGCCACCCTGGCGCATATCGATCAGGAAGCCGAGCGATACGTTTTTGAAACGCAGGGTGTTGTTGATGCCGCCGATCCAGTCGGGGTTGACATCGCCGATGATTTCGCTGGAGGTCGGGCTGAACAGGTAACGGCCGTTGTCGCCGACAGTGCGTTCGCCGTTGGTGTACACAAAGTTGGCGCCGCGAATGGTACCGTAAGGTTCGCCGACAGCAGCGTTGATGCTCACGCCACCCTGGAAGGAAGCGAGCTGAAGGTTTTTCAACTCACCGCCAAGGCTCAGCACCTTGTTGCGGTTGCGCGACCAGTTCAATTCCAGACGCCACGAGAAGTTGGGCGTGTTGATCGGGCGGAAGAAGACCGATGCTTCCACACCTTTGTTTTCTACTTCACCTGCGTTGATGTATTTGGCCGCAAAGCCGGTAGCACGCGATACGGCAGCCGGATAAATCTGGTCGACCGTGTTCGTTTTGTACATGGTTACGTCGAAGCCCACTTTGTCGTTCAGGAAACGCATTTCCAGACCGCCTTCCAGGCCGGTGGTGCTTTCCGGTTTCAGGTCGGGGTTGTTTTTGGTGGTGGACAGGTATGCCAGCGAAGCATCGCCGTACACAGCATCCAGACGGTATGCGTCGAGCACCGAGAGCGGCGGAGCAGCGTTACCCACTTTTGCGTAGTTGAAACGCAGTTTACCAAACGTTATGGCAGAGCGGTTTTCACCCATCCACTCGGAGAAGATGATGCCCAGCGATGCGGAGGGGTAGTAGTAACGGTTGTTGTTGGTCGGCAGAGACGAAGCCTGGTCGCCGCGAATCGACAGGTCAAGTACTGCCCAGCGGTCCCATACAAAACCTGCTTTGGCAAATACACCGTTGACTTGCAGGTGGTTGTCCACTTCCGTCGGAGCCAGCAACGAACTGACAGAGTTGGAAAGCGAATAAAGACCCGGGATGGCCAAACCGCCGTTGGTGCTGGCGCGAATGGAAGCAATGTCCTGTTTGCGGATGTTCATGCCCACCAAAGCGTCGAATTTCAACTTGTCGGTGATGTTCATCTGCGGTACTTCAAGCAATCCGTCGTAGTTCAGTTCGCGGTAGTTGCGGTTGAAGCGCGAGTAGCGCGACAGGTCGATACTGCCGACGGCGTTGCGCTCTTCCTGAATTTCGTCGTACTGGTCGAGCGAAACGCGACCGGTTACGTTCAGCCAGTTGGTGATTTTGTAGGTCAGACCGGTGTAGCCGAAATAACGGTTGCGGTGGTCGTTGGAGTAGTTTTGGTAGCGCGTCCAGTAGGGGTTGTCCCAGTAGATCGGCACCGTAGCAGTCGGGTCGGCCCAGTTCCAGGTGGTGTTCTGGCCGGTTCTTTCGTATGCTTCGCGCTGTTCCTGTACGTCCACGCTCACCGGCCACCACTGGCGGAAGTTGCCCATCAGGTTTTCAGCGTCGTAACCTGTACCGTAGCGGCCCAGGCCGTCGGTAGCGGTGTAGTTGACCGAAGCGAAGAGGTTGAGGCGTTCGCTCATGTTGAACCCTGCACCGAAGTTGATCATGTCTTTGTCAACGCGGCTGTTGGGCATGATACCCTCGTCTTTGTTTTTGGTGTAACCCAGTTTGAAATAACCTTTGTCGTTGTTGCCGTCTACGGAGAAACCGTAGTTGGTGCCGAAAGCCGTTTCAAAAATGCTGCCCGGGTCGTTGGCTGCCGCCACATACGGGCGCGATTTGCCATAGTTGGGCGAGGACGGGTCGAATGCATCCCAGAAATAAACCTGCTGGTTGGGATCGAACGGAGCGCCGTAGGAAGCGTCTTCGCTGGTGGGTGTCACCAGGTCTTCCGTGCCGTCGCCGTCCACGTCGCGGTACAGGAAGTAGCCCGAAGGGTCTTCGTAGTACCGGCCGTAACCCTGGCCGTATTTTTTCTGATATTCTGCGAAGGTAGACTTGTCGTACTTGCCGACGTTCACACCTGCATTGACGGATACGCCGATGCCTTTGTGTTTGCTGCCTTTTTTGGTGGTGATCAGCACCACGCCGTTGGAGGCGCGCGAACCGTACAGAGCGGTTGCACCGGCGCCTTTCAGTACCGTCACCGACTCGATGTCGTCGGCGTTGATGTCTGCGGCAGCGTTGCCGAAGTCATAACCGCCGCGGCCAGTGCGCTGGTCGCCGGTATTGGTGTTGGAGTTGTCCACCGGTACGCCGTCGATCACGAACAGGGCCTGGTTGTCGTTGGTAAACGACTTGTTGCCGCGCAGGATGATGTTGGACGAACCGCCGAGGGTGTTGTTGCGGCGGATTTCAAGACCGGCAACTTTGCCCGACAGCGAGTTGACAATGTTGCTGTTGCGCACATTGGACACATCGTTGCCTTCCACTTTCTGAGCGGAGTAGGGCAATTCGTTTTTGTAACGGGAAACACCAAGCGCCGTAACGACGGTTTCGCCCAGTTGGATACCCGACACCAGCACGACGTCCACCACGTTGGAGGCGCCGAGTGTGATTTCCTGGGTAGCAAAGCCGGTGTAACTGTAAAGGATGGCTGTGGCTTCAGCCGGAACGCGCAGGACGTACTGGCCATTTACGTCTGTGACGGTGCCGGAACTGGCGTCTTTGGCGCGAACTGTTGCGCCGATGAGTGGTTCGCCGTCGTCACCGGTGACGGTACCGGTGATGGCACGCTGAGCAAGCGCAACGCTTGCGACAGCGAACACCAACCAAATGGTTGTTAGTAATCGCTTCATACAAAAAGTTAGATTTGGTGAAAAAATGCGAAAGAATATTATTAAAAGAAAGGCTAAAGATAGCGAACCTGTAAGGGAGATCGCACCTATTCAGCAGGAAAAAAAATTACAAAAGTTTAATGTTGGCATATTTCTGCCTTGTTTTTCAAAGAAATAGCGTGTTTGTTTGGTGATTTGGCCAATCCGGGGCGCATTATTTTGATCGACAAATCCGTAGAGTTGGACGTTTTATTTTCATTCGAACGCAAAATATTTTATCCAGGCAACGGTTCTGCCCGGGGCGCTGCCGGTTGCCATGGCCACCTGCCGGCTGTGGCAAACTTCGATAAAGCCGCGCGTGCCTGCGGTCCTGTTCTGGTACGGATCGCTGCTCACCATGTTGACGGGATTGCCTTTTTTGATCAGTTGCACGTTGAGGCGGGGCCTGCCATTGACCCTGAATACCACGAGGGTGGAATTGGGGTTGGCCAGGGTGGTGGTTTCGATGCCGCTTACGCCGTCGAGCAGGGTCCAGTCGGCATTCGGCGGATGCTGTACCTGTATGTTGTCGATGAGTGCCTCCGTATCAAAGTTGAACTGGCACCCGGCTTTTTCACGGGGCACCGGCGCTTTTCCCGATAACACTTCCAGGTTGAAACCGGCAGCATATTTCACAAATCCATCGGCGGCGCTTTTCAGGCTTTCCAGCAAGGCAAAGGCCTCCTGGTTGCGGTTGTAAGCCTGCCCCAACGCAAGGGTCAGTTTCAGTTTTTCCTGCTCGGCAGCGCCGGCGCCGGGCAGACCGGCTTTTTTCATCAATTCCCGCTGTTCGGCATAGGCCAGGGCTTCCGCGGCTTTGGCATTGAGGATGAGGGCGCACAGGTAGCCGGTCTCGGCCGGCAGGTAATTGCCATCCATTTTTACGGCCAGTGCGAAGTATTCGGCAGACCCGGCCAGCAATTCGCCGCGTTGCTGCCATTGCTCGGGCGTCAGGTCGGCGCTGCCTTCGGCCCGAGGTTTTTTCAAACGCGTTTCACCATCGAGTTCCGGCGCGAAAATATAGGGATCCACGTTTTTTTCCGAAAGGTTAATGGCTTGCAGCATCAGATTGACGGCCAGTTGGTAGTACACTTCCCTGCCTTTGTAGCGGGATTCCACGTGCCGGAGGCAGGCTGCGGCCAGGTCGTGGTGACCGATGGCGGAAAGGTAACTGCCGGTTTCGAACATCCGGATCAGGTCGCCCGTGACGCGGAGCATTTCGCGGGCCGAACGTTTCCGCTCTTCCAGCGTCGGGTATCCGTCCTGCTCTTTCCGCTTCAGGTCATAGGCGACATAAATGCCCTCGATGAGGTAGGGCAGCAAATCCAGCGTGTTGTACCCCGCCAGCCAGGTGTTGAAAAGCGCCTGAATGTCGGCCTCGTTCTCAGCCTCGGTGCTCATGTCTTTTTCCTTGTCGTAGGTCAGAAAACTGGTCTCCCGGGTGCTGACCTGAAAAGCATGCGCCATCTCGTGGCCGATAATGAAAGCCAGTGCCGACAGGGAATCCTTGCCGAAAACACGGCATACCTCGAATGTTTTTTTGCCAAGCAGGATGCTGTTGCGGCTGCGGACGAACTGCGCTGCGTGCCGTTCGTCGTTCACGATTTCGACGACCGGCTTGAGGTATAAATTGTTGCCGTTTGTGAGGTAAAGTTTGTTCAGAACGTTTTCGGCAGTGGCTTTCAGCGAAGATTGAGCCGACAAGGCAGCGGGCGACCGGGCGCCGGTCAGCAACAGCGCCAACAGCAATAATATCCGGCCGGAATGATTCAGGCACTTGCAGGCGCTGAAGCGGTCAGTGATTTTGAAGCGAAAGGGAAGGGCGGCGGCTAAAATCAAGCCTGCCGCGGCTGCGGGCATGGTTCGGGGATTCATTGGTTCCGGTTGTTTTGTGAAGAATGGAACCACCAAGGTAAAAAAGCCGGGAAATTAGTTTTCCCCTTTCAGAAAAATATTGTCACGAAGAAGGTTCGCTTCGATCAGTTCCACCTCGGCTCACTCACGAGGATCGCCAGCAGGAACAACAGAAACAGAACCCCCGGCACCACCAGTACCAGCAGCAGCGCTTTCGCCAGCCCCGGCTTTTCGTGGGTGTGCAGCCAGTGGCTGCCCCACATTACGCCGCCCGCCACGGTCAGCAATACCAGCCACAAACCAATGTTCATTCCCATTAAGTTAAGGCTCAATGTGGCCTGAAAAACCAAAACGAAAGGAGGACATTGTGAAAAATTCCGTTAATCATGCCGTCCCCCTTCCGTGCTTATCTGGATGCCCTTCG
>Ga0075163_10008449_pt1 | contig 13557 bp, 9 predicted proteins | sample JI1023141ADNA_FD_71478 | JGI IMG/M metagenome (GOLD analysis project Ga0075163, IMG submission 71478) | Wastewater effluent complex algal communities from Wisconsin, to seasonally profile nutrient transformation and Carbon sequestration -... | ecosystem: Engineered > WWTP > Effluent > Algae...
GAAGATCTCGAAGTCGATCTGATCGGCGACGGTCTGCGCGGGCGCTGGACCCGGCGGGGGTGGAGGAGGCGGGGGGGCGGCCATGTTCTGGAACGCGGCCGCGAAGCCCGCGACCTGCTGGATCGGCGTCCAGGTCGGGCTGGTCTGCGAATAGACGTAGGCGGTGGCGGTGACCTGACCCGTCCGGATCATGTCGATCACCGCCTGCGCGCCGAGAGGTCCCTGTTGCTGGCCGTTGATCCCGAGGTACCAGATCGCCGGATCGCTCATGTCCCCGGTCGTACTACGTTATGTGACCATCAGCCATGCACTCGATCGGCATCCTGATCGCATTCGTCGTCCCGCTCGCGGTGAGCGGCTGCAAGGATCGCGAGCTCGATCTCGCGGAGCAGATCGTGCTCGCCGAGGGTGCGGAGGCCACGGCGCGGCGCGAGCTCGTGCGCCTCGAGCGCGAGCGGGAGAGAGCTCCGAGCCCCGAGCTCGAGAAGCAGCTCGCCGCTCAGCGCGAGGTCGTCCGCGCGGCCGAGGTCACCGCGCGCGCGCTGCGGATCCAGAGCAAGCAGTAGCGGACCTAGCCGAGCGCCTTGACCAGGACCGACTGCAGCACGCCGCCGATCCCTTCTGCGACGATCGAGCCGACGGCGATCGTGGTCAGCGTGCTCTCGCCGATCTTGCCCCAGCGGCCGAGGACGATCCAAAGCAGGAAGCCGCCGATGAAGAACGAGATGCCGAGTGACACCGACAGCACGAGCCCGAGCCCGATGCCGAGCCCGTCGGGCAGCCACGGCTTCAAGCGCGGGATGGCCTCGAGCAGCGTGTAGATCAGGCCGACGGCCGCACCGACCAGGAGCCAGACCAGCGCTCCCTCGGGCAACGCGTCCGAACCCTTCTCGAACAGCAGCGCGCTCTGCGCCCACATCTTGGCGACCGGCGCCGGGTGGGGTTTGGCTTTCGCCGGCGTGAACAGCTCCGTGTTGACCGTCTCGAGGAGAGCGCGCGCGTCGACGACGCGGTTGCCGGACGGTGCCGGCAGCACCACCGCCACCTCCTCGGGATCGTTGAGGACGAGTGGTCGATCCTCGTGGATCATCGAGAACGCGAGCGCGGAGATGATCGCGCACGGAATCACCGTCGAGGTCTGGGTCCAGAACTGCCATCGCGACGGGACCTTGAACGCCTTGCCGTAGACCAGATCCGCCGTGAGCAGCGACGCCTGCGCGCCCGAACCGGCGACGAAGCCGGCGCCGGTCAGGTTGGTCGCCGCCGCCGAGCCGCCGGGTAGGGCACTGGTCACACCCTGGAGCAGGATGCCCATCACGCGAGCCGGGTTGAACGCGGTCTGCGCGGCGGCGCGGGTGGCGATGATGTTCTGGACGAGGCCACCGACGAGGATCAACACCGTGGTCATCCAGATCGGGATCGCGAATCGCCAGCCGAGCACGATCACCGTCGAGGTGAACGCGACCACCGCGAGCACGGCCGTCGCGCGCGGGCTGAGCGTCGGGTCGTCGTCGTCCGCCTTGCTGCCGAGCGCGAGGATCGACTTGAACGCGCTCGCGATCGTGCGCCAGTTGATCGCCATCATCGTCAAGCCGGAGGCAACGAGGAAGCCGAGGCCCGGCCAGTAGAACTTGTGCGGCGCGGTCATGTCGAACGCCACGCCGGGTTCTGGATCCGGGATGTACGGCGCCATCACCATCAGGGTGACCGCTCCGACGAGGAATCCGACGCAGGTGCGCATACCCATCAGGTACGAGCCGCCGATCGCGAACGGCGACCACGCGATCGCGCCGCCGACCCCGGCGAGGATCGGTAGATGCGTCTCCTCGGGGACGATGTTGAAGCCGCTGGAGTTCAGCACGACATACGTTCCGCAGATCGCGAAGGTGACGAACAGGATCAGCGGCTGGCGGCGATCGCCTTCCTCGACGAGCGCGCGGATCACGCTCTCGACCGCCCGGGAGCCGGGCCACGGGAGCTTCTCCTTGAGGATCAAGATGTGGCGCAGCGGGATCGCCATGAGGAGGCCCACCAGACTCGACACGATGCCGAACAGCGTCATGTCGAGCACGCTGTACGGCACGCCGGTCATCGCCTTCGCAGCGTAGAAGTTCGAGATGAAGCCGAGCGATCCGCCGGCGGAGCCCATGGTCGCGACGACGACCATCTCGGTCGTGGTGATCTTGGTCCTCGACATGAAGAAGACGGCGAAGAAGAACAGCGCCGCGATCGTCGGGCCTTCCTCGATCACGCCGAACGACAGTGTCAGGTACGAGTTCATCGCGCACAGCACGAGGGACAGCACCAACCCGGCGACCACACTGCGCACGGTGATCGGAGGGATCGAGGGCCGGATCGTCATCACCTCCTTATAGGTCGTTCCGCGAGACCGCACGAGAGGCAGCCGAGGGTTTGCGGCGGGCGGTGATACGCTGGGGACGTGGATCGCAAGGGGGTTCCGTTCGACGAGACGGTCGCGCCGGTGTCGCGACCGACGGAGAACCTCGACGACGCTGCGGCCGCGGCGCGCACCGGGCTCGACGCGACGATGGCCGCGTCGCCGATGGCGACCTCCGACGTCCAGGGGTTCGACGCGACCCTCGCGCCGGGCTCGACCACGCTCGCCGAGGATTCGCTCGGCAACGAGCACACGCTGGTCGGCGCGGCGAGCCAGCCGGCGGTGTCGCGGGGGAGCGCGCTGATCCGCAGCGGGACCTCGAAGCTCGGCGGCGGCCGGACCGACGAAGACGAGCTGCCGATCGTCGACGACGCGAACTACGAGCGGCTCGAGGAGTTCGCGCGCGGCGGGCTCGGCCGGATCATCAAGGCGAAGGACCGGCGGACCGGTCGGATCGTCGCGCTCAAGGAGATGATCGGCAACGCCGACGAGACCGCGCGGCGGTTCGCGCGCGAGGCGAGGGTGACGGCGATCCTCGAGCACCCAGCGATCGTGCCGGTCTACGAGCTCGGGCGGTGGCCGAGCGGCGAGCCGTTCTTCGCGATGAAGCTGGTCGCCGGCAAGTCGCTGCAGCAGGTCACCGCCGACTGCAAGACGATGGCGGACCGGCTCGCGCGGCTGTCGGTGATCGTCGCCGTCGCCGACGCGCTCGCGTACGCGCACGGGCACAACGTGATCCACCGCGACCTCAAGCCGGCGAACGTGCTGGTCGGCGAGTTCGGCGAGACCGTGGTGATCGACTGGGGCCTCGCGAAGCTGATCGACGAGGACGAGCAGGGCATGCAGACGCCGCAGCCGCGGGTGCGGGCGTCGGCGGCGGTGATCGAGGCGGGCTCGATCGGCGAGCGCACGATGGATGGCTCGGTGCTCGGCACGCCGAGCTACATGGCGCCCGAGCAGGCGCTCGGCAACCGCGCGGATCAGCGCTCGGACGTCTACGCGATCGGCGCGATGCTGTACCAGCTGATCACGGGCAGCTCGCCGTTCGCGGATCGCAACCCGAAGGACGTCGGCGCGCTGCTGGTGATGGTGGAGCGCGAGCGCGTGACGCCGGTCCGCACGCTGGCGCCGGAGGCGCCACCGGAGCTGGTGACGATCATCGACAAGGCGATGGCAGGCGACCGGAGCGAGCGCTACCCGTCGGCGCTCGAGCTCGCCGAGGAGCTCCGCCGGTTCTCCAACGGCCAGCTCGTGCAGGCGCACCAGTACGACTGGAAGGCGCTCGCGAAGCGCTGGCTCAAGCGGCATCGCGCGACGGTGACGGTGGCGGCGGCGCTGGTCGCCGTGCTGGTCGTCGGCGCGGTGTACAGCGTGCGCTCGATCATCGGCGAGCGCGACACCGCGAACGCGCAGCGCGCCGAGGCGGTGGCGGCGAAGAGCACGGCCCTCAAGGAGACCGACAACGCGCGGCGCAGCCTCGCGACGGCGCTGGTGCAGAAGGGCAGGTCGGCGGAGCAACAGCAGCGGTGGGCCGACGCGGCGATGTACTACGCGGCGTCGCGCGTGCAGAGCGACACGCCGAAGGCGCGCTGGCTCGGTGGGCTCGCCGAGGCGAAGGCGATCGTCCCGCACGCGCGGCACCAGGGGCACACCGATCCGGTGACCGCGGCGGCGATCTCGAAGGATGGCAAGCGCGTGATCACCGTCGATACGGGCGGCCACGCCCGGCTGTGGAAGCGCGACGACGGCGCGCTGATCGCGGAGAAGCAGCTGCCCGATCAGCTGTGGTCGGTGGCGCTGTCGCCGGATGGCAAGGAGCTCGCGATCGGCGACGACGCGGGCGTGATCCACCGGATGACGGTCAACCTCGATCCGCTCGGCACGCTCGCCGGCCACGCGAAGCGCGTGTGGTCGCTGGCGTACTCGCCGGACGGCACGCAGCTCGCGAGTGGAGGTGAGGACGCGACGGCGCGGGTGTGGACGATCGGCGCCACGTCGAAGGTGCTCAGGGGGCACACGCAGCGCGTCTACTCGGTGTCGTTCGCGCCGGACGGCAAGCGGCTCGCCTCGGGCAGCGACGATCGAACGCTGTGGGTGTGGGACGTCGCGACCGGCGCGGGCACGCAGCTCGGGGCGCAGGACAACGGCGGCATCCGCGCGGTCGAGTTCACCAGGAGCGGCACCGAGATCGCAGCGGGTGGCTGGGACTTCGACCTCAAGCTGTGGCCGGTCGCGGGAGGTGCCGCGGCCGCGTGGAACGATCGGATGAGCGTCCACGACATCGCCGTGTCGCCCGACGGACGCGTGGTGATCTCCGCCGGCGATACCGGCGAGCTGCGGTTCTGGGAGGTCAGCACGCGGAATCTGGTGACGACGATCGATCTGCCGGGTGGGAGGACGAGTAGCGTGGTGATGAGCGAGGACGGCAGGTGGCTGGTCACCGCGGGCGACAACAAGGTGCCCGTGGTGTGGGACATCTCCGCGCTACCGCGGCTGGTCGACGCCGTCGGTCACCGCAACGGGATCGCCGAGTTGCGGATCACCAACGACGGCACGCGCGTGTCGACGATCTCCGACGACTACACGCTGCGCGTCTGGGACCTCGCGGACGGGCGCGAGCAGCTCCAGATCACGTTGCCGTCGCAGAAGGGCACGCGCACGTTCTGCTCGTCGCCGCACCTGACCAAGCGCGGCGTGATCTCGGCGGCGTGCGAGGACCGCGTGATCCGGCGCTGGGACCTCACCGGCAAGCCGCTGCCCGGCATCCCGACATCCGTCTATCTGCGGATCGCGGCGCTCGCACCCGACGACAGCTTGCTCGCGGCGGGCCACATGAAGGGCATGCTCGGGCTGTTCGACATCGACGGCGGCACGCGGGTGGTCGAGAAGACGCTGCACGATCACCAGATCTACGGCGTCGCGTGGGGACCGGGCGGCGTGCTCGCGACCGCGTCGCTCGACAACACGATCAAGATCTGGAGCTCCAGGCTCGAGCTGCTGCATCGCTTCCGGATCGACGGCGACGACGGTGCGCTGCGCACCACGCTGTCGTCGGATGGCAAGACGCTGCTCGGCGGCGCGCAGGACGGCACGCTGTACGCGTGGGACGTCGAGACCGAGAAGCTGCTCGGCAAGCACAAGGCGCATGCGGGGCCGATCTGGGGCCTGGTCTACGCACGCGACCAGCAGCTCGCGTACACCGCCGGCGAGGATGGCTCGTTGCTGATCTGGGATGCCAACGCCTGGAAGGTCGTCGGCAAGCTCGAGGCGAACGAGGGCGTCGGCGGGCCGCTCGCGATCTCACCCGACGGCAAGACCGCGGTCACGGGCTACCGCAACGGCGCGATGATCGTGTGGGACCTGCCGACGCGCAGCATCCGCTACCGGCTCGGCGGCAACGCGCGCGATTTCGGCTCGTGCGACGTGATGGACCAGCAGCGCTGGGTGGACGACGCGCACCGCGGGATCGTCAGGGCCGCATGCACCGAGCCGCCGGCGACCTACTTCGATCGCATCCGCCTGCGCGAGCACAAGAAGATCGAGAACGACGTCGACGTCGCGCCCGACTGGTCACCCTGACGTTCGTAGCGGCGACCGCTTGAACCGGCGATCGAGAGGCGGTAACGCCTCCTCATGTCGAAGACGATCATCGTCGCCGGGTACGGTCCGGGAATCAGCAACGCCGTCGCCACGCGGTTCGGCCGCGAAGGGTTTTCCGTCGCGCTCGTCGCGCGCAACGCCGAGCGCCTCGCCGCCGGGGTCAAGGCGCTCGCGGCGGCCAACATCAAGGCCGAGGCGTTCACCGCGGATCTCGCCGACACGAACGCGATCGCGGACCTCGTCGGTGCGATCCGCAGCAAGCTCGGGCCGATCGCGGCCGTGCACTGGAACGCCTATGCCGGAGGCGCCGGCGATCTGACCACCGCACCGGTGAGCGAGTTGACTGCGGTCCTCGGGATCGCGACGACCAGCCTGCTCGCGACGGTGCAGGCCGCCCTCGGCGATCTGCGCGCGGCCAAGGGCGCGGTGCTGGTCACCAACGGTGGCTTCGGCATCCTCGATCCGAAGCTCGATAGCATCGCCGCCACGATCAACGCGATGGGGCTGTCGGTCGCCAACGCGGCGAAGCGCAAGCTGGTCGGCACGCTCGCGGCGAAGCTCCGCCCCGACGTCTACGTCGGCGAGGTGGTCGTCACCGGCTCGGTGAAGGGCAGCGCGTGGGACGACGGCACGGCGACGCTCGAGGCGAGCAAGATCGCCGACAAGTTCTGGGCGCTCTACCAGGGGCGGAGCGAGACGTCGGTGATGATCTAGAACCAGCCGCCGGCGGGTGGCCGCGGCGCGGCGAGCGCGATGTGCTGGAACCGGAACATCCGATCGCGCTGGTAGTCGCCGATCAGCTCGAGCGCGAGCTCGTTGAAGTCGAGCGCGCGCACCCACGTGAAGCCGCACTCCGCCAGCAGGGGGAGTGGATCATCCGTGCCGAACTGGATCGGCTCTCCGAACGAGCCCAGCTCGTCGGCGAAGCCGCGCGTCGTCGGATCCTTCTCGGTGCGCGAGGCGAGCTTCTTGCCGCTGTAATCGAACGCGATCAGCGAGCGCGGATCGAGCCCGGTCGCGAGGCGCTGCGCGGTGGCGCGGACCGCCGCCTCGGTGAGGTAGGGGACCACGCCCTCCCAGATCACGAGCGCGGGCTCGGTGGTCGAGAAGCCGTTCGCCGCGAGGCGCTCGATCGGATCCTCGCGCTCGAAGTTGCACGACGCGTAGGTCGCCGCATCGATCGGGTAGCCCGCGAGGCCGGCGAGCTTGTCGCGCTTCGCCTGCTGGGTGGCCGGGTGGTCGACCTCGAAGAAGCGCACCCCGGCGCGCGGCAGCCGCGCGGCGCGCGTGTCGTAGCCCGCGCCGAGGATCACGACCTGGCGGATGCTCAGCCGATCCACCGCGGTGCCGACGAGGCGATCGAGGAAGGCCACGCGCAGCGCGAGCCAGAGCTCCATCGGCGCGAACTGCGCGTCGAGCCGCTTCGCGAGCTCCTCGCCCTCGGCACCCGCGATCTGTGGCGCCCACGGATCGACGAACAACGGTTGCTTCCAGCGGGCGACGCGCGCGCGATACGCGCACACCATCAACGCGGTCTTCGATGCAGCGGTCGTGACATCCACGCGCGCTTGATAACACGGCCGGCGTTTACAGCCGCGTTACCTTTCGCGCACTCACCTCTCGCGACGATGCAGGATCAGCGAGTCGTTCCCGACGATCCAGAACGAGCTGCCCACACCACCGATCCCGAAGATCGACGCCGCGGCACCGGCGGGTGACTCGACCGTCCACGCCGACCCGTCGTAGTGACCGACATCGTTTTGGCCCGCCGCCCACAGGCTGGTCGCCGAGACGCCGTGGAAGCCGCGGAACACCGTGCCCGTCGAGGTCGCCTGTGGCGTCCAGCTGCCGTTCGCGAACCGGAACGTCTGCGAGAACCCCGAGACCCAGGTCTCGCCCGGGAACGCGGCGATGCCGAAGTAGGTCGCCCCCCCGCCGGCGTCGATGCCGGTCTCCCACGCGGTCGTGAAGTGATCGATCTTCGCCGACTCGCCGGTCGCCCAGATGTCGTCGGCCGCGACGCCCGCGATCGCGAACACGGTGCCGGGGAGGTTCGTCGACGAGAACGCCTGCCCGTTCCAGTGCACGACCTTGGGGCCGGCGGTGAAGTGCACGTCGTCGGTCGCGGCCGCCCAGATCGCGCCGAAGTCCTCGGTGGTGAACGTGCCCTGCGGCGACCACTGCGCACCGTCGTAGTGGAGCAGCGCCCCGTTGTCGCCGGCCGCCCAGATGTCCGTCGCGGACAGGCCCCACACGCCGCGCAGATCCTTGGTCGTCCCCGACGTCATCGCGGTCCACGCGTTGTTCTGCCGGTGCAGGATCGTGCCGCCGCCGCCGACGGCGAACACGTTGTCGAGATCCGCTGCCCACACCGCACTCAACAACACGCCCGCGACCGGCGCGTCCTCGACACACCACGTGTCGGGCGCGCATGGATCGGGAGGCGCATCACCCGGGGGACGCGGGCCATCGCCCGGTAGGCCGTCCGGATCACCGGGGCCATCGGGATCCGCGGCGCCGTCACCCGGCGTTGCCGACCCTCCACCGCACGCGGTGATCAGCAGCAGCGTGGCCAGGCTCCTCACAAAAATCGATGCTACCGTGGCGCTGTGGGAATCACCAAGCGCATCCTGGAGAGTGCCCAGTCGGGCATCTCGCGCTTCACGTCCCTCGTGATCGCCGACGACGAACCGCTCAGCCACGTCGAGAGCGCCGCGCTGCAGGCCGAGCTCACCGCGCGCAAGGCGGCACGGCAACGCACGCCGAAGCAGCCGCTCGACAATCCCCTCGCGAAGCAGGCCACGTCGGATCCCGCGGCCCGCGCCGCTCGCGACAAGGCCGCGCGCGAACGCGCTGCCCGCGTGCACAAGGACCGCGACGATCGCGCCGCGCGCCAGAAGGCGGCGGCCGACGAGGCGTTCCGGCGGATGAAGGATCAAGCGGCGAAGGGCGGCTCGTGGTCGTCGACCAGTAGCTCGTCATCGTCGTCCTCGAGCTCGAATTCGTCGACGGGATCCGCGCGCTCGCCGCGTCCCGGCAGCAATGAAGCGCAGGTGCTCGAGTGGTATCGCGTGCTCGATCTCCAGGTCGGCGACGACATGGCGAAGATCAAGTCGTCGTATCGCCAGCTGATGCGGAAATATCACCCCGACATGCACGCTGGAAATCCGTCGAAGCAGAAGGCGGCGAACGAGCTGTCGATGCGCGTCACCACCGCCTACAACGGCCTGGTCTCGCACCTCGAAAAAAAATAGGCCGCCACGCGGCGGCCTTGATCTCGACGGTGGACGTCGTCGCTTACGGCGTCACGTAGACCGTGATCACCTGCTTGTAGACCTTCTTGCGATGGTTGCCGTGACCGCACGAGTCATCGTCGTCGTCATCGTGACCGTTGTCGCCGTAGGCCGGGTTGTCCTGGCACTGCTTGTAGAACGTGCCCTGGTCGTTGAACCGCTTGCACGCGCGCTCCTCGGCGAAGTCCCCGCACGCGCCGGCGTACTTGAAGCCGCACTTCGTCAGCCCCGTGTTGCCATCCGGCTCGGCGCAGTCGCGCTCGACGAGGCCACCGGTCTCGCCGGCCGCTTGATCGCTACCCGTGCACGCGTTCCAGTCGATATCCTCGCCTTCCTCGGTGAAGAAGTTGCCGTAGAACGCGCCCTCCTGGAGCGTCCAGCCGTCCTTCTCTTCCTGGCTCGCGGTCAGCTTGTTGCTCGGACCGCGCAGCGAGATCGGGATCGGGACGTTCGACGCGTTGACACGCGCGAACAAGCACGCGCTCACCCACCCCGCGCCGGTGTCATCGACCGGGTGATCGAGCCACTTGTTCGCGAGCCCGACCTCGCCGAAGAACTCGTACGTCTCGCCACCGTAGGTGGCAACCAGCGTGTTGCCCTCCTTGATGGCGCAGCTGACGATGAACGACAGCACCTCGCGACCTTCTTCGGTTGCCAGGAGCTCGTTCGCGCCGACGTTGTTGAGCTCGAGCTTGTTCGCGGCGAGCTTGTTCGCGGCGAGCTTGTTCGCGGCGAGCTTGTTCGCGGCGAGCTTGTTCGCGGCGAGCTTGTTCGCGGCAAGCTTGTTCTCGACGACGATGGCCGAAGTCGATTCACCCGTGCCTTCGACGACATCGTCGTCGTTCATACCGGCACAACCCACGATGGACAGACCCACAAGAGCTAGAGCAATTCGCATTGAACCCAGGATTGCGCATCAGGGTTTCCCTTGCAAGTTCGCTATTTTGGCTACTCTGTAGGGTCTGCCACCCACACCCCATCCGGAAGTGGATACGGCGCCCACCCTTCCACATCGAGCGCCGGACCATCGACGACCGCACCTCGGATCGAGGCCTCGCTGTACCCGATCGCCGTTTTGGTTCGCGCACTAAACGTCATCTCGCGAGCCAGGCGCTGAACATCACCTCGACCGCGCGGCGTCACGGCCAATACGGAATCTGGGGCGGCTAATGCCACCACGAGTCCGAGCGCCGGACACCGTGTGGTTGCGGTCGCGACGTCTGCGGTGTCGCCCTCCACGTAGATCACGATCACCGGAACCTCGGCGCCGGCGTCCGGCGAGACCGCTTGCTTGAGGGCCTCGAACATCTCGCGTGCGGACGCGAAGCGCTCGCAGGGCTCGGGCGCGAGGGCGCGACCGATCGGGTCGTCGATCGCCGGGTCGAGATCGACCTTCGCCGACGGACGCGGGCGCGGGCCATGGACCTGGAGGTAACTCTGGACGACCCCGGGTGCACCGCCGAACGCGGGTTGCCCGGTGAGCATGTGATACGCGAGCAGGCCGAGCGCGTAGACATCGGTGCGTTGATCGACCGGCTGGCCGCGCATCTGCTCGGGGGCCATCGCGGCCGGCGTGCCGAGCATGCTGCGCGACGACGTCAGGCCGGGGCCGACCTGGTCGACCAGCTTGACCAGCCCGAAGTCGAGCAGCACCGGGCGCAGCGCCGCGCCTTGCCGCGCGAGGATCACGTTCGAGGCTTTGACGTCGCGGTGGACGAGCCCGGCGTCGTGCGCGACCTGGAGGGCATCGCACAGGGGACCGAGGATCTCGAGGACCTCGGTGGGTGGAATCGCGCCGCGCTCCTGGATGACGTCGCGGAGGCTGGGGCCGTGGATGTACTCGAGGACGAGGTACGGCCGGCCATCGCTGAGCGTGCCGTGGTCCATCGCGCTGACGACGTTGGGATGCTGGAGGCGCTGGATCGCGTCGAGCTCGCGCTGGAACCGCGTCAGGGCGTCGATCGAGCGCACCAGCTCGAGGTGCAGGACCTTGACCGCGCAGTGCCGGTCGTCGGTTTCCCGGTACGCCGACCACACCTGGCCGAAGCCGCCTTCGCCGATCATCCGGTCGAGGCGGAAGCCTGGAATCGTCGGAGCCTCGAAGGAATCCAAGGCTAACTGATTACCATCGGAGGCGAGGGCTCGTCTCACCTCTCCCGTGGCATCGGCAAACGCGTTCACGAACCGTGACTCGACCGGCTCCGGGTTTCGTGAGGGGAGCGGATGTAGTCACAGCTCGGAGCGGCGCGCCCAGATCGGGTGCAACCGCGCGACCTCGCGCATGTGATCCCTCAGCTGCGGCTCGAGATGACCGTCGCGGATCGCGAGGTGGGCGAGCTCGAGGCGCAGCTCGCTTGAGAGATCTTCGGTGTCGGCCAGCGCGCGCTGCCAGGCCTCGTGGGGAGCGCGATCGCGGACGCACGCGAGCACGGCGAGAGCCCGGCGGTCGGCGTCGGGGAGCTCCTCGGTCGCGAGCAGCGCGAGGATCGTGGCGAGCTCCTCCCGATCGCCCTTGGCCGCGAGCACGCGGGCGAGCAGGACGAGATCGAGGTTGTCGTCGCCCTCGCCGTGGCCGCGCTGGATCGCGAGGCTACGTCGCGCGAGCTGGAGGGCTTCGTCGAGCGCGCCTTGCCACAGCCGATCCTCGGCGAGGTTGTAGGTGCCGATCCGCTCGAGCGACGCCTGGCCGTTCTCGCGCGCGACCTGGATGACGATCCGGAGGTCGTTCGCGTTCTGCTCGACCTCTCCGCGCTTGCTCCACAGCCAGGTTCGGTTCGCGTGCGCCGCGCCGAAGTGGAGGCGATCGCCGGTGCGCTCGCACAGCCGGATCACGTCGGCGAACACCGTCTCGGCCTCGTCGAGATCGCCGAGCTCGACGAGCGCGGGGCCGAGCAGCACGCCGGCGATCGTCTCGACCTCGGCGTCGCGATCGTGCGCGGCGCCCATCACGCGCCGGAGATGCGGCGCGGCAAGGGCGAACTTCTGGAGGCGAAACAGGCTGCGGCCCTCGGCGAGCTCGACGTCGAGCGCGAGCGGATCGGTCCCGGCGCCGAGGCGATCCCGCGCGGCCGTGGTGGCGGTCGCCGAGGCATCGAACTCGTCGCTCCAGTCGTGCGCGGTGGCCTTCTGGATCAACGCCTCGACCTCGAGCGTCCGCTCGCCGAGGGCATGGGCGATCGCGAGCACCTCGTCGAGATCGACCAGCGCATCGCGCACGCGCTGCAGGCGGTAGCGCGCGCGGGCCCGGCCGAGGAGGGCGCGGCCGCGATCGAGATCGGGCGCGTCGAGATTTCGCACCGCACCCTGCCACGCCTGGTCCGCATCGAGGGTGCGGTGCTCGCGATGCGCGTGCTCGCCGAGCACGGCGAACGCCGCGGCGGCGATCCGGCGCTCCCCGATCGCCTCGGCGTGCCGCGACACGCGCTCGGCCACGGCGGTGTCATCGGCCGGCTTGGTCTGCCAGTACGCGAGCGCGGCGGCGTGCAGGCCGTGACGCGCGGTCTCCTCGGTGGTGGTGTAGATGCCCTCCTCGAGGAGCGTCTGGCGGAACGACCAGCTGTCGCGCCCGGCGATCAGGATCGAGCCGCCGACCAGCTCGGCGAGGCCGACGTCGAGATCGACGGTGGTGGTGTCGACCCCGCGCTGCTCGGCGATCTGGATGACCCCCGCGATCTCGTCGCGCGAGATGTCGTCGCCGAGGATCGCGCAGACCCGGGCGAGCGAGACCAGCTCGTCGCTGATCGCGGCGAGCTCGCGCGCGGCGAGCCACGGACCGAGCGCGATCGGCGGCAGGGTGTCGAGCACCGTGGTGTCGAGGATGTGGTTGCCGTTCTCGCGCGTGCGGATCGCGCCGCGATCGTGGAGCTCGCGCACCAGCGTGGAGAGGTGCATCGGGTTGCCGCGCGCGATCCGGGCGAGCTGCTTGAGCGCTTGCACCGGCGGATACTCGGCGGGGCGGAGCAGGGCGGCCGTCATCGCGATCGAGGCCTCCTCGTCGAGCGGCGGCAGCACGAGGCGCAGCGGGCGCTCGGCGCGCTGACCGAACCCGGGGCGGCGATGCTCGAGGCGCGGCGCGGCGAACCCGACGATCCACAGCGGCAGCGGCTCGCCACCGAGCGTGGCGTACTCGAGCGCGTCGAACAGCTCGTGCTCGGCGAGGTGAAGCTCGTCGAGAATGATCGCGAGTGGTTGCTTGCGGGCTGCGGCGCGGATCGCGTCACCGACGGCGCGTACGATCGGGCCCTGTGGGCTTTCTCCGACGAGCTC
>Ga0075163_10008451_pt1 | contig 13557 bp, 10 predicted proteins | sample JI1023141ADNA_FD_71478 | JGI IMG/M metagenome (GOLD analysis project Ga0075163, IMG submission 71478) | Wastewater effluent complex algal communities from Wisconsin, to seasonally profile nutrient transformation and Carbon sequestration -... | ecosystem: Engineered > WWTP > Effluent > Algae...
CGGGAAGGGCTGGCATCGCGAGCGTTTGAATGTTGTCAGCGAGTGGCGCGTAATCATCGATTAACAGCTGTTTAATGTGATTTAAACCAGAAAGATTGGTTGAGCCTGAGTTTTGTTCACAAAGTCTATATAAGTCTTTGACCATTAAGGGGAATTGTTCGCGAATTTTTTCTATCATGCGCTTATCCCAAAGCGATACCGTAACAAATAATCATAACAGAGCCGCGCGCGTAAGCAAGCGTTCACGGCAATTTAATTTTCTAGTGAACTCAAGCTCACGACCTAGTTGACGGCTGTTCAGATAGACGCTGTTTTTTCCCGTTTCCAATTGCTTTCCAAAATATCGCCTGAGGCGAGTTTGACATGGGTTGTGATAATGCATTTATTGCAGCACTTATTTTATTCTCAGCAATAAAATCACAAGCTCTTTTTAATGCATTTTCATTCAGTGAGGGGAGGTATTTTGTCACAGTTGTTTGCAGTTCGTTATACGTTTCACGGGTTAGGTAATCGACATGCAGTGCCGCGCATTCATAAATGCGTTTATGAGCTTCGGTGGGATAGTTTTCGTTATCAATTACAAACTGTTCAAGCAAAATAGCAGTATTTAAAAAATCCTTTAAGATTGAAAACTTAGCGCCATCTATGATTATTTTTATAATAGCGTTATCTATTTGTTTTTTTAAGTTATCCCAGGACGGTGTGTTTTTTAAGGTCGTCTCATAGATGTTTATTTTATTTAAAAATTGAGTGATAGGATTTTTAAAAGTATCAGCGCGCGTTACGCGTTCTATTATGGTTGAGATTGCAAACAGTGAGGGGGTTAAGTTATCAAGCTCAAGCTTATCAAAGGTGATAAAGTCGGGTAACTCGGGTAGGTCGTTAAGCAATTGATACGTTTCTCTGAAAATATCTAGCTGTTTGTCAGATGCTATTGCATTTAACATGACGGGCAATGAAGACATAATTATATTTTTGATGGGCGCGATATGAGGGTTTTTATCAAGCTCATCAATCACGGCTTTAAACGCATGTAGCTTTTTAGACTTGGCGTTTAATTCAGATAATTCTGCGTTGGTTATATTGGGGTGAAAGTTCTTAATGGCCGCATCAATAAGGACCTGGATGCTATCCCCATAGTTTTTATCTAATCCATGATTAGTCATCCACTGAAGATAAATGCGAGCGTTTTCAATATCATAACAATACTCAATAGCTGTACTAGATAAATACGCTATAGCGATAGGTGTAACTTTTGGGACGACTAACGCATCTTTTATATTTTTTTCAAGTGCTTTTAGTTTTGGAACTAACTCATTATTGACGGTTATGAGGTTATTAAAGGTGAGTGTTTCATCTTTTATAGTATTGTTAAATAAATCAATAATCAGTTTGGTGTCAGGGCGGGTGCAATATTCGTTACACTTGACAGATAATGCTTCAAAGTTTTTGCAAAGCCCTAAAATGTAAATGAGCGCCGCAATAGGGGTTTCATTTGACAACAGCCCGTTACTTGTTTTCTTTGCGAGTTCTGCATGAATTATTTTAGTAAAGGCTATGTTTTTAAATGCATCTAGGGCTAAAATTTGTTCGATGCTTGTGATAAGTTTAGTCTGCTGTTTTTTTAATGAGAGATGGCGTTGAATTTTTTCCCCTATAGTGACATCTTGCCAAGGCATGTTGGGATTAAGAAAATATTCATTAAAAACGTGTTTTAGCTCATTTGAGTCAGTTAATTCAAATAACACTATGGGTGAGCATTTTATTTTATCATGATATATGTATAGACAAATTTCAGCCCATGCTTGAATGTCATTCGCTGTCATGGGGCGCTCATTAAGCCAATAATTAAAATCTTGTTCATGGAAAACGCCACCTAGTTTATGTAATTCGCGGAGCTTATAAAAATCGATAGTTTCTTGTCTTAAGGTTTGTGAGAGGATGTCGGTTTCGCTAAGGTTAAGAGTATGAGCTTTAAGGGCTTTTATCACGTCTAAGCTCAGCATATGAAATTGATTATTAATATGACCGATAACGACATCAAATCCCCATTGCAGAATAGCTTCATTTATCATAGTGCTATTAATTTTTTCAAAAGCACTGACCGAAGGATTGCTAAAACGCTGTATTATGAGACCCTCAAAAAATATCATTAGTAAGCTGATATTGGTGAAACGTTGAGCTCGTTCATAACGGGTACAACTATGTAACGTATTTCTGATTAGCCACTTTTCTTCAGAAGTCATATTGCTAATATTTAGGCAGGCACGGTCGGTATTTATGTTTTTATTGTAGCGATTGAGGTCTGGAAGCGTGTATAACTGCTCTTCTTCATTAATGCCAAAAAACCTAAGAAGACAAGTTAAAGCTGAAAAAGTATCTGAAATTTTATTAAGCGCAAAATTTTGTTTTAGACTTTGGGGATCTATAAAAAACGGTGTTCCCTTTTTGCCGAGTTTTTCGTGTTCATATTGCATCAATCCAAAATCAATGTGTCGCATCGTTAGCGTGTTTAAATCGACCATGATATTTTCGGGCTTTATATCGCAGTGGATGAGATTTAGGCTGTGAATATAAGCCATTTCATTCAATAAACTACGCGCTAAGGCAAAATATTGAAGAGGTGTTAAAAAGTCAGGGTTTTTTTTAAGAATGGCTAGGAGTGAATCTAGCCTTATGCCTTTTTCACATCTGATAGGAAGGCAAAAAGCCAAGGGACAATCTATGTCTGTAAAACTTGGGCCATTTATTATCCTATTAAAATTAACTTCACGTTGAACTATATTAACATTGATTTCGGGTTTTTTTTTAATAATTTTAAGCAAATATTTATCTGAATATTTTATCTTGATGGGAAATTCCCATTGCCCTGCGTCATATTTATAGTAAATGCAGCTTTTATAAGCTGCCCCAAAATAACCCGCGCCTACGGGCTTCTCATTAAAAAATAAGACATACTTGGGGCTTTTGTCTTTCTCTAAGTATGTATACTTTGTCTTTCTAAGAATATAGGCGTGTTTCGTGAGCTTAACTTTTATGGGTTGGCCATTATAAGTAGAGTCTACGGGGATTTCGCAATCTATTATAAAGGCATCGCTTGATACGTATTGGCTCAGCAAGGGTAGTAGCCGGGCAAGTGAAGATTTATATAGCGGCTCTAGAGGAATGGCTTTATCTTTCATGGTTATCTATCAAGCATTGGGTTGCGCATATTTTAATCTATTGGTGCTGGAAATGCAATGTTTGTTGGGTGTAGTACTCCCTCAGCGCTTACGGTTGTGGCTTGGTCATACTAGACATCTTTTCTGTTAACGTATCACGTTCTTCTTTGTAAAAACCCGCATTAAAGGTTCTTTGTCCTCTTTGGAATCTTTTAGGGGATATGGTGCATACAGCTAAAAACATGGTCATCATACCGGCTAACATTTTCCATTTGGTATTATCTTTTTCTATCGTTTTGATGAGATTTTGATAGGCTACTTTGTCAGTATTTGTCGGGTTGGGTGTCATTAATAAAGATAACGTTCTAGAGTGGGCTTCTAGGAGTAAGCGTTGGCCGCTGGTTTTATGCAAGAGGTGCTTATCCAAGCAGGTAATCACTTCAAGGACTGCAACTTCTTTTTGTGTGCGTGGTTGTTTATTATTTAAGTAGTCTAAGCTTTGCAAAACCCTATGTTTAAGAAGCGATTTAACTTCTCCATGAGGGCAGTTCATGTCTCGCCAGTAGATTAACCAAGACCGTTTGGGGTCGATAAATAGGGTGTCAAAGTTAGCATTGACGTAATGGTTAATGGCATTCCAGAAGATATCACGATGAAAATTCATCCCACGACCTTTGACCATGGTGGGGCCTGCGTGTAGGGCTTGGTCTAGTTCATCCCATGTAAAGGGTGAGTCAGTTCTAAATGACGTTTGCAAGTTATAGTAAGCAGAACTCACGCCGCCGCGGTCTATGCCATCTTTACAGGTAAAATTGAAGCTTATGGGGTCTGTTTGATTAATAATATATTGGGTGAGTTCAAATTTGATGAAATGAAACCAAAGCGCTTGTTGCTGTTTTGGCGTTAAGGTGATGTTATCACTTAACCCAAGTGCTTGAAGGCTTCTTTGGAGTTGAAGGGATAGTCTCTCTTCTTGTCTTTCATTTTTAAATATTATCTGTCTTGCTTTTTCGCTGATATAAAAATCACAAATGCCATCGGTGACCCGAGGCTTACCCAAGGCAATGTTTAACATGTCTGCCAATACAGCATCTTTGGGTTCGTCTTTAAGATTTTTGCTATCAATATAGCCGCCTGCTGCAGGCAGTGTGACGACGATAATGTTATTGTCTGGCGTCTCGAGTTTTATCAGCGCAAAGGTGTAGTCAATTTCATGCGTAATCGCGGCCGTGAGTCTATCTTGTCTCGTGATTCTGTCTAGTGGAAGATTATTAATATAGAGATGATATTTTTCTGGAAACGTTATAGACATGGCTTTTAAATAAGCTTCAAATAGGGGGCTAATACGTACTTTACCTTTATGACGTTGTGCTTGTGTACCTATGCGAATTTCTGTCGATGAGTTTGCTTTATTGTATTGATAGCGCCTAACAGAGGGGATGCTAGTGGTTAGTTGTGGCTTAAACTCAGGTCTTATAAATGCAAGCGTTTGACTCAGGTGACCACCAACCACACTTGGTGGCGTGATATTATCGGTATTCCACTTATCGTGGGTCAGTTTTTTAATATCGGGTTTTGAATGTAAAGGGGTAATCGCGTCTGTATAAAGCTTGATTTCCTCAAAGGTTTGCTTAAGGTTGTCGTTATTATTTTGGTATAAGGCAATGACCAAAGTGCGTAAACTTTCGTTTGTTGTTAATAGCGATATTATATCAGGATGTTCAAACCAATTTTCTAAACCTCTCATGCATTGCGTGTATAAGTTACCATAGGCAATATTTTTTTTAGGTGCATCTGAATCAAAGTGATTGGAATTAAAGATAGCCTTGACTTCAGGAGGCAATACATCAAGATTATTTTTCACATGCATTTGTATCGCTTTAAGATAGCGAAAGCAGTTTTGATTATGTAATTCGTCACTAGAAAGCATTACTATCTCCGAATATATTGTGGCATTATAGCAAATAATTATTAAGGAAGTATTATTTGTAACCAGGCCCACAGAGCCACGACCGTAAGGGAGTGTTACGCAGGTTTCCGTGTAACACTCCCTTACGGTCTCGGCTCTGAAGCATATAAAAGGCACAAATTAAAGATGACAAACATCCACCCAGAATGGCAGCCACTCCTATCAAAGGCAATCGCCATGCTCGATAAAAACTACTGGCAAGCGTTACAGGCAGATGACGGATGGTTGCCTGGTATGTCCCAAATCTTTAATGCCTTTCAACAGCCCTTATCCAAAACGCGTTATATCTTATTAGGTGAATCGCCTTACCCAAGAGCGCAATCAGCCAATGGTTTTGCCTTTTGGGATGCAGCTGTGGGTGAGTTGTGGTCACTCGTGGGCTTATCAAAACCTGTCAATCGCGCAACCTCGTTTCGAAATCTGATTAAGATGCTATTGCATGCAAGAGGCGATTTGCAGGCACCTTTTACGCAAGAAGCCATAACCGCATTAGATAAATCCGCTTATGTTAAAACCGCAGAGCAATTTTTTACAGGCATGATGCAACACGGGTTTATGTTATTAAATGCGACATTGGTGTTTAAAGCGGGGCGTGTCAATGCTGATGCAAAAGCCTGGCGACCTTTTATGGCTGCGTTATTTGAGGGTCTAATTGAAATAAAACCCGAGATTAAGTTTGTGCTTTTGGGGAAAATCGCACAGCAGTTGTGTTTGTCAGATAATAATATTGGCTTATCTGCCATGCATCCTTACAATATCGACTTTATAGAAGACCAGGCTGTGCTTGATTTTTTTAGGCCTTTTGATTTGTTGGCGCCTTATTGCCATAACGATGTTGATAACGTTGAAGCGCATATTTTGCTTGCTCCGGCGTGACAGAATCAACTTCATTGCCATAGATATCAACACGCGCAGCATCAGCTTGCTGGCAGCGAAGATAAAAAGGAGAGGCGCTGTAGTAGCTTAAGGCATCTTTCAAAGCGCTTTTACTGAAGGGGGGTGTTTGGAGTCTGTCATAAAATTCGATGATGTCATCATAGATGCCAATTTTAAGCGGCTTAACTTGGTTGCCTTTTTTGAAAAAAGCATTAGGGAAATGCTCAATCAACCAGCTAATTACGGTTAGTTTTTCCTTTTTTGCTAAATCATTAGGCGTATTCATATGACGATTGTTTTGGGTATTGGTGGATGTATCATAACGTATTGTATTAATTTCGTATAGTGCTTAATGATGGCGTGTATTCGTGAACGTGCCCGTCTGCGTGCCCGTGTCCGGCATATGTGCTAAGAGAGTATCCGGGCACGGGCACGCAAGCGGGCACGTTCACGAATAAATGCCTGTGTTCTCGTCTTATATCCTTGTAAGAGATCTCTCAATATGAATCAAGACAAGGGCCTTAAATCTTCAAATTTACACCCTTGTTTTATATAACCTATTGATAAATATCTCTTTATTTAAAAAGTAGGTCATTTCAACTAATATCTTAGTAGCTGATAATCGCTTGCAAACACAGCCCAGCGTGCTATCTTCAGGGTGTAGGTTCAAGGATTGAAACTATTATGTACAAATGGATTTGGCGCTAAATGGATTTAGTGCTCAGGGATGAGAAATTAGGACGGGATGTCCTAGTGTTGGAAGACTGCTAAAAGCCGGGCTAAACCCCGGCTTTTTTTTATGCGGCCGATTTTTTATGCAGTTAAATAACCTGAGTGGGATAGGTAGTTTTTATCTGGATAATAGGCAAATACCACAGAGCCGCCTTTAATAATGTTAATTACAGGCTTGGCAAGGGTGTCGGCAATTGATGGGCAACCCCAACTTCTTCCAGCGCGTCCTGTTTTATGAATAAACGAAGGCTCAACATACCATGCACCGTGAATCACCACGCGGCGTGACAAGGCATTGTCATTAAAGCCATGCTCTAATCCTTGCAAATTTAAAGAATAGCCCTTATGGCCAAAATAGGTGTCACGTGTGACATAGGTGCCAAGGCTTGTTTCTTTGCTTGAAGGTTGATTAGAAAAATGGTGAGGCACGGTCATGCCTGAGTTTTGGCCATGAGCCACGTAAGTATTATAAAGTAATTTTTCATGATTTAAGTCAAATACCCACATGCGTTGTTTGTTTGAAGGTAATGAATAATCAATAACAGTAAGTACTGGCTTTTTAACAGCACCTTTAGTGCTGGCATGATTGTAAGCGGTTAAGGCAAGCTTTAGTACATTACGATTTAAACTGGGGGCTTTTTGGCTTAAGTGTTGTACTTCGGTACCAACATCTAAGCGGGCTTTGTTGTTAGGGTAAGCTTTACCCAAAATGGCTGTACTGGTTGGAATATTAAAACTAAGGATGGCAGCTGATATTAAGCTAAAAAATGTATTCATAAGGCTCCGTTCCACGTCTGTGTTGCATCAAAAGTTGGACATTATATTGACAATTGGTCAAAAAGTAAAGGATGGGTGGCCTTTTCGAGTTGTTTCATTAGAGAAAACGTCAGTTTTAAACATCGGTGATCTTCAAAGTGATTATTACAATCATGGTTGAAATAGAATTTAATAAATGGGAGAAAAATGGGTTCGCCTTGTTCCATTAAGAAAATTTTTTCAGGTTGAAAATCCATATAATTTGAGTCTACTAATATTTTTTATACATGTTACCTGCATAAGCATTAATCCATCGGTTATTTTAGATTGACTGTGCGATGCTGTGATGTATAATTCATGCAGAACTGCTAGTCAGAATCACACAGTGACCATTTATGAGGCACTGGTGTGTAACTAAAAGAACAAGTCAGCCCATTAAAGGATTGGAAGCATGGGGAAACCAAAAATAAATCAGCTTAGACAATTAAACAGATATTCCTGGTCTATTATCATTGCATTTATTAATGCTACATTTGTAATGCAGTATCATACGGCAAATATTTCATTTGAAGGTTTTTTTCAAACACTTCCTTTGATTCTAATAATGATTTACTGGTGTGAAAAATCAGCGCCTCTTGTTATGCAATTTGATTGTAATTTAAAGAAAATAGAATTATTTAATCGGGATTTATTTATATTAAGTTTTAGTTTTTTGTTGGCATGCCTTATTTCAATAATATTTTCCTATCATAATAGCGATGTAAAAGGCTGGTGGACTTTAATTATTTACTTTATCACTTTATATGGTCTACTCTTTTCTGTAATTTTCTCAATTATAGCGCTTTCAATAAAAAATCATAAAATATATATAATGATTTTTTCACTCATAATAATAGTCCTGATTTCTTTAGGAGGGTTTTTCCCTCACTATATGCCACTCCCATTACTCGGAAATGTGGATACTTTTTTTGTAATCACGGGTTTGATGCTAATCATTCATTGTAACATCACCATCTGCTATTCAAATGCAATTAGCTGCAAATCCAGATCTGAATGATGTGAAACGTGGAATTATGATAGATAGACTAGTGTCACGCTCATCTGAGCCGGATTTGATTAAAAAATTATTAACTATTTATAATGAAACGAAACGTGTGGAAATAAAAAGCAAGATTGCAGAAAATCTTATGCTTTATAATCAACAATATCGCAACAAAAAATCATATATTGATAATGATAAACTAGTAATAAGTTGTTTTTTTGAAAAACTTTTAAATGACAAATCACTGACCCCACATATGACAGATGTAGGGATAAGGGGTTATATTGATACGCATTCAGCTGATGAAATCATCAGCAATTTAGAAAGTATTAATCAATGGCTAACGCATATTAATCATTATTCCTCTGTTATGTTGAAATATGCTTTGACGTTTAAGTCAAAAGAACTGCAAAAAATCTACATGAACTCATTGATTGATGAATTAAAAATTGCCAATGATTCCGACTTAGATAGTTACTTATTTGGTCCATTGTCTATTGGATATCAAGGCACGGGGAAGGACATACTTGAGCCTGAAACTAAACAAGTCGTTTTAGACTATTTGAAAGAGGTTCGTTATAAATATATTCCTAAAGGAATTAAAGCTAATCCTAACGATATACATCGTGCTACTACAGCACCCTATTATTTTGAGTTAATCAAAAACATGAGCACATAAGATTTAATTTAAAGGTCACAGGAAATTTTTAGATATGAGTCATGGCATGCTTCGTATGATACCTTGCCCCGGCGAAGCAATGATAACCCCCGCTCGAAACTGTCCTTTGCAATTGTAGTGTATAAAGGTGCTCAATTATTGTGAAATCACGCATTCTAGATTATCATGCCAGTCATTTAAAAATGACCAAAAAGGTATGATATGTCCAAGATGCTAAACCCCCAAATAATCCAGGCACCTCTTGGTATACGTAAAACGATAAATGATGCTTATCGTGTTGATGAAGTTACTCATGTAAAAATGATTATTGAAGCGGCGACGCTCCCCGGTGCCCAACAAACACAAATTCGTGATAATGCTATGCGTTTGGTGGAAAAGGTAAGGGCGGGGCGTAAAAGCAGTACTGGTATTGATTCGTTTTTATCCGAATATTCTCTATCAAGTGAAGAAGGTGTGGCACTGATGTGTTTGGCCGAAGCTTTGTTACGTGTGCCAGATAAAGACACTATCGACCGATTAATTAAAGATAAGCTAACCATGGGGAACTGGGCTTCTCATCGAGGCCAAAGCGATTCATTTTTTGTGAATGCTACGACTTGGGCTTTAATGCTAACAGGTAAAGTTTTATCACCTGAAAAAGCGACATCAAACATGTCTAAAACGTTTATGTCGCTACTTAATCGCACAGGTGAGAGTGTGATACGCGCCGCTGTTGATAAGGCTATGCGTATTATGAGTAAGCAGTTTGTGATGGGGCGAAATATTCAAGAAGCCCTAATTCGTGCTAAGAAAAAAGAAGCGATAGGTTATCGTTATTCCTATGATATTTTAGGCGAAGCGGCACTTACTGAAAAAGATGCTAATCGTTATTATGAAGCGTATCAACAAGCAATTAAAACCATAGGAAATGCCGCATCAAGAGATGCCAATTTATATCAACGGCCTGGCATTTCAATTAAGTTATCAGCGCTTCACCCAAGATATCAAGAAGCCTATTATGACCGTGTCATGGCTGAATTAACGCCTAAATTATTGCATTTGGCACAATTGGCTCATGAGCAGGGCATTGGGTTGACTGTTGATGCAGAAGAATCAGAACGTCTAGACTTATCCCTAGATCTCATAGAACGTGTGTTTAAAGATGATAGCTTAGACGGTTATCACGGCTTTGGACTGGCTGTTCAATCGTATCAAAAACGTGCTTTTTATGTGCTGGACTGGGTGGCAGAGCTCGCCCGTAGCAAAAAACGTCGAATGACCGTGCGTTTAATTAAAGGGGCTTATTGGGATAGTGAAATCAAAAAATCGCAAATGCAAGGCTTCAAAGATTTCCCAGTTTTTACACGAAAATCATTTACAGATGTGTCTTTCCAAGCCTGCGCTAGAAAACTACTTACCATGACCGATGTGATTTACCCTCAATTTGCAACGCATAATGCCTACTCAGTTGCAATGATCATGGCATTGGTGGGTGATTATCGTGATTTTGAGTTTCAATGTTTGCATGGTATGGGTAATGAATTATACGAACAAATTGTCCCTGTTAATAAACTTGGGATCCCCTGTCGGATTTATGCGCCTGTGGGTAGTCATGAAGATTTACTGCCGTATTTGGTGAGACGCTTACTTGAAAATGGCGCTAATACCTCATTTGTTAATCGTATTGTCGATGAAAGCGCGCCAATTCATACTTTGGTTGAAGACCCCGTTGTTAAAGCGAAATTATTACTTGATAAAATACATCTTAATATTCCACTTCCTAAGGATATTTTTAAACCAGCAAGAGAGAATTCTAAAGGTCTTGATTTAAGTGATAGGGCAGTCTTGAGTCATCTGCAAGCACATTATGAAACGATGGATTTAGACAATTGGTCTGCATCACCTGTGTTAAAAGATAAAAAAAGTGAAGGGATAGCGCAATCAGTAATGTGTCCTCAAAATCCTGCCTGTGTCATTGGACAAGTAATAGAGGCCTGTGATGAAGATGTCGATTGGGCATTATCTAAAGCCCAAGATGCACAACGTTCATGGGCCAATGTTCCTGTTAAAAATCGTGCTGATATCATACGAAAGGTCGCGCACTTACTTGAAAAAAACCATGAAAAAATATTTGCGATGCTAAGTCTTGAAGCCGGTAAAACTTGGTCAGATTGCATTGGTGAGCTTCGTGAAGCCGTTGATTTTTGTTATTACTATGCGCATCAAGCAGAGATTTTACAATCTTCACCTCAGCAATTACTAGGCTACACCGGTGAGATAAATGAATTAAGCCTTCATCCCAGAGGGACTATTTTATGTATAAGCCCGTGGAACTTTCCTTTGGCCATATTTTTAGGTCAAGTGGTATCTGCGCTTGTAACCGGTAATGCTGTTATTGCAAAGCCTGCCCAACAAACGCCATTGATTGCAGCTTTTGCGGTTGAATTATTGCTAGAAGCTGGTGTGCCTGTGGGCGTTATTCAATTATTACCAGGTTCAGGGCGTGTAGGCGCTAGATGTGTGGCAGATGAGCGGATTAAAGCGGTCATGTTTACAGGCTCCACACAAACGGCTAAGTTAATTAATCAAACATTAGCAGCACGTGATGGCGATATTATCCCCCTTATTGCAGAAACGGGCGGTCAAAATGCCATGATTGTTGACTCATCAGCACTGCTTGAGCAGGTGACACTTGATGCCATTCAATCAGCCTTTGGCAGCGCCGGTCAGCGTTGTTCTGCGTTACGGGTGTTATATATTCAAGAAGATGTTTATCCCCGCATGAAATCATTACTAGAAGGGGCAATGGCTGAGCTTAATATGGGGTGCCCTTCGTTGCTAACCACAGATGTCGGGCCTGTTATCGATAAAGCGGCAATGGCTATGTTAAATGCGCATGTCACGGCTTTAAGTAAAACACATGAGATAATTTACCAATGTAAGTTTGATAATCAAACCGATGGTTATTTTGTGCCACCGACATTGATACGGCTAGATTCAATATCGACTCTTACCAAAGAGGTGTTTGGCCCTGTGTTGCATGTGATTACGTATAAACGTGATGCATTAGATAACGTGATTAACGATATTAACAGTACGGGATTTGGCTTAACCTTGGGCATACATAGTCGTATTAACGAAACAGCAATGTATATTAAAGACCACGTAAAAGCGGGAAATTGTTATGTTAATCGTAATATGGTGGGGGCGGTGGTTGGCCTTCAACCCTTTGGGGGCGAGGGATTATCAGGTACTGGCCCAAAAGCAGGTGGCCCGCATTATCTGCCCCGCTTATGTGTGGAGCGAACTTTAACGATAGACACAACGGCGGCTGGTGGTAACGCAAGCCTTATGTCATTACCAGAAGAGGTATAACCGAGCCACGACCGTAAGGGAGTGTTACACAGAACTTCAGTGAACGCTCCTTAACAGTCACGGCTCTGATGCAACTGAGCCACGACTGTTAAGGAGTGTTACACGAAAACCTGCGTAACACTCCCTTACGGTCGTGGCTCTGATAACAAAGAGCACCATTATGACAAACCCAATTTATCTAGGCGTAAACATTGACCACATCGCAACGCTTCGGCAAGCCCGCGGCACGCTATACCCTTGTCCCATACTAGGTGCGCTAGAAGCTGAAATCGCAGGCGCTGATGGCATTACCTTGCACTTGCGAGAAGATGCCAGACACATTCAAGCGGACGATGTAAGACGTATGCGACCGTTGTTGCAAACCCGAATGAATCTTGAATTAGCCGTGACGGATGAGATGGTCGCATTTGCCTGTGAGATTAAACCCTATTACGGCTGTTTAGTGCCTGAAAAACGAGAAGAAATCACGACAGAAGGCGGGCTTGATGTGGTGGGACATTTTTCAGCTGTCAAAAAAGCAGTTGAAACATTAAGTCGTCAGGGTATTATCGTATCATTATTTATTGACCCAGATGAAAGACAAATCGATGCAGCTATTAAAACAGGTGCACCTGTCATAGAAATTCACACGGGTTGTTATGCAGAAGCAGTGAGTCCTGATGCTATCGCTCGAGAATTAAAGCGAATCAACGATGCGGCCGATTATGCACATAAGGGTAATCTAATTGTGAATGCAGGGCATGGGTTGCATTATCATAATGTTAAACCCATAGCTGAAATTGCGTGTATTCATGAGTTAAATATTGGTCATGCCATTATTGCGCGTTCCATTTTTAGTGGTTTGAGTCAAGCGGTAAAAGAGATGCGACAATTAATGCTTGAGGCAAGGTATGGACAGAGATAAACATGAAATTGTCATACGACTCACGGGAGATTCCGGTGATGGTATGCAATTAGTGGGTGAGCAGCTTAAAATTATTGCGACATT
>Ga0075163_10008452_pt1 | contig 13554 bp, 11 predicted proteins | sample JI1023141ADNA_FD_71478 | JGI IMG/M metagenome (GOLD analysis project Ga0075163, IMG submission 71478) | Wastewater effluent complex algal communities from Wisconsin, to seasonally profile nutrient transformation and Carbon sequestration -... | ecosystem: Engineered > WWTP > Effluent > Algae...
TTCAACGGCCAGGAGCTGACCACGACGGGTACCTATACCGCCACCTTCACGTCCGGCAGCGGCTGCGATTCCACAGTGGTGTTGACTTTGGTCGAAGCGGAAGTGAACACCAATTTGGCACAGAATGGCAACACGCTGATCTCCACGGCTGCCGGCGCCACATGGCAATGGGTGGATTGCGACGACGACAACTTCCCGATCCCGGGTGCCACGGGCCAGTATTTTCAAGCCACACAAGTCGGCAATTACGCAGTTCTCGTTACTCAGAATGGGTGTACTGCGATGAGCGAGTGCCGCGCTGTTACCACCATCGGGATCGAGGAACGGCAACTGCCGCTCTTCAGCCTGTGGCCGGTACCTGTTGCCGATATCCTGAACGTGGAACTAGCGCGTCCAGCGCAGAACGCCGCGCTTGTGATCTTGGACATGACCGGTCGCGAAGTGCTCCAACGCACCATCGGCAACACCCGCAAAGTGGGGGTGGATGTCGCTGCGTTACATGCCGGGGCATATTTCGTTCGGGTCCAAGCTGATGGTGCAACTCGCGTGGTGCGTTTCGTGCGGGAGTAAGCAGAATAAGCTTCAAGTTACAAGGCTCAAGCCCCAAGCTTCAAGTCCCGACTTGAGGCCGTTGGGGCAATTGGTCTTCCAATGCCCTACTAACTTCGCCCCGCCGTGGTTTATTCCGGTTCTCCCATTGAGATTTGAGAATTGACCATTGAGAATAGAATATTCCTTTCCATGAGAACCGTCCAATTCCGCGAAGCCTTGAACGAGGCGATGAGCGAAGAAATGCGTCGTGATCCCAACGTCTTCCTGATCGGGGAGGAAGTGGCCGAATACGACGGCGCTTATAAAGTGAGCAAGGGGATGCTCGCGGAGTTCGGTGAGAAACGGATCATCGACACGCCGATCGCCGAGCTGGGTTTCACGGGCATCGCCGTTGGTGCGGCGATGAACGGCCTCCGCCCCATCGTGGAATACATGACCTGGAACTTCGCGGTATTGGCCAGCGACCAGATCATCAACCACGCGGCCAAGATGCTGCAGATGAGCGGTGGCCAGTTCCACGTGCCCATCGTGTTCCGTGGCGGGAATGGTAGTGCCGGTCAATTGGCCGCTACGCACAGCCAGAGCTTCGAGGCCATGTATGCGAACGTGCCCGGCCTGAAGGTGATCACGCCAAGCAACCCCTACGATGCCAAAGGCCTATTGAAGGCTGCGATCCGCGACAACGATCCGGTCCTCTTCATGGAAAGCGAACGCATGTACGGCGAGAAAGGCGAGATCCCCGATGGCGAATACCTGCTGCCCATCGGTGTGGCCAGCATCGCGCGCGAAGGCAAGGATGTCACCATCGTCTCCTTCGGGAAAATGATGAAGATCGCCCTGGGCGCTGCCGACGAATTGAAGAAAGAAGGCATTGGTGCCGAGGTCATCGACCTGCGTACCATCCGTCCGATGGACCATGCCACCATCATCAAGAGCGTGAAGAAGACCAACCGTTTGGTGGTGATCGACGAGAACTGGCCCGTCGCCAGCATCAGCAGCGAGATCGCCTACCGCGTGCAGAAGGACGCCTTCGATTTCCTCGACGCCCCGGTAATCCGCGTGAACCAGGCCGATACGCCGCTGCCCTTTACTCCGAACTTGATCGATGTGTCGTTGCCCAGTGTGGCGCGTGCCGTGCAGGCCGTGAAGGAGGCGATGTATTTGGTGAAGTAGATCGCCAACAATGTTACCGAGCATTTTCAACACCCGACAAATGCTCGACTCGTTGATAGCGCTTTCCTGCTTTATCAGTTGTATTGACGTGAACGCTCAACGCGGTCGTGATCTTGGTTGGGTCAAGGGCACGGTGAAGGACGCCGCTACTCAAGAACCACTTCCATTTGCAGTGATTGAGGTCTTCAGTGGATCCAGCGCCGACACGTCGATCACCGACTATGACGGCTTCTTCGTCATTCGTACCCCCAAGCGACCATTGAGCATTAGAGTGTTACAGGAAGGGTACTTGGCGTATCGGAAAGAGGTCGACCCTACCGAGCACATGGTCATTTTGGATATTGGCTTGGAGCGTATGGACCGGAAGCCTTAGGCGCAATAGGTACAGAAGCATTTGCCCCTGCTCGTGCCCCTGCCCCTTGATCTCCCCTGCCCCTGAGTTCCACCACGTTTCCTATTTTCGCGCCCGCTTTCGTCCAACGGGGACGGAACGCGCTGACGGACAAGAACATACACAACACGAAAAGACAAGATGGGAAGTGAACTGATGTACTACATCCCCCTGATGGGCGTAGTGGGCCTGGTGGTGATGATCGGCAAGGCCATGTGGGTGACCAAACAGGATGCTGGCGACGCCAACATGCAAGAGCTGGCGGGCTACATCGCTCGTGGGGCAAGCGCCTTCCTGAAAGCCGAATGGAAAGTACTGGGCGTGTTCGCCGCCATCGCCGCTGTGTTGCTGGCCTGGAGCGGAACGCTACATCCGCATAGCGATTGGGTCATCGCCATCGCCTTCCTCATCGGTGCCTTCTTCAGCGCCTTCGCTGGCTGGATCGGCATGAGCATCGCTACCAAGGCCAACGTGCGCACAACACAAGCGGCGCGTACCAGCCTTGCACAAGCTTTGAAAGTGAGCTTCAACGGTGGTACCGTGATGGGCCTCGGTGTTGCCGGTCTCGCTGTTGTTGGTCTCAGCACGCTCTTCATCGTATTCCTCCGCATGTACGTGGGTGATGCCGGTGCCAACGGCGAAGAGATGATGAAATGCCTTGAGGTCCTCGCGGGCTTCTCGCTGGGTGCTGAATCCATCGCGCTGTTCGCCCGTGTGGGCGGTGGCATCTACACCAAGGCCGCCGACGTGGGTGCCGATCTCGTGGGTAAGGTGGAAGCCGGTATCCCTGAGGATGACGCGCGCAACCCTGCAACGATCGCCGATAACGTAGGCGACAACGTAGGTGACGTGGCCGGTATGGGCGCCGATCTCTTCGGTAGTTACGTGGCTACGATGCTCGCAACGATGGTGCTAGGCCGCGAGGTGGTGAGCGTCGACAACTTCAATGGCATGGCCCCGATCCTGTTACCGATGGTGATCGCCGGTCTCGGTGTGCTGTTCAGCATCGTCGGTACGCTCTTCGTGAAGATCAACAAGGACAGCGACAGTGTGATGAAAGCGCTGAACCTCGGCAACTGGGGTTCGATGGTGTTGGTGGCCATCACCAGCTACCCATTGATCCAATGGATGATGCCCGAGACCATGCAGTTCGTGCGTAACGGTGTATCCACGGAGATCACGAGCATGCATGTGTACTACGCGATCCTGCTCGGTCTCGTAGTGGGTACGTTGATGAGCATGGTTACCGAATACTACACCAGCATGGGCCGTCGTCCGGTGATGAGCATCGTGATGAAGAGCGGCACGGGCCACGGCACGAACGTGATCGGTGGATTGGCCATGGGCATGGAAAGCACCGTGTTGCCGATCCTGATCCTCGCTGCCGGCATTTGGGGTTCGTTCGCGCTCGCCGGCATGTACGGTGTTGCGATCGCAGCCGCTGGTATGATGGCAACCACCGCCATGCAATTGGCCATCGACGCCTTCGGCCCCATTGCCGACAACGCCGGTGGCATCGCTGAGATGAGCGGCCTCCCCAAGGAAGTACGCGAGCGTACCGACAACCTCGACGCTGTGGGTAACACCACCGCCGCAACAGGCAAAGGCTTCGCGATCGCTTCCGCTGCGTTGACCGCACTCGCGCTCTTCGCAGCGTACGTCGGTATGTCAGGCATCACCGGCATCGACATCTACAAGGCCGATGTGTTGGCCATGCTCTTCGTGGGTGGCATGATCCCGTTCTTCTTCAGCAGCCTCGCCATCAGCGCTGTTGGTAAAGCGGCGATGGACATGGTGATGGAAGTACGTCGCCAGTTCCGCGAGATCCCCGGGATCATGGAAGGCAAAGCGAAGCCCGAGTACGAGAAGTGTGTGGCCATCAGCACCAAGGCATCCATCCGTGAGATGATCGCTCCGGGCGCCCTTGCGTTGATCTCCCCGATCCTTGTCGGTTTCCTCGCAGGCCCGGAAGCGTTGGGTGGATTGCTGGCCGGTATCACCGTCAGCGGCGTGCTCATGGGCATGTTCCAGAACAACGCCGGTGGCGCATGGGACAATGCCAAGAAGAGCTTCGAGAAAGGTGTGGAGATCGATGGCAAGATGTGGTACAAGCACAAGGCCGACAAGCCTTCGCCGCCCCACCAAGCCGCTGTAACCGGCGACACCGTTGGTGATCCGTTCAAGGACACCTCAGGTCCATCCATGAACATCCTGATCAAGTTGACCTCCATCGTGGCGCTGATCATTGCACCGCACATCAACGTGAGCGATAAGGCCCAGGCTATGAACGAGATAGCACCGAACCTGGAAGTGGTGAACGTGGTAGACCACACAAGCGAAACCGCGAGCCACTGAGCGCGACAACGTTCGCAGCGAAGAAGCCCCCGACTTGTCGGGGGCTTCTTCGTTCAGCCACATCAAAGGAGTTCTCTTCGTTCTGCCCAACACATTGGAGCAGGCAGTTCGAGGTCATTGAATTCCAAATGCAATACACGACGCAGTTGGTTTGAGGATGAACGTCGACTGGCATGGAATAGGAGAGGCCGCATGAGCATTGCTGCTCCAGAAGGGACCTCGCAGATCACTTCTTGCTCCGTCGGAAGAAGATCACGTCGGATACCGTCTCGATGGCTTCCGGGTATGACGCGCAAGGCACCGTTCGTGCCATCTGTTTTGTCGAGGTGTAACCGAACGGTCAAGGTTCTCTCCAGGTACTCCACAGGCGGTATCACCCCGATAACGCCATGCTTGTTCGTCCAGCTTGCAAAGCCGTTCATCTCGATCCTGCGGGCGACGGAAATACTGATGTCCTGATGATATCCGACGAACCAATTGCTTGAAGCAGGCTTGTCGAAGTAGATGGACTTGGTCATGAAGGCATTCGGTCCGCAATGGGCATGTACCAGTTCCTTAAGTTCGGACGACCAGATCACTTTCAAGAGTTCGGGGACAAGACCGACGACATCGCGAACAGCGAAGAGGTCTTTGTTTGCCATCACACCTGTTGCCGAATGATCAAGACCGTCCAGTAGTGCCAACGTCTTTGCGATCCGCTTTCCGTCGAGTACGTCAGGGACGATCAAGAAGCCTTCGCTGCTGAACTGGTTGGTACGTTCAGCGGAGATATCCACGACCGACAAGGATCTGGAGCAAGAGCGGACCGGAGATCACCGCTTCTTCGCCAACGCAGGCTTCGCCCCGTTCTTGCTCGGGCTAGCAGCAGCCTTTGCAGAGGAGGCCGGTGCAGCTTTCACCGTGATCTTCCCAGCAGGCTTCGGTGCCGCCTTCACAGCCTTCACCGGCGCCTCCATCGGGAACAGACCATGGATCTCCGCATCGATCTTGGTGATGATCTTGCCGAGGTCCTCGGGGTTGGTGTGGAAGCGGTTGTCCTCCACATCGATGATCAGCAACTTGCCCTTGTCGTACTTCTCGATCCACGCATCGTAGCGCTCGTTGAGGCGCTTGAGGTATTCGATGCTTATGGAGTTCTCGTATTCACGTCCGCGCTCGCTGATCTGCTTCACCAGTTTGTCCACCGGCGCTTGCAGGTAGATCAACAGATCAGGTGGTGTGATCGAGTGGTCCATGTTCTGGAACAGTCGGAAGTAGTTCTCGAAGTCGCGCGTGGTCATCAACCCCATCGCATGCAGGTTGGGCGCGAAGATGAACGCGTCCTCGTAGATGGTACGGTCCTGGATCACGTTGCGGCCGCTCTTGCGGATCTCCAACAGTTGTTCGAACCGCGAGTTCAAGAAGAAGATCTGCAGGTTGAAGCTCCACCGCTGCATGTCCTTGTAGAAATCGAACAGGTAGGGATTGTTGTCCACGGCTTCCTGGAGCTGGTCCCATTTGTAGTGCTTTGCCAGCAGTTGGGTGAGCGTGGTCTTTCCGGAGCCGATATTGCCTGCGATCGCGATGTGCATTGGGTAGGTGCGTGGGGAAGCGCGAAGGTACCCGCACCTGCCGAAGATCTACACGTTGTGGAAAAGTCGTGACCCCTTCAACGGGTCGTGACCACTTCATCGATCACGATACGGTCCGCGGTGCGTTGGAACAAACGGCCACGATCCACACGTACTTCCAACACCTGTCCTTGCACATCGGCCGCCAACGGATGTTCGGTGATCGCAAAGGAGAGCATGTCGTACACGAACAAATGTCCTTTCGAGAAGTAGTAGAGCACACCGTTGCGCACTTCAAAGCTCTCCACATCCTTCAATGGTATCGTCTTCGCATAGGTGCCGAAGAGGTCGAAGACGAGGATGCCTTCGCTCGGGTCGTTCACGTACAGACGGTTGTCGAACTCTTGCATGGAAGTAGGGGCGAAGGAGATGCCGAGCAATTGGTCCACGCGGCCGGTATTCGCGAGTTTCCGAAGTTGCGGATCAACCCGGATCAAGGAAAGCTCGCGTTGGTCGAAGAACCAGAAACTGTTCTGCACGCTCATGCAAGCAAGGACAACCTGTGGGAACCCATCGCGTGGGAGGTTCAGCACGCTGCCTTGCAAGCTGAGGGTATTGTCCAGCACGGCGAGTTGTCCTTGCTCCGGCGAGAACACCATCGGCTTCAGTGAATAGAACGCATCTATGTGTGTGATACGGCCGAAGGTCTTCACGCTGTTGCGCAACCACGAAGCGCCTTTGGAATTGTAGAGCTCCAGCACATCACCGCGCAAGGCGTACACGTTGCCCATCTCGTCGGTGGTGAAGACATCGAAACGTCCTTCGATCACACGGCGTTCCTGCGCTTCGGTGGGAAGCAGGAAGAGCAGGAAAATGATCGTGAGCGTTGTTCGGATGCGCATCAGTTCTCCACCGGTAGGAGCAGGCCTTCCAGGATCTCCCGGTCGTTGCACAAGCGGGGTACCTTGTTCTGGCCGCCCAATTTGCCGCGGTGTTTCATCCATGCATAGAACGTGCCGGGCGGTACGTTGTGTACCAACGGCGGGCGCAGGGCCATATCGCCGCGACGTTTCGCGTCGTAGTCCGAGTTCAGCGACCGCATCTTTCGGTCGAGCACCTTCGTGAAGGTATCCAGGTCATCGGGCGCGGTCTCGAACTCGATCACCCATTCGTGTCCACCACGGGCCTCGGTCTCCATGTAGATGGGTGCCGCGGTGTATTCGCTTACGATGGCGCCGGTGGCGTCGCATGCAGCTTCTATCCCACGATCCGCATTCTCCACCACGAGTTCCTCCCCGAACGCATTGATGAAGCTCTTGGTGCGTCCGCTTACTTGCACGCGGTGTGGCCGCACACTCGTGAACCGCACGGTATCGCCCGGCATGTAACGCCACAGACCTGCGTTGGTGCTGATCACAATGGCATAGGACTGGCCGACCTTCACTTCGCTGAGGAGCACCGTATGCGGATGTTCTTTGCCCAACTCATCCATGGGAATGAACTCGTAGAAGATGCCATAATCGAGCATCAGCAACATGTCATCGGCACCACGGCGGTCCTGGATGGCAAAGGATCCTTCGGAGGCGTTGTAGCTCTCCAAGTAGTTCATGGTGGGCGAGGGGATCAACGCCTCGAACTGCGCCCGGTACGGCCTGAAGCTGACACCACCGTGCATGAAGAGTTCCAGGTTGGGCCACACCTCCAGGATGTTCTGCTTGCCACTGAGTTCGAGGATGCGGCGTAGGAGCACCAAGGTCCACGATGGAACACCGGCGATGCAGCGCACATCCTCGCGCATGGTCTCCTTGGCCATCTGTTCGATCTTCACTTCCCAGTTGTCCAGCAGGGCGGTCTCGATCACCGGTGTGCGGCGCACTTCCACCCACAACGGAAGGTTGCGGATGATGATGGCGGAAAGATCCCCGGTGTACGCATCGGGCCTGAACTGTTCAATGGTGCTGCTGCCGCCAACGACCAGGCTCATGCCTTGGTACAACTTGCTCTCGGGGAACTGCTCGTAGTGGAAGGCGATGAGGTCCTTGCCGCCCTTGTAGTGGCAATCCTCCAACGCCTCGCGGCTCACGGGAATGAACTTGCTGCGATCGCTGGTGGTGCCGCTGCTCTTGGCGAACCAGCGCATATCCGTGGGCCAAAGCAGGTTCTGTTCACCCTTCCTTAGGCGCTCCACGAAAGGCTTTACATCTTCATAGTCCTGCAATGGCACCCGCTGCCGGAACTGGTCCGGGTGGGTGATGCTGGCGTAATCGTATTTGCGTCCCCACTCGGTGTATTTCGCGGACTGCACCAAGGCGTGGAACATCTCCAGTTGTGCCAAGCGAGGATGTGCACGGAACAGATCGATCTGTTGCAGGCGCTTCTTCAGCAGGAAGGAGACGAGCGGGTTCACGGGCGGTCCGGATGGTGGGAGTGGACGAAGATGCGACCTTTGTTCAGCACAAAAGGTACGCATCGTTTTCCGATGAGCGACGGTTCGCCCCTCTTCAAGATGCTCGCTGGGCTGGAACCGGTGGGCACACCCTTGCCCGGTGGAATGGTGAGCTATGCGATCGCCATGACGGCGGGCCCAGTGGAACTTTTCCCGTTCATCGGCAACCACCTCACGTTGCGTGCGACCGGAGTTCTCAGCTGCGTAAGCTGTGGGCAACGGGTGAAGAAGCTCTTCGCACAAGGTTTCTGCTGGCCGTGTTTGCAGTCCGCCCCGGAAGCGGCGGAGTGCATCGTTCGTCCGGAGCTGTGCCGCGCACATTTGGGCGAGGGGCGCGACCCGGAATGGGAGCGGGACCATCATTTCACCGAGCACGCGGTCTACCTCAGCTTCACGAGCGGCATCAAGGTGGGCGTTACGCGGGCTACGCAAGTCCCCGTGCGTTGGATCGATCAAGGTGCGGTAACAGCGTTGGTCATTGCGCGCGTTCCATACCGGCAATTGGCTGGACTTATCGAGGTGGACCTCAAACGGCTGTTCGCCGATAAGACCAATTGGCGCGCCATGCTTAAACTGGTGCCCAGTGGCCGCGATGCGCTGTTGGAAGCACGGAACGTCGCCCGGAACGCCCTGCGCGAAGACCTCCAGCAATACTTGTTGCCCGAAGAAGTACCATTGGATATCCTCTATCCCATGCTGGCCTATCCACCCAAGATCACGAGCGTCTCGTTGGAGAAGACCCCGGAAGTGAGCGGCCGATTGATGGGTATCAAGGGCCAGTATTTGATCTGGGAGGATGGCCGCGTGCTGAACGTGCGCAACCACAGCGGCTACCATGCCCTGCTGGGGTGAAACCAGGAACGTAACCTTCTTTCCGGACCGGCCGTTACATGGTCCGGTTTTGGTTTGGTGGATAGAGTATCGTTAGGGCGATAAAAAGGCCCCGGGAGACCGGGGCCTTTTTTGGTTTTCGGCAATTCTGGGTCAGTGGATCTCCAGATCGTATGGCATACGGGCCTGGATGCCCATCTGCTCCTTCACTTCGCGCACTTTGCGGTACTGGTTCAACAGCTGCATGTCCTCGCCCAGGAACTCCGTCGCCACCCACATGCGGGCTTGTCCATTGAGGTCGGCAAGGATCTGTTGGAGCAGGTCCTTCTGCTCGGGCAGTTCCACACGTTTGTAATCGGTCAAGTTGGCCATGGCTGCTGCTGCATCGATGGCATCCTCCAGACCGCCCAGTTCGTCCACCAAGCCGATACGCTTGGCATCAACGCCGGTCCAGACGCGCCCTTGTCCGATGCTGTCGACTTGCGCTACGGTCAACTTGCGCCCTTCGGCCACACGCTCTTTGAAGCCGGTGTAGAACTCGTCCACATAACCTTGGATGATCGTCTTCTCAGTTGCGGTCAACGGGCGGCTCACCGTCATCATGTCGGCATAGTGGTGGGTCTTCTCACCATCGAAGGTGATGCCGAGCTTGTTCTTGAAGAAGCCCTGCATGTTGGGGATGATCCCGAACACGCCGATGGACCCTGTGATGGTCGTGGGCTCCGCGTAGATCTTCGTGGCCGGTGCGCTGATGTAGTAACCGCCGGAAGCGGCCACATCGCCCATGCTCACCACCACGGGCTTCACCTTCTTGGCGAGTTCCACTTCGCGCCAGATCACATCGCTGGCCAAACCGCTGCCACCGGGCGAGTTCACCCGCAGCACGATGGCCTTGATGGTGCTGTCCTCGCGGGCCTCACGGATCGCCGCTGCCAAGCTGGTGCTGCCGATGGTGCCGTCCTCGCTTTCGCCGGAGCTGATACTGCCTTCGGCGTAGACCACGGCGAGCTTGCCTTTCTCGCTGGCGCCCTTGGCGTAGTCCGGTGTAAAGGAGCGCGCGTAGGTCCCGAGTTCAGTGAGTTCGATCTCCTTGCCGGCTTCGATACCCATCTTCTCGCGGAGGATGTCCAACACTTCATCGCGGTATTTCAAACCATCCACCAGGCCGAGGTCGAATGCGGCTTTCGCATTGCGAACCATCAGGCTGTCTGCGATCAGGTTCAACCGGGCCTTGTCCAGTTTGCGACTTTCAGAGACAGCGGAGAGATGGTCCTCCCATAGGCCGGTCATCAGCACACGGTTCTGTTCACGGTTCTCCTTGCTCATGTGGTCTTCGGTGAATACCTCTCCGAAGCTCTTGAACTTGTTGTTTGTGCCCCGGATGAACTGCACGTCGATATCGAGCTTCTCGAACAGCCCTTTGTAGAACATGTACTCGCTGCGCAGGCCATGGTATTCCAGATCACCTTTCGGTTGCAGGTAAACAGCGTCCGCAGCGGTGGCTACGTAGTAGGTACCCTGCGTGTATGCTTCGCTGTAGGCCACTACCGGCTTCCCGCTTTCCTTCTTGAACTCGAGCAGCTTTCCGCGGATCTCCTTCATGGTCGCAAACCCTGCTTGCATCGAGGTCAGGTCCAGGAAGATGCCTTCGATATGGTCGTCGGCCTTGGCATGGTCCAACGTGGCCAGCAAGGTGTTCAGCCCGATGGTGTTCGCATCCTTGAACGGCCCGAAGTTCAAGGTGAACTGGTCCTTGCTGCCGCGGTCCACGATAGCTTGGTCCAGGCTGAGGTGCAGGATGCTGCCATCCTTCACGGTGGTCGGCTTGCCTTCCATCGCGAACCCGGAGCCCAATGCGGCCAGGGAACCGATCAGCAGCATGATCAGCACACCACCGATCAGGAACGTACCCACCATGGAGGCGAGCATGAATTTGAGGAATTGTCTCATGGAGAATGGTTGTTACGGCGTCGAAACTAGATGGGTACGCAGGATGCGTCGGCGTGGAATACACGAACGGCCCGGTACCCGGATAGGAGGCCCCGGCGGATAGATTTGCACGCATGGCGGGATCGGAGATGGTGTTGTTGTTGGGCGGGGATCTCGGTGATCCCGAAATTGAATTGGGACGCGCCGAGCAAGCGATCGAAGCGCGCGTAGGATCGGTGCTGGCGCGCAGCCGGGATCACTGGACCGAGCCTTGGGGCTTCAGTGCTCCGACGCTTTTCCTCAACCGCGCGTTGGTCGTGGATAACCGACTCGAACCCATGGCAGCGCTCCTGGAATGCTTGGCTATTGAGCGGGAGCAAGGCCGTGAACGCCCTTCTTCCGCCGGACCTGTTTCGCGCCTCATCGACATCGACATCCTGCTGATCGGCGATCGCATTATTGATTTGCCCGGACTCAACGTGCCTCATCCACGCCTGCACCTTCGCCGCTTCGCCCTTGCGCCCTTGGCGGATGTATGGCCCTTATGGCGGCACCCGTCGCTGGGCCGCACGGCGCTGGACCTGCTCAACGCTTCCGCTTCTTGATCATGGCCTACTCGTACATCGCCGTAGAAGGATTGATCGGTGCGGGCAAGACCACGTTGGCGAAACGATTGGCTGCGGAATTCAGTGCGCGCTTGGTCCTGGAGGAATTCGATGACAACCCCTTCCTGCCCCGGTTCTATGAGGATCCGCAGCGCTATGGCTTCTCGGTGGAGCTATCGTTCCTCGCGCAACGGTACCATCAACTGAAGCGGGTCACGGAACAGGACCTTTTCAGCCCCTGCACCATCGCGGATTATTCCCTCGGCAAGTCCCTCGTTTTCGCCAACGTCACCTTGCAGGCGGATGAGTATGCGTTGTTCCGGGACCTCTACACCATCATGTACGGCGATCTGCCCCGCCCGGAACTGATCCTGTACATCCACCTTGACATGACACGTGTCAAGGAGCGGATCCGTTCCAGAGGCAGGAGTTATGAACAAAGTATCCAGATCGATTACCTGCAAAAGCTCCAGGAACGCTACCTGGACCACCTCCAAAAGCTCACTGATGATCGTGTATTGGTCGTGGATCTTCAGGACCACGACCTGATGAATGACGCGCTGGTCTACAAAAGGCTGTTGGAGGTACTCTCCCTTGAACACCCAAAGGGGCACCACATCATCACCCTGTGATACACCCCGCATTGTGGAGAAGTGGGGCATTCTTGGGAACTCACCACACGGTCAGGTGGTTATGTTTGCAGCCGAAATCAAGAAACAGAAGCGAATTCATGGAAAAGCGGCACCTGAAGGGGCTCTCCCTTTTAACCCTTGCAGTACTCGCCCTTAGCGGCTGCGGTGGCATCGGGAAGATGAACAAGTATGTGGAGACCATCAAATACACGGTGGATCCGAACCCCCTCATCGTACAAGGCGACTCGGTCGCTGTGGCGATCAATGGCAACTTCCCCGGCAAGTACTTCTACAAGAAGGCCCAGGTGGAACTGACCCCCACGTTGACCTACACGGGTGGTGAGACCCCGTACAAGACCGCCTTCTTCCAAGGCGAAAAAGCGGTCGGCAACAACACCGTGATCCCTTACGAGACCGGCAAGGCATTCAACTACACGCACAAAGTGGCCTACACACCCTCCATGGCCGAAAGCCAGTTGATGGTGAAGATCCTTGGCAAACAAGGCAAGGACGGCAAGAAGGAGCTGGCTTTCACACCTGTGAAGGTCGCCGATGGTGTGATCACCACGCCGTACTTGATGATGAGTGATGACAAGGTGCTGATGGCGAAGGATGCCTTCGTGCGCATCACCGACCACACGCAGGATGCCACCTTGAACTATCTGGTGAACAACGCCGTGGTCCGTCCGACCGAACTGAAGGATGCCGACATCAAGGCGATGGCCGACTTCATGAAGTCCACCAAAGCCGATCCGAACATTCTGGTAAAAGGAATGACCATTGATGCTTGGGCCAGCCCCGAGGGCGAGATCAGCAAGAACGAGAACATTGCCGGTGACCGTGCGAAGAGCGCCAAGGCATGGGCCAAGGGCGAATTGTTGCGTGCGAAGAACGATAGCGCCAAGGCCGATGCCTTCTACACCCTCTCCCCGAAAGGCGAAGATTGGGACGGTTTCAAAAAGGCCATGCAGGCCAGCTCCACCGTGCCGGACAAGGAATTGGTGTTGCGCGTGTTGGAGATGTACCCCGACCTGACCAAGCGTGAGGAGGAGATCAAGAACATGGCCGCCACCTACAAGGAGATCGCCGA
>Ga0075163_10008454_pt1 | contig 13553 bp, 8 predicted proteins | sample JI1023141ADNA_FD_71478 | JGI IMG/M metagenome (GOLD analysis project Ga0075163, IMG submission 71478) | Wastewater effluent complex algal communities from Wisconsin, to seasonally profile nutrient transformation and Carbon sequestration -... | ecosystem: Engineered > WWTP > Effluent > Algae...
CCGCAGGGATTGGTCGCGCGGATGTTCTCGCACCACCAGTTGTTGTTCATCTCGTTGACGCGGTCGATCAGGATGAAGCCCGGTTCGGCGTAGTCATACGTCGAGACCATGATCATGTCCCACAGATGACGTGCGCGGACATGGCCATAGATTTTGCAGGCGACCAGGCCATCGTCGCGGGTGACGTAGTTTTCTGCGCCCGGCCATTCACGCCAGATAACCTGGCTGGCATCGGTGAAGTCGACTTCATCCTGCTCTTTGCGGTTGACCGGGAAGACCAGCGGCCAGTCGGTGTCGGCTTCGACCGCGTGCATGAACTCATCGGTAATCAGCAGCGACAGGTTGAACTGCCGCAGACGGCCGTCTTCGCGTTTGGCCTTGATGAAGTCCTTCACATCGGGATGCGAGACGTCGAACGTGCCCATCTGCGCGCCGCGCCGACCACCGGCGCTGCTGACCGTGAAGCACATTTTGTCGTAGATATCCATGAAGGACATCGGGCCCGACGTATAGGCACCTGCGCCAGCCACGAATGCGCCTTTGGGGCGCAGCGTGGAGAACTCGTAGCCGATGCCACAGCCCGCCTTCAGGGTGAGGCCAGCTTCGTGGACCTTGTCGAGAATGCCATCCATCGAATCGGGAATGGTTCCCGAGACGGTGCAGTTGATCGTCGATGTGGCCGGCTTGTGCTCCAGCGCGCCAGCATTCGAGGTGATGCGACCCGCTGGAATCGCGCCACGGCGCAGCGCCCAAAGGAAACGCTCGTACCAGTACTTTTGTTTTTCGATGCTGGGCTCGGCATCGGCCAGTGCACGCGCGACGCGTTTGTAGGTGTCGTCGATGCTGGCATCAACGGGCTCGCCTTTTTTGGTCTTCAGGCGATATTTCTTGTCCCAGATGTCCCAGGACGCGGGTTGCAGGGTGATGTCCACGTTGTCGTTGCGAACTGCCTCAAGCCGAACACTGCTCATCGATGATTTGGCCTCGTTGTGATCCGGCCACGCACGTCACGATCGACTCTTCCACCCGGCATGTGGCGGGTGCGAGAAAACGCGTTGACTGCGCTGGCTGGTTGATGGTTTCAGTGTGGCGTTGCGGAATCGGCTGTCCCCCGACTGGCCGTGCTCCGACGACGCCCTTTTCTCGCGTCCCTCGTCGCATTCACCTGCACGCAAGCAGCGAATTGACTACAAGCATTTGGGTGATCTGTCTCCACCAACCCCAACATGTTGTGGTCGGTGGGCAGAAGAAAACTACGCTGCATCGATTCCCGAGTCAACGATTTTCAGCCTTGAAAGTGATCGAAAATGGCAACACCTTGATTCGTCGTTCCGCGCGCCGACCAGCGGTGTGCAGGCCGCGTGAATCCGGGCTGCGATCGTTTCGGTTGGAACAATTCCCGCCGTCGCCAGTCGCAACGCCGAGTGGCCGCATCGTGGCAGGCGCGGCAGGCTCACAGACCGCTACTGCAGGAGGCTTCACCCATGCGTCGTCCCTTGATCGACACCCTGTTTGCTCTGGTGCTGGCTCTGTTGCCCTTGCTGTCGACGCAGGCGGCGCTGCCTGCCGACGTGCAGGGCCAGCCCTTGCCATCCTTGGCGCCGATGTTGGAGCGCGTCACGCCTGCCGTGGTCAACATCCACAGCAAGACGGTGGAGCGCGTGCGCAACCCGATGGCAGATGATCCGTTCTTCCGCCAGTTCTTCGGCTTGCAGGCGATGCCGCAAGAGCGCGTGCGGCAATCCTTGGGCTCGGGGGTAATCATCGACGCCGAGCAGGGCTTGGTGCTAACCAACAACCACGTGATCGAGGGCGCAGACGACATCAGCATCACTCTCGCGGATGGCCGCACGCTGGAAGGTACGCTCGTCGGTGCCGACCCGGATACCGACGTGGCATTGGTCAGGGTTCCGGCCGAACGGCTGACCGCGCTGCCGCTGGCAGTCGAGCATGATCTGCGGGTCGGTGATTTCGTGGTCGCGGTCGGCAACCCGTTCGGCCTTGGCCAAACCGTGACCTCGGGTATCGTTTCGGCACTGGGGCGCGCGGGATTGCAGGGGCTCGGCTACCAGAATTTCATTCAGACCGATGCCAGCATCAATCCGGGCAACTCTGGCGGTGCGCTGGTCAATCTGCGTGGTGAGTTGGTCGGCATCAACACGGCGATTTTCAGTCCATCGGGTGGCAATGTCGGCATTGGCTTTGCCATTCCCGCCGACATGGCGGCCGAAGTCCAGCGCCAGTTGCTGGCCTTTGGCGAAGTGCGACGCGGCAGTCTGGGAATTGAGACGCAGGCACTGAACGATGAGCTGCGCGAATTGCTGGGCATCGCCACGCCGCGTGGTGTGGTGGTTACCCGGGTGCGCTCGGAGTCGCCTGCGGGCAAGGCTGACGTGCAAGTTGGCGACGTACTGACAGCGCTGGATGGCAAGCCGCTGCTGGATCCGCAATCCCTGCACAACATTGAAGGGCTGCTGCCAGTCGAACGCCCGATCACGGTGGATATCGTGCGCAACGGAATTGCGCAGCAACTGCAGGTGGTTCTGACCGCCCGTGCTCGCGCCCTGGAAGGCGGAGATCTGGACCCGCGGCTTAAGGGAGCGGCGTTTGCGGAGCTGCCGGAGCGCGTGCGTCGACAAGGCGGCAATGGCGTCCTGGTCGAACGCGTCGACGCGCAGTCGCGTGCGGCCACCAATGGCTTGCAAGCGGGCGATTGGATTACCGGTCTGAATCGCTATGCGGTCGATGACCTCGAAGCCCTGCAACAAGCGGCCGAACAACAGCCAAACCGCATGGTGTTAAGCGTCGTGCGTGGTCGAAGGTCGGGACTGGTGGAGATGCAGTAGCCCTCGTCCAGAGGGCGCCTGAGAGGGTATCTGTGAAGGCGAAGCCCGACCTGATCTTGGGCTTCTCCCTCGGGTCACAGGCGGCAATGCGGCAGCGGTTGCACGTCCGTCGCGTAAGCAGTTGGGTCTTCTGGAGAGAGGTCGGCCAGGGGCCGATCTCACGGCGTTGAGAAAGCGCTTGAAAGCACTTTCACAACAGTCTGCTTCAGGCTGCAGCACGATGCTTGTCGCGCGGACGGGGTGTGCATGCGCCGTCCACGTCTGTGCAGTCCTATTCGAAGCCATTGGCGAAGAGCGCAGCGCCAAACCCGGTGCCTGTGAGGCTGACCGCGTCGAAACCGACACTGATGGGGGCATCCACGACATCCGGTATCACATCAAGGCGCAGCTCAATCGTCGTGTTGGCTGTAAACGCGGAAGGCAGAATGGTGATGCTTGTGGCCTCTAAAGGGGCCGCAAAGGTGCTTCCATTCGGTAAGAACAAGTCGCCTTCCTGTGCGATCGGATCGGCTTGTCCGCAGAGGTCGGAGTTGGTTCGCACGCGCCAGCGGATCACCGGGGTGTCGTGCGTTGTGAACACACTTCCGGGCGCGCGTCCGTGTGCGGTCAGTTGATAGATCCCCGGCGCGGGAACATTGAAGCACTGCGCCAAAGCGGCGTAGCGCGAGGTCGTGGTGCCGACAGTAGGGGTGTGCGAGAACGCGACAGAGCCTCCAGTGCTGCCAGTGGCATTCAGCGCACTGAAACTGGTAAGCGTGGGTGTGGCGTTGCTCCACAAATTGAGGTTGCCATCGAAGTGCCCGTTGAGCACCCAAGGATCAGCCTCTGAGCGCTCGTAAGCGCCCGCGTCGCGAACGCCGTGATAGCCCGGCACAATCACCACGTCTTGGTCTCGCGGTCGATCATCGAGCCCATGATCGTCACCTGGAACGGCTGGCGAGAAGTCCACCGCAGCCGCACCTACGCGCAGCCGATAGTCGCCAAGTGCCGGGTCGATGAAACGCGCAGCGGTGGTCGCGTAGTTCAACAGGGATGGCAGTGTCGAAATGTCGTTCGACAGGTTGTATTCGGCAATCCCGATCGGCAGGTTGTTGAAGCCGCCCGGATACAGCACGGACAATTTGCCAGGCTGCCAGATCAGGTTGTTCTGGAACGCAAAATTGGCAAGGTTGGGCGCGTCATCAATCCGGATCACATGCGTGGCACCGCTGAGACTGTTGTCGACAAAGGTGTTGTCGAGCACGCTGACGTCGGCGGCTGAAATGGTATGCAGGCGCAGTGCGTCCTGCGTGACCGCGTTGTTGGCGATCAGTGAATTTCGGAGTTCCAGATCCCGCAAATCGATTGTCCGAATGACGTTTCCGCCACTGTTATTGCGCAGCGCCAATCCGCGTACCCACAAGTAGCCTTCTGATTGCATGAGAATGGCGGCACCATCGGTTGCCACACCGCTGCTGGTGACAGCGACGTTGTCGGCAAGCTGATTGCAGCCGGCGGCGGTCTCGCCTGCACACGACACCGCGCCAAGCGCGCTGGCCGGTTCGGGCTCACATACCCCGTAACCGCGGTTGAATGCGACAAAGGTACTTGGACCGACGCCCAGTGGGTCCAAATCGGTATCCGCGTATAGGGCGCTGCCATTTTCGGCACGGTTGCCATCAATCCGCGTGTCGTACAGACAGGCATTCGCCGGAAGGGTGTTCGTGCCAGCGAATACGTCGATACGGTGCGGCAAAAGATAGATCGCCCCGCCAGTCAGGCTGGCGCGGTTGTTGTTGACCCGGGTGGGCTTGGTGGGGTCAGTTGTGAACATGCGTAAGGTCGCTGAATCCACGTCACCAACACCGCCGCTGGCGACGACGGCAATTCCACCGCCACGCACTGCCTCGTTGTCATACACCGCGCCGTTGCCGCCAAAACCGGAGGCGCCAACGTCGGCGCGTGCGGGCGACAAAATCTGGATGCCGCCGCCATAGCCGCCCAGCGCGCCGCCACCCGAAGGATTGATACCCAGAGCCTGATTGCTTTGCACCGATGTCTGGTCGCCCAGAAGCAGTAGACGTGCGGTTCCCTCAATACGGATACCGCCACCTGAGACTTGCGCCGTATTCGATAGCACCAGGTTTTCATCCAGCAAGGTCAGCGTCGCTAGCCCGCCACTGCCTTTGAAGTTGATTCCGCCACCGTAGCCGGCGAAATTGTCAAAAATGGTCGTCTTGAGCAGGATCAGTTCACCACTGCCATCAAAGTGAATGCCACCCCCGTCGCTGGATGCCGACTGGTCGCCACGAATGATCCCCAGGCGGCGCAGTTCCCGCTGTCCACCGCCGGTGATGGTGAGTACGGGCGCGTTGCTGCCGCCCTCACCGCTGAGCGTTGTCGAGCTTGTGCTGGTGCCACTGCTGCAATCGGTGTAGCCGCCTTCAATGATCAGGTCTTGTGCGCCGATCGTGAGTGCCTGCGCGGCATAGGTCAGGTCATTGGAGAGCAGAATCAAATCCGCACCAGGGCTTGCCGCTGCGGCATTGATGGCGGCTTGAGCGGTCGCGAAGTCGCACGCAACCGCGTTGCCAACGCGGAAGGTGGCGCCGTTGGCGTCGGGGGTGCCACACAATGTGAGCAAAGCAGGAATCAGGATTCGTTTCATATCGAACTCGCCAAGGTGGGTTTGCGGGAGTTCGGACGAAGGACTGGGGCAAAACACGACAGATCCGGTCGACGACTTTGCCGGAGATGTATGCGAGGCCTGTCGGGGTTCGTGCATCCGCATCACGCTGCCCGTCATCGACAGGTGCATGGAAAGCGCTGGTCAGGACAGGTTTACTGCGCGCTCAGCAGATCCACCGCGATGACAATGGGGGCAGACTCTCCCATACGCTCGTGCAGGCCGCGCACCCACTCTGGGTCTGGAGGCAACACGGTCGCGCTGTCGGCTTCATGCGTTGCCAATTGCAAGGTCATCAATTGCTGTTGATCAAACGCGGCGTTCGGCCGAAAGTTGCCGACCAGCGCCGCGTACTGCACCAGATCTGCTCGTGCTGCGGCGGTGTCACTCTGCGACTGATGCAGGTCAAAGCGAGCCTGCCATAGGGCTTCCGCCACGGAATCGGGTACCTCGCCAACCTGCGCAAGCGCTTCATCTGCGCGTTTCTGATACACCGCCGCTTGGGCTTGATCGCCAAAACCCGCCGCGATGCGCACTCCGATCGACAAGGTCTTGACGATGTCCGGCAGGCGCGGGTTTGCTTCGCGGTAACGCCACGCCAGGGCGGATTCGATGTGACGATAGCTTGCCTCCGCACCGGCGCCGTTCAGGGCAGACAGTCGCGCCCGGAACTCGGCTGCACGCGCTTGGTGAATGAAGTCCACTTCCGTGCTTGACAGCAGGGCTTGCACGGATTGCAACGCTTGGCGGGCTTCATCGACTCGACCGAGTGCGATCAGTTGGTCAACCAGATTCAGGCTGAATATCCTCTGCTGTGGGCCGTGCGATTGCGAGGCGTCGATTTTCTGCAACGCGTTGCGGAATGCCTCCGCGGCATGAAGGCCTCTGCCCAGACGCACAAGCGCAAGAGCACGGCCGTTGAGTTGTCCGGGGATGGTATCGATGGCAACCTCGGGCAATTGCAAGGTCTGCGCGATCACTTGCTCCAAGGTGATCAGGGCTGCTGTCGGGTCGACCTGTACCTGACTGGTGGCCAAGTTGGCGCGTAGCCGCAAGGTGAACGCATGGCTTTCGCCATAGACAATGCGGGCTTGATCCACCCCTTGCGAAAACGTCGACACCGCTTTGCGGTAGTCGCGACGCTGGTAGAGCGCAATGCCCAAATGACTGAGTAGCGTGACGTTTTCTTCGCAGGCATTTTTCAGCCCATCTGCGCACAACTTTTCCAGTAACGGGGCAGCTTGTTGCAGGCTGCCGAGGGCATCCTCGATTCGCCCACGTTCACTTTGGAAACTGGCAAAGGTGACTAGCCCAACGGCGAAGTTCAGGCTGTCCGGGGCGACGCTCGCAAGCACATCCAGGGCGGACTGCACCTGCTCAAAGCCCTGATCGTCGCCAGCAAACAGTCGCAATCGTGCCTGTTGAAACTGTGCTGCAGCGGTCTTTTCGTGGTGTGCGCCAAAATGGGCCAAGGCTAACGCAAGTTGCTTTTCACTCAACTCAAGGGCGCGCGGATTTTCACCGAACTGTTCGTGGATCTGCCTCAGGAACCCGAAAAGCTCGATCTGCACTGCGGGCTCGGAGGCCAGGTCATTCTCTACACGCGACTCGGCCTGTGCCATGACCGCGCGCAGCGTGTCCGGTGCGTCCAAAGCTGCGCCTGGATTCACGCTGCGAAAGATGTCGTAGAAGAACTCCTGCACTGCAAAAGATTCCTGCAATGCCTCGTTTGCAATGCGCGTCTGCTGCCGCGCCTCTTCGGTGCGAGCTTCAGACTCACGCAATGCCTTGCGGGCAATCTGCGCTTGTTGCCAAGCGATCTGTGCGCTGAGCAATGCGGTGGCAAAAGCCAGGGTTAATGCGACAACGGCAAACCGATGGCGTCGTACAAACTTCTTGCCGCGATACCACCGGCTTGGCGGGTGCGCATGCACAGGCTGTCCAGCCAGAAAGCGGCGGATGTCCGCTGCCAGGTCACCTGCGGACGGGTAGCGTTCGCTGGGTTCGCGAGCGAGCGCACGGCGCAGGATGTTGTCCACGTCGCCACGCAAGAAGCGCCGAAGTTCCTGTCGGCTTCGGACGGTGCCATTCGTCTGCGACGCGCTGTCTGAAGCGCGCGTTGTACCGTCCGTTCCGGGACGCATGCCCAACAGTAGTTCGTACAGGACGACGCCCAGTCCATACACGTCGGTGGCCGTGGTGATGCGGCGACCATCAAACTGCTCTGGCGCGGCATATTCCGGTGTCATTGGGGCAAATGTCGTCAGCGAAGGCGCTTCGTCACTGAGAATTTTGGCAATGCCAAAATCCAGCAATTTTGCGACGCCTTCAGCAGTGACCAGAATGTTCGACGGTTTGATATCGCGATGGACAATCAAAGCATGATGCGCGGCGTTGACGGCGTCGCAGACTTGCACAAACAGCGCGATTCGCTCGCGCGGGTCGAGGGAGCGCTGCTGCGAGTACGTCATCAAGTCGACGCCGTCGACGAATTCCATAACCAGAAAAGGCACCTTGTGCTGGGTGATGCCACCATCCAGCAGGCGCGCAATATTCGGATGCTCGAGGGCGGCGAGAGCCTGACGCTCGCGCTGAAACAGGCGCAATTCCATCTCGGTATGCAAGTTTCGACGCAGCACCTTCAGTGCCACCCGCTGCTGGAAGTCGGCATCCACGCGACTCGCCTCGTAGACGCTCGCCATGCCGCCCTGGCCAATCAGGCGCCCGAGGGCATAAGGACCGACCTGTGTTCCTGTCCACACATGGCTAGGCGACACCCCATCTCCAATTCCCAACGCGCCGAATTGCATGGGAAATGGCTTGTCCAGCGGGCTGTTTGACGCCGCTTCCGCTCGAAGCAGCATTTGTACACGCTGGCGCAAGGCATCACTGATCAACTGGCCTTCAAGCCAGGCGCTGCGTTCGCTTTCAGGCAGCGACATGGCGGCATTGAACAGTTCGCGTGGTGTCTTTTCCGGGGGTGGCGTCGACGGCATAAGGGAGTTCAACCGCAGGAGGGTTCGATGTGCGTTGAGGACGAATTCGCGGCGCGTTTCACGACACTCATCAAACCAGGAAGGACAACGCTGCTGTCAGGCGTCCAGTGCACTCTGAAGGAACGCGCGGGCGTAACGCCAATCGCGATCCACCGTGCGCACGTTAACATTCAAGTGCGTGGCGCATTCGACCAGCGTGAGGCCAGCAAAGAAGTGCAGTTCGACAACCTTGGCGGCGCGAGCGTCGTCTGCTTCAAGCAGCTTGAGTGATTCTTCCAAGGCTAGGGCACGCGTAGGCGAGAGCGATTCGTTCGCCGCGTCCTGCAGATCGTTCAGCAAGGCAATCCCGGCGTTGCTTTCGCGTTCGGCAATCCGGCGGCGCGCGTGGTCGATCATGATGCTGCGCAGGGCGCGACCGGCGTAGGCGAAAAACTGCGCCTTGCCTGCAAATCCCTCGTCGGCGCTCTTTCGGAGGCGCAAGTAGAGCTCATGAACCAGCAAGGTGGTGTTTAGCGTGTCCCCATGTTTGCTGAGGCGCACGCGATGCGCGGCAGCATGCAGTTCGTCGTAGACACCGCGGAACCAGTCATCGACACTTGCTGACGTGACGCACTCGGTTGGACTGTCGTCGGGACGGGTTTTGGGATTCATGGTTCTGCCAAAGAGGGATGTGCGCGGTGACCGAGCATGCAACGCAGTCATCAGGCTCTGGTAGCCGCGCCCATGTCAAGTCGTCGGGATTGTTGGCCTCGCGATGGTGTTGGCACAGTCTGCACACGAACTGCGCGATACTTGGCGGATGAATTCCTCGCCGATTCGCGCGATCACATTGGACCTAGATGACACGCTCTGGCCGATCTGGCCGGTGATCGAGCGGGCCGAGCAGGCGTTGCACGAGTGGTTGCTGCGGCATTGTCCACGGACAGCAGAGCGCTTTCCGATTGTCGAAATGCGCGCGCTGCGGGCCTCGGTGGCGGATGCACATCCTCACCTGACGCATGACTACTGCGCGCAGCGGACCCTTTCACTGCAACAGGCGATGCGCGCCAGTGGTGAGGATCCGGCCGGCGCATCGGAGGCGTTTGAGGTGTTCATGGCTGAACGCAATCGCGTCGATCTGTATCCGGATGCACTGGATGGCTTGCATCGACTGGGCGCGCAGCATCGCCTGGCAGCCTTGACCAACGGCAATGCCGATCTGCAGCGGATTGGTTTGGCCACGCATTTCGAGTTTGCGTTGGGGGCGCGTGAGTTTGGTCGCGCCAAGCCCGATCCGAGTATTTTTCTCGCTGCATGTGCGCGGCTTGATCTCGCACCACATGAGGTTCTGCATGTGGGGGACGACCCCGAGCTGGACGTGCTGGGGGCACGGGCGGCCGGTCTGCATTGCGCCTGGATCAATCGGCGTGATGAGCAATGGACGCATGAATGCGCGCCCGACATCACCATCACCTCGCTGCTGCAACTGGCCGACTGGCTGGACAGCCGCCCCACCGCGAAATCCCCGACATGAATGGACTGACCACTGACGCCACCCACGCGGTTCCCCTGATTGCTGTCACTGCCAATGACTGGCCCGCATTGCGCGAACGTCTGCCCGAAGCCCAGTGCAACTGGCTGCAAGCGCAGGGGTTTGCAGGCAAAGCCGATCAGTGCGTGCTGCTGCCGGATGCGATCGGCAGCTTGGCTGCGGTCGTGGTGGGGATCGAGGCGGTCGACGATCCCTGGGCATTGGCGTCCTTACCTCTGCGATTGCCGGTGGGCACGTATGCACTGGACGGGCGCAGCAGCCCGATCAATCCCGCCCTGGCCGCGCTGGGCTGGGGCTTCGGCAGCTACCAGTTCAATCGCTATCGGCAGTCCTCGCGTGCGCCTGCCGAGTTGGTGATCGAACGCGACATGCCTGCGGTGCGCGCCGCATTGGCACTGCTGGAGTCAAGCTGCCGGGTACGTGATCTGGTCAACACCCCAACCGAAGACATGGGACCGGAGCAGCTTGACGAGGTGGTCGCCCAGCTTGCGACTCAGTACGGCGCGCAGCACCGTTCGATCATCGGCGAGCAACTGCTGGCGCAGAACTTTCCCACTATCCATGCGGTTGGTCGCGCCAGTCATCGCACACCGCGCTTGATCGAACTGAACTGGGGCGAGCCAGAGCATCCGCGTCTGTGCATCGTTGGTAAGGGTGTCTGCTTTGATACCGGCGGTCTGGACCTGAAGCCCGCCGATGGCATGCGTAACATGAAGAAGGACATGGGCGGCGCGGCGCATGCCATCGCCTTGGCCGAGCTGGTGATGCGCGCCAAGTTGGCGGTGCGTCTGCAACTGCTGGTGCCAGCCGTCGAAAATGCCGTGGGACCGAATGCGTTTCGGCCGGGCGAGGTTATCGTCACTCGCGCGGGCGTAACGGTGGAGATCGACAACACGGATGCCGAAGGCCGTCTCGTGCTGTGCGATGCACTGACTTACGCGCAAGAGGCGCAGCCCGATCTGCTGATGGATTTCGCCACGCTGACGGGCGCGGCGCGCATCGCCTTGGGTCCGGATCTACCAGCACTGTTCAGCAACCGGGATGACATCGCCAACGCCTATCTTGCGGCCGGTGAAGCGCAGCGCGATCCGCTGTGGCGCATGCCACTGTGGGGGCCGTACCACAGCTATCTCAAATCAAGCGTGGCCGATCTGGCCAATGCCGGCGCGTCGCGCATGGCCGGCTGCATTACCGCCGCGCTTTATCTGGAACGGTTTGTCGACAAGGCACAGGCATGGACCCATGTTGATGTCTACAGTTGGAACGACAACGACCGCGCTGGCCGTCCATCCGGTGGTGAGGCGCAAGGCCTGCGCGCGGCGTTCACCTTCCTGCGGCAACGCTATGGGCGTTGAGCCTTTTTTTGCGAACTCTGGAATTCGAACATGAGCCGTCCCGAAGACATGCTGAAAGAACTGCGCATTGATCGTCGCAGTGCTGCGAAAGCTCCGCGTAGGCGTCGCTGGCCTTGGGTGGCGGCGATCCTGATTCTGCTGCTGGGCGGACTCTACGGGCTGCGCGCCATGCGTCCGATCGTCGTCGAAACCGCCGTGGCCGTCGATGCCGCACAAAGTGGTCCGACCTCGTTGTTGGACGCCTCGGGTTTCGTCACGGCACGTCGCATTGCCACCGTGTCGTCGAAAATCACCGGGCGGGTTCTGGAGGTGAATATCGAAGAGGGGCAGCGCGTCGCAGCAGGTGATTTGCTGGCGCGTCTCGATCCGGTCGATGCCGAAGCGCAGCGCGCTCTGGTGCGTTCGCAGTTGGCCTCTTCACAGTCGCAGCTTGCCGAGGCCGAGAGCCAATTGCATCTCGCCGAGCTGAGTCTGCGTCGCCAACAGGATCTGATCGACCGCAAGCTGACGTCGCAGAGCGCATTGGATGCGGCCCAAGCAGATCGCGATAGCCGTGCCGCGCGCTTGCTGAGTTTGCGCAAGTCTGTGCAGGTGGCGAGTGATCAGCTTGCCGTGGCTGAATTGAATGTCGCGAACACCGAAGTGCGCGCACCGTTTGATGGCGTGATCATTGCCAAGGCGGCGCAGCCCGGCGAAATGGTCTCGCCGCTGTCGGCGGGTGGTGGCTTCACTCGCACCGGCATCGGCACACTGGTGGATATGGATTCGCTGGAAGTGAACGTGGACGTCAACGAGGCCTACATCGGACGTGTTCAGCCGGGTATGCCGGTGCAGGCAGTCCTGAATGCCTATCCGGATTGGAAGATTCCGGGTTCGGTGATTGCCATCGTGCCCACCGCGGATCGCACCAAGGCGACCGTCAAAGTGCGCATCGCGCTGGACGAGAAAGACAGCCGCATCGTGCCGGACATGGGCGTGCGGGTGAGCTTTCTGCAAGCCGCTGATCCGATGGCCGCGCCTGTGCAGGGTGTTTGGTTGCCCGAACGCGCCGTCGTGACGACTGACGAGGAATCGCATGTCTTCGTGCTGGAAGGCGAGGTGGTACGGCAAGTTGCGGTGACTCTGGGCGACAAGCGTGATGCCGAGCGACTAGTTTCTTCGGGTGTGTCGGCGGGTGCACAGGTCGTTCTCACACCGGCGGCCAAGCTGCGCGATGGCAGTCGCGTCAGCGTGGAAAAGTGACATGCCCGTTCTGGTGGAAATTCGCGATCTCACCAAGACCTACGTGCGCGGCAAACAGCGCGTTGAGGTGTTGCACCATATCCATCTGGATATCGATCAGGGCGATTTTGTCGCGTTGATGGGGCCTTCGGGTTCGGGCAAGACAACCTTGTTGAACCTGATTGGTGGCATCGATTCACCCACCGATGGGGTGCTAAAAGTAGATGGTCAGCGCATCGACGATTTCGGTGCGGACGAACTGGCGCGTTGGCGTGCCGAGACGGTTGGTTTCATCTTTCAGAGCTACAACCTGATGCCAGTGCTGACCGCGCAAAAGAACGTCGAGTTGCCCTTGCTGTTGACGGACATGGGCGCAGCAGAGCGCGCGCATCGTGCTCGGGTTGCACTGGATCTGGTGGGCTTGTCGGATCGCGCTAAACACAAGCCGAATGAACTCTCCGGCGGGCAACAGCAGCGCGTGGCAATCGCGAGAGCGTTGGTGTCTGACCCGCAATTGCTGATCTGCGATGAGCCGACCGGCGATCTGGATCGCAAAACCGCCGACGAAGTGCTGCGTCTGTTGCAGCGACTGAATGCCGAGTTCGGCAAGACCATCATCATGGTCACGCACGATCCCAAGGCAGCCGACTACGCGCGACGCACCGTGCACCTCGACAAGGGCACTTTGGTCGACAACCCCGCGGCGCATTGAGTCCAGCTGCGCTGCGAGGTTAACGCAATCAAGCCGGTGGCGGCGGAGGGGGTACGGCGCTGGGTGTCGCGTGCCCTGCGTTGCGTCCCCGAATCAGCCACAGCAGTGTGGCGACAACGACGGCGAGAAGTGCCAGCGATAGCAATGGCCGCGCCACCATCCATGCGAGTGCAATCGTCGACAGGCCAATCACCAGGGTCAATGCCATCGCGACCATCCCGGTGCCA
>Ga0075163_10008456_pt1 | contig 13551 bp, 14 predicted proteins | sample JI1023141ADNA_FD_71478 | JGI IMG/M metagenome (GOLD analysis project Ga0075163, IMG submission 71478) | Wastewater effluent complex algal communities from Wisconsin, to seasonally profile nutrient transformation and Carbon sequestration -... | ecosystem: Engineered > WWTP > Effluent > Algae...
TCAGGGAGCAGAAGCCCTTGGGAACGATCAACCCCATCGACGAATCGCTTCATGCAGAGCACCAATCGACTGGTGCTTGAATCTTGCCAGCGACGGGGGAGTTTTCACACAGCCTCGACCGATAGCGGACACTCGGTGTTCGTCACCGCCGCATGAGGCGCGCTCTGGCAACGTATCTTGGTGCCAGCGATCAATCGATGAGTGCCGCCGTTGGTCAATCTCACCGACCACTGTGACGCACTATCGACGTTTTTGAGCATCAGTGGCTGAGTCACGACTGCAAGCAGGTATTAGCCAGCCAGAACCAAGCGGAGGCAACAGATTCCAACCGGCAACAAGCCACTAGGGTTTCGCTTAACCCAAAAATTAGGGCGCTTTACGAAGCCGATATTCGATGCTCCAGTCGGCGCGCGTTCGCAATTTCGCGACCGCAGGATACGGAGCGAATCATGGTCGAATACACTAGTGAGCAAGCGGCGGCATTCGAAGATGCATACCGTCAACTTAAGAAAGCGAGGCTCGACGAAAACTATCTCTCTCGGCACCGCGACCAGATTTTGGGTGCAGAGGCTGACCGGGTAAGTGACTCGGAGCTCCTCACCGCTCTGAAGTCGGCTTATCCAGATATCCAGGTAACGCGCCACACTCTTAAGAGGCTTCGCGAGCAGTGGACCCCAGAGTCCGCTTCGCCGATCATCGAGCCGTGTGGGACCTGAGGCCTGGGTCGTGATTCCTAACTTCTATTCCCCGCAACGGTCCACTCGGACCGACCTGTTTGATCTGTTGCCGTCCATTGCCGCCGAAGCTGCGTACGCGATTCACGCGAAAACCGACGGTGTGGACGAGGGGTTGATTCAAGCCCAGCTGATTGCTGTGATGGCCGCTGCCGTGGCCCCCCACTTCACCCTGACTCTTCCTAACTGGAAGCCGATTCCACTGGGCATTCCGGTGATCTGCATTGGGCGGTCTGGCGTTTCCAAGACCCCCGTCTATCTCGAAGTTTCCCGGCCGCTCAAGGCGTTCGCGGAAGGGCGGGAGCGGCAGTTCATGGACGAGGTCAAGAACCATCACGTCGAAGAGGCGCTTCGCGTGTTTCGCGTCGATGAGCTCCGGAAAGAGAAGCAGCGCAAGGAAAGGAGTGGCGAGGACTGGCAGCAAGTCGAACTCGAGCTCAGGCGCATGTTGATTCCTTTGCCGCAACCGGAGCTACGTAGCCGACTTCACAAGGAGATGGATTTCGAAAAGCTCATCCACTTGCTTGCTGGCGAGAACGAGGCAGTTGACTTCATGTTCAATGAAGGAGATCAGGCAATCAACAGTCTGCTGTTCAGGCGGCATGCGGGGGACTTCAATGACGTCCATGATGGATTGGCGAGGCTGGAAACGCCTCAGCAGCGCCGGAAGGCGACACGGGCGACAAACTCGAATGTGTCGATGCTGTTTCTCGTGCGCGAATCCGCCTTGAAGCGGTACCTGCCGGTCGAGAAGGATGGCAATGTCGAGAAGTCGCCGCTCGTCGACCTGGGGTTTTTTGCACGATTCATTGTGTACCTCGTCGACCAATTGCCGCGCGCTTCCGGACTATGGGCTCCGGCGGATCCGGAATCGGCCATCGATGCGTTCAGTCAGCGGATCCTTGACCTCCTCTGGTCTCACCACGCGAAGCTCGTTGCAGGCGACACAAGCAGGGTAAGTTTGCAGTTGGCTCCAGATGCTCTGGGTTTTTGGAAGCGAGTCGGTGATGACATCCGCGCGCAGCGCCTCCAAGGTGTCAGCCCGATCGACGAGCACCTTGGGAAATTGCAGTCACTGATGTCACGGCTGGCGGCAATCTTTCACGTGCTTGAATCCAACTCGCCTTTTGTGAGCTTGTCGGCACTCCAGCGCGCGTGGCAAGTAGTGGCGTGCCACATACCCCATTACGAGCGCGCGTTTGCTCCGCGGCCTCCACCAAGGCAGGTTGAGCAGGACACGTGGGCCCTCGTGAATCTGCTCCGTGGCAAGTTCAGTGGGGTGGGGAACAGTACCAACTGCATCAAGGTGAAGGCCTGCGCGGTGAGGCTCAACATGACGGAGCGTCGCGTGCTTCATGTCGCGAGCATCCTGGAAGATCGCGGGCAGGTCGCGATCAGTGCGAATGGCGAGGCCATCGATTTTCGCGGGTTGATGTGTGGACCCAGCTACATTACCAACCGCTTTTAGACCTTAAATTCGGTAAAAAAATAGCGATTAGCTATGCGGTCAGGACGGCAGAGGCGTGATGCCTCTGCCGTCCTTTTCTTTCACGCGCAGGCAGAATTTCAAACAAACCCAGCGCTTGCCATGCTCATGCATTGCCTTCCGCCAACAATAACGTGGTCGAGAAGTCGAATGTCCAGCAATGCGAGCGCCTGCTTCAGTCGCGTGGTCACGGCGCGGTCCGCCGCCGAGGGCTCTACCTCCCCTGACGGATGATTGTGCGCCACGACAATGGCCGCTGCGTTGAGGCGAAGTGCGACGCGCGCAACCTCACGAGGATGAACCTCGGCCCCGTCGATCGTACCCAGGAAGAGCTCGACGTAGTCGATCATGCGGTGTCGCGCATCAAGCATGACCGCGACGAACACTTCCCGCTCCAGATGGCCCAGTTTGTCGCGGAAGAATGCGCAGGCTACGGTTGGATCCTTGAATGACACGCCTCGGACCATGCGCGCGTCGACGATTCCTTGCGCAGCCTCCAGGACCTGCTCCTGTCCGGCCAGCGCATAGCGAGTCCCCTCCCTGACAAAGAGCTGCTGGATCACGGCCACGATATTTCCCGAGTCGGATCTGCCACCTGCACCGCAGATGGTTCCGCGCACATGCGTGAATTGTCTTCACTCGCCGCATCTCGCACGGCCAGCCTTGGGGCTGCATCTTGCACAAGAGAGTCTCGCGCATCGACGAGCTGGTCAGGGGCCCTGCTTGCCATCGTTTCGAATGGGAACAGAGCCGTGCTATCCAGGACCACGAAAACGTGGCGACTGATCGATTTCGCGAGTCCGTATATGGCAATGCCGCACGCGGCGGCGATGCTGAGTTTCTTTAACATGAATCTTTTCTCCTTGGCTCTTGTTTATGTGACTTGCAAGCGGGCCGCTGCGCTTGCCTGGCTACCCTCGAGGGTCGCGGATGAGCGGGCTTAGATCAGGGTGGCCCGTACAGTTCTGGCGTTCTCATCGAGCGCGAGTTCTACGCCAAACAGCGCGCGCTGCGAGTCCCGGATCTCCCGGCGTGCCGCATCGCTGCGGAACGCCCGGCTGCCGAACACGAACCCACCATCCGCGGCGCGGTAGAGATTGAAGAACCGGGTCTGTTGGCGGTCGTGCTGGAGCAGGTCGTAGTTGCTGTCGGCCGGACAGGTCAGCTCGCCGGTGAGCAGGTGGGTCCTGCCATCGGCCAGCAGGACGATCGGGCACGGTCCCGGCGCCGCCTCGGTGATGACATGGAAGTCGCTGCCGTTACGCAGCGTGCAGGTGCTCAAGTTCATTTGATTCCTCCTCGATGTAGTCATGGGTGATTTCGTCCAGCACGGCCCAGGCCCAGGCGTCCTTGGGTGGCTCGCCGTAGCAGGCCATCCATTCCTGCAGGACATCGCGCTCCAGGTCCTCGTCCCGGTAGACCGTGCCGTCGGGCAACAGGCGGGTCAGGGTCAGGTCGCTTTCCCAGCGGAACGGGTCTTGGCCATAGAGGGATGCACCGGCGGAGATTCCGGGCTCGGGCAGGTAGGTGTCGTTGCTGTAGAGCGCGCCATCGGCCTCTTCCCATTCCGCGGCGTTGAACAACACGGCATGGCCGTCATGGGTCAGCAGGGCAAACCGGCTCCAGCCGGTGCTGTGCTCGATCAGGGGCCGGAGGCGATGCCACTGGTCCACGGTCATGTCCCGCAGCAGGTCGGCGAACAGGGCCGTGTCGCTGGGACCCTTGCCCGCCTTGCCGAGCCAACCGATGGTGCCGTTGTGGACCAGTGCGCCGGCCGCCACCGGGAACGGGTGGTGGTTGCGCGCGCTGTTCTCACCCCGGGTGGTGATCCGGAAATGCACCAGCCCCAGGTGCTCGTCGACCCGATATTCGCGATAGGCCGTCAGGAAGCCCTGGAAGGTGGTGTAGCCCTTGTGGATTGACACCCCCTGCGGGGTGGCAATGGCGAAGCCCGCGCCATCCGGGTTGTTCTCGAAACAGACCCGCAGTCGATCCTCCGCGAGGCTCACGCCGCGCGGTTTAACAATGGCAATGCACATGCAAGCGCCTCCTTGGACAGCGTGCTGGTGAAACGACGGGACAGGGCCGGATACCGTCCGGTGGCGTGGACCCAGGCCCGGAACAGGGCTTGGCCGACCGGACCTTGGGTGGGGTTGGCCGGATTGCGCGTCCACTCGGTCAGGGCGTCGACGTACTCGACGTAGGACAGTAGGACTTGCCAATCGGCGGTGCCGCGGAAGACCCGGAACTCGAAGCTGCCGTCAGAACGTTCATTGACGGCCGTGTACTTGCAGCCTTCCCGGCTGGGCTTGTTGCCGTAGTTGTAGAAGTCGGCATCGTTCTTGCGGCCGGCCACGAACTCGGTCAGCGCGCGCATGTCGTAGGTGACATCGACCAGTCGTGCCCGGTGGTCCCGCGTGAGGCGCTGGGCGTTGGTCGTGATGTGCACGCCATAGCCACTCGGCGACGGCGAGTCCACCTCGTACTGCCCGGCCAATTCCATGGCGCGTTGGAGCGGATTGCGGTGTTGCCGAAGCTCGGGCAATGAAAACGGCCGGGAGATGACTTCCAGGCCTTGGTCGTCGTCCAGGCTGCCGTCCCGCTCGGCGGTCAGGTCCGCAGTCGGGAAACCCATCTCCTCGTAGTAGTCGAGCCGGCTGTGCTCGTCATCGAAGCAGAGCTCGATCTCCAGTCCGTAGAAGGCAACGCGGGCCATGCGCGCGAGGGCAACCGACCAGGGGCGGTCTGCGTCGTGGTACGTCGGAATTGAGCAATCGTCTTCGTCGTCGTCGGGCTCGCCATAGCGCCAATGACCGTCCCCGTCGGACCAGTAGCCATTGAGCTCGGCCCAGCTCTCGCAAACGGTATCGCCGTCCACGGTCCGGCCTGAGTCGAAGACGTTGCTTGCGTAGTACTGCTGGCTGCCGTCGCAATAGAAGGCCGACTCTTCGACCGCATCATCGGACCAGGTCTCGGAATCCCAGATGCCATTCCGCCAGCGCACCACCACGCCGTGCGACTGGGTGCGCCGGCTGTACCAGGCGTCGTGCAGCTCGCAGAAGAACACCGTGTCGGTGAACTCGCCATCCTCGGTGGCGTACAGGCCATGGTGATCCTGGGCGTGCTGGAACCAGGCCTCTTGCGTGTCCGGGCAGAAGCCGCTGGCCTCCAGCCAGATGCGAACGACCTCCACCTCGGTGTTATCCAGGGCCTGCATGTCGCGGGCAGCGGCTGGGTTGTCCAAGTCCCTGCACAGGTGCCTGAAGGCATCGAGGGTGTCGGCAAGGTCCAGCGGCACATCCGGGCGCGCGCGCTGTAAAAGCTCCAGGCGACGACGGTCCTCAAAGAGCGCCAGACGGGCGAACAGGCTTGCCGCGCGCGGGGGGACGCAAGCCCCGCCTTGGCGGAGGATTTGGGTAGTACGAGTCATCGTGTGTCCTTCAGGCAGGCGCCATAACGCACAAGGCCCGGAGCGATCCGGGCCTTGTGTATATGAGGCGGATGGAAGAAATCAGGGGGAGGGTAAACGGGGCGCGCAACCTGTGCAGCGTGCGATTGCCACCAGAACGGCAGCAGTGACCACGACGACGCAGGTCACCAGTTCAAGATTCGACTTTGAGTACATCGTCCTCGTCCAGCATGGGGCGCATCCAGGCGCTGCCCCCTAACGCGAAGCCAGTTCTGACTGTCTTCTCTTTAATGGTGTAGGTCTCAAATTTTTTTGCTTTGAGCTCAATCGAATGACTCATCAAGCGCAGACAACGCCACGGATTGACGTGAGCGCATCCGGTGCTAGTCGTGCGTTTTATTACGTTAACTTGACTAATACTTTGGGTAACTGAATCCCGGGAATCCCTGTCATTGCCGGGCAATGTTCGTGGGATGCGCTGGCCTAGCGGGATTCTGCAATTCCGGTTCCTGCCTATAGCAGGAAATTGATGGTTAGTTCTTGCTCTTATCAGACACTCAAGGCTCGTGATTAACCTGATGAAGAAAGCATCAGGAATCATAGAGTTTGAGTCCAATAAACATTACTCACTAGGAAGATCATCATGTCCATCGACATCGAAGTTGCTCATAGAGCAGCGAAGTTCACCAGCCTCGCCGATCTCGATATTTACGCGGATCAACAGTATCTCGAAGGCTCCGGGAGAGAGCACTTATTGCTCGAAGCTGGCGAAAGCAGGAGGTTGGCTGACTACCTGAAGCGTCTGCAGGAACAGATTGAGTGCATCGCAATAACTTCTGCGCCTATCGCTTTCAAGTGCAGTCGAGGGTATTCGCTGAGCGAAACAGGGCGCAGGCTGTGGAAAATTCTGCTGCGCGCGTCCAATAAGGCGCCTAAGGAGTGCTTGCTAGGACGCCACCTGAATCCCTGGCTGACGCTGGGCCTGCACCTTGCCTGGAAATGGGTGCCCAGGCTTGGCGCCTACTCTGCTGAGCACAACAAGGGGACGATCGACGTCAATGAAAGTGCGCCTCGACGGATGCTGTCACATGTTGCCAAGGTAATCCGACGAGTTTGCAAGTCACGTCAGTTTCGCGCGCGGGTGAACAATGACACCCGCAGAGCGAAGGACAACTACGTAAGTTGTGCCAACCTCATGATTGAACTTCTGAGGCGCGATGCGCGCCTGTTGATATTGCGAGTTGATCTATATTTTGAAGGCGATGCCAAGGTCTTGAGCGACTTGGAGGCCGGCGAAGGGGCCTACGGCAAATTCTTGCGCAATCTGAGGGAGGGCCGCGTCGTGCCCGACGTGCTCGGGTACGTCGGAAAGCGTGAATGTGGCCCAGGGCGGGGAATCCACTACCACGTTCTCGTGGCAATGGATGGGGACAAGCATCGCGCGGCATTTCTGATGACCGAGCGGCTGCGTTCTTTTTGGGTGCATGACTGCGTGGGCTCGGAATGGTTGGCGTCCGCTTTCAACTGCTGGACGCGGAGGAGAGAGTACAAATTCAACGGTATTGGCCTGCTTCATTACACTGACAGCCGCATGCTAATGGGCGTGCGTGAGGCTCTCGAATACCTTTGCGAAGAGGGTGGCCCAGTGCTTATTGGAGATGGAAGAGGGCGCAACCTTCGCAAGAGCCTGGGCCCCGTGCATACGGAGGGCGAAATCCGGCGCGGTGCACCCCGGAAATTCGACCATGAGCTCTGTACGGCCCATCAAGTCCTTCTGACGTTTGACCCACCTCCACCATCGCCCAAGCAACAGTTGCCGCGACAGCCGCTTAAGAAGCTCGCCCGGTCGGGTGGGAGGCTTCGAATTCGCTTGCCTGTCGCTGCTCGCGCCGGTGTGCGAGAAAGGACCGGTTGCCCGCAGTGAATTCAAGTGGGCGCCGGCATTGCCGGCGCCTCGCTAGTTGCAGCGCTTATATGTAGATGTTCGTTGCGCACGCGCCTATCGGCTTCCTCGAAGTACGTGCTTTTTCTCGCTCCGACTTGGCGGGGTTGCGTTGGGTGCTGAGAGCTGGGCGAGGTCAGTCACGTATCCGGATCCGACTGTGCGAAAGAAAGCGGCAGGCGGGGGATTCTTCCCTAGGCCGCGGGCTGGTCTATGAGTTGAGGCCCCCCGCCGATCGCTTCTAGGTGGCCACGTCGCGCTAAGCGAGCTGCGGTGGCATCCGCGAGCACTCGACTACCGATCTACGTGGGCGATGGGTGCAAACAGGCCTGCGACGGTGGCTGAACCTCATATTCCCCGAGTGGGTGCGGCAGCGGGCGAACAATCCGCGCACCTTCCAACCTCCGGATGAATTCGTTGATCGGCTCGTAGAAGTTGGGAATCCTGGCGTTCTCGTCCTCCGTAAAAGCCCAATAGTCCAGTTTTTGTTTGCTGAATCCGGCGCGCCGCGCCTCCGCCCGGCCTGCGTACTGGGTGACGAAAAGGCGGTACAGGGCGCGATCGGGGTTGAAGCTCCGCCGTACCCAGGCGGCTACGTCCTTCTGATTCAACCTTGACCCCGGGGGCTGGCTCGCCATGAAGTGCTGGTACGCCAGCAACTGCCACAGGGCGGGGTCAACGCCAAACACCCAGGCATCGTGATGGGCTCGAAGACAGGCTGATCGGACGGCCGGAGGCACGCGGTCCAGCAATTTGCCCACGCGCGCCTCTGCTTCGATCTTGTACTCCCTGAGAGTCGAATCGATTCGTTCCGGTGCGGTCAGGAGTGCCAACTGGGCCAGATCCTCCGCATGCTTAGCCCGTAGCTGGGAGTGCATGTAGGCCTTCCTGGCGGTCTTGTCCTTTGTCTCCAGCGCCTCACGAACCTGACGCTGCTCTTCAGCCTGGGCATGCTGCTCGCGCACTTGGCGAATCTCCCGGTTACGTGAGTCGACCTGCGCGTCCAGCTCATGCTTGGACGCACGCCAGTCCTCGAGAGCATCGGGACAGGAAATCCAGTGACGGTTGGTCGCGTCGAACAAAACTGCCTGCTCGAAAGCGTCCGGGTCGTGCGGGGTCTCCCGGTCCAGCCGGGACAGGTCAATTTCGATCATTCGCCGCCCGTGGGCCCGCACCCGGGTTGCCTTTCGATCGTCCACGGCATGCGTCACGCGGACCTCGATCAGCAACTCTCCCGCGTCGTCCCGCGCGTAGACATCGGGCTGGTAATCCCCAAACGACCGCTCCACCTCAACGTGAACCAGACGGACCTGTCGTGCGGGGTAGTCGACGAAACGACCGCGATGGCCGAAACCGGCATCGTCCCGTGCGAAGGGCGGATTTGGCATGTCGAGAAGATCGCCTCCCCAGGCGGGTAGCCCGAGGATCCGCCTTTCCGCAATTACCTGCTTGGCACGGCCATGAATCCCGGTCTCACGACCTGTCGCGCACCTGGCATCAGCCAAGTGCGCGAAATGGGGCCTTTTGCACCGGCTCGCTTGGGCCTTTGCGGCCAGTGGTGCACCGCAACCGGGACAGTCGCAATTGCAGGCTTTCCCCTTCAAGACCTCTGCCGGAGCCCAGAACCTGCCATCCCGAAGTCCGAATGGGACACGAAAGCCGGCGCGCCGGCGGATAGCGTCATTTTCCGAATTGCAGAGGATCGACGGCTCTGGGATGGTGTTCATGGGCTTTCCTCGACTGGCTGGAAAGCAAAAGTCGCGGCAGGCCATGGACGAAAACAGCTCTAAACCCCTCCAAACCGGTAATTCCCAAGCCGACGCCTTGCGCTTGGCGCTGAACTGGCTCGACCGCGAGGGGGGCGGGCAGCGCAATGCGCGCGCGCTGCGGGAACTCATGGAGGCAACCCTGACGGCGGTTTCGCGGGGTGACCCACCACCTGAAAAAGACACCACAACCTTGCGTTTGCTCCTGCAGCAGGTCGACGGCGACCTGGTGACAGCGGGTAAATCGCTCCGAGCGGCTGAACTGGAAACCTGGTGGGACGCCCGTGTTGAGCAGCTACGCCAGGAGTGCATCCGGGAGGGGTGCCCGTGGTTACTGAAGCTTGTGGTCAAGACCGGCGGCGGGCGCAATTTGCCTTCTCGCCTGTCTTTCGACTTCCGACCTATCGAGGTGCAGGAGCCGGAGCACGGAGAAGCGCCAACGGCGCCGAATGGCCAACTCGTCCACTACCGCATGGATCCCGCGAAGGCGGCGTTTTGGCTACGCCTGCTCCTGGGTGGGCAGTCGTCATTTCCGATGCACTCTTGGCGGGGCTACCTCGTACTCGCGGTCGCTGTCCTGCCCATGGTGTTAATCGGGTTGATGTGGCTCGGCCATTACGCCACCTGGACGAAAGGTCAGCAGATCAACACCACCGTCCTCGCTCAAATCGCATTGTCAATCTTCGTTACGGCCGGTCTGTGGTGGATCACCCAGCCTATTCGGAGTCTGCCAACTGAGCGCGTCACGATTGCCGGCCCGGTGTTCCTTGCGTTGAGCGAGCTATATGGGCAGTTGCGGACGATGCGGAAGCCGGATTCGAAGTTCAAATCACGCGAGTTCTCAGTTGTTCGCCATTGGGCCACCTGCCCGATTTGTTCGGCGGAGGTCGATCTGGATCATGGCCGCAAGGCATTTCCGGACCGGCTGGTAGGTCGGTGCCATGACGCACCGTTGGAACATGTGTTCTCGTTTGACCCGATTCGGCTTATCGGGGTATCGCTGCGTTAGATTGCTTAGGCCACAGTGTGTGGGCGCGCGGAAAAGTGCATCAGTAACAGGATGGGGTTCTGATTTAGCAGGAATTCCATTTAAAACAACAATTTAAATATCACGAGTTTCCGCGCGAGCCTTAGTTCGACTCCGGAATTCACCAGAACTTGCACTACGCGACATCTGGGTACATGCTCGGCCTGCGCAATTAGGCGCATGCAGCGAGGATCAAGTGACCGAAGACGTGGGGCCCGCCGCCGATGGTGGAGGCACTAATAGTGTCAACGATGTCAAATCAGGGGCCGGCCGAGCCGAACCCACAGTTGAACGGACTGACCTTTCCCAGTCCGAATATCTGACGAAGGCGCAAGTGGCTGCGTTTTTTCAGATCTCCGAATCTACGGTAGACAACCGCATCAATCCGGAATCGCGTTGGTATTGCGCCGAATTCCCGAAGCCCCGCCTAATCGGCCTGGGAAGATGCGCAGCGCTGCGATGGCCGCGTACCGAGCTGAATGCCTACGGGTTGTCCCGTCCGACGAAGCAATTTTTCCCCGGACGCGTAGAGCACTGATGTAACGCGACGAATTCAAAGAGATGAAATATCGGCGCCGAGGTCCAACCAATGGCCCTCGGCGCCGCCTTGTTTTGGGAGGTCCCAGATGGACACGCAGTTCCCTCGAGCTCCGCCAAGGCTCGGTTCGCTTAAAAAGCAAATCCTCCTGAAGGAGCGATACAGCCAGCACTACGCGCGAACAGCCTTTGATTGTTCGGCGTCGCCGAGCGTTCCACGCACATCTGGAGAACGGGAATTCTTCGACTACCTCGAGTCAGTCGGTTTGCTGGCTCAGGGCATACGGCGAGTTCGTCCAACACACGGGGCACTGGAAGAGGCGCTGGAAATTCGGTTCGAAGTGCTTGCCCTTAAGTTGAATCACGTGCTCGCAAGCAACTTCGACCATCATCGGTTCCAGCCTGATATTTGGATTGTCTTGGCGTCCCTCCTTAGCCAGAGCCAGGAAATTCACCGACTTGCCTTAGTGGATCGCGACTTGGAGATGTGCCGTCGGCACGTCCGGTCGTGCATCGCATCCTGCCGGCGCAAGCTCATGGGCAATGCGGCCAGTGCGGACCGCAAGAAATTCGGCCAACGCCAGAAAGAAAATATCTCGAGCTGCAGCAAATACGTCAACAAGCTGCTGCGCAAACACCAAGAGATCTTCGTCTTCCGGGTGGACCTGTATGCGCCAATTCGAAAGAAATGGTGGGAGCTGAATGACATACGCGCCGCAGAGGCGGGAATTGACCGCTTATTGGGCCGACTGGCAAAGGGACGAATCGTCGAAAATCTGGTTGGTTACCTGGTTGCACGGGAAAGTGGCCCATGTCGTGGGCTGCACTACAGTCTTCTAGCTGCCCAAGATGGTTACGTTCCGCGAGATGGGCGAGAAAACGCGGCTGCGGTTGGCCGCGAATGGCTCAATCAGTTTGGCGGATCTGACGAGGGATTCCGATCGAAGGCGAACTACTTCAGCTGCTACGAGTTGCAGCAACCGAGCCGGTTCAATGAAATTGGCAGTGTCGATTCCGCAGACCCGATGAGTATGGTTGCTTTGGAGGTGGCTCTCAAAGGCATTTTGGAAAAGCCAATCATGTTCGATGCCAAAATGATCAAATGCGATTCGTGGAAGAATCCGGCGGGAACCATCGATGGCATTGCGATAAGAAATCTGCGTAAGGGAAAGATGTAGGTGGGGGTAGCCCCGACGTCCCCCGCCTTGTGTAGCGGTTCAAACTTGGGTACTTGGACTAGGCGGAATGCAGAAGTCGGCCCAGTCCTGCATCAGGCGTATTCGCTGATCCAGCAAATCAGTCCGATGGTAGGCCGCCTCCACCTTGTTCTGGATGGTGTGTGCAAGGGAGCGCTCTGCGAGATCCTTCGCGATGCCCCTTTCACTGCACCAATCCCGGAAAGTCGATCGGAACCCATGCGCAGTCGCATAGCGACCTTGGGTATCGCTTGGGGCTTTAATTCGACGAAGCAGCGCGGTTAGAGCCATGTCCGAAACCATCGTCTGGTCGCCCACTTTTCTCTGTCTCGCGTCGATCCCGCAAATCGCCTTTTGCGATGGGAAGACCAGTTGCGGGTGCAGGCGTTGCTGAAGGTCAATCAACCTGAGCGCTTGGGTCGGCAACGGGACACGATGCAACATGCCACCCTTCATCCGAGCTCCAGGTATCGTCCATAGGGCTTTCCTAGCGTCGAACTCAAGCCAGGACATCCCGCGAACCTCCCCGGAGCGGGCCGCAGTGAGGATGACGAAGAGGAGAAGGCGCTCGGTGATGCCGAGTAGTCCAATGTCCCCAAAGTGCATTGCGATGAAGCTCGGCAGATCCCTCCATGGCATCGCGGGCTGGTGCTGCGTACGGGCCGACTTGCTCGGCTGCAGGGGCAGCAGATGGCTAACAACGTCGACGGGGTTTGACAGGTTGTAGCCGTTTGCCCATCCCCACGCCATGACGGCATGAAGGCGCTGCTTTACCCTTGATGCGGTTTCCGGCTTCTGAAGCCAAATCGATCTCAGGGATTCAGCGATGTCCCTCGGCTGTATCTTGTCGAGCGGCATCTGGCCAAGCGTTGGGAATGCATACTCGGCGAGCGTGCTTATCCACTGTTGGGCGTGTTTCGCATTCTTCCAGCCTGGAAGCAGTTCGGAATGCAGCTTCCTGGCCGCTGTCTCAAAGGTTGGCAATGAGGGTTCGTTGTCCGCCTTGATCTTGGCATCTAAGGGGTCGATGCCATGGACAAGTTGGTCTCGCATGGCTCTGGCGCGGCTGGCGGCAAGCGCCACGCCAACTTCCGGAAACGATCCAAGCCCTGCGTTACGTCGCCGTTTTGAAACAGGGCTCACATAGCGCAAAACCCACTTGCCATGCCCCTTCTTTGGCGAGGGGTGTAGAACGAGCCCGGTGACTCCGCCATGGGGGAGTGCAGGGCTGTCGGACTGGATCGTCCGAGCCTTCGCGTCAGTAAGAAGAGCCATGCTCCGCCATCGTCCTAGTATGCCACTCAGTATGCCATCACGCGTTTGGTGCCATTGGGAGTGGTTGCTTCCGATTGGATCGAAAGTGTGTAGAATCGCGGCTCCGAGCTACCCCGGCGGCGACAGTTGGGAGTGGTTAGGAGGCGTTGTGAGGTGGTTTTCGGCCCCTCTCTCCGCCA
>Ga0075163_10008457_pt1 | contig 13550 bp, 11 predicted proteins | sample JI1023141ADNA_FD_71478 | JGI IMG/M metagenome (GOLD analysis project Ga0075163, IMG submission 71478) | Wastewater effluent complex algal communities from Wisconsin, to seasonally profile nutrient transformation and Carbon sequestration -... | ecosystem: Engineered > WWTP > Effluent > Algae...
GTGCGGTGGGCACGGAAAAAATGGGCGGCGCGGGGGGCGGTATGAGCGGCGCGGCGATCATCGGCGGGGCGTTGGCGCTGGGCGGCTACGCGGCGGCGTGCCGGCTCACGGGGGAAAATCTGCTCGCGACGTGGTGGGACGAGTGGCGGCTTGCGCGGGTGTCGGCCGAGCGGCTCGCGGCGGAGGCGGCGGCGAATCCGCGCGACTCGGGGCTGGTGGTGACGTTGACGACGATTCCGAGCCGCCTCGGGGCGATCGGGCCGACGGTGAAAAGTTTGCTGCGGCAGACGGCGCGGGCGCGGGAAATCCGGTTGTGCGTGCCGGCGTGGAGCGAGCGCGAGCAGTGCGCGTATGAGGTGCCCGCGTGGCTGCGCGCGCTGCCGGGCGTGACGATCGCGGCGTGCGCGGACGAGGGGCCGGCGACGAAGTTTTTGCCGACGTTGCGCGCGGTGGCGCCGGATCAGGCGGTGGTGGTGGTCGACGACGACCGCATTTACCATCCGCGGCTGCTGGAGACCTTCGCGGCGCTGGCGGCGGCGCATCCGCACGAGGCGGTGAGTGCGGCGGGGTGGGACGCGCCGGCGGACCGGATCGACCGGCCGACGACGTGGCGCGCGCGCCTCGCAGGAGCGCCGTATGTGCCGGTGCGGGCGAACCAAGTGCGGCGCGCGCGGCGCGTGGACATCGTGCAAGGGTTGCACGGATACGTGGTGCGGCCGCGGTTTTTCGAGCTCGCGGCGCTCGGCGATTTCACGGGGGCGCCGGCGGCGGTGCGATTCGTGGACGATGTGTGGATCAGTGCACACTGCCGCGTGCCGCGGTGGGTGCGACCGATGCGGTTGGCGTTTACCGACTACAAACCGTGGCAGCACCGGCGGCGCTACGACCGCACGAGCCTCGGGCGAAATTTCAACCGCGCGGACGACCACGCGCAGCGGGGAAACTCGGTGGCGCTGCGGTTTTTCAGCGAACGGTGGGGACGTTGAGCGGCGACGTGGGGCGCAGCACGCGCGCGGAAGAGAGCGGGAGATGCTGGCCGTAGCTCACGCGGTCGCGCACATCGCACGCGACGAGATCGGCGTGGGCGGAGAGGTGGTGCGGCGAGACGGCGGCCGCGAGCGCGGCGAGCGGATGAGGGCCGGCGAAAGGGGTTTCGGCGAAGTCGGTGGGCGTGAGCGTGGTGACGTGGAGCAGGCGGAGGCCTTCGCCGTAGTAGCGCGGGCTGGCGTGCACGGGACGGAGGAGCGCGCCGTCGGGCGTGCGGAGAAAAGCGCCGGCGCAGCGACCGGAGGTGAACGGCGCGTCGAGGTAGCGGAGCTCGGCGTTGACCGGGTGCGGTTGCCAGGCGCCCGAGAGCAGATCGGCCGTGTGGTAGATGGCGAGGGCGCGGCCCGGGCGCGCGGGATCGGGGCGGACGGAGGTGAACAGCCACCAGCGATCCGCGTGGTGGAGCAGCACGGAATCGGCGGCGTCGATGTCGGCGAGGAGGCGGCGGCGGAGTTCCCAGCGGTGGGGAAATTCGGCGCACGCGTAGAGGTCGACGGTGCGTTGGGCGGAAGACTCGGGGAGGAGCAGGAGGCGGCCGGCGTGCGTGAAGAGAAAGGGAAACGAGAGGTGCGGGCCGGGAAGCGCGAGCGGCTGCGCGGGACCGGCGGGGCGCAGCGCGGCGTCGAGCGGAAAGGCGACGAGGCGGCCGGCGTTGGCGGGGTAACAAAATTCTTCAACGAAGAGCCACGGCACGCCGCCGTGGAGCCAAAGAAACGGATCGGCGTAGTAGCTGCCGCGCGGGGCGGGCACGGGCACGAGCGTGGCGGGAGTTAGCGTGCCGTCGGCGGCGCGGCGGCCGACGAAGACGCGGAAGTGCTCCCGCGGATACCGGTGCCAGCCGTCGACGCGGGTGGCTTTCCAACGGCGGGCGCGGATCAGGAAACGGTCGGCGCGTTTGGCGAAAAAATAACCGAGGCGCGCGAACGGATCGGCCCAGCGCGGGAGGCCGGGCGGGACCTTGTTGCGCGTGGTGAGCCAGCGCACGGGATCGGCGCAACTGATGTCGATCTCGCCGGGGTTGAGCGTGAGCTCGCCGGCGCGGACAGCGCGATAGACGAGGATCGAGAGCAGCGCCTGCTCGGGACGATGACGCGCGGAGAGCGGGCGCCAGCAGTGCGGATCGGCGGCGAACGCGTGCCACGCGTCGAGCAGGCGGCGCGCGACGGGTTGGGCGAGGTCGAAGCCGACGACGCCGGCGGCGCGTTCGGGGAGGTGGAGGATTTCGAGCGGAGCGCCGGCGGCGGCCCAGACCGCGGGATCGCAGCGGTCTTGCAGCGCGGACTGGCCGGCGAGCGTATACACTCCGTGGCGACGGAGCGCGGCGACGACGGCGGCGAGGGGCGATTGGAAGAGCGTGGCGCTGTCGAGCCAGAGGACGAGGCCGCCGAATTCCGCGGCGGCCTCGTGGATGGCGACGGGTTTCCACGCGTAAGTGCGGCGGTCGGGCGCGACGTGCGGCGGGAGCGCGGCGAAATCGAGCCGGCGCCACGTGCACCACGGAAAAGCGCGCGCGAGGGTGGCGCGCCACGCGGGCGTGAGACCGAGATCGTAGACGACGAAGCGGTGCCCGGTGTCGAGACCGTGGCGCCGGGCGCTGCGGAGCATTTGCCAGAGGATGCGCGCGTAGGGCGCGCTCGCGCCGGTGACGATCGTGAGCGGTGGCGCGGGCGCGGTCATGACTCGGCGCGCGAGGCGCAGACGAAGCGGCGGCGAGAACTGGGGCGGAGACGAAGCACCGCGGGCATGCTGGAGCGCGGGACGGACGCGCCAAGGAAGAACCCCGCGCACGCAGGCCGGAGGCGCGGCGCCATTTTCTGCAAACGCGCGGATCGGGAGACCCGGGCCACGGCAGGAAAACGGGGATGCGCCCGTGTCCGTCGCTTGCGCTTGATCCGAGTTGGCGAACCCGAGATGACCGTGCGAGTGAACATCGCGCCGCAATCCAGGAGGCTCCGGGTGGTCATCGTCGTGCCGACGTTGAACGAGCGCACGAGCCTGCCGTTATTGTTGCCGCGGATTTTCGCAGCCGTGCCGGATGCTGAGGTGCTCATCGTCGATGACGCCTCGTCGGACGGAACGGGGGAATGGGTCGAAGCTGAGGCGAAAAAAGATCCGCGGATAAATTTGCTGCGGCGAGCGGGGCCGCGCGGCTTGGGTCGCGCCTATGCGGCTGGGTTTGCCTGGGCCATAGGGCGCGGGCCGGAAACGGTGGCGCAGATGGACGCGGACGGATCACACGACCCGGCCATGCTGCCGCGGATGTTGGCGGCGTTGGATGCGGCCGAGATGGCGGTGGGAACGCGCTACGTGCGCGGCGGCGCGACCGTCAATTGGCCGTGGTATCGGCAGGCACTCAGCCGAGGCGCCGGGTGTTATGTGCGTCTGTTGGCCGGACTGCCCTCGTCCGATCCGACGAGCGGGTTCCGGTGCTTTCGCACGACGGTGCTGGCTGCGCTGCAACCCGAGACCCTGCGGTCGGACGGTTACGCGTTTCAGGTGGAAGTGCTGCACCGGGCTTGGCGGGGCGGGGCGCGCATCGTCGAGTGCCCCATTGTTTTCACGGAGCGCGCCCATGGGTATTCGAAGCTCTCGGGCCGCACGATCGGCGAAGCAATCTGGCTGGGCCTGTGGCTTGGCCTGCGGAGATTCCGACGATGAAGGACACGCTTGGGCCGGCCCTGCGGCAGCGACGGTGGGGGCTGCGAATCGCCGTGTGGATTTTGGCGGTGGCGGGGCTGTGGCCGCGCTGGGAGGAATTGTCGGTGAAGGTGGAGCTGGATTCGAACGAAGGGTGGAACGCGGTGTGGGCGGATCGCCTCGCGCGGGGCGATCCGATTTATTTTGGGACGGAGAGTTTGCTCGCGAACAACTATCCGCCGCTGTCGTTTCACATTTTGGCGGCCTTTCCCGATCCGCTGCTGGCGGGACGCTGGCTCGCGCTCGCGGGTCTGCTCGCGACGGCGATCGGCGTCGGCTGGGTGGCGTGGCGCACCGGCGGAGACGGGGTCGCGACGGCCGGGTTGTTGGTGGCCTTCATGACCGCGCATCACGCGGGCTACGTCGCGATGAACGATCCGCAATGGCTGGGTCACGCGATCATGACGGCGGGGCTGGTCGTGCTCGTGGCGGGGCGCGGGGCGAGAGGGAGCATCGCGGTGGCGGCGGGGCTCATGCTGACCGCGGGGTTGATCAAACACAGTTTGTTGCCGCTGCCGTTGGCGGTGACGTGGTGGCTCTGGCGCGAGGGCGGTCACGAACGCCGGTGGTGGCTCGCGAGCGCGGCCGGTGCGCTGGCTCTGGGGCTGGCGTGGATGCGGCTCCGTCACGGCCCCGAATGTCTGCTGAACATCCTAGATGCACCGCGCGGCTACTCGTGGTGGGCCGGGGGCCGGAGCATGTTGCGGTGGTCGGCCGTGGGTGGGCCGCTGCTGATTGTGGCGGGGATGGGACTACGGCGGGTGGCGGAGGTGCGTTGGCGAAAACTGGCGCAGGCCTATATGGTCTGCGGCGCGGCGTGGGCGGCGCTGACCATCGGTGGAGACGGAGTGGATCGAAACGTCTATTTCGATTTGGTAATCGCCGCGACGCTCGCGGCCGGCTGGGCATTGGCAAAAACGGAGGAGCGACTTTGGCGTTGGGCGGCCGCGGGCACGCTGGCGAGCATCGTCTATGTGATGCCGATGCATTGGTCGGAGCGCTCGCCACCGGCCGCGCAGGAGGCGGCGTGGGCGGACGATATCGCCTGGTTGCGCACCCAACCCGGGCCGGTGGCGGCGCACCGACTCGGCCTCGTGCATTGGTCCGGGCATCGCGTGGAGGTCGAAACGTTTTTGCTCTCGCAGCGGCTCGCCGCGGGTCGACTCGACCCGGCGCGTGTCACCGCAGCGGACCTACATGTCTGGCAATTGCCGCGCGACCTGACGTGGCCGCTACCGGCGGGACCCGCGCGCGAGGCCTGGCTCAGCCGATATGAAGAGTCGCGCACGAGCGCGAACGGGAGATTTTTTGTGCGGCGCGCAAACGAGCCCCGAAACGAGTCAGCCCCGCGGTAATGACGGGCCGAGGAGCGGGAGCCACGCGGCGGCGCGGGCTTCCCAGGTGTGGGCGTGGGCCGCTTGCCAACGGGCCGGGCGGAGGCCGTCGTCGCAACCGCGCATGCGCAGATCGGCGAGCGCGGTCGCGAGGGCGGTCGGCGAAGCGCAGAGCGTCACGTGTGGCGCGAAGTCCGCGACTTGGTGGCAACCGGGAGTGGCGAGCAGCGGTGCGGCCCAGGGCAAATGCACAAAGAGCCGCACGGCGCTGCCGTGGGGATTGGTGCTCCGCTCGCTGTAGGGAAGCACGGCCACATCCAGTGCCGCCGCGAACGCCGGCATCGCGGCGAAGGGCCGCGCGCCGAGCAAGGTGCAGCGGGGATGACGGCGCAGGCGTGCGAGGCGCGGACGATCTTCGGCGGTGACTTCGGACCACTCGATATCGCCGACGAAGAGCCAATGAAACGCGGGCTCGCGCTCGATCGCGTCGAGGATCCAGTCGAGCCGGAGGCGGCTGGAGACCCGGCCGAGGACACCGACGAGCGGCCGCGGCAAGGAGAGGTTTTCCGGAAGGGCGCACGGTTGCGCGGGCGGAGCGGACGGGAGCCACGCGACGGGGACGGCATTGGGCAAGACGGTGAGTTTGCCGGCAGCCAGCGGCACGCGCGCGACCAGCGCATCGGCCAGACGGGAAGAAACGCACACGATATGATCGGCGTGCGTGAGCAGGGCGCGCTCGGGGGCGGTCCAGTCGCGACCGTAGGCAGCGTAATCGTCGATCGCGTAGTAGAGCCGGCGACGGTCGGAAAAAAACGGGAGGAGCGGAGCTTGGTCGGGACGGGTGAACACGACCGCGCGCGCGTCGGGCCACCTTCGGCGGAGCCAGCGGGCGTGGGCCGGGCGCCACGCCTCACCCCACGGGCACAGCGGCACCAGGTGGGGCGCGGGGCGCTCGGCCGGGGCGAGTCCGCAGACGAACCGGCGGAGGTCCGCGGCATCGGCTCCCCAGACGCCTGCGACGGGCAGACGCTCGGCGAGCGCCGCACGCCACGGACCCAACACGGCATGACCTCGCGGGGTGAACGCGATCACGGCGGGCGAAGCGTGCGGAGATCCGAAAATCAAGAGAGGCGCCGGCGGCGCGGCCGGACCGCGCGGCGGCGGTGGGAGGCTTCGCAGGCCCTGCGGACCTGCAATCCCTTTCTCGTCCGGGCGGAGGACCGGGAGACTTGCCATGGGCGGAGGCGACCGCGTGAATCCCGCGCATGGAAGGACGGTGCTTTTTTCCTCGGCGGGGGCCGATCCGCTACGCGGTCTATGTGCAGGCCCGGCGGGACGATTTTGCGATCGCGGAGGTGTGCCGTCGATTGCTCGACGAGCAGACCGCCGGCGACGCGGAGATCGGCGCGATCTATTTGTTTTGTCCGGACGCCACGTGGGCGGGCGAGCCGACAACGGCGGAGGACCGCGCCAGCGTGGAACGCGCGGCGGCGGCCGTGCGAACGAGCCACCCGACGGCGGTGATCCGCGTGGAGACGATGCCGGTGGCTCCGCACCGCGCGAATGCAGCCCGGCGCATCGACGTGGAAACAGGGGTGCGGAGCGCGGCACTGGCGCAGTTGCGACGCGACGGCTGGAGCGATGCGCTGATCGTGGACACGGACGAGATCTGGCGGCGCGGGACGTTGGGGGCGCTGACGGCATTGTTGCGCCGGCGGCGTTGGCGAACGTTACACTGCGTGTGGACACACTGCGTGCCCGTGTTGGGTCAGCCGGGCTATCCGGTCGATGGCGCGACCGACAAAGCTTACATCTATGCGCGCACGACGACGACGTTCCGGTGGGGACGCATTCCCCGCGGCGTGAACGCGCAACTGCCGGGTTGGAATATCTGGCACTTCACCGGCACACGGCGCGACGTCTCCGAACTGACGGCCAAGGCGCGAGTGAGCGGGCACTACGACGATGCGGACTACGACTACGAACGGTGGTTGCGGGACGTGTTGCCCGGCATCCGACCGGGCCAGACGGAGGTGCACATGTATCGCGACACGAAGGTGTGGCCCCGAGTGCGGGCATGGCGGGCGGAGGATCTCGCCGATATTCCGCCGAGCCTTCACGGGCTGCTCGGGCCGGAACGCGCGACGACCGCGGCGCCCTGAGCTCCGGCCGGCGCGACGCATCAACGCGTGGTCGCGACGGTATCGTTACCCCACGGGCGGCAACGGTAACCCCGACCCGCGAGGAGCGCAGCGGTCGCGGCGAGGTCGGCGGCGGTGAGGTTGGCGTGCTCGAACTTGATCACGTCCGGGCGAAAACGGTCGAAGTCGATCATGCGGAGCACCGCCGCATCGAAGCCCTCGGTGTCGATCTGGAGCAGGCGGGCGTCGAGCATGGCGTGGTCGGTCAACAAATCCATCAAGGGCCGGCACCGCACCGACTCCGGCACGATGAGCTCCGCGGGGATATGGGAGCGCGTGTGATGGTCGGGATCGAAGGAGGCGATGCCGGCGGCCCAATCCGGGCAGGCGGACAAACGGCGCGGGTCCACCCGATAAATCGTCGCCACGGAATCGGTCGGGTGGACCGCGAGATTGATGGGAACGACCTCGGGAAACGCGCGGTAGTTGGCGCAGAGCCGCGCGAAAACATCCGGGAGCGGCTCCACCACGAGACCGGGCCAACGGTGGCGGGTGACGGTGGCATACAACGTGTCGAAACTGACGCCGTCGTGCGCGCCGATCTGGACAAATTTCACCGGCTGGCCGTCGCGAGCGAGACCGGCGAGCAGGCACGCGAAGGCCGGCATTTTCACGAAGGGACAGCGCAGCGCCCAGAGGCGGGCGTGGAGAGTGTCGCGCAGTTTCATCACAAGCCGGCGCCCTTAGCCGCCCGCGCCGAGCCCGGGCCCGGGACGGCGAAATTTCCGGGCGAGGCGGGCGAGCCACCGGGTGTCGGGCTCTTTCCACGAGTGCGCCCAGCGGTGCACGGCGTAGGCGGCCGGAAACGCTTCGTGAGCGCGGTGGGGCTCGTTCCAATTGTAGGGATAGAACCACGCGCGCGGAAACAACGTGAAATCTCCGGCGATCCCGCCATCGAGCAACACGCGCGTGAAAAACGCGGGGCCGGTTTCTTTTTGGGTTTCCGCGGCTCCGCACCGCACCGGCAGGGCGGCGAGGCAGCGCTCCATGTAAACGGAGCCGGGCACGGCACCGAGGATGCCGATGGAGATGCTGCGGCCATCTTCCGAGCAGGCGAAATTGCGGACACCGGCGAGGATCGGAGCGAGGCTGCGGCGGCATTCGAAATCCGTGTCGAGGTAGACGCCACCGTGCCGCAGCAGAATTTCATACCGCAGAAGATCGGAAATCTGCGCGTAGTTGGCGGCGCTGCGCAAGAGATCGGGACGCCGCGGCGTGAAGCCAAGGTTATCGAGGTTCCACAGGCGGAAATCCCAATCGGGATGCAGGGCGCGCCACGTGTCGCGATAAACACGATACGCCTCCGGCAGTTCCGGCGCGGTCCGGTTGACCCAGATCTGATGGAAAATTTTCGGAATCATCGGAGGCGCCCCGGGCCGCCCGCAGAGGACGGAGCGGAATCGTCAAGGTGGCGGCAATCGAGAACAGGGGGAACGAAGTTGCAATCCTGCGGCACGCGCGCGGTAGTGCGCCGATGAGCCCCCGCCTCGCCGCCCATGCCGCCGGGCTGGTGCACGAGCTGCACCGGCGACGCTGGCCGTTTACCCGGCGCATGCTGCTGCCGCTGAACCAGCGCGTGATCGCGGCGCATCTGACGGCGTTGCACGAGGCGTTTGCGGAACACGGCGTGACGTTTTGGCTGCGCGACGGCTCGGCGTTGGGCGCCTACCGGGAGCGCGGGATCGTGCCGCATGACGACGACATCGACATCGGGGTGTGGGCGGACGATGTGCCGCGGGTGCGTCGCGTGGTGGCGGCGCTGGAACAGCGGGGCTTCGTGACCTACCGGAGCGACGACTGGATGTTCAAGTTGTTCAAGGATTGGGAGACAGTCGAAATCTGCGTGAGCGCGGGGCGCAAACCGCGGGAGCCCTACGTGGCGAAACTGGAGGAATTTTTTTCCGAACTGGCCCCGGTGAATCTGTGGGGGCGGGATTTTCTGATTCCGCGGCACAGCGAAGCGTATCTGGAGTTTTGCTACGGGCCGGACTGGCGGGTGCCGAAATTTGCGCCGTGGGGGAACTCGTGTTGGCAGACGCCGGCGGACCGCGACCGCTATGCGCGGGAATTTTCGGCGACACGGCGGTGAGCGGGGCGGCTCAGGCCAACGTCTCCTAAAAACAGACTCAAAAACCACGGGCGGGACGCCCGGGCCACGTTACGGAAAAACCCGGAAATCAGTAGACGTTGGGCTCAGGGGCGGATCTGGCCGCCGTCGATTTTCACGAGGCGGTCGGCGAGGTGAAAATAACGGTCGTCGTGCGAGATGAGCACGAGGGTGCGACCGCGGGCGCGCAGCTCGGGAATCAGCGTCTCGTAGAAGTAGGCGCGAAACGCGGGGTCCTGGTCGGCGGCCCATTCGTCGAGGAGCAAGATCGGGCGGTCTTCAAGGAGCGCGGCGAGCAAGATGAGGCGGCGGCGTTGGCCCTGGGAGAGATCGGTGGTGCTGAACGCCGTGCCGGCGAGGGAGACTTTGTCGGCCAGGCGGAGCGTCGCCAACAGGCCGGGGCCGCGCGCGGCGGCTTCGGCGGCGGGCACGCCGAGCACGTGGCCGAAGAGCGGATCTTCGGTGAAGACGGCGGTGAACAACGCGCGCTGCGCGGCGCGATCGGCCTCGGTGTGCACGGGCGCGCCGTCGACGGTGACGGCGCCGCCGTCTGGCGCGTAGAGGCCGCAGAGGAGTTTCGCGAGGGTGGTCTTGCCGGCGCCGTTGCCGCCGACGAGGAAGACGATTTCGCCGGCGCGGAGGCGGAGCGAAAACGGGCCGGCGGAGAAACCCGGTTGGCCGTGGTCGGATTCGTAGAGGAAACTCACGTCGTGAAACGCGACCTCGCGGAAAACGGCGGGCGCGGCGGGCGGCGCGGGCGCGGGCGGCGGCTCCGCGGCAAACGGATCGAGGCCAACCTGCTCCATACGCTCGATCGCGACGCGCGCGCGCTGCGTCTGCCCGACGACGGAGAGAGAATCTTTGAGCGGTTGGCGGACAAAAATCGCCGCGAGGAGCACGCCGGTCGCGGTAGCCACGGGCAGATCGATCAGGCGCGGCAGGGCAAATAGGAGGCAGGCGACGTTGCCCAAAACCATGACCTCGGCGAAGCGTTCCGCGAGCAGATGGATCAGGCGGCTCTGGCGGTTGAGGTGGCGCACGGCGGAGCCCGAAACGGTGAAGTGCTGCTCCACAAAATCGGTGCGGCGCGGGCGGCTTTGGAGGAGGCTGCGCACGGCCTGCAACGCGAAGTGCAGGTGGCCGATGTGCGTATCGTGCGCGGCGGCCGCGCGGTGGCCGACGCGTTGCGCGAGGCGTTCAGGCACCACGTAACACGCGGCGGCGAGCGCGACAAAGAGGAGGTTGAACAGAAACACGACCGGCGAGAGCCATGCCATGTAGGCGAAACAGCCGAGGGCAATCGTGGCGTTGATTACCACATCGGGCAGACCACACAGAAAGTTGGAGAGCGTGCGGACATCGTCGCAGAGGACGTTGAAAAGCCTGGCGAGGCCGTGGCGTTCCAATTGGCGCAGCGGGGTGTCGAGGACCTGACGGAGGAGCTTGAGCCGGAGCTGCCACTGGAGGCGCTCGGCGGCATCGCTGAGCGTGTGTTGCGAGGCGACATTGCCGACGAAATAGACCGCGAGCAGAGCGAGAAATTGCAGCAGCGCTGCAGGTGTCTCGGAGGCCGGCAGCGTTATCGCGCGATGAATAAGCCGCATCAACGCAGCGAGGGCGGCGCCCGCGGCGATGCCGCCGGCGACCGCGAGGACGAGGCGCCAGCCGGCGTAACGAACGAGAACGCGCCAGATTTTCACCGGTCGAGCGTGGCGGCGCGGCGCGGCGTGAAGCGAGCCGGATTTCGGACGGGCGGCGGCGGGAAGGGAGGCCGCGTTGACAGGCGGCGGGCCGAGGCGACAGCGTGCGGCGAACCATGACTTCGCCGCGCCACGCCCCCTCTGCGAGCCGCCGCCTGGCGTTGGCCGTGGAGCGCGCGGTGCAGGCCGGGGCACGGACGGCGGCGCACGGTTGGGCGGAGTGGCGGCACGGGCGGCGGGAGTGGCACGCGGCGGATTTTCGCGGCGGGGTGTGCCACTGCGCGGCGGGCATGCCGCAGCATTTTGTGCACAGCGAAGGCGTGCGAGAGGCGTGCGATTTTGTCGTCGATTTCGGCACCAACGTGCGCAGCCCGCACCGGCCGCACGTCGACCCGGCTCGGCTCGGCGCGGCAATCGCCGAGCTCGGCCCGGGCGCGAGCGTGCACGTAAAGGCCGATCTGCTGGACCGCTTCACGGCGCAGCTTCTGCCGGCGCTGCGGCACCCGGTGGTGCTCGTGACGGGCGACTCGGACGCGAGCCCGGTGCGGCGCCACCGCGCGCTGCTGGACGATCCGCGGATCGCGCACTGGTTTGCGCAGAACTGCGATGTGCCGGAGCGACACCCACGGCTCACGCGACTGCCCATCGGGCTCGACAATCCGGTGTTCAACAAGCTGGAGAAGCGCCTCGGCTTCGTGGTGACGATGCTGCTCGGCCGGACGCCGGCGGACGCCTCGGCGCTCCGCAACGACATCGGCGACCAGGCGGAATTGCAGCGCGTGCGCGCCACCCTCCCCCACCCCACGGCGCGGCCGCTGCGGGCGTTGTGCACGTTTCACCAGAACCAAAAGATCGTCGCGCCCGATCTCGCGAATCTGCCGGACCGCGCGCTGGCGTGCCGCGAGCTGGCGGACCACCCGCTCTGCGAATTCGTGCCGCGGCGGTTGAAACAGCGCGAATGCTGGGCGCGGCACGGGGAGTTTGCCTTCGAGGTTTCGCCGCAGGGCAACGGGCTCGACTGTTTCCGCACGTGGGAAGCGCTGCTGCTGGGGACGATTCCGATCGTGCGCCGCTCGACGCTGAATCCACTTTTCGAGGACGAGCGACTGCCGGTGGCGATCGTGGACACGTGGGCGGACATCACGGCCGCGGCGCTCGCGCGCTGGCGCGACGAACTCCAGCCGCGGCTCGGCGCGCACGTCGACGAGGTGCTGGGCCTCGCGCACTGGGTGGAGAAAATCAAAAAGGCGTCGCGGTCGGCGGGAAAATCCTGATCGTCGCGGCATGTTGGCCCGCTACCGGCAATTGCTCGCGCAAGTCCGCGCGTCTTACACCCCCGAAAAAGCTCGCGAAGAGGCACACGGGGAGTGGCTGGCCGCGGTGTTTTACCGGCCGGTATCGTTTTGGGTGACACCGTTTTTTATGCTCGCCGGGCTGACGCCGGACGCGGTGACGGCGCTGGGTTTCGCGGTGGCGCTCGCGATGCCGGTGGCGGCGTGGGGACTGGGCGCGACGGGATTTTGGGCCGTGGCGGCGCTCGGTGTGACGATGCAAGTGCTCGACTGCGTGGACGGGAATATTGCGCGCACGGCACGCCGCTTCAGCCCGGTGGGGCCGATGCTCGATGGGCTGTGCTCACTGGTCTTTTGGGCGCTGTATTTCATCGCGGTTGGCGCGCTCGCCGGGGCGGAGCCGGTCGGCTGGATCGGCCGGCACGGCGGCGAGATCGGCCTCGGGCTCGCGGTGTTGCACCTCATGCAGCGCCAGATGGAGGACACGTTGGCGGACCAGTTCGACGAACGCGTGCGGTGGGAGCCGCCGGTGCCGGCGGCGTTGCCGCAATGGGAACTCAAACGCTTCGCGAAACCGCTGGAGCACCTCGTGGCCTTCGGCGTGCTTTGCCTCGCGGGTGCGTATGGCGCGCTGCACGTGTTTCTCGGCGTGCTCGCGGTGTATCAGGTCGGGTTGTTCGCGCTGTGGTTGCCGCGGTATATCCGGGCGGTGGCGGCGCGGAGCCGGCAGGCGCGCGACCGCGAGTAGGCGCAGGCGGCGCTCTCAGGCGCGCCAACGGCGGAGGGCGAGCACGACGTTGCTGCCACCGAAGCCGCTGCTGTTGCTCAGCACGACATCCGGCGCACGGTCGAGCGTGGCGAGCGGGAGATGGAGGCCGGCGCACGCGGGATCGGGCTCAACGAGGTGAGCCTGGCCGGGAATAAAACCGTCGTGCAGGGCCAGTGCGCAAAAGCCCGCTTCCATCGCGGCCGCCATCGAGAGCGCGTGGCCGGTGAGGGCTTTGGTGCTGCTGATCGCGGGATGAGCGCCGGCGGCGGTGAACACCGTGTGCAACGCGTGCGCTTCGGAGCGGTCGCCCGTGGGTGTGGAGGTGGCGTGGGCGTTGACGTAGTCGACCTCGCCGGGCGTGAGGCGCGCGGCGGTGAGGGCGCGCTGCATGGCGCGCGCGAGA
>Ga0075163_10008458_pt1 | contig 13550 bp, 16 predicted proteins | sample JI1023141ADNA_FD_71478 | JGI IMG/M metagenome (GOLD analysis project Ga0075163, IMG submission 71478) | Wastewater effluent complex algal communities from Wisconsin, to seasonally profile nutrient transformation and Carbon sequestration -... | ecosystem: Engineered > WWTP > Effluent > Algae...
GCCGCGCCTGGCGCCGCCCCATCTGCCTGCTGTCCGCTCTCGCCACCGTCCATCACACCGCCGCACCGAAGCAAGCGGCACGCCAGCCGCAACCCCGCGACGCCTCGCGCGGCGTGTCCGGATCTCGGACACGCCGGCCGGATCTCGGCCGTTTCGTCCGGATTCCGGCCGGCCACCGGACGGCCGCGCCTGTCCGGTCCCGGACACGCGTCGATACGCGTCGCCACCTACGTCCAACAGGCGACGCGGCGCGCATCCTCTTCCCGCGGCCGCAACGAGCCCCGGCGCGCCAGGCTCAGCGGGTGCCGCGCACCAGCTGCCACTGCGCCCACGCGAGCGCGGGCTCGAGATCGACGTAGCCGCGCGATCGCTCCAGCCGCTGCGCGTCGCGCGGCGCCATCATGATGCAGGCGCCGCCGTCGCGGGCCGCCAGCACCTGCGCCTCGGTCAGCGGCTGGCCGCGCTGGGCCTCGAGCGCGCCGAGCAGCGCGGCCAGCGCCGGGACGAACACGGGCACCAGCTCGCTGACGCCCTGACCGACGCCCCCCGACGGACCGAGGCGCCACACGCCGTACGGGTTGTGGCAGGGGTGCCCCGGCGGGTACCCGGTGTCGGGCCACCGCTCGATCACGCGCCGTGGCGTCTCCTCGTCGGGACGGAAGGTCTGCCCCGATCGCAGCACCGGGTCTTCGGCCAGCTGGTACGCGTTCAGCGCCTCCGCGAAGCGTTGGAGCGCCGCCGGATCGTCGTCGATCGCCACCCGCACGTCGGGCAACGAGAACGCGTGCATGCCACACGACCGCAGCTCGCCGTCGCCCGACAGCACGACGACGGCGGCGCGGTGCCAGTCCCAGGGCGACTCCGACGACACCAGCGCCAGCCAGCGCGCGACCTCCCAGCCGAGCATCGACTGTTCGATCCGCACCGCGATGGCGCCGGCGTCGCGCAGCCGCTCGACCGCGGTGATCAGCGCCGCCCGCCCCGCGCGCAGATCGACCTGGGCGTAGGCGACGACCGCGCCGGGCGCCGCCGCGAGCCGCGCCAGGGCGTCGGGGCCCACGGTCCCGAAGCGGAACGCGTCAGCGAAGCGGCCGTCGTTGGCGACCCACTCGTGGGCGATCTGATCGCCGAGCGCGAGGGGTGTGCCTGGCGCGATGCCGGGCACGAACAGCGTCACGCGATCGAGGGGCTCCGCCATGACGCGCAGTCTACACAGCGCGCCGCGGCGTGCGCGCGCGCCGCGACGTGCTCCACTGCAGCGATGCGCGTGCTCGCCAAGCTCGAAGACCCGGCCTACGCCGCCCTGCGGATCGTCGCCGGTGCGATGTTCGCCTGCCACGGCCTGCAGAAGGTGTTCGGATGGCTGACGACCAAGGCCACGCCCGCGATCGGCAGCCAACTCTGGATCGGCGGCGTGATCGAGCTGGTCGCCGGCGCGCTGATCGCGATCGGCCTGGGCACGCGGATCGCCGCGCTGCTCGGCTCGGGCACGATGGCGGTCGCCTACTTCCAGTTCCACCACAAGGGCGAGTTCGCCGACTGGCGGTGGCTACCGGCCGTCAACCACGGCGAACTGGCGGCGCTGTACTGCTTCGTGCTGCTGCTCATCGCCACCCGCGGCGCCGGGCGGTGGTCGTTCGACGGCCGCGGCCGTTGACCGCCGCGCGCTGTGGCACCATCGCCGCATGCGCAGCAGGTGGCTCGCCTCGATCGCGGTCATGGCTGGATGCGGCGGCGGCGCCACCGCGACCGCCCCGACGACGCCCTCTCCGGCGTCCGCCCCCGCCGCCGATGCTGCGCGGCCGGCCGCCGATGCTGCGCGGCCGGCCGCCGATGCTGCGCGGCCGGCCGCCGGCGCCACGGCCGTGCCCGCCGCCGGGCCCTGGGGCGCCAGCGTGCCCGCGCCCGAGACCGAGGCCCGCGTCGCCGCGATGCTGGGCCGGCTGCGCGACGGCGCGCTGGCGCCCGGCGACCTGGGCGGCGTGGTGGTGTTCGGCGCCGGGCTGTGGAGCACCTGGCAGCTGGCCGGCGTGGCGAGCGACGCGGGCATCCCGATCATGGCCCGCGTCGCGGTCGGCGGCCACAGGGTGATCGCGCACGGCCGCGCGGTGCGGGCCGAGGCGCTCGCACCGTTCATGGCCAACGCCGCGGTCCGCGGCACCGCGCGCTACTTCGCCGATGGCGAGGTCGGCCCCGCGACGGCCGCCGAGCGCCAGCTGTACTACGCCGGCATCGCCTGGGAGATCGCGGGTGAGCCGCTGACCGTCGTGCGCAAGCCCGACGAGACCCTGGTCGTGGTGCTCGATGAACAGGGCCAGCTGGCCCAGCTCGACACGCTCGGCCCCTGGTACCGGCTCCTGTCCGGCGGCACGTCCGAGATCACGCAGTACCGGCCGACCGCAGCGCAACCGTGATCCCGATGCGTGCTGCCGCGCGCATCGTCAGTCCTCGATCGCCTCGATCCCCTGCTCGGCGAGGCGCGCCAGCCCGGCCCGCATCGCCGCGAGCTGCTCGGGCGCGTGGCCGCGCCAGTCGCGGAGCTCGCCGACGACCCGCAGCGGGGCCCGCGTGCGGTACGAGCGGGTCGGGTTGCCGGGGAACTTCTGGTCGGTGAGGTTCGGATCGTCCTCGATCGGCCCGGTCGGCTCGACGATGTAGATGCGGCCGGGGCCGTCGCCGATCGCCAGCTCGGCGCCCCAGGTCGCGGCGTCGAGGGTGGCGGTCAGGTAGACGAACGCGGCGGCCGAGCGCTTGCCGAAGTTCGACGCGCGGCCGGGCTCGATCAGGTCGCCGGGCGCGAGCGCGGCCTTGGTCCCGTGGAGATAGCCGGGCGCACCGTCGCCGTTGACCCACACCTCGAACGGGACCGGGGCTGGAGCGGTGGTGGTCATCGAGCGAGCATCCTACGGGAGGCGCGCGACGTCGACGGTTGCGTTTGGCAACGGCGACGCGCCGCGCGCGCGTGTCGCGACGGCAACTTGCGGACTGGCACGGCGGTTGAAACGACCTCAGCCATGCTGGCTCAATCTGCGTCTCTCCCGGCCGACGTCGATCGAGTGCTGTGGACGCTCGGCCGACGGCTGCGCGCCGCCGCGCGACCCGCGGCGATCTCGGACGACGCCGTGCGGGCGTACTGCGCCGCGATCGGCCTCGACGATCATCCGCTCGAAGGCGCGCTCCTGCGCCGCGCCGCCGACGTGATCGACGTCGACCTGTTGATCGATCGGCTGGTCGCCGACGCCCGCGCGCGCTTCGCCGAGGTGCCCGGGCGCGCCACCGCGATGTGGCTCAACCCGCGCTGCCAGCCGCCGCTGCTGCGCCGCCTGCCCCGCGTGCGCCGGCTGTACTGGGCGCGGCTGCGCGACTACCTGATCTGGATCGCGAGCCGCGGGGCGGACTGACCGCGCGCCCGGCGTCGACGCGCGACGCCACACGACCGCGAGCGGCGTATGCTCGCGCCGATGATCGATCGAGCATCCGGGCGACGCATCGCGCTGTCGGTCACCGGCGCGATCGCGTTGGTGGGCTGCGGGTCGCGCGGCGCGAGCCGGCCACCACCCGCCGATCCTCCAACGGCTGACGCCGGAACCGCCGACGCCGCGCGCGCGCTGGCTGCCGCCGCGACCGACGAGCGACCTCGCCCCGGACACGCCCGACTGACGATCACCGGCGCGCTGACCGCCACCGTCGACGCCGACGGCGTCTCGTGCAACGACGGCTGGTTCTGGACCAGCACCCAGGAGCTCGGCCTGACGCGGGCTCGACCGCGCTGGCAGATGACCGTGTACCAGGAGGCGCCCGGCGCGCCGTGGCAGGCCGGGCTGACCGTGGGCGAACCCTCGGCGACCCCCGTGACGTTCACCTGGACCGGCGCCGCCGCCGCGCCAGCGCTGACGCTCCGGCCGACCGGCGCCGCGCTGGACCTGACGCTGCGGCGCCCCGACGACAGCGACGTGCGGGTCACCGGCGAGCTCACCTGCGCGACGTTCCCGACCGCGCCCGTGCCGCCGGCGGTGATGGCGCTCCTGGCCGACGTCGCCGCGGCGCCGGTGCGCCCGTTCGCGACGTTCGACTTCGGGCGCGCGCACGATCCGGCGGCGGCCTCCGCCATCGTCCGCGCCGACGCCGACGTCGCGGCCATGCTCGGTCGCCTCCGGCGCGAACTCCCGACCGGGTGGCTCGCGTTCCTCGGCACCGATCGGTTCCTCGGCGATGCGTCGCCGCCGCCGGACAGCGTCGAGCTGGTGGTCGCGCGTGGCGTCGCGCCGTTCGACACCCTGCGGATCGCGCGGACCGACGCCACGAACTACGACATGCAGACCGAGGCGCTGATCCACGCGTTGACCGCGTGGGACCAGGCGTGGGGCATCGACATCGAGCACGCGACGACGGACACGATCGAGCTGTCGCTCCGGCGGATGCCGCCCGATCTCGACGCGTTCGCGCGTGAGGTCTACGCGCTGTGCCCCGACGTGGTCGACCAGGGCACGGGCACCGTCGCGGCGCTCGCCGCCGAGATCGGCGCGCGCGGCCGCGTGTACCTCTGGTGGGACTGATCACCGCCGCCAGGCCGCGTCAGGCCCGGCGCAAGCGGCTGACCCACGCGCGCGACGCTGGTGGTCGAGTCGCGGCGCCAGCGCCGCCGCCCAGTCAGCCGGTGGGCTCGGCGGCGCCAGCCGACGGCTCGCCCGGGTTCGCGTCGGCGCTCTTCTTGCCAGGCGCCGGCGGCTGCTGCGGGACGCCCGAGGACGGCACCTTGGTGATGCCGCCCGGCGCGGCGAGCGGCGCCGGCTGCTTGGACTTGTCGGCGTCGAACGCCTTCTGGTCCTTGTCGACCTGCGTGTCGACCTTCTTGAACTGGGTCTCGCATTCCGCGGCGCTCGGCCCGACGACCTCGGTCTTCAGCGCGGCGTAGCCGTCGGTGTAGATCTTCGCGTGCCGCGCCTCGTGGACCTTCACCGACGCCAGCCACGCGTCGAACTTGCGCTTCTCCTCGGCGGACGCGCTGGCGTACTGCTTCCACGACGGCAGCTTGGTGGTGATCGTCGCGGTGAACGTCGCGACGATGAACGCGCCGGTCGGATCGGGCAGGTACTGCTGATCGATCGTCGAGATCTCGCAGCTCCCCGCCTCCAGCCCGCCGTCCTCGCGCGCCTTGGCCTGGGTGTAGAGGTCGAAGTAGGTCGGGGCGTCGTACTCGATCGTGCCGGGCTTGCCCTCCTTGATGTTGTTGACGACCTTGGCCGGCTTGCCCTTGGCCTGCTGCGCGTCGGCCTGCTCACCGCCGGCGGCGCCGGCAGCGGCTGGATCGTTGGCGCGGGCCGCCAGCGTCGGACCGCCGCTCACCTCCGCCCGCTGCCCGGCGACCATCGCGTCAGCGGCGCGATCGGCCTCGACCTCGGCGGCGTCCTGGGGCGATGACACCTCGAGCTTGTGCTGGCGCGCCACCGCGCCGCCGGCCTGCTGGACCGTGTGCGCGACCTCGTGCGCCAGCAGGTGGACGCCGAACGGATCGTCGGGCCGGTACTGCCCGTCGGCGAAGTGGATGTCCTGGCCGACCGTGTAGGCGCGCGCCCCGACCGCGCTCGCCGCGGTCGCCGAGACGTCGCCGGTGTGCACCCGGACGCGCGCGAGATCGGCGCCCAGCGACGCCTCGAACCGCGCCCGCAGATCGGCGCGCAGCGGCGCCCCGGCGCTGCCATCCGCCCGCGCGACCGCCGCCTCGGCCCCCTCGGCGACGCCGTTGCTGTCGCGACGCAGCGCCCGGGCCAGCGCCCGCGCGGTCGACGGATCGGCGACGCGGAACAGCAGCGCCCCGCGCGCCGGGAGGCGCTGGGTGATCGTGACGCGCCCCGGCGCGATCCGCGGCGCCGCGGCCTCGTCGCGCGCGGGGTCCTCTTCGACGTACCGGCCGCGGTACAGCAGCTCCATGTCCTGGTAGAGGCGCCTCGAGCCCAAACGTGACGCGGGGCGCGCCCGATCGCGCGCCCGCCGTCACTCCGCCGCGAGCATCGCGATGTCGACCCAGCCGTAGACCATCCGCGGGTTGCCCCACTTGGGGACGGTCTGGTTGTTGGCTGGGTTGTACTTGATGTGGGTGCGCCCGATCATCTCGTGGCCCTGCTGCACGCAGACGCCGTCGACGTACTTGCCGGCCTGCCCCTGGCCGCCGTCGATGCACTGCCACTCCTCGAGCCCGTCGTCGGTGGCGATCGGGCCCTCGATGAAGTTGCCCATGTGCGCGAAGGTCCGCCCGTCGAGCTGCGAGAAGATCAGGATGTCGCCGGGCTTGGGCCGATCGCTGCCGCCGCCGGGGTGGAACGCGCCCTCGGGCAGGTTCTGCGCGCGCCACTTGGGGTCCATCACGTAGAGGTTGATCTTGGCCTTCATCTTCACGCCCGACTTCTGCTCGGCCATCGTCTGCATGATCCCCGAGAACGAGTTGCAGGTGCTGAAGGTCTTGCCGTCGGCCGCCTTGCGCTGCGCCTCGAGCCCCTCGTGCGACATGATCGACTCGAACTTCGCGTCGCCCTCCTGCGCGCCCTCGAAGTAGAGCAGCTGCGAGACGTACTGCTCGCGGTACTTGTCGCCGGCGGTCGTGGCGCCGCCCGCGCCGCTGCTCGGGGTGGCGGTCGGCGTCGACGTGGCCGGCGCCGGGTGCTCGTCTTGCACCGGCGCCACCGCGGGCGCCTTGGGCTCGGCCTGCTGCTCGGCGGCCGGCGCCCCGTCGAGCGCGCCCCACGTCCTGGGCCCGACGATGCCGTCGGCGACCAGGTCGTTCTGCAGCTGGAACGCCATGACCGCGCCGGCGGTCTGCGGCCCGAACGCGCCGTCGGCGCTGATGGTCGCGCCGTGCTTGATGAGGCCCTGCTGCAAGCGCACCACCGGCTCGCCGCGCGACCCGACGCGCAGCAGCGGCTCGGGGCCCTTGGGCGCCGCCATCTCGTCGATCACCTCGCCGCACATCGCGTTGCCACCCGCCGGGTGCTGCTGGATCTCGGCGACGATCGGCTCGCGCTGATCGGGGTGCTGGTGGAGCAGCGCCGCCAGCGCCTTGGCGCCGCCCCCACCGGCCAGGATCGCGCGGGCCTCGAGCGCCGCCGGCGCCGCGGCGCGGTCGGCGTGGCCCTCGGGCCCTAGCTCCTCGGGCGCAGGTCCCGCCGTCTCGTGGTCGCGTGCCTGCAGGGCCGAGTTCCCCATGCGCAGGTAGAGTCGGTTGCCGCCCCGCTGTGACGCGCCGCCTCGTCGTGTCGTCTTCTTCGCAGTCTTCGCTTCGAACTTTCGATTCGACGAGAGCCCCAGGCGACCCCAGGGTGGAGCCATGACGACCAACGCCCACGCCCGGCGCGCCACCCCGATGGCCGCGCCCGCCCACGAGGAGAAGTCGATGAACTGTCCCCGCTGTCACGACGCCCCGCTCCACGAGCTCGACCGCGACGGCGTCACGATCGACCGCTGCGAGCGGTGCCGCGGCATCTGGCTCGACCGCGGCGAGCTGGAGAAGCTGCTCGCCCACGCCCGCGACGCCGAGCGCGGGCCGCGCGACGACGACGACGACCACGACCGGCGCGACGACGCCCGCCGCGACGACGACCACCGCCGGCGCGACGACGACGATGACGACCGCGGCCGCTACCCGAGCCGCAAGCGCTCGTGGTGGGACATCTTCGACTGAGGCGCTGGGCGGTGAGGCCGATCGGCGATGGTCACGGCAGCTGGCTCGTCAACGCGGCCGCCCGCCGCTCGGCGAACGCGGCCAGCCCGAGGATCGCGGTGTCGATGCCGGGCTGGTTGGTGACCGGCAGATCGTCGTGGATCGCGGTGTCGAAGTCGGCCAGCGTGAAGAACTTGGTGGGGTCGGCGGCGACCGCGTCGCGGATCAGCGCGGCGCGCGCGTCGACGTCGGCGCGCATGGCGGCGGCCGCGCCGGGCCCGGCGATCAGCTCGCGGAGCAGCGCCTGGTAGCGCGCGCGCCACGTCGGCGACGCCAGCACCCGGGTGATGAGCGGGCGCGGCGCCGGCTGGTTGCACTGCGGTCGCAGGTGGTCGAGGGCGACGATCGTCGCCGCGGTCCACCCGCAGCGGAAGTTGCCGAAGGTCTCGTTGAGATCCCACGGCAAGAGCACCCAGCGGCCGCTCGCGGGGTCGAGGTAGAGATAGTAGTTGTGGGCGCTGCCGGCGTAGCTGTCGAGGTTGGCCAGGTAGCTGTTGACCGCGAGCCACGGCAAGAACCGATCGACGTCGAACAGCGCCGCCAGCTCGGCGTCGGTGCCGTGATCGAGCGCGGCGACCAGGTCGAGGAAGCGCTGGTGCGTCGGGTCGCCGCCGTCGACCTTGACCTCGACGCCGGGGTAGTCGGCGAACGTCGCGCCGCGATCGGTCAGCGCGCCGGACGGCTGGTCGGGCTTGAGCAGCTCGCCGCCGGCGGCGCCGAAGCGATCGCGCAGGAAGTCGGCCTCGACCTGCTCGACCACCACGTAGAGCCCCCACGGCTGGCCGTTGATGGTCAGGCGCGCGAACGCGGTGCGGCTCGCCGGGACGCCGGCGCCGCGCATCATCGCGTAGCCGATGGTCTCGCGCAGCAGCGTCGGGTCCTTGAACGAGTTGTGGAGGTTGAGCTTGTCGACGCCGAACAGCCGCTGCCCGGGCACCAGCTCGTCGAGATCGAGCTTCCAGCTGTAGCGCTGCGAGCCCATCGCGCGCACCGAGTTGCGCGACGAGTTGCCCTTGGTGCTGAGGCTGACCTGGGTGACCACCGCGCCGTCGTAGGTCACGGTCGCCGGGATCTGCAGCGCGTCGTTCAGCGGGTCGGCGCTCAGCGTCGCCCAGTCGGCGGCGCTGGTGTCGATCGCGACGTCGATCAGGCGGTCGGTCGGAAACAGCCGGTCGTAGTCCGGCGCGGCCCGGGCGTCGACGTCGGCGTCGACCGTACCGGCGTCGGGCTGCGCGCCGCCGCCGCCGCACGCGGTCAGCGCGATCGCGAGGACGACGAACCACCACGGACGCTGGGAGCTGGGCACCGGCACTCGCCCAGCGTACCCAACCCGCGCGCCGCCGCGGCGATGATCACGCGTCGAGCGACGGCCGCGTTGACGTGGGTGGTCAGTCGTCGGCGACCCCGGCCGGGTAGAAGTCGAGCCGGCGCCCCTCGCAGGTGCCCTCGACCAGCCCCTCGACCGCCGTCTGCGCCAGCGCCTCGAACAGCGCCGCGGCCGCGAACCGCAGCTCGGCGCTGGCCGGGATCGCGAGCCCGACCGTCAGCGTCGCGCCGTCGACGACCAGGCCGCGCAGCCAGGCCACCGGTGCGGGCAGCTCGTCTTCGAGATCGAGCCGGGCGCGCGCGCGCCCGAGCGCGCGGTCGAGCTCGACGCGACGCTCGAACCGATAGCGCCCAGCGAAGCGGATCCACGCGTCGGCCATGGGTCCGTGATAGCCGCCGCGCGCGACCGGCGCGTCCCGACACGGTGACAAGCGGCCCGCATCGTGGTCGTCAGGGACGGCCGGGCGCCGGCCGCCGGGTCAGGTGGCGTCGGGGCGCGCCGGCGGGACGACGATCGGCGTGACGCCGCCGGGCTCGAGGTCGATCACCGTCGGGGCCCGCGTGCACTCCCACGAGGTGACGTTGGCGTGCACGGTCGCGCCGACGCGCCACAGCCCGCCGTCCTGGTGGATGTGACCGAACAGGTGCAGGCGCGGCGCGACCACCGCCAGCCGCGCCCGCAGCTCGGCGCAGCCGGCGCGCGCGGCGTCGTTCCAGCCGGCGTGATCGCCGACGCCGGCCGGCGGGCCGTGGGTGATCAGGAGGTCGAGGCCGGCGGGGATGCGCGCCCACACCGCGCGCAGCGCGTCGCCGCGCGGCAGGTTGAACGCCCAGTCGTGGAACGCCGGCTGCCACGGGCTGCCCCAGCAGCGCAGCCCGGCGACCTCGACGCCGCTGTCCTCGAGGTAGATGGCGCCGCCGAGGAGCGCGCGCGCCTGGGCGGCCTCGGCCGGCCGCGCGAAGGCCCAGTCGTGGTTGCCGGCGACGATCAGCTTGTGGCGGTGCGGCAGCCCGGCGATCCACCGCGCCGCCTCGGCCAGCTCGTCGAGATCGCCGCGACGACACAGATCGCCGGCGTGGACGAAGACGTCGCCGTCGGGCACCGCGTAGCGCGCGTCGTGGAACAGGTGGGTGTCGGCGACCGCGACGATGCGCACCATCCACCGAGCATACGCGGGCCCCACCGCGCCATCGTCGCGCCACGTCGGTCCGGCGGAAACCACGCAACCGGCGGACGCCACGGTCGATACCGCGGCCATGCCCATCCCCGCCTCGCCCATGCCGCGCCGAACCGCCCACCTCCCCCGCAGCGTCGCGCTCGCCGCTGCGGCCGTGACGGCCTGGCTCGCGCTCGTGAGACCGGTCCACGCCGACGGGCTACCCGACGAGCTCACCTTCGATGCGCCCGCCGGGTGGACCACCGATGGCGACCTCGGCGCGAAGCTCCGCCGGGTCCCAGGCGTGCACGAGACCTGGGCGTACCAAAGCGACGACGGTGAGGCCCTGGGCGTCATGCAGATGGTGTTCGCCGCAGGCGACGGCGGCGCGGCGCGCACCACGGTCGACGCCTACCTCCGCGGCGTCGTCAACGGCGCCGGCAAGCAAGCAACGGTGGACGACGTCGCGTACACCGAGACCGGAACCACGATGACCGTGACGTTCGCGGCCGCGGCCGGCGGCGGCGTGCTCCACCAACGCTGCGTCAGCTGGGTGGCCCGCGACCGTCGCCTGCACGCCGGGTGCGGCATGTGCATCGGGCGTGGCGCGATCGGGCGCGCATGCCTGGACGCGCTGGCGTCGATCCAGGTCGCCACGCCCGAGGCAGCGCGCCTGCCGCTCGGCGCGGCGACCGCCCCGCCGACGCGCAGCGCCGCGTACGAGGCCGGGCGCCTCTTCGGCCAGGTCACGGTGCCGGTCGGCGCGATCGCCCTGGCGCTGTACTTCCTCCTCCGCCGACGGTGAGCGAGCGCCGCGGGCGCTAGCCGCTGCGCGGGAACTCCCAGATCAGGTAGCAGCACACGCCGGGCGCGGCGGCGCGGCGCGCCGCGGTGACCGCGGGCGAGAACGCGCGGTAGTGGAAGTGCAGCTCGTTGCCGCCGGGCGGGCTCGCCCACCCCACCTCGGCGCCCTCGCAGCGCTCGTACGGCGCCGGCAGCGCGACCGTCGGCGCGGCCGTCGGTGCGGCGCACACGGCGTACGCGTCGGGCTTGTCGTGGAACCACGGCTCGGGCGGCGTCGGCGCGACCGGCGTCGGCGCGACCGGCGTCGGCGTCGCGGACGCGTTGGCCGGCGCGGGGGCGCGCGGCGCGGGCCCGCCGCAACCGCCGGCGACGAGGACGACCAGCGCGAGGCGCGCGACGCGGGCGTGCACGGCGTGACTCTACGCCGCTGTAGCGGGCGTCGCCATCGCGACGATCGCCGAGGGCCGCGGCGGGGTCCGCCCGGGTCACGCGTCGGTGGCGTCGGCGACGGTCTTGAAGATCGCGCGCTGGTCGCCCAGCTCGACGACGTCACCGTCGACGAGCACCCGCGCCACGGCGTCGACGCGGGCCAGCTCGTGGCAGGTGATCTGGCCATGCGCGCGGGTGAACCGCAGGTGGCGCGGCGCCAGCGACGCGTCATCGAGCACCAGATCGGCCGGCCCGCGACCGAGGGTGAGGTCGGCCCCGCGGAGCTCGATCACGCGCCCCGCCTCGGGCCCGGTGAGCACGGTGAGCCACGCCGTCCCAGCGCCGGGCAAGACCTCGCGTGGGCGGCCGGTCCGCATCGCCGCCCGCGGCCACACGTATGGATCGGGCAAGAGCGCGACGCAGTGGCCGCGGCGGCCGTGCTCCTGCAGCGCCGCGTCGCTGTGGACGCGATGGACGAGGTGCCGGCAGGTATCGCAGTGCCGCACGTCGGGATCGCGCGTCAGATCAAGCGAGTCCCAGGTGCGCGCGCACTCGAACTCGAACCGCGGATCTGCGGGCGGCTTGGCCGGGGGCTCGGTCATCGTGCGCTCGACGGCGGCGACGGGCGCATGCGATCCCGTAGCACGCCGAAGGGCCACGTGGTCAGCGTGTCGCGCCGGCGGCGGTTGACCGGCGCGCCGCGCAGCGCTCAGATCGCCGCCATGCCGACGAAGCGCTCCCAGGGCAAGGCGAAGCCGTCCAACGCGAAGGCCACCGCGAAGGTCAAGGCCACGGTCAAGGCGAAGCCGCCGACCACGAAGGCCAAGAAGCCCGCCGCCAAGCCAACGGCGCGCCCCGCGAAGGCCAAGAAGCCCGCCGCCAAGCCAACGGCGCGCCCCGCGAAGGCCCCGAAGCCCCCCGCCAAGGCCGCCGGAAAGAAGCCCGCCGCCAAGGCCGCCGGAAAGAAGCCCGCCACCAAGCCCACGGGAAAGAAGCCCGCGGCCAAGGCCACGGGAAAGAAGCCCGCGGCCAAGGCCGCGCCGATCGCGGTGACGATCACGCTCACCGAGCCGCTGCAGCCGATCGATCGCGGCGAGCGGTACGAGGATCCGCTGTTCGAGCTGCTCGAGGCGGGCGGCCTGGGCGGGCCGGGCGACGGCGGCGGCACGCTGTGCAGCAAGGACGGCGAGATCCAGGAGGCCGACTTCGACGTCGAGATCACGTCGCTCGCGGCGCTGTCGGTGATCCGCCGCTTCCTCGCCGAGACCGGCGCGGCCAAGGGCTCGACGCTGCAGTACGAGCACGGCGGCGCGCAGGTCGAGGTCCCGGTGGGCATCACCGAGGGGCTGGCGATCTACCTCGACGGCGTGTCGCTGCCCAAGGAGGTCTACACGCCGACCTGCCTCGAGGAGCTGTTCACGCAGCTGTCGGCCGCGCTCGGCGACGACCTCGACTACCGCGGCTCGTGGCAAGGGCCGCGCGAGACCGCGCTGTACTTCTACGGGCTCGACGCCGAGCAACTGCTGGCCAAGGTCGAGCCCGTGCTGCGCGCCGCGCCGCTGGCGCAGAACGCCCGCGTCGTGGTGCGCCACCTCGCCAAGCAGGGTGCGCGCGAGCTGCGCCTGAGCTGACCGCGCCGCACGCGAGCCCGCGCGGCGTCAGCCGGCGCGCAGGATGCTGGCCATGGCCTTGCCCTTGGCCAGCTCGTCGATCAGCTTGTCGAGGTAGCGGATCTGGCGCATCAGCGGATCGGCGACGTCCTCGACGCGCACGCCGCAGACGACGCCGGTGATCAGCGCGACGTTGGGGTTCATGCGCGGCGCCTTGGCGAAGAAGGTCGCGAAGTCGCGCTGGTCCGCGATGGCGCGGCGCAGCTGTGCGGCGCTGTAGCCGGTGAGCCAGGTGATGACCTGATCCACCTCGGCGGCGGTGCGGCCCTTCTTGACCGCCTTCTGCACGTACAGCGGGTACACGCTGGCGAAGGCCATCGAGAAGATCCGGCGCGGGGTGGTCGAGGCCATCGTGCGCGCCGCGACGCTACCACGGTGGCCGCACGCCTCGCATTCCAATCGCGGCGGCGAGCTGGCACGCTCGCCGTGATGCACGCGCCGATCATCCGT
>Ga0075163_10008461_pt1 | contig 13547 bp, 12 predicted proteins | sample JI1023141ADNA_FD_71478 | JGI IMG/M metagenome (GOLD analysis project Ga0075163, IMG submission 71478) | Wastewater effluent complex algal communities from Wisconsin, to seasonally profile nutrient transformation and Carbon sequestration -... | ecosystem: Engineered > WWTP > Effluent > Algae...
GGCGGACAACTTTTTATGGCCTATTTTCATCAACAGTATTAATGAGCAATGACAGATCAGGAACTAGCGCTGGGTTGTGTTGAAGGGCGAAAGGACGCTCAACAAAGACTGTGGAAGCTTTATTCACGGAAAATGATGAGTGTTTGCCTTCGTTATTGCGACAGCCGCGAGGAAGCTGAAGATGTGTTGCAGGAAGGATTTATCAAGGTGTTTGACAAAATAGGACAATGGCACGGAAGCGGGCCGTTGGGCGGGTGGATCAGAACAGTGATGGTGAACACGGCACTGACACATCTGAGAAACACCAGGAAGTGGCGAAACAGCGTTGATATTGATGCTGCTGAAGATTTGGATGCAGAAGATGTAGATGCGGTGAGTAAGATGAATGAAGAAACCTTATTAAAACTGATTGAACAAATGCCGCCAGGCTACAGAACAGTTTTCAATCTTTTTGCAATAGAAGGTTATAGCCATAAAGAGATTGCAGATGCGATGGGAATAACCGAAAACACATCGAAGACACAGTTTTTAAAAGCCAAGAATTGGTTGAAGAAGAATTTGATAATTACAGAGAAGAACATTGAAACATACTGACGATAAAATAAGAGAAATTTTCTCCAATAAACTCGGAGAATGGGAATCTGATGTTCCGCATGGTATGTGGGAGTCAGTGAGCGCCAAAATTTCGACCAGCTCTAGCGCTGCAACCGGTGCCGCAGCGGCTGCTAAAGGAATTAGCGCCAAATTGCTAACAGCCATTGCTGCAGCAGCCATTGCTGTGGGTGGAGTGATTTACACTTTTTCAACTCAAGATTCTTCTGCAACAGAAGTCAATAGCTCAAGAGCGGAGGTTAACAATGTCAACTCATCTTCTGGTGCAACGTCTGGTAACGAACAAATAACTACTCCATCGATCATTGAGAACAACGATTTAGTGCCTCCAGTTGCGACTCAAGAAGACAATTCAGCAATCAAACCACAAGTGGAGTCGCAGAACAATGAAACGCCGAACAATTCGAACTCTATTGAAGAGCAAAAACAAGTTGTAACGCCTGTTCACCTTGAAAAACCTGTGGTTCAGGAAAAGCCGGCATCATTGGGCAATGAAAAAGCTCAGGATGCTAATCCTGAGAAACAAGGCAATGAAAACTATTTAGCTAACGAAAGTTTGACCGCAGCATTTACAGTTGTGCCGGTCGACGTCGAAGAACAAAAGTATTTTTTCATGGCAGAATCTGCCAACGCAAAAAGTTACGCATGGGACTTTGGTGATGGAAGCAGTTCAACAGAATTGAGCCCAACGCATGAGTACCAAGAAGAAGGCGACTATAGCGTCACGCTTGTTGTCAGGAACTCAAGCAATGAATCACTATCAGTTTCAAAAGATTTGAAGGTCGTTGTTCCGGGAAAAATGTTAATTCCAACCATATTTTCACCCAACGGAGATGGATTTAACGACTTCTTCGATATTCGTGAAAAGTCTGAAGGCATTGATTTTAGCAGCGTAATAGTGAGGGATGCCAATGGTAAGGCTGTGTTTGAAAGCGACGGCACATTGCTATGGGATGGCAACGACCCTGGAGGAAATCATTGCGCTGAAGGCACATATCTCTACTACGTAAAAGGCACGGACAGGAATCATCAAATACGCGAAAAGAGGGGTACTGTCTTTCTGAAGCGATGATGCTGCGTATTATATTTGCAGCCTTCTGACAATTAATTGATAAACGATTAATTTTAAAACCCACGAAAGGAGTTTAAAATCTTAACATCTATGAAGAAAAATCTACTGTTGGCTTTTCTTTTCATCATGAGCGTGATGAGTTCAGTTGCACAAGTGCAATACAGCACTCCGCACAGACTTCGTTACTCGCCGAATATGACCGAGAAGGAGTTGTATAACATTGAATTCTTGCAAAACATGCCGAAAGAGGATTGGGCATTGTTCACGCAGGATCCAAGGTTTGATGCTGATAAAGTCATTAAGATCCGCACCGACTGGAAGGAAAAGCGCAAGGCACAGCAAGGTGGCATGCAGAAGTCTTCTCAAACTGCCGGTCAATCTAATTGTAAGTGGATTGAACCAACAAATGACTATGAAAATCCAAATACCATTCAATGGCCCGGAAGTCCTGGTAATAGCACAGACAACTTCAGTCCTGTGATAAACCTTGGTTGGAACTTCAACTATTTCGGCCAGAATTTTAACCAAGTTGTAATTACAACAAAGGGAACAATTGCTCTAGGAAACGCAGGATACATTGACTTCACGCCTTCTGCATTCCCAGATCCACTCACAACAGAATCGACACAGCAGTATGACCATATCTCAGCATTTTGGACTGACTTTGACTTCGGTGCTAGTGGTGAACTTTATTACAACCTCACTGACGATGCGCTTTATGTGAACTACGTGAACGTGGGTTACTGGCCAAACAACGACGATAGAGTAAATTCTTTCCAAATTATTCTTACTCCTGACGGTTCATCAGTAATCGGTAATGGCAATAACGTTCAGTTTGTTTATGGAGACATGCAGTTTGCCAATAGCCAGATCAGCGGTGCAACCGGTGGATGCGGCGCTACTACAAACCTTGCTGTTGTTGGTTGTGACCGAGTAAGTGGCACTCAACACTATGCTTTCGGTCGTTTCAATATTTGCGATTCAGAGCAATACAATGGTCCTTATGGCGTAAACGCTAATCAGCAAGATGGTGTAGACTGGCTCGACGGCAGAGTAATTGAATTCAATACCAGCGTTGCTAATTTCAATGTCAACCAGCCTCCTGCAGTGATGAGTGAAGCATGCGACACAATCACAATGTGCGTTGGTGAAACATTTGATTTTTACCTAGGATTTACTTCTCCAGAAGCCACACAAACAACATCCATTACATTCTCTCAAAGTGGCACTGGTTTCTCTGCTACTGCTGCGAGTGGTAATGCCGCAATCTTAAACAATGCACAATTTGTTGCTAGTGCAGCCAATGTGGGAACCAATACAGTTACAATAACAGCAACTGACAATGGATCTCCTGCTGAATCTACAACCGTAACTTATGTGTTTATCGTGGACGATATTGTGCCACCTCCGATTACAATAAGCGGGGTATTCACTATTTGTGCGGGACAGGAAACCGAACTCACAGCATCCGATGGTTTTGATTCTTACTTGTGGAGCACCGGACAAACGGGTCAAACAATAATTACCGATGAGGGTGGCCCAGTAACCGTAATCGGATATTATGGATTGTGTTCTGCAGTGGGCACTGAAACGATTGAGGTTGGCGATTTGGAATACCCAGGCTTGGTTGGAGGAAATATTCCAATTGAAATATGCCCTGGTATTGATACAGTAGTTTGCCTTCTTAATCCAGAGAACTATATCAGCTATCAGTGGAGCGTTGAACCTGGATTTGATGGAGAGTTTGTGCCGGGTACTCCGACAGATGAGGCTTGCGCTCAAGTTACAGGCAACGTCAACGGTAACTATCGTGTTGATGTTGTGACACCTGAGGGTTGTGAGTACTTTAACATCAAGCTAGTATACACCACACCTGTTCAGCCATGCGAATCAAATGAAGACAATGAAGGCGCCCATTGTGATGGTCTTGATCCCCTTGACTTCTGCGGTTATTCTGTGCCTCCTGAGGACAACTTCCTCATCTATGGAATTAGCACCAATCAGAACGGCTGGCAAGGGTCTTATATCAATATTTATGTTTATCCTGCAGATGGTGGACCAATGGAGACTTTCTTCTTCACCACTTTCGGTCCACTTGGGCAGTTCGACGACATTATGATCGGCACTGGTGATAGCATGGTGATTGAGTATTTCTCAAACGGAAACAACTTCGCCGGTAACTCACTTTGGGTTTTCAATTGTGGTCAAAACTTCCCTACCATTATTGATGCACCACTTGAAGACGGCATTGTTTGGTCAGCACTTTCTACTTGTGTTCCTTCGGCATTGCCAGGAACTTGGACTGTTTCTGGTCCCGGTGGTTGGTCATTTAGCGATCCAAGTCAAATGACGACTACATGGACACCAACACAGTACGGCGTGTATCAGTTGTGCTTTAATAATCCTAACTGTGCCTTCGACTATTGTTACGATGTCGAGTATTCAGAACCACCTACTATTACAATGACGCCGGCAGCCGATGTGTTGTTATGCGACAATGAAACGGTCAACGCAAATGCAATAGTCGCTGACTTGAGCGGCAATGGAACTGTAACATGGACTGGACAAGGTGTCGTAGGCACTGGCAATACTGCTATAGCTGGACCATACTCTAATTATACGAACACTACTGTTTCCGCTACAATTACAAATGTTTGTGGATCTGCTTCAGATTCATTCGACTTGGTATATCAGCCTAACGTTCCTGAGCCAGTGTTGAATGATTTACCTCTTTGTAACAACGGCAGTGTTACGCTTGACCCAATCGCACCAGGATCCGACAATGTGAATTTGGAATATGATTGGACTCCAGGCAATGCTAGCTCATCAACGTTGAGTGTTTCTCAACCTGGAACATATTCTGTGATTGTATCAAATGACTGTGATACTTCAGATCCTGCTTCAGCGAACATATACGGCGTAGTTGCTGCTACTGCGTCATCGCAGCCTGAAGCAAACGTATTGGAGTGCAGCGCCGACGAAGTAACCTTGACAGTTACTTATGCGAATGCTCCTGCATATACAGTAAGCTGGAACGGCCCTGTAGACTCAAGCACTGGCACTGTTGTAGCAGATCAGGATGGAACTTATTGTTTTGATATCACAGACATCTTCGGTTGTGATACACATACAACAGGTTGCACTGAAGTTGAAATTTCAGAAGCACCAACAACAAACTCTGGCTCAAGCGAAATTTTCGCTCTCTGTCCTAGAGAGTGTGAACAGCTTGATCTTGTTTCTACTGCAGAAGATGCTCAATTCTCATGGAGCACAAGCTGCAGTGGTTATGGTATTTCTTCAAGCAGCGGAAGCATTCAGTATTGTGCGGACAACGTTCCTCAAAGTTGTTTGGGAGCACCAATAATCATTACAGGCACGGTAAGCAATGCATGCGGAAGTGATAATGCTACTTGGACAGTTCAATCCAATGGTTGTGAAGTAACAATACCAAACGTGTTTACTCCTAATGGAGGTGATGGTAATGATACTTTTGAAATCAAAGGTTTGGAGAATTACACCAATGCAGAATTGACTGTGTTTAATCGCTGGGGTACTGCGGTGTATGAATCAACAAACTATCGCAACGACTGGCGCGCACAGGATTTGAATGAAGGAACTTATTGGTATCTCTTGAAACTTCCTTATGGTGTAAAAACTGAATACAAAGGATTCATTCATGTGATCCGCTAATTACTATTCGATAAAATATTAAGGGCCGTCAATCAAGACGGCCCTTTTCTTTTTGCATCAGAGTCACGTTGTCATAAATTATTCGCATATGTAATATCTTATTCGAGATGTTCATTTCTGTAAGTAAAATATGAAATAGCTTCGCACTTGATGAGTAAAATCAAAACAGCTTTTTTTTGTCAGAATTGCGGCACGCAATCACCGCGATGGGTGGGCAAATGTCCTGCGTGCGGAGAATGGAATTCATTCGTTGAAGAAGTGTTGCAGAAGTCGGATGGTCCTGGAAAGGACTTGCGACCTGTAGGCAAAATGAATAAGCCACGCCAAATTGCAGACCTTGAAACGTCGCTATTGCCAAGGATTCCATTGCTTGACAACGAGCTGAATCGAGTATTAGGCGGTGGGCTTGTACCTGGAAGTTTGATTCTTTTTGGAGGGGAACCAGGTATAGGCAAAAGCACATTAATGCTACAAATGGCCTTACGACAATTGAACGTGGGTGTTCTTTATGTGAGTGGAGAAGAAAGTGAAGAACAAATACGAATGCGCGCAGAAAGGCTTACGCTCGACAATCCACGGTGTATGGTGCTGATGGAAACTTCATTGGAAAACATTCTTCATCATGCGCGCGAAATAAAACCCGATGTACTGATCATAGATTCTATTCAAACACTCAGCACGCAAAGCATCGAAAGTTCTCCGGGAAGTATTTCGCAAGTGCGTGAGTGTGCATCAGGGTTGCTGAAGTTTGCCAAGGAGTCGCACACCGTTGTGTTCCTCATTGGTCATATCACCAAGGAAGGCACTATAGCAGGGCCGAAAGTGTTGGAGCACATGGTGGATACCGTATTGCAGTTTGAAGGAGATCGTCATCATATATATAGATTGATGCGAAGCACCAAGAACAGATTTGGAAGCACCAACGAACTTGGTATTTATGAAATGCAAGGCACAGGTTTGCGTGAAGTGGCTAATCCATCGGAGATCTTAATTCATTCGCAAACTGAAGACTTAAGCGGCGCTGCCATAGCCGCCACTTTAGAAGGAGTAAGGCCATTGTTGGTGGAAATTCAAGCTCTCGTGAGCACAGCAGTTTATGGCACACCACAGCGAAGCACAACGGGTTTTGATACCAGAAGATTAAATATGTTGCTGGCAGTTTTAGAAAAAAAGTGTGGATTCAGACTCGCTATGAAAGATGTTTTTTTAAATATCGCTGGAGGCATGCGACTTGAGGATCCTGCAATGGACCTTGCAGTGATAACTGCGATATTGTCGAGCAACAGTGAAATAGCGATTCCTAAAATGATTTGTTTTGCAGGTGAAGTTGGTTTGAGCGGAGAAATAAGACCTGTGTCGAGAATTGATTCGCGCATTCAAGAGGCAACAAAACTTGGCTTTGAAGAAATCTATGTGTCACGCTTCAACAAGGGATTACAACAGCTCTCTAAGGAAATTAAAATTGTGCAAGTCGGTAAAGTGGAAGAACTGTTTAGCAAGTTGTTTGGATAGCGTTATTCCGCTGCGCCAATCACCATTACAAACTCGCCACGTGGTTCGTTTTTTTGAAAATGATCAAGCACTTCAGAAAGTGTTCCTCTTACCGTTTCTTCAAACTTTTTTGTGATTTCTCTGCTCACACTGCACGGTCTATCAGGCCCGCAGAAGGTTATGAGTTGTTCTAAAGACTTCAATAATCTATGTGGACTTTCGTAGAGCACCGTTGTGTGTTCTGATATTGCAATTTTTTTTATCCTCGTTTCTCTTCCTTTTTTATGTGGTAAAAATCCTTCGAAGACAAAAGACTCGCATGGCAGCCCGCTTACTACAAGCGCAGGTACAAAAGCAACAGGACCTGGTAAACACTCTACTTCAATATCATTCTTAACACATTCACGAACGAGTAAAAATCCTGGGTCGCTGATACCGGGTGTTCCGGCATCTGTTACAAGTGCAGCACTATTGAGGCTTTGAATCTTAGAGATGACACCACGCAGAATTGCGTGCTCATTGTTTTGATGATAACTGCTAACAGGAGTGTCTATCGAAAAATGCGCAAGCAATTTTTTTGTTTCTCTTGTGTCTTCAGCAAATATGTGATCACACTCTTTTAAGATGCGCAATGCGCGAAGAGTGATATCTTCCAGATTGCCGATAGGCGTAGGAACAAGAAATAACTTCAAAGTAAAATCGATTATTGATGTCTTCTTTCAACAAGCTCTACAAAGTCAGAAGCCACAGGAGATTCGTTGTTCCATGCGTATTTGCTTCTCAATGAATCGAGATGTTTCATGGCCTCATCTCTTGTAGCAGTGTTAAGTTTGTCAATTGCAACTTCATAATCCTGATTGTTTCCTTTGAAAAGTTCTTTCGAGAACTGGAAACGTTGATTCAGTGTTATTGCGCGCTTAAGATCTGGTATCGGATTGTGCTCGAGTTTTTGAGCCAACGACTCACTGAGACCAATTGTTTTCGCGAGTTTGTCATGCAGACTTTCTTTCTGCGAAATCTCTGCGAGAACATCTTGAAGTGAATACTCAGGAGTCACTATTTGTTGTGGAATGTCGTTATCTGGTGTTGACATAACAACTTCTTCTTCCTCTTCTATTGTTTCTTCCTCTTGTTGCTCGATGATTTCGTTCTCAACAGGCGCCGCAATTGCCTCCGACTTTGTAACCTCTTCTATTGCATCAATGAGAGATACCTGAACAGGAGCCTCGACTTTCGGTTCGTCGATTTTGAAATTGATCACCGGCATTGGTGTTTCTTCCTCCTCTGTTGACTCTGTATTTTGCTGCACGCCTTTCACTTCACCATCGTATGCTTTGTAGCGAAGCACTACAAGACGTTCATACAACTCGCGACTTTCGTTAGTCAGTTTTTCGAGTTCGGTAATTGAAAGAGTTCCTTGCTGAAGCAATTCGATTTTACGATGTAGCTCAGAAGCAATTTCACTGAGGCGAAAGAACTTTGAAGAATCATTCATGGCAGCAATTGTTTATTTCAACCAAAATTAAGGACGACCGGAACACATTTGCGGTCATTAAAGTTGAAGTTTTTCACGCTCCTTTCTTGGCAACGATTTAAGAACCAGATCGTAGCTGTCGTCGATAAGCTGTTTGAAAAGCTTCGCTGGCACTGAACCATCAGCATTCACGGTGTTCCAGTGTTTTTTGCTCATGTGATAACCGGGAATGATGCCCGAATATTGTTCTCTCAGCTCTATGGCTTTTTCCGGGTCACATTTGAGGTTCACACTGCTGAATTTTTCGACGCTGCAGAGGGCAAACATTTTACCCCCAACTTTGAATACGAGCGTTTCATTGTCAAAGGGAAAATCCTCTGTCGCTCCAGGTTTGGCGATGCAATAATCTCGGAATGTTACGATGTCCATAGGACAAATATATCGGACTTAGTCGTAGGCTGCGCAAGGCACGTGAAGTGGATTGCCTTCTTTACAAGCCCTTATGCCGACAATAACTTCATGCGTGCTGGCACCATCATATTTTATTTTATTCATGGTGATGTCGTAGGCGTATGCCACCGTGACATATTTCACAACAGAAAGTTTGAGAAGTGCCGAAAAGCCATGACCAGAGCGTGCTGCAATACCCACATCTACCATGTCTTTGTAGTTGAGTAAAAGCTGTGCCTCCAACGACGACCTGCTTCGGCCAACATAGTTGAGAAGAAAAGCAGGCTTGAAGCTTAGCTCCTCTGTTAGTCTTTTGGCATAGCCGTTGGCCAATGTGTAGTGACGTCGAAGTTGTGTGTTGGAAGGACCTTCAATTTTTGGACTGTTGAGATAACGCACAGAAAGCCCGTAAAATCTATCTGGCCTATACAACCATAAGCCTGCATTGAATACTGGTATCACAAAGTCGTTGACCGCCCCACTGATAGCGGGGTCAATGCTTTGAAATTCGAGTGTCATTTCACCATAATCAATGCCGTATTGGGTAAAGCCTACTCCAATGCCTGCAGCGAAAAAATATTTATTTGAGAGTCTTCTGTGAAGGGCGTAACAAACATTTACAGTGGTGTAGCCGAAAGGTCCAGCGTCATCATTTTCAACTGTTGCTCCGACACCATGAATGCGGAACTTCGACTCTTTACCTATTTTACCATGAAGGTTAGCAAAAGCCGTTGTTGGAGACCCTTCAAAGCCTTTCCACTGTCGTCTTAGTCCAAATTTCAAATCAAGACAAGGCGCTGTTCCAGCAACTGCAGGATTGTATTGTAAATAGTTGTAGGTGAAATATGAAAAATGAGAAGCTTGCTGCGCTGTGGAAAACAGCGAAGCCATGACGAATATGATGATGAATACAATTCTCATTTCAATGCACGATGCTCACTGTTCCCGTGATAGGTGGAATAGTGACCTCAAGTGAGTTTAATTCAAGTACAAAATAATATGGTCCTGTAGGCAGGTATCGACCTTTGAATGTTCCGTCCCAGGGTTGCGCATAGCCGACGGACTTAAATACACTTTGTCCCCAGCGGTCGAAAACTTCTACCTGACAATTGGGAAATCTTTCGATGTATTTGATGCGCCAGAAATCATTGATTGCGTCATCATTTGGAGTGAACGTGTTATAGATCTCAACCGGTGGACCAATTGTCAGAGAGACAACATCGCTTAATTCGCAGTCGCCGACAAATCCTGTTACCTGAAAGGCCGTTGTTTCTTCGGCGAGCACTGTGGGATTGGCAGAGTTGGCATTGTCAAGGAATTGTGATGGTGTCCAGGTGATTGTTTGTGTTGGATCGGCGCCTTCAACTACAAGCCCCGCAGACTCTCCCAATGAAACAAGTATAGGATCGACAGAAGCCATCAGATCAACGCCACTTCCGGAGATATTGACGCTGTATGAGCAAGGGCCAAAAGTGTCATCGTGGTTTGAACCAACTACCACAAGGTATTCTTGATTGGTAGCTAAATTGTTGATGTCGATGTCGAAGTCTGATGAGTCGCCATAACAAATTGTGCTTGCGTTTGCCGGCGGATTGCAGGGATCTTCGCCCGGTAGCAAGGGAATAACCATGATGTAAATCGAATCGTTTGTGCCTGTGTTCGTGAATTCGCAGTCGATCCATGAAACAGCCACATTAACGGAACCTTGATCAGCAATGCTATTGGTAGTAAATGAATAAAATGCGGATTGATCCACATTGATGCATGCGTTGTTGAATGGGGTATTGGTGAGGCTGTCGGCAGGTTGTGGAGTATCTGCACACAGATCGTTGTTGAGTGCATCGCTGCAGTTTTGCGACAGCAACAAGGCGGGTGAGGCCAGCAGGGTGATTAAGAGTATCAGAAACCGCACGGGATTCATACAAAAGATAGGTGGATACGCAATACCGCGAAAATAGTTTCTACCGCTGCTCATAGGTAACACAGAATGTGGCATGTGTATAGTTTTATACACAACGTTTTCAGCTATAGGATTGTTGCCTTGAAGTAAAGTTAGAACCCATTTTATCAGGAAATCAAGACTGAAAATTCCTTTGGTTTTCTTGTATTATAATTGTGTGGAAGGGGTTATATTTTTTCCACAAATAACACCTATAATCTTTGTGACCAATTACAAGCTTAACTACTGAAACTCTATCAGAATATTGTTTTTTTCCACCGCACTTCCTTTCACCGCTGTTACTTTTTTTACAACAGCCGGCGCCGGACTTTTGATTACGTTTTCCATTTTCATCGCTTCGAGAATGATCAAAGGAGTGTCTTTCTCAACTTGTTGTCCTTCGGTGACGAGTATGTCCAACACCAGGCCTGGCATTGGTGCTTTCAGATTGCTCAGTTTGGCTTTGCCGGCACCTTCCATGCCGAGACTTTTTAGCAGGTCATCAAAGCGATCTTTGAGCTGTATCGTGTAAGTCGTGTTATTCACTTTGATGGTCATTTCTTTTGCCTCACTGTTGACCATCACCACTTCTACGTTGTATGAATGTCCTTTGTAAATCCAATGAGCATTATTGGCGGAAATGTCGGCAACATCAACCATGAAATTTTCTCCATCCAGATTTCCGTTGGCACTTTTACCATCCCATTCAAGGTCGATTTTTTTATGACCGTTTATCGTAGCGTGATACATGAATTTGTCCGATTTGTGTCGCGAAGCTAAGTACTTTCGCGCAATGGCCGGTATATATCTTCATATCCCTTTTTGCAGAAAAGCATGTCACTATTGTGACTTTCACTTTTCTACTGTCTTAAAAGGCAAGGATGATCTCCTCGAGGCCATGCATATTGAATTGGAACGCAGAAGAGACTATCTATTACAAAAAAAGGTCAATACAATTTATTTCGGAGGCGGCACACCCTCATTGCTTCAGGGAGATGAGCTGAACAAACTTCTGGACCACATCATGAAACTCAATGAAGTTGATCCACACGCCGAGATTACGCTGGAGGCGAATCCAGATGATCTTACCCGTGAAAAAATACGCGAGTTGGTGGCCTCACCGATCAACAGATTGAGTATCGGCATCCAAAGTTTTCGTGATGAGGATTTGAAATGGATGAACAGAGCGCACCATGCAAGTCAATCTGACTACGCTGTGAAAGCAGCTCAGGATGCGGGATTCGAAAACATCACCATCGATTTGATTTATTCAATTCCAGGGATGCAAATGCAACATTGGAAGGAAAATTTAAGACAAGCGGTGGAATTAAACATCCAGCACATAAGTGCATACAGTCTGACCATTGAGTCGGGAACTTTTTTTGGACATGAAGAAAAAAAAGGGACATTAAGGCCGGTTGAACAAGAAATCAGCAGTGATCAGTTTCATTACATGGTAGAGTTTCTTCGTGAAAATGGTTTTGATCAATATGAAGTTTCCAACTTTGCAAAAAAGGGATATGAGTCAAAGCACAATACTTCTTACTGGGAAGGCAAAAACTACCTTGGCATAGGCCCGTCTGCCCATTCGTTTGATGGTAAAAGCCGCCAGTGGAACGTCTCAAACAACGCATTGTACACGCGCGCAATCATGAAGGGAGAGTCGTTTTTTGAAAGAGAAGAACTTGATGATTACACCCAATTGAATGAATACATCATGACAGGACTGAGAACCAAGAAGGGCATCAACATGGATTTTATTCATGATAAATTTGGAATTGACATGCAGAAAATCTATCAAGATTACATCGAAGAAAAGATCAAATCAAAAAAGATGACACGCGAAAACGCGCAACTTTCGCTGACAACAGATGGTTTTCTGATGGCCGACAGAATAGCATCAGACTTATTTATTATTCGTGAATCATGATAGCAACGATAGAACATCCACAAGGCACATTCAAGGTAGATTTAACTCACCCCATTGATTTGTCGATTCCACTTTCTCCAAATGGTCCGCGAGCATGGTATGTAGAAAAGATGAAATTCAGCCCCGTGATCAATCAATATTTTGCAGGTAGCGTAAAGCTTGGCGGCAGTGTGAATTTTAATGATGTGTTTTTTAATCCACACGGACACGGAACACACACGGAATGCGTCGGACATATCTCCAGAGAATTTCACAACGTAAATGAGTCTTTGACCAAATATTTTTTCACCGCACATCTTATTACTGTGACGCCAACACAAAACACCCAAGAAACCGAGTGGAAAAAATTGGGTGACATGATCATTACCGCTGATATGATTAAAGCCGCTTTGGGCGCTCACAGGCCGGAAGCACTTGTTGTGCGCACGTTGCCTAATTCTCAAGAAAAACGCACGAAGAATTATTCTTCCACCAATTTTCCATATCTGGATGATGCAGCTACAGCGTGGCTAGCATCAATAGGAGTGAATCACTTATTGGTAGACTTGCCTTCTGTGGATAGAGAAGAGGATGGAGGAATGCTCAAAGCACATCATGCGTTTTGGAATTATCCGAATAATACTCGCAACACTGCAACAATTACGGAGTTCGTTTTTGTTCCTGATGAAGTGAAAGACGGCGCTTATATTTTGAATTTGCAAACAGCTGCTTTTGTGAATGACGCCACACCTTCTCGTCCTGTTCTTTATCGGATTATTTAACCCAAATTTTGTTATGCGCAAAAGGCTATCTTGGAATGCGGGTTCAAATCACCTCAGCAACAGTGAAGACAGAGCCAGCTATCAAAATCAAATCACTTTTGTTTGCTTTTTGTTTTGCGACAGAAAAA
>Ga0075163_10008462_pt1 | contig 13545 bp, 7 predicted proteins | sample JI1023141ADNA_FD_71478 | JGI IMG/M metagenome (GOLD analysis project Ga0075163, IMG submission 71478) | Wastewater effluent complex algal communities from Wisconsin, to seasonally profile nutrient transformation and Carbon sequestration -... | ecosystem: Engineered > WWTP > Effluent > Algae...
AATATCGTTGCCCGTGCCGACGCGGTTGCGGGCGGAGAGGTTGATGAGGCGCGCGCCGCTGCCGGCGCCGGCATCGTAGCCTTCGACGAGGACCACGCCACCGGCGGTGCCGGCAACCTGCACGGTGTGAGCGCCGACGAGAGCTTGTTGCAGCGCGGCGTCACGGCTCGCGGCGGGAAATGGAAACGCGCCGAGCGATGCAAACGTGCCGGCGAGCGGCGCGGGCCAATCGTTATTTTCGGTAAGCTTGGTGGCATCGCGATAGAGCTCGATGCGCGGATCGGCCATGGCGGTCGTCAGGCCGAATGCGGCCAGCGCGGGGCCAGCGGCGCGGACGAGGAGTTCTTTAGGGCCGCCGCTGCCGCCGACGACGAAGCCGACGATGACGTTTTGCGCGCTCGCGAGCGTGGTGCGCAGTGAGACGTTGGAGAGCCAGGCGGAGGGTGTGACGGTGAGCGACGTGGCGAGACTCGTGGCCGAGCCGGCGGGGGTCGTCACGACGACGGAGTAGGCGCCGGCTTGCGAGGCGGTGGTGGTCGGCAGCGTGAGGGTAGCGAGAGTGGCGCCGAGGAGCGGCGAGCCGTTGAAGTGCCACTGGTAGGCGGGCACGGTGTCGGCTGATCCGGCGACCGACGTTTGGACGGCGAACGTGGCGGCGGTGCCGGCGGTGACGGATTGTGCGAGCGGTTGGGCGGAGATTGTCGGGGCTCCGGGTGCGATGGGCGGACGATGGGCAACGAGGAGGTCGCGCGTGAGCACGGCGCTGGTGGTGGTGCCGGGCTTCGTAGCCTGAAAGCGGATACTGTAGGCCCCGTCGGCCTGGCCGGCCGGCACGGTGGTGCGGTAGGTGTGGCGGCCGGTGGCGTCGGCGGTGAGCGGAAAAAGCGTCTCGGTGGTGTTGCGCAGTGAATCGCGGACGACGAGCGAGGTGCCGATGACCGGGCGGCCGGCTGAGTCGGTGACGGCGAGGCCGAACTCGGCGGTTTGGTTCCAGTCGAGCGTGGGCGTGGCGGCGGGCGTGGGCGAGGCGAGGATCAGCGTGACGGGTGCGGCGAGCGTGCGGGCAGTGGCTTCGTTGGTGTAGCCGGCGTTGTTGCCGCCGGCGTTGAACGCGCTGATGCGGTAGACGTAGGTGAGGGCGTCGTTTGCGGTGGTGTCGCGGTAGGTGGTCGTATTCGGCGCGACGGAGGCGAGCGTGGTCCATGGCGCGGCGGGGTCGGCTTTGCGCTCGATGAGGAAGCCCGTTTCGGTGGTGGATTGGTCGCGCCACGCGAGTGCGATGGCGCCGGTCTCGGCAGTGGCGACGAGGGTAGAGGGTATTTCAGGCGTGGGGCCGTCGAGGAATTCGCGGATACCGTCGCGAATCGCAGTCGCGACGAGCAGCTTGAAACGTTCGTCTTGGAGTGCGGCGTTGTCGGGCGTCGGCCGGTCCATAAAGGCGATTTCGATGAGGACGGCGGGGCGCGTTGCGAGACGGTTTTCGCCGTAGCTGCCGTTAAAACCCTGCACGCGGCGGTCGGCCCAGGTCGGGTTATAGTCGCGGCGGATGGCAGTGATGACTTTGGCGTGGAGGATGTCGGCGAGGCGTTTGCTCTCGGGGCCGAAGCCGTTGTTGGTGTCGTAGAGCGTCTCGGTGCCGGTGCCGCCGCCGCCGTTGTTGTGGATGCTGACGAGGAGTTCGGCGCCGACAGAATTCGCGTAGCGCGGACGGCAACGGATATCCTGTTCGAGATGGGTAAAGCCGGACTCGTTCCACACGGAGGCGTCGGCGCCGAGGGCCTTCACGTGGTAGCGGGCGGCTTCCTGCCAGCGGGGAAATCCGGTTTCGCCTACGCCGGCGGTGCGGTCGAGGTTGCGCGTGGGGCGGACATCGGCGCCATCGGCGAGCAGCAAATTATGAAGCAGGGTGATGAAATCGTGGTTAACGAAATCCTCGACGATGCCGCTGAAATACGAGCGCTGGAGCACGTAGTTGGCGCCGTTGAGATAGTAGCCATGGCCCGGGCTGAGCGCGATGCGACGACCGGCGAGCGCCCCGGCGGTGCGCGGCGTGTGCGGCGCGAGTTGGCGGGCCGTCGGTGGCGCGGCGGGGCGATCCAACTCGGGAAAAAACTGCGTCAACGCGACGCCGTCGACGGTGGTGAAAATCTCGAACGAAGCGAAATCGGGTCGGAGCACATCGCCGGCCGCCCGATAGAGTCCGGTCAAGGTTTCCTCGAACGTGAGGCTGCCGGGCGAGAGCGCGAGCAGATCGCGGCTGAAATTCAGGGTGAGGCGGTTGGCGGCGAGGGATGCGTCCAAGAGCGCGACGGCGCGGAGACGGGGTTCGGCGGAGAGCGCGTGGCGGACGGCCGATTCGGTGCGGAAGAGAATTTGGTCCGACGACGGCGAGGGGGGCGGTTGCGCGGCGATGAGCGCGGTGCAGAACGCCACGGCGAGAGTGAGGAGGGAGAGGAAGCGCACGGGGTGAATGGATTGCTGGTAGCGAAACGGGGGGGCGCGGCAAGCTCCGCTCGGCACGGAGCGACCTTGCAGGGGCTGGTGGATGGCGGGGAATTGCGTAGGAAGGGAGCGGGGCGATGCGGGTTTTTTCGCCCGCACAAAGTCTTGTTTCGGGAGGGAACGCCCGTTTGCTCGACCGCACACATCACGTCATGGCAATACCCCGTCTCAAACTTTCACAGATCAAGGGCGACTCCGCCCCGGTGATTGTGCCGATCTTGAGCGCGACGGCGACGGCGGAACCCGCTCCGGCGGATGAGTTGCCGCCCGCCCGGCCGGTGCCAGTTCCGGTGCCGGGGATGGAGCAAGCGGCTTTGCCGGCGGTGGCGCTGGCTGTGCCGGTGGCGCCCGCGGCAGTGCCCGCGCCGGTGGCGAGCGTGGCGGTCGCGGTGCCGCTGGCGGAACCTCCATCGGGTGAGGCGACTGCGACGACGCTGGCGCCGCAGATTCGAGTGGCCGCACCGTCGGCTCCGGTGGCGGCAGAGGTGGTGGTGGCGGATACGCCGGCTTCCGAGGCGTTGCTGAAGCACTCGGCGTCACCTGCGTTGATCAAGTCCTCGGCGTTGGTGTTGAAGTGGGGCTTGATTGCGGCGGTGCTGCTCAGCGTGGCTTTTCTGGCCATCCGCTTTCTGGTTCCGTTTTTGAATGAGCTGCGCAACCCGAAGCCGCCATCCGCCCCGATCGACAAAGAGGCGTCGGTAGCGGTGAAGGTTTTGCAGCAGACCCGTCAGGTGGTCGCGAAGAGCGACGCGAAGGTCTCGTATCTCAACGAAGTCATCGACACGGGGGACGGCAAAGCCGCCGATAAAAAAGTGGCGCCGCCGCCGCCTCGCGCGGAACCGCCGCGAGTCGCGACGGGGCCGGTCGGCGCGCCCGATCTCAGCACTTATCGCGATGCGGTCGCGGCGATGAAGGTGGACAGTGTGGTGCTCGGATCGCCATCGCGCGCCTTCATCGACGGGCGTTTTGTGAAACAGGGCGATATCGTGCATCGGGGACTGGGGCTGCGTTTCACCGGCGTCGATCCAGAGGAACATGCGATCTGGTTCACCAACGCGGACAACGTCGTGTTCAAAAAACACTATTGAGCGGCAAGCTCGTCGGTGACGCCCGCCGTGGGGCCTGCGCAGCGACGCGGGTTGGTTTCGGGCAACGAGGGGGAAGGGGAGCGCATTATTTGTCCGCAGCATTAGCCGGCGGCGTAGCGCGAGGGTTGTGCGCGGGGCTAATACCCGGGGCAGAGGTGGCGAAGGGGTTTCCTCTTGGCGGAAGCGGGGCGCAAGGTCCGCGCGGGGCTCTTTTCTATGCACTATCCAAAAATCATCCAGGGCGGTATGGGCGTGGCCGTTTCAAATTGGCGGCTCGCCAAAGCCGTTTCGCGGCTGGGCGAATTGGGCGTGGTGTCGGGAACGTTGCTCGCCGTGATCTTGGCGCGGCGCTTGGAGGCGGGTGATCTGGAGGGCGACATGCGCCGGGCACTCGCGCATTTCCCCATTCGGAACGTGGCGGAGCAGATCATCGCCGATCACTACGTGCCGGGAGGCAAGACGGCGGAGGCGCCGTTTACGTTGACACCGCTGCCGAATATCGTGCCCGGTGCCGCGCTCAACGCACTGACGGTTGCGGCCAATTTCGTGGAAGTATTTTTGGCGAAGGAAGGTCACGGAGGAGTGGTGGGGATCAACCTCCTCGAAAAGATTCAACTGGCCACGTTGCCGTCGCTCTACGGCGCGATGCTCGCGAACGTAGACTACGTGCTGATGGGGGCGGGCATTCCGCGGGCGATTCCCGGCACACTCGATCGGCTGGCGGCCGGGGAGGTGGCGGATTGTCGCGTCGAGGTGGCCGGGGCGCGGAGCGGAGAAGAGTTTGTGACGCGTTTCGATCCGGCGGCTTTTTTCAACGGTCCGCCGCCACGGCTGCGACGACCACAGTTTCTAGCGATCGTCTCATCGGCGACGCTCGCGCTGACGTTGGCGAAAAAATCCAACGGTCGAGTCGATGGGTTTGTCGTCGAGGGCGATGTCGCCGGCGGACACAACGCGCCGCCGCGAGGACCGCTCCAACTCAGTGCGGCCGGCGAACCTGTCTACGGTCCGCGCGACGTGCCCGATCTCCTGAAAATCCGGGAACTGGGGCTGCCGTTTTGGTTAGCCGGTGCCTATGCCCGCCCGGAGAAACTGGCGGAGGCGCGCAGCCTCGGCGCCGAAGGAATTCAGGTGGGGACGCTGTTTGCGTTTTGCGACGAGTCGGGGATCGAGCCGGCACTGAAGCGCGAGGCGATCCGCGCGAGTCGCGCGGGAACCGCCCACGTGTTTACCGATCCAGTGGCGTCGCCCACGGGATTTCCGTTTAAGGTCGCGGGCATGCCCGGCACGGTGTCGGAGCCGGCGTGCTTCGCCGAACGGCCACGGATCTGCGATTTAGGCGGCCTCCGCATTCCATATCGGAAGGACGACGGCGGCGTGGGCTATCGCTGTCCGGCGGAGCCGGTCGCCGATTTCGTGCGCAAGGGCGGCACGGCCGAGGAGACGGTCGGGCGCAAATGTCTCTGCAACGGACTCGCCGCCACGGTGGGCCTGGGGCAAGTGCGCGACGGCCGCACGGAGCCGGCGATCGTGACGGCGGGCAACGAGTTCGCGGAGGTCGCGCGCATCGTCGTAACCGGAGCGGAAGGATACGCGGCGGGCGATGTCGTTCGCTACCTGCGGGGCGCGGGCGAGTGCAGCGTGGCAGAAGGTTGACCCGATCGCTTTCGCCAAGTGCGCAACGGACGCGTGGTGCTGGCCAAGGCGTGCGCAGTGAACCGGGGCGGCCCGTGGTAAAGTCTGGCCACAAAACCCTCTGGTCGCTTGCGGGCCGCGGGATCGGATCGGACACGGCAGCGTCATAACTGACACGGGATGATAGCCCCGCGAGGTGCGAGTCCTCGTGCTGCCACCACCGATACGACCCGCGGCCCGCGCGCGCCGCTTCCTTCCCATGACCTTTGCCCAAATCGCCGGAATCCTGCCGGCCATCGTTTTCCCGGCTGCGACGATCGTCCAACTCGTGCGCATGGTGCGCGCCCGCTCCGCCGCGGGTGTCAGCGTCGCGACGTGGCTGTTGTTCGGCTTCGCGAACCTCGCGATCTACATCTACGCCGAGCGCTACACCGAATGGCAGGCAATCGTCGGGATGCTGTTCACGGCCGTGATCGACTTCGTGATCGTGGCGCTCGCGCTGTTTCGTTACCGCGTGGCCACGCCGGTCACCGAGGTGCGGGCGAAGGCCTCGGTGGCGTTCGTCGCCCCGCGGGCGCAGGCGGCGCACTGAGACGTGGGCGACGCTGGGTGCTGAGTGCGCGGGATGGGCGTTGCGCGCCGAAGGAAGCTTGCGACCGCACAGGCCGCGGCTCTGCATCGAGCATTATGTGGTTATCATTCTGGGCACGACGCGGCTGGGTCAGGGGAATGGCCAGGGCGTTCTTGCTGATCGGCGCGACGGTCGGCGGGGCGATCAACACCAGGGCCGAGGAGGCGCCGGAGCTGGCGCGCCTGAAGGTGAGCGACAACGGGCGTTTCCTCGTGCGAACCGATGGCATGCCGTTTTTCTACCTCGCGGACACCGCGTGGGAATTGCTGCATCGGTTGTCGAAGGAGGACGCCGAGTTCTATTTGCGGCGGCGGGCCGCGCAGGGTTTCACGGTGATCCAGGCTGTCGTGCTGGCGGAGGTGAAGGGGCTCGATACGCCGAACGCAGAGGGCGAATTGCCGCTCGGCGAGCGCGATCCGCTGAAGCCGAACGAGCGCTATTTTGCGCACGTGGATTGGGTCGTAAAAAAAGCGGAGTCGCTCGGACTCCGGGTCGGGCTGCTGCCCACGTGGGGTGACAAGTGGAACAAGAAATGGGGCGTAGGCCCGGAGATATTTACTCCGGAAAATGCCGAAGCTTACGGTGAATGGATCGGGCGGCGCTACGCTCGGAGCGCGGTGATTTGGCTCTTGGGCGGCGACCGGCCGATCGAGAATGAACGCCATCGGGCGATCATCGAGAGCATGGCGCGGGGCGTGCGGAAAGGCGATGGCGGGGCAAATCTCATCACGTTTCATCCATCGGGCGGGGCGGGCTCGTCGCAGTGGTTTCACGGGGCGGCGTGGCTCGATTTCAACATGCGCCAAAACGGGCATGGGGTGTCGTTTGGCGGGCGGTATTCAAAAACGCGCGACGACTACGACCGAGTGCCCGTGAAGCCAGTGATCGACGGTGAGCCGATCTACGAGGACCACCCGCTCGCGTTCAAACCGGATGAAAACGGGCACTCGGTCGCGGCGGATGTGCGGCGGGCGCTCTACTGGGATTTGTTCGGTGGGGCCTGCGGGCACACTTACGGTCACCACTCGGTTTGGCAGATGTGGACGCCCGGCCGCGATCCGGTGAACCGGCCGTTGCTCCCGTGGCGGGAAGCGCTCGAACAACCCGGGGCCCAGCAAATGCAGTGGGGACGACGGCTGATCGAATCGCGGCCCATCCTCACGCGCATCCCTGATGACACGGTGATCGTGCCGGCGGGTGTGACTTCGGCGGTGCCCGGCGCGGGAGCTTACCGGTTTGTCGCGACGAGGGATGCCGAGGGAAGCTTTGCGATGGTCTATGTGCCGTTAGGCCGAAAGTTCTCCGTGCGCATGAGCAAGATCGCGGGGCCGCGGGTAGTCGCGTGGTGGTTTGATCCACGCACGGGCGCGGCGACTCGCGCGGGCGAATTTTCGAATGAGGGCGAGCGTGAGTTTGTGTCGCCCACGCACGGGGAGGCGCTCGATTGGGTGTTGGTGTTGGACGATGCGGCGCTAAAATTTCCGGCACCGGGGGCGATTCTCCGGTGAGGTAACCGGACCCGCGTAGTGAGCGCTGGTTGCGCGGAGGGTGGAGTTACGGGGCGCCGGAAAAAACTTAGCCGGTGATCGTGAGGATGATACCGGCGAGCACGCCGAGGACGGCGGGGAGTTTTTGACGACCGTTGAGTTCACCAAAGAAAAGCAGGCCGCCAGCGAACGCGACGAGCGTGCCGCCGCGGCGCAGGCTGGAGACGAGCGAGATCAAGGCCTCGGGATCGCGGAGAGCGCTGAAGTAGACGAAGTCGGCGATCAGAAGCGCGGCGGAAACGCCGAGCACACTCCAACGCCAGTGGAATTCGTGGCGCGTCCACCAGCGGAGTTTCCAACCGACGACGAGCGGGAGAAAGAGGAGCGCGAGGTAGATCGAGAACCACGCCTGCACCGTCGAGGCGGCGAAACCGATCCGGCCGAGGAGAAATTTATCGTAGAGGCCACTGGCCGCACCGAGGAGTGTGCCGGCGAGGAGCCAGCCGATCCATTTGTTGCGGTGAAAGTGAATACCCTCGCGCGCCCCGACGACCGAGAGGCCGAGGAATGATGCGAGCGTGATGACGATACCGAGCATCTCGATCCACGACGGACGCTCGCCGAGCACGAGCAGCGCACCGAAGAGCGTCCACACCGGACCGGTCGCGCGGATGGGCGAGGCGAGTGAAACAGGCAGGTGTTTGACGGCGAAGTAGCCACACATCCAAGAACAGCCAACCAACAAGGATTTTGCCGCGAGGAGGAGATGATCGGACGCCGAGAGCGGGGCGACGGCGAGAGCGACCGGCAGTGAAGCCGGCGCGAGAGAGTGCAACGCCATGAGCACGAGCCAAACGGTGGCGCTGCACGCGTTGGCGAGGAACAGCACGGGCAGCACGGCGTTGTCGCGCACGGCGTGCTTGGTGCACAGGTCGTAGCACCCGAGGAAGAAGGCGGACACAAGGCTGGCGATGACCCACGGCATGGAGCGGGCAAGCAGTGGGAGGCGGCCGGATACGGTGCAAGCGCCGACGCGTTTGCTGTCTGCGAGATTGCCGCGCGACTGCCGGATAGTGATGTTTTTCCCATGAATCTGAAACCTGATCTACGTCGCAGATTGCTGATCTCGGCGGGCGTTTTTGTCGTCGTGATGCTCGCGCTGGTTTTGGGGCTTCCCCCGATTATCAAAGCGCAGGCGGAAGCGCGGCTTTCGGAGCTGTTGGGGCGGACCGTGACGCTCGGACGAGTGAAATTGGATCCGGTGCGGCTGGCGGTGACGCTCGAGGATTTTGAGATCCGCGAAAAGGATGGGCGGGCGTCGTTTTTGAGCTGGTCGAGGTTGTATGTGAATTTCGACGCGCTCTCGTCACTCGGGGGCGACTGGGTGCTCAGTGAAGTGGAGCTCGACGGGTTTCGCGCCGCAGCGGCGATCAATGCGGACGGTTCTTACAATGTCTCGGACCTGATCGCGAAGTTCTCCGTGCCGGGCGCCAAGGCGGGGGCGGCTCCACGTCCGGTGCGCGTGGGAAGTCTTCAGGTGCGCACGGCGCGGGTCGATTTTAGCGACCGGTCGCGGGCGGTCGCTTTTGCGACTGGGCTGGGACCGATTTCTTTCAAGCTAACGAATTTTCGCACTGCGGGGGACAGCGCGGCTCCCTATCATTTCGAGGCGACGACGGGCGAAGGTGAGAAGTTCACGTGGTCGGGCACGCTGGCGGCGGAGCCGGTGGCCTCGCGTGGAGAGTTCTCGGTCGAAGGCGTCCTGTTGAAAAAATACGCGCCCTATTTGGCGGACAAGGTGCGCGCCGATATCGCGAAAGGGACACTCGGGGTGCGCGGGCGCTATGAGGTGAATCTCGATCCGAAAAAACGCGTGCTGAAACTGGCCGAGGGCGAAGTGCGGCTGCGGGATTTTCAGCTCAACGAACGTGCGAACGGACAAGCGGTGGTGGCGCTGCCGAGCTTGGACGTGATTGGGGTGCAGGCTGATGGTGTGACGATGAAGGCCTCCGTCGCGCGGGTGGCTGTGGCGGGCGGGCAAGTTGCGGTCCGACGCGAGGAAGACGGGGCGCTCAATCTACTCGCGTTGATGGTGCCCGAGCAGGCGCCGACAACGAAGCCGGCACCCGCGGAGGCGCCCACGCCGGATATTAACGTGGGCGAGGTGCTCGTGAAAGATTTCAAGGTAGGGGTGACGGATCTGGCGGCGCCGCGACCGACACAGCTCGGGTTGTCGGGGATTCAGTTTTCAGTGAAGAACGCCTCGCTGGCGGCGGGTGTCGCTATGCCGATTGCGCTGGCGCTGGAGTGGGCGCCGGGAGGCACGGTGCGGGTCGCGGGCAATGTGACCCTAAATCCGACGCTTTCGGCCGATTTGAAGACCGAGATCGTCGGCTTCGAATTGCTGCCGCTCAGTCCGTATCTCGAGCAATTCGCGAATGCGCGGCTCACGCAGGGAGCGTTCTCGACGACGAATGCGGTCAAGCTGTCGCTTACGAATGAAAAGCCGGATGTGACGTTGTCCGGTGAGATCAAGGTCGAGCGATTCGGGCTGGTGGACAGTGCACGAAATGAAGAGCTCGTGGGATTCGAACGATTTTCGCTGAGCGGGCTCACGGTGACGACGGCACCGCGGCTCGCGGTGTCAGTGGCAGAGGTGGGCCTCGTAAAACCGTATGCGCGCGTGATCGCGCAGGCGGATAAATCGCTGAATCTCGCCGGAGTGGCGAAGGTGAAGCCGGCGGCAGCGAATGCAGCGCCGGCCGCTCCGGGTCCGGCGGAGGCGGCGCCGAAAATCGAGGTCGGACGAGTGACAATAACCGACGGTGATTTCAGTTTCTCGGATCGGTCGATCGAGCCGCATCTGCGGATGGGGCTGGGACAGTTTGGTGGCACGATTGCCGGGCTTTCCTCAGAGAATATGGCGCGGGCCGATGTGGAGTTGAAGGGCGTGGTCGATGGGGCGGGACCGGTGTCGATCATCGGCAAGCTCGATCCGCTCGGCGCGAGCAAGCTCGTGGACCTCAAGGTCGATTTCAAAAACGTCGATCTGGTCCCGTTGAGCCCTTACGCAGGAAAATTTGCCGGCTATCAGCTCGCGCGCGGCAAACTGACGGTCGACACGAAGGTGCTGCTTGCAGGGGCGAAAATCGATGCGACCAACGTGGTGACGCTGAATCAGTTCAATTTCGGAGCGGCGACCAACAGCCCGGAGGCGACCGCGCTGCCGGTGCGGCTGGGCGTGGCGTTGCTGAAGGACATGGACGGCAAGATCGTGATCGATTTGCCGGTGCAGGGAAATTTGGACGATCCGAACTTCCGGATCGGGAAGGTGGTGATGCGGGTGGTGGTCAATCTGCTGACGAAGGCGGCGGTGTCGCCGTTTGCGCTCGTGGGCTCGATGTTTGGCGGCGGTGGCGATGAGCTGGCATTTCAGGAGTTCGCGCCGGGGAGCAGCGAACTGCTGCCGACGGAACTGCCGAAATTGGAGACGATGGTGAAGGCGTTGACGAATCGCCCGGCCCTGAGTGTCGGACTGGAGGGGAGCCACGATAGGGCGGCCGATACGTTTGCATTGAAGCGCCACAAACTCGACGACCGGGTGCGCCGGCAGATTTGGGAGGAGCGGCGCGTGGGCGAACCGGGAATTGCTCCGCCGGAAAAACTCGTGATCTCGGCGGAAGCGCGGGTGGCGATGGTGAAGAAACTCTTCGATGCGGCGTTTCCGCCGGGCACGCAGTTCGGCACGCCGCTGCCGCCGGCTCCGGTCGTAGCGGCACCGCCGCCCGCGCCGCGGGTGGGCTGGTTCAAACGTATCGTCAATACGGTGACCGGCGAAGAGCGTCGCCTGCAGCGCGCCGCCCAGGCGCAACGCGCGCAGCGAGCCTCCGACTACGAAAAAACGGTGGCAGCAGCAGCGGCGGCGGGGCTACCGCTGGAAGAAATGTCGGGGCGGTTGGCCGAAGCGACCGAGGTCACCGAGAACGACCTGCGAGCGCTCTCGGCGGCGCGGGCGCAACGGGTGCGGGACTATTTGGTCACGACTGGGCGCATCGCGCCGGAGCGGCTCTTTCTCGCGCAGGCGGGAGAATCGCCGGCTGAGTCGGACAAAGGAAACAAGGGGCCGCGGGTCTTCCTGAGTTTGCAGTAGACGGGTCGCACGAGGGAATCGGGTCAGCGCACCGGCACGAAGACGGCGCTGACGGGTGACGGCACGGAAAGAAGCGGGCCGGCGGGCGTGAGGCGGCCGGTCTGTTCGTCGATGCCAAAGACGGCGACGGTGTGGCTGTCTTGGTTTTCGGCGAGCAGCCAGCGACCCGTGGGATCGAGCGCGAAGTGGCGCGGGGTTTTGCCTAGGGTGGATTGGTGGCCGATCAGCGTGAGCTGACCGGAAGTGGCGTCGATGGCGTAGGCGACGATGGTGTGGTGACCGCGGTTCGAGCCGTAGAGGAATTTGCCGTTCGGGTGGGCGAGCACCTCCGCGGTGCTTGTGCCGGGTTGGACGGATTCGCCGGGAGGGAGCGTAGAAATTGTCTGCAGCGACGTGAGCGTGGCGCGCGCGGCGTCGTAGCTAAACGCGGTCATCGTGCAGAGCATTTCGTTGATCACGTAGGCAAACCGGCCCGTCGGGTGAAAGGCGAGGTGGCGCGGGCCGGAGCCCGGGGCGACGGACGCGGAGGCGGGATCGTGTGCGGTGAGTTTGGCCGCCGCGGGACCGACGGCGTAGACGAGGATGCGGTCGAGGCCGAGGTCGGGGACCAACGCGAAGCGATTGTCGGGCGAGACGACGATTTGGTGGGCGTGCGGTGATTTCTGGCGCGCGGGATTTACGCTAGAGCCGGTGTGTTGAATGACGGAACCGAGTGCGCCCAAACGTCCATCCGGCTGTAGGGAGATGGCGGAGACGCCACCGCCACCGTAGTTCGCCACGAGCACAGTGCGCCCGGTTGAGTCGACCGAGAGGTGGCAGGCGCCCGTGCTGCCGTGGGATTGGCGGTTGAGCAGCGTGAGGGCGCCGGTGGCGGGGTTGAGCTCGTAAGCGCTGACGCCGACGCCGGGATTACGTTGGGAATCGGCGCTCTCGTCTATCGCGTAGAGAAATTTACCGTTCGGGTGAACGGCGAGCCACGCGGGATCTTTGGCTTCGGCGGCGAGCTCAGCGGACGTGAGCCGACCGGTGGTGACGTCGAAGCGGGAGCGGTAGATGCCTTTGCTGGTGGACTTGGCGTTGGTGTAGGTGCCGAAGTAGACGAAGTATTCGGCGGCGGCGGCGAGCGCGCTGGTGGTGGCGAGCATGGCGAGGGTGAGCGTGAGAGCGGGGCGGAGTTGCATGAGGCGAAAGCGGGGGCGCGCGAGGGGCGTAGTAAGCGAGCTTACCAACTGAGTTCGAGAATGCGGCCGGGGTTCATCGGGCGGGAGCCGTGTTTCCCGGCGGGGCGGGTGTATTCGAGAATGTAGAGTTTTTTGCCGACTTGCAGGAAATCGATGGGGCGGGCGAGCGGAGCGAAAAACGTGTGCATGCGCGCTTCGTAGACGCCGGCGGGGTTCCGCTGCAAATTGACGGCAAGGATGTCGTAGCCGTAGCTCTCATCGAGGAGGAAGTTGCCGAAACGGCCGATGAGGAATTTGCCACGCAGGTCGGCGGGCCACTCGGGGCCGCAGAACAACATTCCGGCAGGCGACGAGTGGGCATCGAAGGTGGCGATGGGTTTCGTTTCGGAGCCGCCAGCGGCGGGGCCGAAGTTGCGGATGGCGGGCGTGACGACAAGGCCGGGCGGAAGATCGGGCGTGTAGGGGTAGGGCTTATCGGTCGCGGGGTAGTCGGAGTATTGGTAGGGGAAGCCGTAGTGTTTGCCGCGTTCGACGAAGTCCATCTCCTCGGGGCGATGGGCGTCGGGGCCGTTGCTCACGCTGAAAAGTTCGCCGCGGTCGTTCCAAGCAAATGACCACGCGTTGCGGATACCTTGGGCGAAGACTTCGATTTTCGGAACCTCGGCGTTGGGATCGATACGCCAGATGGCGGCGGTGTAGTCGGTCTCGCCGCCTTTCCAGTAGATGGTTTCTTTTTTGAAGATGCCACCGTCGACCTCCCCGGCATCGGTTCGGGCACCGCTGCTGACATACATGTGGCCATCGGGGCCTTCGGCGATGTGGCAGACGCCGTGGTTGTAGTAGCTAAACCCCCAGGGGTAACTCGAGCGGA
>Ga0075163_10008463_pt1 | contig 13544 bp, 14 predicted proteins | sample JI1023141ADNA_FD_71478 | JGI IMG/M metagenome (GOLD analysis project Ga0075163, IMG submission 71478) | Wastewater effluent complex algal communities from Wisconsin, to seasonally profile nutrient transformation and Carbon sequestration -... | ecosystem: Engineered > WWTP > Effluent > Algae...
CGTGGCCGCATCGTCCCGCAATACCTTCCCGAGCCGCTGGAGATCGCCCGCTGGGGCCCGCAGTCGCCCAAGCTGAAGCCCCACCAGATCGCAGGAGCGCGGCGCGTGCTCGCCAATCGTGGCGGCGGCATATTCTTCGACGTCGGCGTCGGCAAGACCTACACGGCGCTGGCGATCATCGCCCGCGCGCGTCAGGAGGGATGGGTGCGCCGCCCGGTGATCCTGGTGCCCGGGTCACTCGTCTGGAAGTGGCACGACGACATCCTCTGCACACTGCCCGACTACCGCGTGGTGGTGATCGGCTCGATGCGCAAGCGGATCAGCCGCGGCGTCCGTCGTAATGTCATCACCTCCGAGCCCGACACACCGCAGGAGCGGGCGAAGAAGTGGACGATGCTGCAGACCGGCCAGGTCGATGTCGTGATCCTCAGTTACGACGCGCTGGCGCGGACCAAGATGAACGAGGAGATGGTGCTGGCCTACGTCGAGCAGGTCGAGGCCGTCGCGCGGTCGATCGCGCTGCGCAAGCGGGGCCTCGAAGAGAAGGCCCAGAGCACCAAGGCGAAGTCGAAGCTGACCGAGCGCGAGCTGGCGCTGCTCGAGCACGGCGTGCAGGCGTGGGTCGAGGAGATCCTCGCGCTCCCGGGCGACTGGGAGTACGACCCCGGCGTCGCGTGGGACGACATCGGCATCGACATGCTCGTCGTCGACGAGGCGGCTGCGTTCAAGAACCTCTACAAGCCCCAGGCGCGCGAGGACGGCGTGCCGAAGTTCATGGGCGGGGGCGGCGAGGGCAGCGACCGTGCGTGGCAGCTCGATTTCCGCGCCGCCGCCGTCCGCCGCAAGACCGGCGGCGCCGGCGTCGTGCTCCTGACCGCCACCCCGGCGAAGAACAGCCCGCTCGAGTTCTACAACCTCATCCAGTTCATCGACCCGACGGCGTTTACGAAATCCGGGATCCTCGATCCGGAGCAGTTCATCGACCGCTTCCTACGGATCGAACCGCGGGATGTGCTCGACGCTGCCTTTGACGTCAAGAAGAGGAGCGCCGTCGTGGGTTTTAAAAACCTCGACGACTTGCGGACCATCATCTTCACCTACGGCGAGTTCCGCACCGCCGCCGAAGTCGGTCTCAAGCTCCCGGAGCCGATCGTCATCGGCCCGCCCGATCTCATGATCAAAATGGACGATGAACAGGAGGCGAAGTACTCGAATTACGTCGCGCAAATCGAGAACATCCTCGAGCACCCGGACCCCGAGGGCCGAAAGGGCAATGTCATCCTCGGGCTCCTGGCGCGGCTCTCCTTGATCGCCCTGCATCCGGCGCTCGAGGATGGGTACACATACCAAACGGCGCTCGAGGGTGGCGTCGTCAAAAAACAGAAATACGTGAACGGCGAGTTGGTCAACGTCACGGTCCACCTGCCGCGCCCGACGTACAGCAGCCCCAAATTGGTGGAATGTGCCAAACGCGTGGCCGCCAGTCCGCACTGCGGCCACATCATCTTCTGCGAACCGACCGCGGTCCACCAGTGGATGCGCGAGGTGTTGGTGCAGTCGGGCATCCCGCGCGAGCGGATCGCCATCCTCAATGCCGAGGAGACCGCGCCCGCCGACCGCATCCGCATCGCCCGCGAGTTCAACGGCCTCTCGGCGGAGCCGCCAGCGCCTGGCACGTGCGCACGACCGGCCGACAGCTCGGTCCCGCCGAAATACGACGTCGTCATCGCCAACTCGGTCGCCTACGAGGGCGTCGACATGCAGGTTCGAACCTGCACGATCCACCACCTCGATCTTCCGTGGACTCCCGCCGACCTCGAGCAGCGAAATGGCCGGGCTGTCCGCTACGGGAACACGCTCGGGACCGTCAACATTTTCTATTACTTCGCCGATGGGTCGACGGACGGCTACCGCTTCTCTCTCATCGACGGCAAGGCCGGCTGGCTCGGAGAGCTGATCAGATCGCAGGTCCGCGACACGAACAACCCCGCCGCGCAGCAGCAGCTCACGCCCGAGGACATCCTCCTCATGATCTCCCGCAACAAGGAGAAGACGAGGAAGCTCCTCGAAGAAAAGAAGCGGCGCCGGGCCGAGGAGGCCCGCGCCCGCGTCGCCCAGGAGGCCGGCCGCATCTTCCGCCAGGCCGCCGGTCGCTTCCGCGAAGCTCGCCTCAGCACCGATCCGGAGAAGGCGGCGCGCCTGCGCGACGAGGGCGAGCAGCGCCTCGCGGAGCTCGAGCAGGTAAACCCCGAAGTCTGGCCATGGGCGCCGTGGATGTACGCGGTCCGCGACACCGACGTCCTCGTCCCCGAGAATGGCGGAGCTCCGGTATACGAGGGCCTGCGCCTGGCCAGGCCCCGCGCTGGAGCGCCGGGCGAGCTCGACTTCCTCGAGTTCGGCCAGATCCTCGGCACCGAGGACGGCGAGAAGATCGGCCTGCGCGCCGCGGGCTCGCCGAGCTGGCAGCTCAATTTCTATACCGGCACCCTCGGCGGGTCGCCGCCGACGCCGGCCGACTTCCCTCGCGAAGGCGGCCCGATGTGGCCTGACGACGACGACGCGCGCACCGCCGCCGCGATCGAGCGCAAGCTCGAGGAGGCCAGCCGCTACGGCACGTTCGAGACCCTGGGTTGGCGCGGGGCGAGCGACGCCTGGCTCGAGAAGTGGTGGCCCCGGTACGCGGCGCGGATCGCCGAGGGGCTGGCTGCGTCGTACCACGGCGTCAAGGTGCCGGTGGTCGGCAAGGATGGGCTGGCGCTCGCCAGCGGCGCCGAGATCCGCGGCACCGTCGTCCTCCCGCCGACCCGCGCAGGCTGGCAGCAGTACCTCGAACTCGCGCCCATGAGCGGCGAGAACTACACGACGCTGCGGGAGATGGGGCTCGCATGGTGGGATCGCAAGATTCCGGTGAATCTAATGGTCGACGCCAAGAAGAATGACGCAAGCGTCACGAATGAGAGAAAGGCAAGCAACGAGTCCTCCAAGATCTCGGGCAGCATCGAAGGCCCCACGGCGGACCCCTTTCCTCCGCTCTTCGCAGACACGCCACATGGTACGGCGTGGCGTGTCAAGCTGCGCTTCCAGGGTCGGGTACTGGAAGATCTCGCCTTCTCGGGCAACGCCAACCCACCAACATTACCGGAATTTGTCGCAATCCTCGTCGAAGGAGCCCAGGACGTCGAGCGCGACAACTTGGGTGACTATCCATCGGAGGCACTCGAATATCTGCGTGCATCCAATCGGCGACTGAAAACATTCCTTGGAAAGGATTTTCACCGTTTCGATGAGTATGGCGATCTCGATGAGATGAACGCCCTGGTTGCGGAGATCAGCGAGAAGCACTGGGAGACTATCGCCAATAACGTTGCACCCCCGGCCCTGGAGAAGACGGAGCGCCCCCCTTCGGCGCCCACACCCGCAGGCCAGGAGCCGCGGTCCGAAGAGCACAGGCTCTCCCCCTCGGAGCATGCCGAGGAGAAACACATGGGCGAGGCGCTTCGCGCCGAGCGTGACCGGGAAGAGGCAGAGTGGGCCGATGCTGTTCGGCGCGGCACCGAGATCGAGACGGTTCAGGGTCTCGGCCCAGCGATGGCCCGCAGGGAAGCGATCCAGAACCTCAGCCGCGACATCGACCACTACAACCGTCCGGAGCGCAAGGAAGAGGCGGCATGGGCAGATGCCGTTCGGCGTGGCACCGAGATCGAGATGGCCCGGGGCCTCGGCAACGCCGTGGCCCGCAGGGCGGCGCTCCAGAACCTCGCCCGCGACATCAAGCATTACGAGCGCCCGGAGCGCCCGTTCGAGGAGGCCCGTAGCGCAATCAGGGCGCTCGGCCTTCCGCCGAAGCGCTACACGTATTTCATGCGGCAGGCGGAGGAGGCCGTCGCCGATGGCAAGAGTTATCTCCCGATCTTCGCCCGTGCTCGCAAGGCGGCTGAGCGGGCCGCCAAGAAGGAGGCGGCTTCGAGGGGGGCGAACAAGTCGACAGCGGGCCCGCCGTCGCAGTCCACCTCGGCAATCGCCGCGGCGGTGGAGACCTTCAATGCGGAGCCGCGCTGGCGCGCGGTGGTTCATCGGCGGCTCTCGCACGGGAGGTACATCCTCGTCATCCACCCCGAGGGACGTGGCGAGGACGAGGTCATCGCGTCGATCGACGTCGACAACTACGACGTCGACGAGGCGCGCTGGCTGGGTGACGTCCCGGTGAAAGACCAGGACGAGATCCTGGAACGGATGGATCGGGCGCTCTGGGCAGCGTTCGACGCCGAGAACCCGCCGCGCGACTCGGACGATAAGGCGGAGGATGACGAGGAGGAGCGTGTGGAGGTTCCCTCGCCGATCCAGGGGCTCATCGAACTGATGGAACGGCGACGCGGGGCCCTCGGTTTTGTGAAGCGCAACGGTAGCTTCCGCGTCGACGGATTCGATCAAATTACCGGAGCCTTGAAGGACCTCGCCGAGCCGGCGGGGATCTCCGCGGACGACCTCGAGCGCTGGTTGGAGTCGGCGCAGCTCCTGGAGGCTGCCGAGGCTGTCGGGCGCCTCCGGTCCGGCGATCCGACGCCCATTCGACAGGTGATGACCGAGATTTGGGGCCGTGTGCTCGTGGAGCTGCCGGTCGTAGACGTCGACGGACGACCCGGAGAATTGCAGGTCGCCCCGTCGGCGATCTTCAACGGTGGCGATCCGAGCTCACCGAAGGCCCGGATGAAGCACGTCCTCGAGCGCCACCGCGATGGTGAGCGGTACGAGCTGCGCCGTATCCGGATCCGCGTACGGGAGAACGGCGAGGGCAGCGGTCCTGACGAGACAGTCACCATCGACGACTCGACCGATCGGCTGCGTCCTGGTTCCCAGGTGCATGAGGTGGTGCGGGACGAAGCCTTCCTCACGGAGCTCTACGACAAGCTCGGCAGCTTCCATGACGACCTCCTGCGCGCGCCGCGGACGCTGCAGGACGTGCGGGTGCTGCTCTACTGGACCGTCGCGATGCTGAATGCCCCGCTCTGCCAGGGCGAGGTCAAGCAGCGGGCGACCGCGGCGTTTGAACAGGCGAAGGCTCTTTACGACAAGGCGCGGCAGAAGCTCGTCGTGGGACAGAGCGTCGACGCGGTGCGGCGCCTGCACGCCGCGATGCGCCGCATCAGTACGGCGGCCGCGGAGATCGCCCGCAGCTGCGGCGAGGGTCAGATCGACATTGGCGTCACGCCCCCGCACCTGCCGGTGCGCCCCGAGGACAAGGCCGAGATCGTCGGGAGTCCGGTGGAGGTGAGGCCATGACGGGGAAGAGCACGGGCGTTCTGGAAGCGGTCCACGTCGCGGGGAGGGATTGAGGTATGGCCAGGTCGACAGACTGGGAGAAGATGGCGATGGCCCAGGGCGACCCCAAGCCCACGTGGCCGATGCCCAGCGTCAAGCCGAAGTTCGCGACGTGGAGCGTCGGCGGCGGACGACCCTCGGCGTGCACCGAGGACAAGTGCGAGCGGTGGCACGCTGGCATCGATCTAATCAATGCCCCCGACGGCGCCATCATCGTCGCCCCCGAGGACGCGCTGGTCGTCGGCATCGATCGCGGCTGGAGCGAGGGCGCCAAGGCGGCGTTCCTCCGCACGAACACGGGCCTTTTTCTGGTGCTCGGCGGGTTCAAGCAGGGATCGCACAAGCAGTTCGGGATCACGGCCGGCCAGGCAGTGCGAAAGGGCGACAAGCTCGGCGTGATCCTCGGCTCCTACGGGATGGTCCACCTGGAGACCTATATCGCGGATGACCGCAAGGCCAACTCGGTGTGGTGGAAGGACGAGCCGCCGCCCGACGGTCTTCTCAACCCGGCGAACTACGTCGAGCGGATGGTGGGCGACACGGTGACGCTGGTCCGGTCGCAGCAGCGCCATGAGGCACTGAAGGCGCTCGGCTTCTACAAGGGCGACGTGAACGCCGCGTGGGGCACCGCGTCGACGGAGGCGCTGCGCGCCGCGCAGCAGTCCCTCGGCGTCGGGGTCGACGGCGTTTGGGGGCCGAACACGGAAGACGCGATCCAGCGGGCGCTAATCGAGAAGCAGGGTTGCACGGCCGACGAGTGCTCTGCGGACACGGGCGAGGAGTCGGCCGACAACGCGAACGAGAAGTCCGACGCCTTGGCTGGAGTCGGACGCCTGGGTTGGGTCGTCATCGGTGGGTTCGCGCTCGTTGGCGTGGCGATCGGCGCGGCCGTGACGTTTCGGAGGGATGTATGAATCAGACTGTTACGACTGTCCTTGCGAGCATACTCGCTGGATCTGCTGGCGGAATCGCCGGTGGAGTCGCCACTGCGACGATCCAGCGGCGCGGCCGTAAGGAGGGACCTGTTGCTCAGCTCGTCCCACTTTTCGGGAAGGGGCACTACTACACCGTTGCATTCTCGGGCGGACGGATCATGTGGCTCGACGACCTGTGTTATTTATCCCTGCTCGGCTCACCCGTTGAAGTCCGTGAGTTTGCAGGAGGATATAAGTTCCGTTTTCCCGATAACGTGAGCGCCTGGTTACGGGTGACACCGCTGGCTGCGCCGCGCCAAGTGGGGCGCCTCTTTGAAGTGAGAGGCATCGAAGCTGTGCGTGCCTTACGTGAACGGTGTGCGGTTCTGGAAAAGAATGAAGAGGTCGAGGAGGTCGCGGTGAGAATGATCGGCACGACCGTCAACGACTACTATGAGCAGCAGGCCGATGCGCTGAGCGGAGGGCGAGATGCTCGACGCTGAGAGCCGATCGGGGACCATCCTGGTGGGGGCTGCCCTCACTGGCGCTGCCGGGTACGCGGCGTTCCGACTCGTGCGCCGCTGGAACGAGCGGGAGCGCCGAGAGACTGGCTATATCGCGGGTCAACCGTTCACCATCATCGTGGTCGGTATCGACGGGAAGCCCGTCGAGGTGGAGACCGCGGCCGCGTTCCGGCGCATGCGCGATGCGGCGGCTTTGGGCGGCGTCCGCATCAAGGTCGTCAGCGGATTTCGCACGATGGCGGAGCAGGAGTACTTCCACGGCTGCTACAAGAGCGGCAAGTGCAACAATGGCAACCTGGCGGCCCGCCCGGGATTCAGCAATCACCAGAGCGGGCATGCACTCGATCTGAATGCGCGTGATCCCGCGGTGGGTGCCTGGCTGCGCGCCCATGCCGGCGAGTACGGCTTTCACAACACCGTGCCGAGCGAACCCTGGCACTGGGAGTACTGGCCATGAATCGGACCGCGATCGCTGCCCTCCTCACGGGCTCGGCGCTGCTGGGCGCCACCTACCTGATGCGCCGGCGCCCCCAGATCACGAAGGCGCTGCCGTCCAACGTCATCCCGATCATCACCCCGGTGATCGACCTCGGCGTCGCCGAGGATGTGCTCGAGGCGATGGCCCAGCTCGACAGCGACGAGGTGACGATCGTCCTCCACACGGCCGGGGGGTGCGTCACGTCGTGCGTGCTGATCGCCAACGCCCTGCGGGAGTTCCGGGTGTCGAGGGCGGTCGTCCCCTACATGGCCATGTCCGGCGGGACGCTGATCGCGCTCAACGCCGACCAGCTCGAGATGGGCGCGAGCGCGGCGCTCTCGGCCGTGGACCCGGTGATCGGCGGGATACGGGCGCGCCACCTGCAGGCCGACAAGGAGGAGAGCCTCAAAGCCATGGCAGGCGAGTACGAGGACGCGATCCTCGGCTACCTCCTCGAGACCCTGCGCAAGCGCCTGCCGATCGCCGACGAGGACACACTCGAGCGAGCGCTGGACGCCTTCATGGGAGAGAAGGCGCCGCATGAGTGGCCGATCCGCAGGTCCGACATCGCGGCGCTCGGCCTTCCCGTCAGCCCCGCCAAGCGCTCGTGGGGGATGATGGTCGACGCGTACCGAAAGAGGTGGTGGTGATGCGGCCGGGGGTGGTGCACGTCGTACAGGTGCAGGTCGACGAGCGGCCCGCGAGCGACCGGCCGCACGTCGAGGTGCTCGACGGAGGGCTCTGGTCGTCCGCGGACATGCGCTCGGCGGTGTTCGCTGGCGCCGTCACGTCGGGGCTCGTATGTGCGGTCGCGGGGTTCGTGTTCGGCTTCATCGTGGGCGTGCGTGAGGGGAGGCGGTGACGATGCAGTTCTCCATGCTCAACCTGCTCGCGGGACAGCGGCACCAGCTCGGGGCGCTGGTTCTCATGAGGGGCGAAACTTTCATCGAGACGATCGAGGAGAGCGGGATGGTTGTGCTGCTCGTGCTGCGCGGGACGGCGGTCGTGTCGCGCCAGCGGGCCGGCGCCCAGGTCGGCCTCCACCTGACCCCGCGGTGCGGCGAGCCGGTGTGGTTGACCAGCCCGGGCGCCTACTGCGTCATCGCCAAGGACCACGTCGTCGGCGTGCGCGTGCTGAAGAGTGGGGGTGCGGGATGACCGGGGACATTTCGATGGAGACGGCGAACTACCGCTACTACCGCCGCATGGCCTGGCAGCTCCTTCGCTCGCGCTACGCCGCGGCGGTCGCAGACCGGATCGAGGAGGACGCGTCCGAGGCCGATGCCCGGAAGGCCGCGGCGCGGTCGGTCCGCGGCGACACGCGGGCGCTCATGTCGGAGCTGCTGACGCACGCGCCGGTGTCGGCGGTGATCACGTTCCTTGGAGCCGCGCAGGAGTGGGGCGATGGTGGCGAGCGGCTGCTCGAGCAAGAGGGCGCCGTGCTCGCCCTCGTCGACACCATCGAACCGCGGCCGTCGTGGCGGAGCCCCGAGGCGCTCAGCCGCGAGATGGCCGAGGATGACGCCCGCTGGGGCGTGTGGGTGCAGGCGTGGCTGTCCCTGTTTCGGGCCACCGGACCCGAGGCGGCGGCAGCCGTTAGCCAGTCACCCGCGAGCCCGCCGCCGACGAACGAGTCGCAGACCAGTGCGCCGCCGACGAGCGCGGGACTGCAGAAATGGGCACCGCTTCTTTACAGCGCGGTGGCGGTCGTCGGCACGACCGCCGTGGTGGTTTTCATGACGAGGAAGTGACGAAGGGGAGGAGGACCGAGATGAAGATTTTTGACGGCGTGACGGTGAATCCCAACAACCTGAGCCCGACCCTGCAAGGGCTGCTTGGGGTGGCGATGATGTTCGCGGGCACTCTGGTCGAGGCGGACAAGGAGAGGCAGCGACGCGCAGCCACCATGAAGGACCAGGCCACGACGCTCGAGGAGGTGATGGAGCAGTCCGGCCTCGACCTCCCGAAACTCGAGGAAGCGCTTGTAAAATTCATGGGCGGCACGCCGGAGGCGAAGGAGGCCGCGTCGTTCATCGCCAAGTCGCCCGACCCCGTCAAACTGCTGCGACAGTTCGCACAGCAATTCACGGCGGCGTGCCCTCCTGGCGGCCCCATCGTCACACCTCCTCCCGCCGCCGCGACCGAGGCGCCGAGCGCTGTCCCACCTCCGCCGGTGGCGACCGCCCGTCCGCAGCCGGCCCAGTTCCGGCCGGATTTCACCCGCGAGGGCATGGAAACGGCGGCCAACGCGGGCCCGCGCCCCCGGCCGAAGCTGGCCCAGTTCCGGCCGGAGTTCACCCGCGAGGGCATGGACGCGACCAAGACTGCAGCGCCAGCAACTGCAGCGCCGGAGCCGACCATGGCGCCGTCGTTCTCCCAGGCGCCGCCGACCGCGGGTACTCCCCCAGGATCGTCACCCGTCGCGGCGTCACCTGTCTCGCACACGCCCATTGCATCTCCAGCTCCGGCCTCCGTGGCGCCCGCGCCCGCCAGTTCCGCGGCCCGTGCCCCGACGCTGTCCGACACGCTCGCCCGCCGACTCGCTGTTCGTGACCGCCGCATCGAGGCGCACCAGGCCGAGCTCGTGACCCGCGTACGCTGCGTGGAGGCCGAGCTGGCGCTGCTGCGGGAAGAGGTGCAGGAGCTTCAGCGTGCGAAGGACTGCCCGGTCGTCTTCCTCGTCCCGTCGGACGAGCCCTTGCCATCGCCGACTTCGGCAGACATGACCAAGCCGCCCTCGTCGGCGGAGCCCAACTCGACCGACAAGATCACGGCCAGCACCGAGGCCGATCTTGCCGCCGACATGGCGAGCACGACGGTCGCCTCCATCGAGACTGCAAGCGCCACGGCCGATTCCTCGGCGACGGACGGCCTCCCAGAGTCCAGTGTCGAGGCCGAGACCGGGGACCAGGGCCAGGCGATCGAGCTGCGCGAACCGCCGCTCCCCGCTCCCGCACCGGCGACGGCCGCGGTGGCCGCAAACGCGACCGCCACCACGCCCGACGAAGACCATTCGGCGGTCCGCGTTTCCGAGGACGGCGGCGCCCCGCCTCTCACGACCGCCGACGAGGAACCGCTACCGCCTCCGGCCTCCGAAGCCGACCTCGTGCAGACGGCGATGTCCATGTTGTTAGCCATGGTTCACCGTCCGTCTGACCACGAGCTCGCGTGCGACGAGCCCCCGGAGGAGCTTGACCTCGCCTTCCATCCCCTTGACGTTCTCGATCTCCTGGCGAGAAAGATCTACGAGCTCAGCACGCTGTCCCCGGACCAGCTCGAAGCCAGCAAGTGGCAGGCCCTCCTGCTGATCTCCGCGGCCTACGCCTCGGCCAGGGCGTCATCAACGACGGCAGCATGTGGGACCTGGATCCCTCGGACGACCCCGTGCTCGCCACAGCATGGGACAACGCGATCCGCACCTGGGACATCGACTTTCTGCGCGACAACCCACTCGCCCAGCTCTACACGAACGTCGACAAGATCGCGGGCACAGCCGCGGACGTCGCCGGCACCGCCGCCGAGACCGCCGCCGAGGCCGCGAAGGCCGCGAACTCCCTCGTCCTCGGCCTCGCCAAGTCGATTCAGTACTGGCCCTTCGCCGCCGCCGGCGTCGGCGCCTTGATCGTCCTCGCGGTGACCCGCGAATGATGCCCGTCCAGCCAGGAGTCCTCCCCATGACGATCCCCCGAACCGCAGCTCGCTTCATCCTCGGCTACGTCGGCCTCGTGGAGGGCGCCGCGGCGCTGATCCGCTTCCGTGAGCGGACGACCGCTTTCCAGTTGGCAGTCGAACGTGCCGCAGCTCTCGACAGGCGGCTGATCGTGATCGGCGACCCCGATGCCGGCATGCACACCCGCCTCCTCCGCGCGTACGGCTGCGGCGACGTATGTGTCGACCTGAACGGCTGCCCCAAATGCCCGATGACCGTGGTCGCCGACATCACCAAGGGCCCAATCCCCGACATCGCCGACAACTCCGCCGTCGTCTTCGTCTCATGCGTCCTCGAGTACGTGGCCGACATCGATGCGGCGCTGCGGGAGATCTCGAGGATCGCCGGCAGCGCCGACAACGTGTTCGTCGTCACGGTCCAGCCCTGGACGCTCACCGCCCGCCTCTACCCCGGCGCCCGCTGGCGCGGGACGGTGAGCTCGGGGAGCAGCACCCAAGCCGTCAAGATGACCCCCGTCAGCCTCGAGGAGAAGCTGGCGACGACCGGCGCGCTGGGCCTCGCGCTTGCGGCGGCGTTCTGGCCGCGGAGGCCGAAGTGATGGCCACCCCGACGACCGACCATGCCCTCGAGCTCGCGCGTGCCGAGGCCCGGATGCTCGCCGACCAGCTCCGTCAGGCACGCGCCGACCTCCACCGCCTCGGCATATCCGACCAGAACAGGGCCCTCGTCTGCGCTGCCGTCTCGGGCGCCGTCGGTATCCTGTTCGGCGTCGGCATCGGCCTCAGCATGCGAAAGCGATGACCACGTTGTCGAGGAGGTCCAAGGCGACCGGCCATTCGAGGTCTACGCGCGCTCTGTTGAGGCTAAGCGAATGATTGCGCGACGATCATTGCACCCGGACGTTGACTTGGACACGGACACCGTGCAGCCCATCGGCTCGATCAGCTCGAGTGATCATTGCTCGTGCTGTTAGTCGCGGGAGCCATCCATATCGTTCACAGGCTCACCACCATGACTCGCCCATTGCTGCGTCAGCACATGTCGTTGGCTTCGTCCAGGGCGACGGAGTCTGGACTCGTGAACATCATGGTTCCTCTGGCGGCTTGAAAGCGCCTGCCTGGAGTGCTGCGAGGACTCGTGGAATCGGCAGGTTCTCATTCTCCAATTGGTCGAGCACCCAGCGCGCTTGTGCGAGGGTGTGCCCTGGATAGAGGCTGGTCACTCCACGGCCGCCGCGGTGGACCCTCTCAGGTGTCGGCAGCAGACCGAGCTTCGTCCACCTTCGGACGGTTTGCTCAGTGGCCCCGATGGCCTCGGCGACCTCGCCGGTGGTGTGCTGCTTCCCCACTGCGCGCGGGAGTGTAACGGGAGCGCGAATTGATCGCCAAGTTAGCCGCTTGCGTTGCGTCAGACAAGCGTGTAGGTTGCGTCTGTGTCCCCTCCACTTCTCGTCTGGAGTTCCACAGATGTGCAATAACGAGACTGACGACACCGACCCACCGGCCCCAGCCCTGGCGCCCGATCCTGTTGACGAAGTCGCGATCGACGAGGCCGAACTGGCCCCGCAAAACCCCGACGCGCCTCCGGAGTTTCGGGAGTTGCTCGCCCTCACCCTCAAGACGACGAAGGAGGACGTCATCGCAGCCGCGGAAGCCTGTTTCGTCGGCCGATTCCCGAGTGTTCACGCGTTCATTATCCAGCGCATCACGGACCATGTCCCGCCTTATCTCAACTGGATTCTGGGCTGCCTTGATCCAGCGCGGACGCTGGCAGGTTACGAAGGCCGCGAGCTGATCATCTGGACGATCACGCTCGATGAGAACGACGTCCTCGTGTTTGAGTCCTATCGGAACACTGGGAGGACGCAGCTTAACCTTCCGGGAAAACATGGTGAGCGCGTGACAGCCTTTGCAGGGAGACTGCTGCCTTGATTGTCTCGGTGCGCCCCACATGGGTGGTGGGGGGCGGGTTTCAGTCCCGCGAACCGTGGTCATTACGCCACGGTAGAGGCCCACAGTCAGGAGCAACCATGAAATCGTCGAAGTCGAGCGGAGTGTTTGAAACCAAGAAGAAGGTCTTCTACGTCACCGAGACGGGGGTGGTGTTCAGCGTGTCGTGGAAGCGGCTCGGGGACACGATGGAAGGCAAGGATCCCTTCCCGGTCAAGATCGTGGCGGGACTGCCTTTGAACGCACGTAGTTACTTCGTCACGAGGCGTGACGATCCGAACTCGCGGGCCGTGAATGCCTGGATCGATAGCCTGGAAACGGCCACCAGCGCGTGGGCGGCGGAGCTGGGTGAGCTTCTTCCCCGACCGCCCCGACCGACCGACCCGCGGCCTGTCCCCTCGGAGACAGCCCTCGGCCTCGCCGAGGCGGCTCCCATGCTCTCCTCGGTGGAGATGCCGACCCCGCGGCCTATCCCCTCGGAGACGGCGCCTGGCCTCGCTGAGGCTGCATGACCTGACAAGACGAGTGCAGACAGGGGGCGGCCATGGGGCTGCCCTCCTTTTTTTACGTCCTAGCAGCCCGTGGTGAAAGTCGCGGCAACCACGCAGTGCGGCAACCACGCGGTGCGGCAACCACGCCGCGTAAAGTCGCGACCAGTCGAGTGCGCGCGACATCGCGCGCGGGACTGAA
>Ga0075163_10008464_pt1 | contig 13544 bp, 12 predicted proteins | sample JI1023141ADNA_FD_71478 | JGI IMG/M metagenome (GOLD analysis project Ga0075163, IMG submission 71478) | Wastewater effluent complex algal communities from Wisconsin, to seasonally profile nutrient transformation and Carbon sequestration -... | ecosystem: Engineered > WWTP > Effluent > Algae...
TGCTCCACGGCGAGGAGCGCTCGCCGGACCTCGTCGATGCCTCGCCGGTTCTCTCCGTTCAACCGCATCGTGCCGTCGGCAACGATTTCAACCGAGACCACCAACGCCGTCGGCGCCAGCGTCTCTCCCTCCCTGGGAGCAATGGGTGCAATAGGGAGCTCCGTCGTGCTCGGGAACGCGATGGCCTTCGAGCGGCGACTCGCGCCGGCCGCCAGCACCATGCGCTTGCCTCCCACGGATCGCAACGCATCCATGGCGCCAATCACGGCGCCCCATGATTGCTCCGGCGAGGCGTGAATCACCACGACCTCGCCCGCCTTGGCGTGTGCGGCCCAAGCGCCGCGCTCGGGAGAGCCTCCGTCCAGCGGTACCTCGATAGTCCATTCGCTCTGCGCATCGGGCTCGGCGCGTATTGCGCCCGGCCTCGAGCACGCCCCCAGGGCCATCGCCAAGCACAGGTAGGTCCAGAGGCGAAAGCCGAGTCGTGCGGACATGTAGCTGAATGCGTACCGCGCTTCGGCGGGATCTCCGAATCGACCGCGCGCAAATTCGTCACGGTTGAGGCGAATTTGCGCGGTCCGTGACGCGAGGCGCCAAGAAACCGCGGGGTTTTTCCGTTGGCGCGCCGGGTGCAATCCACCCCGGCATGAACACCAAGGAAGCCATCACCACGGAAGTCGACAAGGGTATCGCGGCGCTGCAGCAGGCGCGCGACGAGGTGAAGCTCAAGCTCCACCTGGCCAGCATGGACGCGAAGGACGAGTGGAACAAGCTGGAGCCGAAGATCCTCGAGGCAGAGGCCAAGGCCAAGAGCGCCGTCGAGGGCACCCCGCACTTCTTCGGCGACCTTCTCGAGCAGATCAAGAAGTTCGCTTCCTCGCTCGGCGAAGGCGCCAAGGACAAAGACGAGCCGAAGACGACCCACTGACGAATAGTGCTCAAGGGGCTCGGGTAACACCCGTTCGTCTACGAATGTGAACGAGCCCCTTTCCCGCCGCCATTCGCCCTCTCACAAGACGCTCGTCGTCGTGGGAGAACAGCCCCCGGAAACCCTGAAGACCCTTCGCCAGGCCTCGGCCGGCGCAGAGATTCCTACGGAGATGGTGGCCCGGCCGGAAGATCTTCCGGCCTGCCTGGCTGCCCACGATCCGCTGGCGGTCATCGTGCGGATGGCGGGCAAAGGCGGCCTCGAAGCGTGCGTGGATGTGCGCGGTCGATCCTCGCTATCTCACGTCCCGATTCTCGGCCTCTCCCGCGATTGCTCGGATCTCGATTTCACCGAGCTATTCAGCACCGGCGGCGACGATCTGGTGAACGAGGACGTGGCCCAGCCGCTGCTTCGGCGTCTGCGCTCGCTCCTCACCTCGCCGGCGCGTCCGCTGGACGAGGCGCGGTCGAAGGGGCGCGCCGTGGTGGTCGGCCCCGATCCGGTGTGGCGCACGATGATGCGTCGCGCGCTCGTGAACGCGGGCCTCGAGGTCGACGTGAAGGAGAACGGACGGGCGGCGGTCGACGCTTCCGCGGACGCCCGCTTCGTCGTGGCGTCCGACGATCTCGACGCCGGCGGCGCCATCGCCTGGGTCAGCGAAGCCCGCGACGCGGGGAACAAGGTCCCGTGGGTCATCGTCGCGCCGCCCAAGCGCATGGGCGCCGTGCGCGCGGCCGCCAAGGTCATCGAGCGCGCCGCGGTGGCCGATGCGTTCGCCCCCACCGAGAACGTGCTCTTCGTCGCCAACGATCTCATTCGCTCCGGCGGCACCGACAACCGCAAGAGCGCGCGCATGCTCTACGGCACGACCGTGGCCTTCCGCGTGGCGGGGCGGGACAGCGACGAGGTCGGCTTCACCTACAACATCAGCGCCGGCGGTCTCTACGTGCGCACCCTCGCCGCGCCGGAGCAGGGCCAGGAAGTGTGGCTCGAGCTCTGGCCGCCGCGCTCCGAACGCCGGGTCCGCCTCGCGGGCAAGGTCGCCTGGCGTCGCCCGTTCGGTGCCAACGAAACCGCCACGGTGCCGGCCGGCTTCGGTCTCGAGCTCACCGACGGCCTCTCCGGCGATCTCGAGCGCTGGAGCCTCGGCTACGAAGCCTACGCCCACAGCCTCACCGGCGAACGCGGAACCAAAGCGTCGTAGTCACTCCTCGGGCGCCGCGCTCTCGCCGCTGCCCAGCTGCCAGCGCTGCACGAGGAGGGCCAGGAAGTCGTCTTCCTCCGCGGCGATCTCGCCGTCGGCGCCCACCACGTGCTCCAGCTGCGCGAGCATGGTGCCGAGAGCCTCGTTGGGTAAATGCGCGCCGAGGAGGTCGATGGACTCCTCCACATACGCGTCGTCGTCGATGCGGCCGCTCGCCTTGCGGAGCACTCGCTCCGCGTCGAGGTCGATGCCGAGGGCTGCGTACACCGGCGCCAGGTTCTCGACGATGGCCGCGAGCTCCTCGTCGCTCGCGTTGCCGTCGGCGGCCGCCGCCCGGAGGAACAGCGCCGCCATGCGCTGCTCGAAGGGTGAGTCGCCCATGGCGTCGAGGAGGGCACTCCACTCCTCGTCGGACATCTGCGCCAGTGCCGTCGAGACCTCCTCGAGCACCGAACCTTCGTCGCCCCAGCCCGCCTCATCGGACGAGGCGCCTTCGATGACGTCGACCTTCTTGATGACCCAGGAGTCGTCGAAGTTGTAGTCCGGATTCATCATATAGCGATAGGGCACGTAGCAGTAGCCGCCATCGCCCCAGCCCGGGCCCCAGGAGTTCCGCACGATGAACACCTCGTCTGCGTCGGAGTACCCGACGCAGAGCATCGCGTGTCCGCCGTGGGATTCGCGACCGGCCTCCTTCGGTGTCGGCGGCGGCACTACCCCCTTGGCCTTCTGCTTGTCGAAGCTGTCGAACAGCTTCAATCCGAAGATGATGGGATAGCCCGCCGCCAGCGCGGTCTTCCACGCGGCGGCGTCGGTGGGCACCTGCTCGAACCCCTCGATGAGGAACTGCCGCGCTTCCTCGTAGCTGGCGTCGTCCGGCGCCTCGTTCACCTGCGCCTCCACGAAGGGCCACGCGCCTTCGGAGCATGCGCCGTTCTGTTCGAGCGCGCTCATGCACGAGAGGATGGTGGTGCCCTGGTCCTCGAGCTCGCCACCTTCGGCCTCGATGAGCGCGGCGCGGGCGTTGTAGTAGATGAACATCCGGCTGACGTCGTACGAGTCGTCGCCCAGGTGCTGCTTCATCAGGTACTCGTAGGCGCCGGCGGTGGCGTTTGCAGCGCAGCTGTTGGTGCTGCTCTGGTCTTCCACCGGCGTCATCCGCTCTCGCAGGTCGACCTTGGGCGGCAGGCGGTCGAGGGAGACGTCGAACCGCTTGGTGTCGGCCCGGGCCGGCGATCGCGAATATCCCGATACCTTGCGCGCCGAACCGTCGGCGCGTTGCAATACGAAGTCCATTCACCACTCCATCGGCAAGTGCCCGGCGTGCACCGCTCCGCGCGTCGTCCTACGCGCTCACGGACGTCGGGCTTCCCGCAGAAGACACGCGCGGTCCGAGAAAGTCGCACCGAACCCCGAAGAAAGGGGGCCGCCTTGCGCGGTCGCCGATGTGCGGTACGGTACGCCGCATGAAGCTTTCTTCAGGCATCTTGCTTGGTCTCTTGTTCTCCGGCGCCGCCGGCTACGCGGCCTGTTCCAGCTCCAATCCCGGCAGCGGCTTCGACGAGGACGCCGGTGGCGGGGTGGGGGAGGGCGGCATCATCGGCCCTGGCTTCGGTGACGCCGGAGGGCCCTGCGTGGGCCTCGAGTGCAACAAGCCGAAGTGCTCCGGCACCAACACCACCACCCTCTCGGGCACGGTGTTCGCGCCCAACGGCGCCGACCCGCTCTACAACGTGCTGGTCTTCGTACCCAACGAGGAGCTCAAGCCGTTCGACGATCAGATCACCTGCGAGACCTGCGAGAAGTCCGTCTCCGGCGCGCCGGTAGCGGCGGCTCTCACCGACACGGCCGGGCACTTCACCCTGAAGGACATGCCCGCCGGCAAGGACATCCCACTGGTGGTTCAGATCGGCCGCTTCCGCCGCAAGATCACCATTCCGGCAGTTGCAGAGTGCACCGATACCAAGGTCACCGACGGCCAGGCGCGTTTGCCCAAGAACAGCGCAGAGGGCGACATCCCGCGCATCGCCATCGTGACCTCCACCTACGATCCCACCGAGTGCATCCTCATGCAGATCGGCATCGATGCCGCGGAGTTCACCGCGCCCACCGGCAAGGGCCGCATTCACATCTATCACGGGAGCGGCAACAACGTCGCCGGGGCGCCGGCGGGCGCCAGCCTGTGGGGCGACGCCAACACGTTGAAGCAGTACCAGCTCGTCGCCATGCCCTGCTCGTCGTACCCGTCGGACGCTCCCTCGAGCGCCAACATCTACGACTACGCCAACGCCGGTGGCCGCGTGTTCGCCACCGATCTCTCGTACCCCGTGGTGTCGCAGAACAAGCCCGACTGGGCACAGACCGGCGACTACTCGAATCCCGGATTCTTCTCCAACCCGGCGCTGGTCGACACCAGCTTCCCCAAGGGTCAGGCGCTCGCCGATTGGCTCCAGAAGATCGGCGCAGCCAACGGCGGGAGTCTCTCCCTCTCCGAGACGTACAGCCGCGTGGGTGCCATCCGAGCGCCGGGGCAGCGCTGGCTCTACTCCGGCAGCAACACCCAGTCGTACACCTTCAACACGCCCACCGCCGCCCAGGAGAAGGACCAGTGCGGACGCGTGTACTACTCGAGCTTCCACATCGGCAGCGGGCGCAGCTCCACCGGCACCTTCCCCGGCGCGTGCCGCAATACGCCGCTCACCGCGCAGGAACGCGTCCTCGAGTTCATGCTCTTCGACCTCGCCTCCTGCGTGCAGAGCGACAAGAAGCCCCCGGTCGTCCCCAAGTAGCCATTCGTGCGGCCAGTCCCGCGGCTTTCTTGGCCGCGCCGGGGTCCCTGCGATAGCGAATGCTCATGCGCCTTCGTTCCCTCGCCTGGGGCCTCTTGGTCGTTGCGATCACCGGCAGCGCCCTCGCCACGCCGCCCAAGAAGCCGAAGCGCGCGCCGGAGAGACCCGCGCCCTCCTGGACCTTCAACGCGACCCAGGGGCCCTCGCCGCTGGCGGGCATCTTCGCGCCGGTGGCCGCACGCGCGCCCATCGCGGCGAGCGTCACGGCTACGCCCCACGAGCGGACCTTGGTGCGGGAGCTTCACCCGGGCGATCCGGCTTCGGTTCGGTCGCTCCGTCTGGTGCTCGACCCCGATCACGACGGCCTGGTGAAGAACGCCACCCTCGAAGTGACGAACCCCGGCGACAAGAAGCAACGTATCGCCAAGATCTCGCTGGGGCCCCTGCCGGCGCACGAGAGCCTGGTGCTCGCCAGCTTCGAGCTCGTCGACGTCGACTTCGACGGCTACCTCGATCTCCGCGTGCTGCGCGACTGGGGCTCCAAGTGGTCGCGCCACACCTACCTCGGCTACGACCGGAAAGCCGATGCCTTTCGCTCCACCGAGCTCGCGCAGAAGCTGTCGCGGATTCCCAACCTCACCGTGTCGCCCAAGACCGAGCGGCTCGTCACGCAGACCATCGGCCCATCCGACCCGACCTACGCGAGCTACGCGGTGGTCGCGGGCAGCCTTCGGCTGGAGCGCGAGTGCGCATTCACCATGACGCTGGGGTCTGCATCCGAAGGCACGCTTCGGGCCCGCCTCCGCAACGGCGAAACCTTCCGCGAGGTGCGCTACGAGCGCGCGCCGATGCCCGAAGACCTCGCCGCGACCTGCGAGCGCGCACGCTGAGCGTTCGCCTCGGGAGTGCGGACGCACGATTGCGCGCTACCATCGAGGTATGGACGGTCTCGACGAAGAGGACGCGACCGACCCGAACCTCGGGTGGGTGCGTCGGACCGGCGTCATGGCTCGCGCCGTCGCGTTGGTACGCGGCGTGCGCAACGCGTCGCGTGCGGTGTGGCGTCGATTCCTTCGTCGAAGGCCGCGCGTCTCGCGTCCCTTCACCATTCTCATCACCGGCGCCACCACGGGCATCGGCTATGCGCTCGCGCGTCGACTCCTCGGCTCACCGCACCGCCTGGTGCTCACCGCGCGCAAGAGCTCCATGGCGCGCTTCGCGAAGCTGGGCATCGAGGCCACCGATCGCGTGTGCCTGTTGCCTCTCGACGTGACCATTGCCCGTGAACGCGCCGAGCTGGTGGAGCACATCGAAGCGCGCTGGGGCGGCGTCGACGTGCTGGTGAACAATGCCGGCCTCAGCTTTCGCTCGGCCCTCGAGCACATGACCGAGGCCGACCTGCTCCAGCAAATGGCCACCAACTACCTGGGGCCCATGGAGCTGACGCGGCTGGTTCTTCCGCACATGCGCGGCCAGCACTTCGGCAAGATCGTCAACGTCTCGTCGGTGGGCGGCATGACCGCCATGCCCACCATGTCGGCCTACAGCGCGTCGAAGTTCGCCCTCGAGGGAGCGAGCGAATCGCTCTGGTACGAGGTGCGCCCGTTCGGTGTCTTCGTCACCCTGGTGCGCCCGGGCTTCGTGCACTCCGATGGATTCGAGAAGGTGCGCTACACCGCTGCCGGCGACACATCGCTGCGCACGCCGGAGGACCCCTATCACCGGCACTACCTGAACATGTCGGAGCTGGTGGAGGCGCTCATGACCATCACCTTCTTCGGGCCGGACGACGTGGCCGAGACCATCCACGACGTCATCGACGCCAAGAACCCGCCGCTGCGCGTGGCAGGAACCTGGGACGCGCATCTCTTCGACGCCCTGCGACGCCTGCTCCCGGCGCGCCTCTACTATCGCTTTCTCTACTCCACGCTCCCGCGCGTGTGGGAGTGGGGCGAGCTGCATGCGGCGAACGGCTCGCTCCCGCCGAGCGCGCGCAATGGCCGTTCGGTAGCTCCGAAGGCGCCGCCCGAGCTGCCGTAGACGACCCCGGGAAGTCCCCGACGGGGGACTACTGGCCCGAGACGAGCCGGTGGGCGAAGTGCGGGTTCAGGCGGGCGCGCAGCACCTTCTCGGCGGCGAGCTCGATGTCGTACTCGATGCGCTTGAACTCGAAGCGCTTGGCCTCGGTGTCGTAGACGGTGAAGCTGGCGCGGTTGTCGAAGTCGCGCGGCTGACCCACCGAGCCAACGGACACGATGTACTTCCGGTCCGGCTCGAGCACGAAGTCCGTCGAGGGCAGCTCTTCCACCGAGGTGCGCGAGAGCGCGAACACCTTGCACAGGTGCGAGTGACCGATGAGCGTGATGTGGCCGAGCTTCTCCCAGATGGGGAGGCAGTCGCGGGCCTGCTCGGGCGCGAAGATGTACTCGAACTCCTCGAGGCGTACCGGCGAGCCGTGGCAGAGGAGCACGTTGTCCTCTTCGAGCCGGTGCTGGTAGGGCAGCTGCTTGAGCCACTCCATGTTCTCGCCGGAGATCATGGCGGCGTGCACGTCCAGCGCGTGGCGCGCGGCCTCGTAGTAGTACGAGTAGTCCATGCGGCCCGACACCGCGGCGTCGTGGTTGCCGAGGATGGTCACCTTGGCCAGCTCACGGACGAGGTCGGCGCACTCGTTGGGCGAGCCGCCGTAGCCCACGGTGTCGCCGAGGCAGTAGAAGACGTCGATCTTTTCGCTTCGGTAAGCCTCGAGCACCGCGCTGAGGGCTTCGAGGTTCGCGTGCGTGTCGCTGAAGATCCCGAGGCGCATAGACCCCTGACCGTATCAGAGTCTTCCGCGCGTGCGCCACCTGGTTCGTTCCGGCCTCTTCCGGATTATTGCCGCGCGACGCGGGAGAACGCGGTAGAAGAATTTCGGGGCTGCGGAAGGACCACGATGACCAGCGGAAACGGAAGCGGTAGCCGGAACGGGAACGGCGATGGGCACCACGATGGCACGGCCAACGGCACCGGCGGCGGTGTGGGCGGCATCGTCGGAAGCGGCATCGTCGACGCGCCGGAGCCGGACGACGACGAGGACGACGACGCTCCCACGCTTCATCCGGAACCCATCGAAATTACTGAAGATGACCCCACGACCCAGGAGCTCCCTCCGCAGGCCGTGGGCGAGCTCGCGGCGGCGTGCCAGCGGTTCATTCTGGGCAAGTACCAGGTGCCCCTCGACTTCACGAGCGACACCCTGAGCCTGGTGGACCAGTACGTGCGCGAGGCTCGGGCGGAGATCACGCTGCTGCCGTCGTCGCTCGACCTCATCGCGGCCGCGGTGGGCGCCTACCTCGGCGAGGTGGTGCGTCGCACCTTCGGCGGCGAGTGGGAAGCCGTCGGCGACCACTCCACGTATCGCCTGTTTCTCTCCAAGGTGTACATGGCCTTCAACCCCCTGGGAATGGGCCGCGAAGCGCTCACCATGGATCCCGAGGACGGCTGGCACTCGCACCTCGTTCTGGACCCGAAGGAGCGCGATTTCGTGGATCGCCGCATCGCGGCGCTGCCGGAGGTGCCGGAGGACGAGTACTACCTGCCGAGCACGCGGTTCGACGTCATCTCGGTGGCCTTCGACGCGCTCCGCGGCAAGATGATCGATCGCGGCGACGCCGGCGTGCGCTTCATTCGCCGCGACTACCGCTGACGTCGCGCCGGCCTCACTTCGCGGGTGTGTCGGGAGTACCCAGCTCGCTCTTGCCGGGAACGGTGACGGTGAGCGGGAGCTCCGGCGCGTCATCGAGGAAGGTGCGCCACTGGAGCTGGTAGTGGCCGCGGGCCAGACCGGTGACGAGGAGGCGGCTCTGCGGGGCCACCTGCGCGATGGGAACGCCGTCCACCAGCGCCAGGCGCATGGCGTCGGTGTGGTTCACCAGGAGCAGGCCCTTGGGCGCGGTGGGGTCGAGCGGCACGTCCACGATCTGGTGAAACTGGGCGAGCTCGCTCTCCGAGTAAAACGGGCGGCTGAGGGCCGTCGGGAGCTCGTACACCGAGAACGTCGCGCCCGGCGGTGGGCAGGCCAGCTGGGCGACGCCCAGGTCGGTGCGTCGGGTGAGGCGCTGCACCTCGAACTGCACGGCGCCGCGCCCGGCCCAGCGGACCTCGGCGCGCAGCGGCAGCTCGCCATCGAGACACGGCGCGCTGGTCGGCGAGGCATCGACCCACTCGGCCAGGAGCCGGCACACCAGGCCCCCGGCATCGCCCAGGTCGGCCACGCGGCCGAGCTCCATCGATAGACGTCCGAGCGGCGTGCTGATCTCCACCGAACGCGTGCGCATACCGAGGCGCCAGCCCACGGCTCCGCTGGTGACGACGGTGCTACCCAGACTGGGCATGGCGTCGTAGCGGCCTTCGCCGAAGAAGGTGCGCATGGTGCCGGGGCCCAACGTGCGATAGCGCGAGCCACCGGCGAACACCAGCGCGTGGCCGTAGCGGTCCGACCGCGCCCGGAGCTCGACCCCTTCCGGTAGCGGAATCGCCGCCCCTTCGAAGTCCACGCGCATGCGTCCGGCGCCCAGATCGATGGTCAACCGTGCGTCGTTCTTCTTCTTCGCCTGCTCCACCAGCGCGACGTTGATCTCCGGCGCCCGGGCCGGCGGCGGCATGTCGGCGCCCCGCACGGTGGCCGATAGCGTGTAAAATACACTTTCCTTCCCGAAGGCCACGAGATCCATCGGCATGGCCAGGTCTGCCCTCTGATTGGAGGGCGGCGGACCGGCGTCGGCGCCGCCCGCGAAGGAGGCGCCGGCGTCCACCGACGAGACCGTGGAGAGGGGCGCGGGAACGGCGCTGGCCTGGGGGCTGGAGCCCGCGTCGGGGACGTCGGTGAGGCCCGGCGTCTTGCAGGCCGCGAGGAGCGCGAATGCGGCGAGGACCGGCCCGCGGCGCGCCTCGCCCGGGGTGCTCATCGACCCATCGAGAAGTCGCCGATGACGTGCACCTTGGGGTCGAGCGCGGGCGCGCCGGGCAGGTGCTGGGTATCGACGAACACGCTCTCGGCGCCGGGATTCTGCTGCAGGAGCACGTTGCAGTTGGCGGGCTCGTTGTCGAAGATGCCCACCACCTTGCCGAGGCGCGCGAGGTTCGGCCCGTGGGTGCGCTTGTACACCTCGTCGGGCATGTCGAAGTCGGGCTTGAGCACCAGCTCGGTGCCCGGAACCCCGATGGGGAACCCCTGGTCGCGCAGGCTCTGGAAGCTACCGAGGCCCATGTTCGGGAGATCGCGGCCGGTGAAGTACACCAGGTTCGCCCCCTTCTCGTAGCAGGCCTTGGCGAAGGCCACCGCGCCCGGCAGGGCCACGTCGTGCCGCAGGTATTCGTCCTTGAAGAAGCGCTCTTTCCAGTAGGTCTCGGCCTCGGCGGCCAGCTCCGAGTGGGTCACGCCCAGCTTCTCCAGCGAGTGCACCACCAGGTACGCGAGGTCGTGGAGCGTCGCCGCCGCGAGCTTCTTCGCCATCGCCCCGTGCGGAGCGGCGTTGCTCGAGGGCTCGCGGGATTCCCAGTGGGCCGAGAGCTCCTTCAGAATGGCCACCGTTCGCGGGCGGTTGTCGAGGAGGGTGCCGTCCAGGTCGAAGACCACGCACTTTTGCGTTTCCCCCTTGCGAGAGCCGCAGCTCTCGACGATGCGGTGGAGGAGGGCCGCCTGTGCATCCAGCGAAAGGCGCGTGTACTTCGGGGATTCTGACATTGGAGGGTGGGGGCGTGTAGCATGAATTTCGGCGAGTGCAAAACCGACAGGCGTCGGGTAGCACTCCTGCTAGGAACCCCTGCCGATGGCGTCTCGCGACCATTACGAAGTGCTCGGCGTCAGCCGCTCCGCCACCCCGGAAGAGCTGAAGAGCGCCTTCAAGCGCCTGGCGGCGCAGCACCACCCGGACCGCAACCCCGACGATCCCTCCGCCTCGGAGCGATTCAAGGAGCTGAACGCCTCCTACCAGGTGCTCAGCGACCCCCAGCGGCGCAGCCTGTACGATCGCTTCGGCCACCAGGCCGAGGCGGTGGGCTCCCCGTTCGGGCAGTCGGGCCCCTTCGCCGGCGGCGTGGTGGACGTCAGCGAGATCAACATCGACGGCTTCCTCGGCGATCTCCTCGGCGTCTTCGGGGTCGGCAAGGGCGACCGCGGCGACATCAAGCGCGACATCACCGTCTCGTTCCAGGAGGCCGCCTTCGGCTGCGAGAAGGAGTTCCGCTACGAGCGCGTGGTCACCTGCGGCGACTGCCGTGCGACGGGCAGCGCGCCCGGCACCGTCCCCGAGACCTGCGGCGCGTGCCAGGGGCGCGGGCGCATCAAGTTCCAGCAGGGCCTGTTCCCCATCGCGGTGGAGCGCACCTGCTCGCAGTGCAAGGGTCGGGGCAAGCTGGTGAAGAACCCCTGCGTCAGTTGCCGCGGCTCGGGCCTGGTCTCGAAGAGCGCGACCCTGCGCCTGACCATTCCTGCGGGCGTCGAGGCGGGGGCCACGAAACTGGTGCAAGGTGCAGGCAATCGTCCGAGGCCCGACAAGGCGCCCGGCGATCTCGAGATCACCATCCAGGTGGATGCGCACCCGTTCTTCCGCCGCATCGGCGACGATGTCGCGTGCCAGGTGCCCATCACCTTCGCGCAGGCCGCCTTGGGCGGCGAGATCGAGGTGCCCACGCTCCAGGGCAAGGGCAAGGCGCGCGTTCCTCCGGGCACCCAGCCCCATGCGGTGATCCGCCTGAAGAACCAGGGCGTTCCCCACCGGGTCGGCGTCGGTCGTGGCGATCAACTGGTGGAGGTGACCATCGAGGTCCCCACCTCGCTCACCGATCGCCAGCGCGAGCTCATCGAGACCTTGGCGCGAGAGCTGGGCGAAGAGGTGCAGCCGCAGCAGCGCACCTTCATGGAGAAGCTGAAATCGCTCTTCGGCTGAGCGGAGCTGCCCGGCGTCACCTTTTCGCACCGGTGCGCGTACCGCGCGACGCACGGTGCGCGCGGATTCACGACGGATCCGTGACCAGCCGTTGACGGCGCAGGGGCGTCGCGATGTCATTAACTGGTTGAGTCACTCGACAACATCGCGGGATCGCCCGGGGTTCCCCCCGAAGGGGCCACCCGCGGTCGCGTCGACGCTGGAGGCGGCCCGGCGCTTGCTCCTCTCTCCTGCATGCACGTCGATCTCGTCGTCACGTTCTCTCCGGTGGGTGGTGGACACAAGGGGGCGGCGCTGGCCCTGCAGGAGGCGGCCGAGGCGCGCGGTCTTCGCACCGTGCTCCTCGATGCCTTCGACTTCGCGCCGCGCTGGTTCGGCGACATGTACCTGCGGGCGCACCTTGCCGGTCAGGGGCTCGTGCCGGACTTGTACGGCTCGGCCTACTCCGCGGCGAACCACGCGCGCGGGGTGCTCGACCCCTTGCGCCGTGGCATGGACGAGCTCACCTTCGCGAAGCTGGGGGCTCACGTGCGCGACCTTCGACCTCGCGCGGTGCTCGCCACGCATCACCTTCCGCTGGTGGCGCTCGCGCACGAGCGTCGGCGAGGGAGGCTCACCGCGCCGCTCGGCTGCGTCGTCACCGACTACACGGCCCACGCGGTGTGGGCCGAAGCCGGCGTCGACCGCTTCTTCGTAGGCGGGCCCTTCGCCGGCGACGAGCTCCTCGAGCACGGGGTGTCGCTGGAGCGTGTATCATGCACCGGTATTCCGGTGCGCAAGGCTTTCGAGCGCGCCCCGGCCTCGCGCCCCCCGCGCCACGGCCACGGCCACGGCCGGCTTCGCGTGCTGCTCACGAGCGGTGGCTTCGGAGTCGGCCCGCTCGAGCGCATGGTCGCGTCGTTCGCCGACGTCGCCGACGTGGAGCTGGTGGTGGTGTGCGGCACGGCCGAGCCGGTGCGGCGCCGCATCGAGGGCCTGGCACGAAGCCTGGGCCTGCGGGCCGAGGTGGTGGGGTTCGAGCGCGACATGCCCCGACGCATGGCCGAGGCGCACGTGGTGGTGGGCAAAGCGGGTGGCCTCACGGTGACCGAGGCGCTCACCGCCGGTCGACCGCTGATCATCGCCGGTGCAGTGCCCGGCAACGAGACCATCAACGAGGTCTTCGTCTGCACCCAGGGGGCGGGCGCGTCGGTGCGACCCGGTGACGTCGGCACCGCGGTGCTCGCGATGTGGGCGCAGGGGCGTCTTCCTGCCATGGGGCAGCGCGCGCGGGCTTCGGTTCCGCGCGGCGCCGCCGACGCCATCGTGCGCGAGGTGCTCGCCACATCGTGTGACGCTGCAGCCTGAAACTACGGAAAAGTTGGCCCTCTCGGTGCCGTCGTGTCTCCTTACGGGACCATGAAATCGCGCGCCCCGAAGCCCCAAGGTCGCCCCGCTGCTCCCACGACCGAAACCCCCGCCCGCAGCGGCGTGGACCGGCGGAAGGGCGAGGACCGCCGGGCGTTTCCTCCGCGGCCCGAGGGGCGCCGCATGAACGACGGCCGCCGCGAGAGCGATCCGCCGGTCGACGCCTGAAGCTTCCCTTGCTTGCCCGGGCTCGGTGCGGGATTCTCCGCGGGTGACACGACTCGCCCAACGTCGAGGTATCGCGCTGGCCATGGTGGCGTGCGCCATCGGGCTGGCCTACTTCGGCC
>Ga0075163_10008465_pt1 | contig 13543 bp, 11 predicted proteins | sample JI1023141ADNA_FD_71478 | JGI IMG/M metagenome (GOLD analysis project Ga0075163, IMG submission 71478) | Wastewater effluent complex algal communities from Wisconsin, to seasonally profile nutrient transformation and Carbon sequestration -... | ecosystem: Engineered > WWTP > Effluent > Algae...
AGCGACGTGTACGCCATGACGCTGTGGCGATCGACCGGCAGCGCGGTGACCGGCGTGCCGAGCAGCCGCTGCACCCACTCGCCGGCGACCTCGGCCACGACGAACGGCATGACCGCGGTCGACACCGGCCGGGCCGCGCGCCAGCGCGACACCGCCGCGATCAGCGCCGCGCGGCCAGCGCGGTAGTCGGCGCGCGACGGGCGGCCTTCGAACGTCAGCCGGCCGCCGCGCCACGCCGCGAGCTGCGCCAGCGGCGGCTCGAGATCGAGCACCAGCTCCACGCCGGCCGGCGCCACCGCCAGCGCGCGATCGGCGAACGCGATGAACGTCGCGGCCGACGCCACGCTGACCCAGCGACCGTCGGCGTCGTCGATCATCGGCCACAGCGCCAGCGGCACGCCGGCGTCGACGATCCGCGCCGCCGCCGCCGCCAGGGCCGGCAGCTCGGGCGGCCGCACCGCCAGCGCCAGCGCGACGCCGCGCGCGCGCAGGGCCGCGAGCAGCGCCGGCCGCGCCACCTCGTCGTACGGAAGCGTCTCGCACCACACCCGGCGGCGCACGCCCCGGATACTATCGTCGCCGATGCGAATTCTCTACGGCGTGGTCGGCGAAGGCATGGGCCACGCGATGCGCTCGCGGGTCGTGCTCGAACACCTGGTCGCCGCGGGCCACGAGGTCGAGATCATGGCCTCGGGGCGCGCGGTCGACTTCCTCGGCAAGCGCTTCGACGGGGTCAACCGCATCCACGGCCTGCACATGATCCTCGAGGAGAACCGCGTCCGCCGCGGCAAGACGCTGTGGTCGAACGTGATCGGCGGCGCGCTCGGCCTGCCCGGCAACATCGCCGCGTACTTCGACCTGATCGGCGGGTTCGAGCCCGAAGCGGTGATCAGCGACTTCGAGTCGTGGACCTATCTCTACGGCAAGAACCATCGCCTGCCGGTGCTGTCGATCGACAACATGCAGATCATCCACCGCTGCGCGTTGCCCGACGACGTTGTCGGCGACGACGACGTGGCGTTCCAGCTGACCAAGGCGTTCATCAAGGCCAAGCTGCCGTTCTGCGACGCGTACTACATCACGTCGTTCTTCCGGCCGCCGATCCGCAAGCCCGACACCTACTTGTTCCCGCCGATCTTGCGGCCCGAGATCCTCGCCGCGACGGCGACCGCCGGCGACCACCTGCTGGTCTACCAGTCGGGCGCCAGCGCCGCGCTCGAGGCCGCGCTCCACGCGCTCGGCCGCGAGTGCCGCATCTACGGGATGCGCCCGGGGCTCGCCACCGAGGAGCGCGCCGGCGCGCTGCGCTTCATGCCGTTCTCCGAGGCGACGTTCATCGCCGACCTCGCGAGCTGCGCCGGCGTGGTGGCCGGCGGCGGCTTCACGCTGATGGGCGAGGCGGTGTACCTGCACAAGCCGATGCTGGCGATCCCGCTGGCCGGGCAGTTCGAGCAGATCATGAACGCGCGCTACCTCGCGCGCGAGGGCTACGGCCTGGCCGCCGCCGACGCCGCCGAGCCGGGCCTGCTGGCCGGCTTCGTCGAGCGCCTGCCCGAGCTGGCCGCGCGGCTCGCCGGCTACCAGCAAGACGGCAACCGCGAGCTGCTCACCGCGGTCGATCACTTCCTGACGATCGCCGCGCAGCCGCGGTAGCCGCGCGTCCGCGCTACTCGCCGCGCCGGGCGAACCGCGTCGCCAGCCACGCGTCGGCCGAGCCGCCCTCGAGCGGCCAGCCGTAGAACTCGCGCGGCCCGGTCGGCGGGTGATCGATCACCAGCTTGTAGTCCGCGCCGTCGGGGCCGCGCGCCGGCACGACCCGGAACGCCGAGCGCATCGTCGTGCCCGTCGCCGGCAGCACGAACTCCAGCTCGCCGCCGTCGACCTCGTGGAAGAACAGCTCGAAGTCGCCTTTCCACACCGTGCGGTGCTGGCGCACGCCGCTGCCGCCCTCGTCGAACAGCACCAGGTGGAAGCGCTCGGTCGGGCGCTTGGGCGCGTGATCGAGCCAGACCCGCTCGTGCAGCAGCTCGGCGGCGCGGTCGGGCGGCAGCGGCTGCTTCTGCGCCTCGTGGGTGCCGCACGCGGCGACGGTGGCGGCGATGGCCAGCAGGGCGAGCTTCATGGCGATACGATAGCGCGGTGCCTGCACCCGCGACCTGGGTTTCGTCCGTCGTCGACGGCTGGGCGGTGGCGACCGTCGACGGCCCCGCCGCCACGCTGCTCTGGCTGCACGGCCTCGGCGAGCACGCCGCGACCTTCGCGCCGGCGATCGCGGCGCTGCCGGAGCACCGCCACCTGCTGCTCGATCTGCCGGGGCACGGCGGCGCCCGCGCGCTCGAGGCCGCCGACCGCGCGCCGTGGTCGCGGCCGCCGTCGATCGCCGAGACCGCCGCGCACCTCGCCCGGTTGCTCGCCGCGGTCGGCCCCGCGGTGGTGATCGGTCACTCGCTCGGCGGCGTGATCGCGCTGGCGCTCGCCGAGCTCGCGCCGGCCGACCTGCGCGCGGTGATCGACGTCGACGGCAACGTCGCGCTGGGCGACTGCACATACTCGAGCCAGATCGCGGCGTACCCCGAGGCCGACTTCGTCGCTCACGGCCACGCCGCGGTGTGCGATCGCCTGCAGGCCCACGCCGATCCGATCGTCCGCGGCTACGGCGCGCGCATGCGCACCGCGTCGCCGGCCCAGCTGTGGCGCTATTCGCACGACCTCGTCGACGCGTCGACGCCCGAGACCTCGGCGCGCCGCCGCGCGGCGGTCGGCGTCCGCTACGTCTATGTCGCCGGCGAGCCGCGCGGGGCCTCGCCGCGGTCGCGCGCGCTGCTGGCCGAGGCCGGTATCGACGTCCGCGCCATCGCGCCGGCCGGTCACTGGCCGTTCGTCGAGCACCCGACGCGGTTCGCCGCGCTCGTGACCGAGCTGCTCAGCTAGTCAATTCGACGCCAGCACGTGGCAGCTGAGCTTGGACCAGTCGGGCGCCTTGGCCTTGGCCTCGGCCTCGGGTAGCTCGCAGCCGATCGTGAACACCACGATCTTGCCGGTCGCGAAGTACACGTCGTAGGCGCGGACGCCGGCCTTGGTGGTCTGCGCCTGCGTGACCTTCTTGTAGCTGCCGGGGTCGAGCTGGAACATCGCAACCACCGTCTCGTGGTCGCGGGTGACCACCGCCTCGATCGCCGGCTTGAGCTTGACCCGCTTGCGCAGCGCCTTCTCCTGCGCGTCGAGCGCGCGCACGCACGCGCGGTCGGCGTCCGCGACGTCGGCCGCGGGATCGCTGGCGGTGTACCAGCCGCCGTCGCGCTCGTAGAGGTACGCCAGCTCGGCGGACTTGAAGACCTTGCCACGCTGGGCGTAGGGCACGTTGCGCAGCACCCGCGCCGCGATCGGCGTGCCGACCGTCGACGCGTCGCAGCCGCCGTCGCGCAGCGCCACGTAGGCGTCGCGGATCGGGCTGTCGGCGTGGGCGAGCGCCGGCGCAGCGGCGAGGGCGGCGGTGACGAACGCGAGCGCGAGGCGGAGCTGGGACACGCGGACTCCTTGGTGCAGTGGATGGCGGCGCTCCCGGAGCGGGCGCGCCCGTAGCCCCCCATTGTCACGCGGGCGGCGGCGCGACTCCACTGGCGCGCGCAGGCTTTCGCCGCCGGTCGACGATCACTGCGCGACGACCTTGCCCATCGCCTGGTACTCGGCGCGGGCCGCGCGATCGAGGTGGCGCATCGCGATCGGCGCGTCCTCGTCGGCCGCCAGGAACGCCGCCCGCAGCGCCGCGTTCTTGATGTAGCCGCCGGTCATCTCGTAACGATCGGCGAGCGCCGGGTAGTCGATGTCGGGGCCGAGCGCGGCCTCGGCCGGCAACAGCGCGCGCCACAGCCGCTCGCGCTCGTCGGGCTCGGGCACCGGGAAGTCGACGCGCAGCGACAGCCGGCGCCGGAACGCCTCGTCGATCGCGGCGTCGTGGTTGGTCGTGAGGATCACGATGCCGGCGAACGCCTCCATGCGCTGCAGCAGGTAGTTGACCTCGAGGTTGGCGTAGCGGTCGTTGCTCGACTGCACCTGGGTGCGCTTGGCGAACAGCGAGTCGGCCTCGTCGAACAGCAAGATCGCGTGGCCGGCCTCGGCCGCGTCGAACAGTTCGCCGAGGTTCTTCTCGGTCTCGCCCACCCACTTGCTCACCACCTTCGACAGGTCGACCTGGTACAGGTCGAGCTGCAGCGCGTCGGCGATCAACCCGGCGACCATGGTCTTGCCCGTGCCGGGCGGCCCGGCGAACAGCGCCGACAGCCCGAGCCCCTTGGCCACCTTGCGGCCGAAGCCCCAGCGGTCGTAGACCAGCCGGCGGTGGCGCACCCGCGCGATGAACTCGCGCACCTCGGCCACCGCGTCGTCGGGCAGGACCAGATCGTCCCAGGTCTGGCGCCAGGTGATGCGCATGCCGAGCGTCGCCAGCTTGGCGTCGAGCACGCCGCGCAGGCCGTCGTGGACGTCGCGGGCCATCAGCGCGTCGCCGCGGGCCTCGGCGCGCGCGGTCGCCGCGGTCGCCGCCGCGGCGATCACGCCGGGCGTCACCGCGTAACGCTCGGCCGCCCACCGCGGCACCGCGGCGGCGGTGGTCGCCGGCAGCGCGCGCTGCCACAGCTGCTCGCGCGCCGCCTCGCCCGGCACGCCGACCTCGATCACGACGCTGCCGCGGCCCAGGCGCGGCGGCCGACCGGTGATGCGCCCGGCGGTCGCGACGATCGCCAGCGGCGCGTCGTCGAACAGCAGCTCGTCGAGCTGGTGCGCCCCGGCCGCGGCGTGCTGATCCACGCCGTCGAGCAGCACCGCCGCACCCCACCACGCCGCCTCGCGCCGGAGCCGCGCCCCGAGGTCGCGCAGCGCGCGCTCGTCGGCCGGCAGCGCGGCCACTCGCACCCGCAGCGTCGCCAGCCCGCGCGCCGCGATCGCGCTGGCCAGCAGCGTGCGGCGGCCGGCGCCGTCGGGGCCGGTCACCAGCACCACCGGGTGCGGCGCGCCGCGGGCGCTGGCGTCGAGCAGCGCGCCGACCAGGCCGTCGACCTCGTCGGCGATCGCCGGCCGCACCAGCTCAAGCCGCGCCCGCGCCGGCCACAGCTCGCACGACCGCGCCAGCTCGGGCTCGAGCGCGTCGTGGCCGTGGAACAGCTCGAGGATGCGCGCGGTCGCGCGCGCCGGTCGCAGCACGAACGCCCGCGCCGGGTCGTGATCGACCGCGATCAGCGCGCACCGCACCAGCGCGCCGTCGGGGCCCAGCTCCTGGGGCACGCGCGCGCGCTCCGCGGGCGTCGCGTAGACGAGCTCGGCCAGGAGGCCGACGTCGGGATCGGGCCGGCGGCCATCGGCGACGAACATCCGCACCTCGGCGCGCAACGCCAGCTCGAGCTCGAGGCCGACCAGCAGCGCGACCACCCGGACCTCGGTCGGCGACAGGCCGAAGCGCGCGCGCAAGCGCTCGAGCGGCAGCCGCGCCGGCGCCGATCGCGCGACCCGCGCGGTGATCGCGGCCTCGGCGTCCGCGACCGCGGCGAGCGCGTGGCCCAGCGCCGGATCGGCGTCCGCGCCGTCGACGTCCTCGAGGGCCCGCCGGCGCACCGCCACCTGGAGCAGCAGCCGCGCCAGCGCGAGGTGATCGCGCAGGTGGTCGGCGGCGGTGCGGTACGGCGACGGATTCACGCGGCGACGGTAACACCGCTCGGCGACCGCGCCGCATCGCGCCAGCGCGCGACCCGCGCGTGATCGCTGGCGCGCGGAAACGTGACGCCGGTTGCATCGCGCAGACCCGCTCGACGAACCGTGGCCGCTGAGCGAAACTCGGCGTCATGCGCCTGTTGTTCGCGTCGCTCGTCTCGTGCGTCCTCGTCATCGGCGGATGTGGCTCGACCGACGGCGACGACACCGTCGTCCCCGGCTCGACGCTGGTGGTCAGCCCCGCCGCGGTCCAGCTCGAGCTCGTCAACGGCGCGCCCGCCACCCAGGCGTACACCGTCGCGCTGGTCGACCCCGCCGGCGGCAGCGAGGACGTGACCGCGCGGGTCGCGTGGTCGGTCTCCGATCCCGCGTTCGGCAGCTTCGGCGGCGCGACCTTCACGGCCGGCGGCGGCCGCGCCGGCAAGGGCATGGTCCACGCGACGCTCGACACCCTCGTCGGCGACGCGCAGATCGAGATCACGATCCGCGGCATCCGGGTCGCGGCCGACGTGACGCCCGACGCGCCGGCGCTGTTCGCCGCCGCGGTCGACGATCCGGCCGCCGCGCCGGCGATCGTCTACCCGGCCGATCAGGTGATCGTGCCGGCCAACCTCGGCGATCTCGAGGCTCACTGGACCGACGGCCACGGCCACGATCTGTACGAGCTCAGCCTCAAGGGCGATCACGTCGATCAGCGCGTCTACGTGCGCGGCGGCGCCACCGCGTGGGCGGCGTTCACCGCCGGCGAGTGGGAGGCCGCCGCCCGCTCCGCCGACGAGCTGGCGATCGGCGTGCGCGGCCTGACCGCGAGCAACCCCGGCCGCGTCGGCACCGCGCCCGGCCACCGCGTCACCCACGCGCACGAAGACCTGCAGGGCGGACTGTACTACTGGGCCGCGACCTCGGCGGGCGGGGGCCCCTACGGCATCTTCCGCTACGACTTCGGCGCGGTCGGTCAGGCCGCGGAGCCGTTCTACACCACCACCGAGGCCGGCCGGTGCGTCGCCTGCCACGCGCTGTCGCGCGACGGCACGCGCATGGCGATCACGTTCGACGGCGGCGACGGCACCGCGTCGGTGGTCGACGTGGCGACCCGCACGCCGACGCCGGCCCCGGGCACCGTCGCGTGGAACTTCGCGGCGTACACGCCCGACGGCAGCCACCTGATCACCAGCTCGGCCGGCACGCTGACCGTGCGCGACGGCGCGACCGCCGCGGCCCAGGGCACCGTGCCCACCGGCGGCTACGCGACCCACCCCGACGTCGCGCCGTCCGGCGACGCGCTGGTCTACGTGCGGGCCGGCGCGCCCGGCGCAGACTGGCACTTCACCGGCGGCGTCATCACGACGATCTCGTTCGACGCGGCCAGCGGCACGTGGGGCACGCCGCGCGCGCTGGTCACCGACGGTGGCAACAACTACTACCCGTCGTACTCGCCCGACGGCCAGTGGATCCTGTTCAACCGTTCGACCGAGGACGCCTACGACGACCCGTCGGCCGAGCTGTGGGTGGTGAAGGCCGACGGCTCGATGCCGCCGCGCAAGCTCGACCTGGCCAACGTCGCCGGCGGGCTCACCAACTCGTGGGCGCGGTGGGCGCCGTTCCGCAACACCTGGGGCCCGAGCGGCACCAACGAGGACCTGTACTGGATCACGTTCTCGTCGAAGCGCGCGTTCGGCGTGCGCCTGCCCGGCGGCCAGCCGCAGCTGTGGATGGCGGCCTTCTTCCCCGGCCGCGTCGCGGTCGGCGGCGATCCCACGGGTCCGGCGTTCCGCCTGCCGTTCCAGGACATCGCGTCGAACAACCACATCGCGCAGTGGACCGAGACCGTCGTGCCGATCGGCAAGCTGACGCCGCGGCGGTGAGCGCGCGCCTCGGCGCCACGCGCGTCAGGGCATGACCTCGAACTTGGCGACCACGGCGAGCGACGCGGTGATCGCGACGGTGCACGACAGCGCCATCCCGCAGGTCGGCTCGCTCCAGCCGGCGAAGTAGGCGCCGACGTGCGGGGCCGCGGTCAGCGTCACGCTGGTGTTGGCGGGGAACGCCTCGGCGCACTGCGGCGCGCAGGCGATGCCGCTGGGCACCGACTTCACGTCGCCCACGCCGGCGCCGTCGAGGACCACGGTCAGCGTGAGGTCGCCCGGCGCGGCGTCGATGGGCGTGGGCGCGGCGTCGACGAGCGCGGGCGTAGCGTCGACGGGCGTGGGCGCGGCGTCGGGTGACGGTGCGGCCGCGTCGGGGTCGACCGCTGCGCCATCGGGAGTTCCCTGAGCATCGGCGATGGGCGCGACGATCTGCCCGCAGGCAGCGACGATCAGCCACAGCGTGGCGAGATACCAGCGAGCACGTTGCATGGGCCCGGAACGCGCGACCGCGCGGTTCTTCCCGCCGCACCCGAGGCGGCTTGTCGCAGGCGCCGGCGCCACTATCCCGCAGATACCCGCCGTCGTCGGGTTCGCGCTTCCACCGGCGCCGCGCGCGCGGCAGAGTGAGGACGTGAAGCTCCGCCAGTACCTCTACCTGCTCCCGCTCGGCGCGTGGGTGGGCTGCCTCGTGCTCGACTACGCCGGCGCGCTGTAGCTCACGCGACGCGCCAGATCGGGAAGTCGGCGCCGATCGCCGGCGCGTCGATCAGGCCGTTCTCGATCGCGCCGTCGTCGCTCTCGGGCTCGCACAGGTACACCGCGATCGCGCCCAGCGGCTGATCGGTGGTCACCAGCCGGTAGCCCGGCGGCAGCGCCCGCGCCTCGGCGCGCCAGCCCACCGTCAGGTCGCCGACCTGCGCCGCCTCGAGGATGCCGCGGCCGCCCTCGGTCGCCACCGCCTCGATCCGCGCGATCGTCGCGTCGACCCGCGCCGGCGCGTCGCCGATCGTCAGGCCGTGGCGCGCCAGGTGCGCGGCCACCGCCGCCGGCACCGCGTAGGCGCGCGGCCGCGCGATCATCGTCGCGCCGACGAACCGCGCGCGGTGCGGGATGCGCACCGTGGCCGGCGCGCCGTCGAGCGTGCGCGGCGCGCGGGTCAAGATCTCGACCGGCGCCGCGAAGTCCTCGAGCCGGTAGCGCACCGCCACCTCGGCCGGCGGCCGCTGGCTCGCGGCGACCACCTGGCAGATGTCGTCGCCGTGGCCGGCCACCCAGCGCAACAGCTCGTGCTGCCACGCCGACGCGGTGGCGACGCGCTCCGCGAACGGCAGGTACGAGTAGCACTCGAGCAGCACGTCGAGCCGGTTGGTCAGCCCGCGGTAGTTCGAGCCGAACCGCGGGTGGTGCGGGTAGGTCATCCAGCCCTCCCCCACCGCGGTGGTCGGATCGACGTCGGCGCCGCGATCGACCGTGCGCTCGTCCTCGACGAAGTTGCCGTACCAGCCCGACTCGAAGCCGCGGCCGCGCACCGCGCGCATGACGTCGGGCACCATCCGCGCGCGCATGAACTCGATCGGCTCGGCGCGGCCGCTGGCGACCGTGTGCGGCACGTCGACGGTCATGTGGAAGCGATGCACCGAGCCGTTGGTGGCGTGGTTGTCGATGGTCAGATCGGGAGCCCACGGCTGACACACGCCGGCCTGCAGCAGGCGCATCTCGGGCGCGGCCTGGCGCAGGTAGTCGCGGTTGAGGTTGATGCCGTGGCGCTGGGTGCGGGTGCCGACCACCGGCCCCGGCTGGCCGCTGAGCTTGGCCAGGTCGAGGCGGCGGTTGGCCGGGTCGAGCGCGTCGTTGCCGTCGGGGTTGAACAGCGGCGCCACCAGGAGCGTCATGTGCTCGAGCAGCTCGCCGTCGGGGCCGTCCAGCAGATCGCGCAAGAGCGCGAGGCTGGCCTCCTTGCCCTCGACCTCGCCGGGGTGGATGCCGTCGAGCATCAGCACCACCGGCAGCCCGGCCGCGCGCGCCTCGGCCGGGGTCCGCACGCCGCGCGTCGAGACCACCACCAGCGGCAGCTCGCGCCCGCCGGGGCTGTAGCCGAAGCCGGTGAGGTGCAGCCGCCGATCGCCGCGGCCGGCCAGCGCGGTGAGGAACGTCATCACGTCGGCGTGCAGCGAGGTCTCGCGGTAGTGACTCGACTCGGCGCGGGTGAGCAGCATCGCGCGCGAGCGTAGCGCGGGCGCGGCGCGGGTGCGGCGCGGGTCAGGCGTCGTCGTCGGCCACGGCCCGGGCCAGCGCCGAGCACGGGCGGGCGCGCTTGCCGAGCTGCGCGACGTAGGCCCGGCCGTAGCGGGTGCGCAGCGCCGCCAGCGCGGCCCGCGCGCCGGCCTCGTCGCCAGTGGCCACCAGCGCGTCGACGTGGATCGCCGCGCGCGCCGACACCAGATCCGCGGCGAGGTCGGGATCGGCGGGCGCCGCCAGCGTCGGCAGGACCGCCGCCGCGTCGCCACGGGCGATCGCCAGCCGCGTCTCCTGCAGCTCGGCCAGGGCCCGCTCGACCGCGTCGTCGGGGGGAGGCGCCGCCGCCACCGCCGCCGCCGCCGCCGCGACGTCGCCCAGCGCGAGGTGCGCCGCCAGCTGCCAGTCGACCACGTAGCGCGCCTGGAACGGCCGCCCAGGATTCCCGGCGAGGTACGCGAGGAGCTCGGCCCAGCGGCCGTGATCGGCGAGCCGGGTCACGACGGCGAACAGGTAGTGCGGCGGCAGCGGCGCCAGCGCCGCGGTGAGGTCGCCGCCCGCGACCAGCGCGCGGTCGAGCTGACGCATCCGCCGGCGATCCAGCTGCCGCGCCAGCTCGATCCGCCCGAAGAACCCCGCCACCAGCACCGCGCTCACGCCGCCGGCGGCGATCGCGCTCGACCGCCCGAGCAACAGCAGCGCGAGCACCGCGGGCACGGCGACGATCGCCACCGACACCACCACCGCCCCCACCGCGAGCGGCGCCGCCGGCAGCCGATCGCGATCATCGAGCCACTCGAGGGTGCGCATCAGCGCGACCAGCGTCAGCGCGCCGCCGACCACGCCGATGATCAGCCCGAAGCCGAGCCACGGTTGCCACGCGGTCACCGCGACCAGCGCGGCCAGCGGCATCAGGCCGAGCCAGGTCGCCAGTGAGCGCGCGCGCGGGGTCGCCATCGCCCGCACCCTACCGCAGGCCGGCCCGCGGGTCAGCGGCGGCGCGGCGGCAGGAGATGCGGGCTGTGCTCGCGCAGCGACCGATCGACGAAGTTCGCGACCGAGACGTCCGACACGCCGCTGAGCGGCAGCGGCACCGCCACCGGGTTGGTCGTGGCGTCGTCATCGGCGGTCGCGACCTCGCCGTCGTCGACGTCATCGCCGTCGTCGGGGTTGGCGACGACGATCGGCGCGGTCGCCGCGGCCCGGCCGCGCGCCTCGAAGACCACGCCGGTGATGTTGTCGTGGCCGCCGCGCGCCCGGGCCTGCTCGATCAGCCGCGCCAGGCCGATCGTCGGCGCGCGGCCGGTCAGGTGCAACCCCACCTCTTCGCGGGTGAAGTAGTCGTGCAGGCCATCGCTGCACATCAGCAGCCGATCGCCAGGCTGCAGCGCCACCGCCAGCAGGTCGACCGTCACCGTCGGCGTCACGCCGATCGCGTTGCTCAGCACGCTGCGCATCGGCGACACCGCGGCGGTCGCGTCGTCCATCGTGCCGGCGCGCCGCATCGTCTCGGCGACCGAGTGGTCCTCGGTGAGCTGGGTGAGCAGGCCCTCGCGCAGCAGGTAGGTGCGGCTGTCGCCGACGTGGGCGATCAGCGCCTCGTCGCCGCACATCACCATCACCTCGAGCGTCGTGCCCATCTGGTGCTTGTCCGGTTCCCGGACGCTGCGATCGTAGACCGCCTGGTTGGCGGCCTCGATCGCGCCCCGCAGGCGCGCGGCGATGGTCTCGCGTCCGGCCGGCCGCGGGGCGCGCGCGTAGGCGGCCAGCCGGTCGGCCTCGCCCTCGAGGTGCCCGCGCAACAGCTCGACCGCCATCGCGCTGGCCACGTCGCCGGCCCCGTGGCCCCCCATGCCATCGGCCACGATCGCGAACCGACCCTGGGGATCGGCGTAGGCCGCGTCCTCGTTGCGGGGGCGGACCATCCCGACGTCGGACTGCATCACTGCGGACGTGACCAGCACCATCGTCGTGTTCGTCGCACATCACCCCGCCGCGGTTGCAACGACTTGCAGGCCGCGGTGAGTTGGTGAGGCGGCTCACGTCGCGTCAGCCGATCGCCCGCGCCGCGCACCTGTAGGTGCCTACGCGCGCCGCCCTGGTGCCGCCGGCCCGCGCCCGCAGACCTCACGGTCCACGGCGGTGCAAATGCCTTCCATCGGGGCGGGTGTAGTCTAGGATGCGCGCGATGCGCGCCTGGCTGTTCGCGACGACGACGTTTGCCGCGGCCTGCGGCTTCACGCCCGCGGGGGACCTGAACGGCGCCGACGTCGACGCGGCCGACCCCGACAGCGCGCCGAGCGCCACGGACGCCCAGGCCATCGACGCCCAGGCGACCGACGCCCGCCCGCCGATCGACGCCGCCGCGGCCTGCCCGGCCGCCTACACGGTCAACAACGGCGGCGGCCGGTACGCCTCGCGCGTCGGGCCGGCGACCGTCACCGCCGCGGCAGCCGATTGCGACGACGACCTGCCCGGCCGCACCCACCTCGCGACCTTCGAGAACGGCGACCTCGACGCGGTGCTCACCGCGATCGGCGCCAGCTCGGTGACGACGCTCTACGTCGGCGGCCGCTGCGACGACGCCCTCGACTGCGACGCCAAGAGCAACTGGTTCTGGCACGGCGCGACGGTGGCGGTCGCCTCGAACCTGTGGTCGAGCGGTGAGCCGAGCGGCGACTTGCCGTTCACGTTCGTGCAGGACGACAACGGCTGGGGCCTGGTCAGCTCGGGTGGGACGATCACGCGCGGCTACCTCTGCGAGTGCGATCCGTAGCCGGCCGGCTCAGCCGTCGGCGGGCGCGAACAGCGCGGCCTGCGGCTCGCGACCGGGGTTGCGGAAGTGGTACGGCGCGAGGTGGACGTCGCCCGCGGCGTCCTTGATGACGAACAGCGTCGTCGCGACCCGCACCGCCGGCGTCACGCCGTCCTGATCCGGCGACGCGACCACCAGCTGCAGGTCGAGCTCGGTGGCCAGGCGCAGCAGCTCGTCGCGGCGACCGGCGTCGATCCCGTAGAACGCCTCGTCGAACAGCAGCGGCCGCACGCCGGCGCCGGCAGCGTCGAACATCAGCTTCGCCAGCGCCAGCACGAGGAGGTAGTTGGGCACGCCCTGCTCGCCCCCCGAGCCCACCTGCCGCAGCCGCTGGGTCAGCTCGACGCCGTCGGCGGTGGCGGCCTGGACGTGCAGGCGGTACTCGAACCAGCGGCGATAGTCGAGCAGCCGCGGCGCGGCGTCGGCGTCGCGCCCGTCGGCGCCGGCCCGCAGCTCGTCCTGATGCAGCTCGATCCAGCCGCGGAACTCGCGGCGGCTGTCGGCGTCGAGGATCGACAGCCGCCCGACCAGCGCGACCAGCGCCGCGCGATCCGCACGCGGTGCGATCTTGAACTGGTAGCGGCTCGCGCCGAAGCGCAGGCCGGCCAGCACGCCGTTGATGCCGCGCAGCGTGTCCTCGAGGCGCTGGACCTGGTCCTGGAGCTGGCCGGCCAGCGTGCCCAGCACCAGCCGGTCCATCAGGTCGCGGGTCTGCTCGTTCACGACCGACCGCTGCTCGGCGATCGCGCGGGCCAGCGCGGCGTGGACGCCAACGGCGGGTTGGCCGCGGCGATCGGCGAGCTGGTTGCCGGCGCGGTCGTAGCCGAAGCCGAACGTCGACGCGTGGGCCAGGCAGCGGACGCCGCGCGCGCCGTCGCGCTCGAGCTCGTCGGCGCCGGCGTCGGCGGCGCGCTGGGCCTCG
>Ga0075163_10008466_pt1 | contig 13542 bp, 16 predicted proteins | sample JI1023141ADNA_FD_71478 | JGI IMG/M metagenome (GOLD analysis project Ga0075163, IMG submission 71478) | Wastewater effluent complex algal communities from Wisconsin, to seasonally profile nutrient transformation and Carbon sequestration -... | ecosystem: Engineered > WWTP > Effluent > Algae...
AGCGTCCGGCGCTTCGCCGAGCAGATCGTGCATGCGCTGGGTGTTCTCGACGCTGACGACGCGGGAGAGCACGTCGTCGACGCGCTCGATGGTGCGTCGCACCTCTTGCTGCGCGGCGAGGCTGACTTCCGCGGTGCGCTCGTGCTCGGAGCGCAAGGCCGCCTCTGCTTCGCGCAGGTCGGAGCGCAGGCTCTCGATCTGGTGCTCCTGCCGCGCGATCATGTCGCCGCGCCAGACGAGGTCCTGACAGATCATCCGGCGCAGCTCGAGGTCGGTCGGGCCGCCGACCACTTTGCGAAGCTCGCCAAGCTCGTTGCCCTGCCGATCGACCAACGCCCGCAACCGCTTGATCTCGTCGGCGGCCATCGCGTGACGGCTCGCCATGACATCCACAAGTTCCGCGCGCGCCTGTGCGTGCGTCAAACGATCAGTCTCAGCTACAGCGCGCACGGCCGCAAGCGTCTCCTCCTGTTCAACTGCAGTTGACGCTGTCGAGGTGACGCTTTGCAGACCCCGCTTGCGCACCGTCTCGCTGTCGCGGATGCACTCCCGCAGCCGGGCGATCACGGTGTCGTCCTTGTGATCGGCCGAGTACACGAGGTCGGTCGGCGCCACCCCCAGCACCCGCGACGCCTCCGCTCCGAGGTCCGCGAGCAGGCGGCCGAACAGCGCCTCGGGAACAGCCCGGCGCGGGGCCTTCCACACGTCGGCGATCACGGCCTCGACGTCCGGATCCGCATCGACCTCCGACACCTTGATCCCGAGGACGGCCGCGCAGACCTCCCGGAGCCGGGTTACCGCGCCAGCACGGCGACGCGCTTCGGCGATGATCTTCACGTCGGGTGCTGCCCGCTCGAGCCCGAGCGCCTCTGCAACTTCCTGTCGCATGTTGGTCTGCGTGCGGAGTTCGTGCTCGTGCCGATCCTTGATCCGATCGAGTTCATCTTCCCAGTCGGCAGGCTCGGCACGCTCACAGGCGAGATTGTGGATCAGTGCGTCGAAGCCCGACGTTCCAATCTCCCCGACCATCGCCGAGACGTCGGCCTTGCCGGTGACTACTCGGAGCACGCGTTCGAGCGACTCGCGCAGCAGCGGCTCCCAGCGAGTCGCGTGCACCGCCCCCTCGATCCACGCCTTGAGGCGGACGAGGTCGTGCACGTAGTCGTTGTCGGTGGACAGGTCCGCGGCCCTACAGAGCTCGCCGACCACCTGCGCGAGGTCGCAGGGCAACGCCTGCTCGATCGCGGCGAGCACCCTCACGACGGGTGCCCCGAGGTCGTCGGGGCGGATGGCCGACAGCGACTCGCGGGTCTGCGCCCGCCACCACGAGGCGGGGGCGCGCCAGCAGAGCGTGCCGTCGACCTCGAGATCGAAGGTGTTGGGACGGGCGGCGAACGGAACGAGGCGTACAGGCATGGGCGCGCAGTATATCCACGATTTGGATAGACGCAAGGCAGGCGCCCGGGGTAGCCCTGCGGGACCGCGGCGGGTACCGTGTGGGTCATGCCTCAATACGTCGGCCCGGACGCCCGTCCGCTGCGCACCATCGTCGACCCGTTCGCACCCGACGGCGACGTGTTCGATCCGGCGGGGGCCGTGACCGTCGCGCTTCCCGGCGTGCGCGCCGGCAGCGGGGCGCCGCTCTCGCGAGTGATGCTGACCTTCGTGTTCTTCGATGCGGGCGGGGCTCGGGTGGTCGGCGGCACAGCGAATCTGCGGCCGTTCTTCATTGAGCGGCCCGAGGTGTACGGGCAGGACGAGGGCGCGACCGGCATCGTGCACCCGAGCTCGGACGCGCTGGTCGACTACGATCTGACCGACCCACTGATCGTGACCGTGGCGAAGCACCCCGAGTTCGGGGTCAACGTCACGAACATCACGCCCCCCGGCGGCGCTGCCGAACTGTGCATCGCCCTGCAGGAGTTCACGTGAGCGCTGTCCCGCTGTCTCAGCTGGGGGTCGACGCGCTGGCCGCTGCGCAGGCGGCTCAGGTCAGCGCGGCTGCTGCGCTCGAGGCCGCCAACGACGCAGCCGTCGCGGCGGCCGCGGCCCTGGCCGCGACCAAGTACAGCGACCTCCCCATCACGATCACGGACATCGTCAACACCGGCTATGTCGTTGTGCCCACGCCGGCTCTCGGCCGCGTGACCGCGTTCAAGATCGCCGCGTCCGTGCAGATGGCGGTCGGCGATCTGACGATCGCGATCAGCCAGAACGGTGTCGCCTACGCGGGCTCGGCCACGCTGACGCCCTCGGACAACACCGGCACGGCCGTCAGCGCGGTGCCCGTCAATGCCTTCTTCGGCGCTGGATCGTCCATCGAGCTCGAGATCACGTCCGCCAACACGGCGCCCGGGGTCTGCGTCGTCGTGCTGACGTACGAAAAAGCTTAGCCGGTGCTCTCGGAGGCGCCTCCGTCGCTCGTGCCCAGCTCGGGGGTCGGGCTGCCGCCCTCGGCGACGATCCACTCGAGCATGCACGCGTCGGCCTTGTCGGTCGTCAAGATGCGCACGTCGAGGACGATGAACTTCTGCGGGCCCTCGCCGAGCCACTCGTCGTACGTGATCTGCACGTCCTCGAACCCGCAGCCGGCGAACATCTTGCCCGCGGACGACCCCGACGCGACGACCGACCAGTCCGGGCCGTCGGGGAGGTTGCGCTGACCCAGACAGGTCTCGAAGCACGCGTCAGCGGGGTCGGGCGTGCGCGGGTCGCTGGCGGGGCGCAGCGCCGGGTTTGATGTGGGAGGGGCCGAAGTCGCAGGCGACTGCGCGGCAGACTCGGAGGTGCAGGCGGACAGGAGGGCGAGGATCAGGACGGTGCGTTTCATAGCCGGCACAGATATACACCCTGCGCTGACGAACTTGCGCCACGGTGCAGGTTCAGCGCGGGCGTCGAAAGGGCTCTGCGTGAGCGTCTGCCTTCCGGCTGGCACGCGTCGTGCTTACGCTCCGCAGGATGCACACCACACGCAATCTGTTCGACCTCATCGGTCTCGGGTGGCTTGCGGAGCTGCTCCGACTCGCGGGCCTATGGCCGCGCCCACGGCAGCGCAGACGGCTCGTGGTACCCTTGAAGGGTGCCCGACCTGCCCGACGCCTGGCTCGCCGTGTTCGCTGACTCCCCGTCAGCGCTGGCCACCTTCGTCGGCCTGTGGCTGCTGGCTCGTGTCCTCGAGCGGGTCGGGCTTGACGTAGCGTCAGCCCTACGCAGCATGGCCGCCGCGCTCCGGGAGCGGCGACCGCGGACCGAGCCGGGCGAGGAGCCGCGCCCGACTCGGCGGAACAAGGCGGTCCCCCGTGACGCGGAGGGCTAGTCGTCGCAGCCCCTGCCGACCGAGGACACGCCACGGCCCTCGCTGTCGATCTTGAGCTCGACGAACTTCTTGTAGTGGCGCCAGCCCTTCGGGCACCAGAAGCCCCACGTCCGGCGAAGCTTGCCGGTCATGAACAACGACCACGTGAGGATCGGCCGGCCGTGCTCGTCGCGGTGCAACACGATGCGGTGCGCATCCTCGGCTGTCCGCCGGATCAGGTCGCCCGGCTTGCGCTCGATGCTCTTGGTCTGCCCGGCGGGCTGGGTCACATCGACGGGCACGACCTCGTTGTAGCCACTGGCCAGCACCAGCGACGCGTTGTCCCACGGGTGATCATGCAGCGCGCGGTCATCGTCGTCCCGCAAGAACAAGTGCAGGTAGATGTTGCAGACCTTGTTGCGCGGGATGACCCACCATCGGTGCACATACGGATCGTCCGTGGTGCCGATGATGAAGTCGGGTGGACGGCGCGCTGCATACCTGCGTGCGGCCGCTGCCAACACGCGGGCGAACATCGCCTTCAACATCACGCACCTCCGTTTCGCAGGTCGCCGCCCTTGGGCGCCCGCTGCGACACGTGCATTGCATCCGTCACAGCCTTCTGCTTCGATTCACGCAGCCCGTCAGCTTTGCCAGCAGAGTACGCGGCGTCGAGCGCAGGCGCGACCCAAGCCCAGTCGCGCATGTACATGTTGTCTTCGGGCTCGCCACGATCGCCATGAAGGCGGACACGCCCGTCATTATCGACAGCGATGCAAGCATAGCCGTCCTCGAAGTGATCATCGTCGAACTCCGCTCGATCGACCCAGTCCGGAATATCGTCCATCGAACAGATAAGCACGCTGCGAAAACTGGGGTTGATCGGCGAGACGCCCGCGAGCTCCCGGGCGTCGGCCACCATCTCGGCGGCGATGGCCAGCGGGTCCTCGGACAGCTCGACAGGCACCCGCTCGCGGGGCTTCGTCGACCAGCCGTGCTCGTACAGCGCGTCGCCCTCGAGGAGCAGGGCCGGCGTCGAGCCGCCCGCAAGCTTCGGGTCGCGGACTTGGATGTAGATGTCGAGGTCGGGCGCCTGCTCGTGCAGGTACTCGACGGTGCGGAGGGCTTGGCGCAGACGCGCGGCTGACTTATTGGACATGTCCCTAGGTTCCTGTTTGGTTGACGAGGTTCAAGATACGATCCGCGATCACGTGTCCGTGGCACGGATGCGGGGCGCACCAGCATTCGAGTGCGATGCGCTCCCCGGCGCGCACACGGTCGGCCATCTCGCGGATCGAGACCTGCTGCAGCGAGTCCACAGGCAGCGCATCGAGCCAACCGGTGTAGAGGCGAATCGCGTCAGCCCGCGAGCCGACCAGCTCTGCGTGCGCTTCGCGCTTGTGCGACCACGGGTTCCCGAGCGGGCTCGGGCGGCCGATGTAGTGCCGGTGCCAGTCGCCTGCGAGGGTTGCCCCACGGCGCACCACGATCACACACCTGTCACTCATGCCTGACACGGTGTCCACGTTGGTTGTCGGCTGCGTTCCTCGATGGCCGCGAGCCCGTTGGCGACCACGACGTCGCGCTTAAATCCCTGACACATGAGGTTGCCGCGATACATCACGCGAAACTCATGGCCGTTTGTCTCGAGCTCGCCCTCGGCGCAGTACAAGTCGCCGCGCTCACGGTCCGTGTAGACCGGGCGGTGCCACTGCTCTGTGATATCCGCCTCGTTGGCGATCATCTTGACCACGGTTTCGTTGTGGTCTCGAAGCGCGTTGGCCCCGAGAGCAAGCAACTCGGACGCGAGCCGGAGGTCCGCCCCGTTGGACGGACGCAGGCACGCGACGATCCGGCGTACGCCCTTGCAGTAGTGGTGCACGGTCCGGTCGGCGACGATCCGGATGTCGTTGTCGACGACGCCCGCGTACTGCAGCGCGTCGCGCACCAGCGACAGCGGCGAGTCACTATCCCCGAACGGCACGTCGAGGCCGTCAGGTAGGTGGCGCTGGGTCGGCCACACGCTGAGCAGCTCGAGGGACCACGCGCCCGCGGCCGTACCCGCGAACCCCCGCACGGCGGCCGCGAGCACGGCGTCGCGGACCGCCTCCTTGAACGCGTCTGCGACGGCCGACTCGATCACGGAGGCGCGGTCCTTCGTGCCCGTCTTTTTCGAGCCGTGGATCGTCACGGCCCGGTGGCGCTCGTTCTTCGTGACCACGTCGTCGACGATCAGCACCAGCCAACGCGGCCAGTTCGACACGTCGAAGTAGGCCCGCGTCGGAGCCTCGCGGCGGCGTCGGTTGCTCTTGTTGCCGGTCGCGCTTTGACGCGCACTCACGGGGTACCTCTCGTGCCGGGGGACTCGCCCTCGATGTCGAGAGAGAGCGGCGGCAACCCCTCCGGGTCAGACGAAAGGCACTTCGCGACCTTCGAGCAGAACTCGTCGAGCTCGCGTGCCCGAAGCCCTGCAGCGAGGGCAGCCGATGCTGGATCGACGTACCCGCGCCGGAGCATGAGCCGGAGCGCGTGAAGTTCTTGACGCGAGAGCGACGCGGCATGTAACCGGTAGTCCTCGAACGCTTCCCATGAGAGCGGCGCCCACGCGCGGACGAACTGCGCCATCGCCTCCGCGAACACGCGGATCTCGTACTGCGCGTGTGCGTCGAGACGCAGCCCGAGGAAGTGCATCAGGTTGTGCAGGTCGATCTTCCAGACCCACTGCGTGTAGAGCGACACCGGCAGCACGGCCCGGGCGAGCTCCTTGGCCAGACCGAACTCGTCGGCGAGTCGACGGTACCGCGCCATGTCCTCGTGCTGTCCGTCCGTGAACATGTCGAGGACGATCGCGGCGGCCTCGCCCGTCAGCGGCTCTCCCCTGCCCTGCTTGTTGTCTTTCGACTGGACCGACACCGTCGCCGGATCGGGCACGTAGAAGAACTCGAGCGGCTCGGCGTACCGCAGTGACATCTCGTTCACGTTCGCCGTGCGGTGCCGGATCCACTGGCGGGCGACGAAGATCGGCATCCGGCAGAGGAACTTGACCTCGAGCATCTCGAACGGGGTCGTGTGCCGGTGGCGCAGCAGGTACCGGATCAGGCCGCGGTCGTCATGGATCGGCCGACCGCTTGGTCCGAAGCTCGTGCGCGCGGCCTGCACCACGTCGTTGTCCGAGCCCATGTAGTCGATCGGGATCACAAAGCCGTGATCGAGCGCCTTGATCTCGTGACCGAGCATCAGCTCGGCTGCTTCTACGGTCGTTCGCTTTGTCATCACCACACCTCGCCCTTCGCGCTGTCGGCCTTAGTCCCGAGGTTAGGCGGCGCCTTCCAATCCTCGGGGGTCACGTGGAACGCGAGCGCGACCTGTCCCGCGACCATGAACGCGATCGTGAACGGCTCGTTGATCTCGAACGTCCGCGGTCCGCCCGCGCTGCGCGTAACCCTGATTGCAGCGCCCGCCTTCGCGTGAGCCCCGAACTCGTTGATCCGCAACTTCGCCTGCGCGAACGCGGCCGACACGCGGGCGGGTGCTGCATCCCCGACGACGGCGCGCAGGCCGATCAGCCAGCCGACGTCGACCGTGCTGTCGAAGTCGACCATCGGGAACCGGAGCCCCTTGAACTGCTCGCTCGACGGCTTGCGATCCGAGCGCACGACCCGCAACCCTTGTTCAAGAGAAGCCGAGGCGGCCATGAACACCTCGACGCCCGCGGTCGTATTGTCGACGCGCACGACCTCGAAGCCGTCAGCCGTCACGCTGACCGCGAACCCGCCTGTCATCTCGACGGTCGGGTACTCCGACCCGTTGCGTTTGATGCCGTAGCGCGCCCTGACGCCCGGCTTGGCCCACATCGTCAGCACGTCGAGCACGGCCGCGGCGCCGAACTCCTCGGGCGAGAACGGCGGGACCGTGATCCCCGTCATGCCCCGCTCGTGCAGGAACTTGTTGAGGTCATCGGCGCAGGTCGAGCCGATGCTATCGAGCATGCCCTGCGGCAGCAGACCGACCAGCGCGCGCAGGTTCGGGAGCGCCTCGACGAGCTCGAGCTGATCCTCGTTCTTGGATTGCCAGGTGTCGTTGCCGATGCGCTGCTCAAGTTTGAAGAGGCAGGCAGCGAGGACGGGATTCATGTAGACAGTGGTCATGTGTTCCTTGGGACAGGTTACTGCAGTGAGTCGGGACAGGTGCTGAGGATCTCTCCGACGAGGTCGGCGAGCTTGTGGGCCAGCGTCAGGCGCTGGGGGATCGGCAGGGCGGCGAGCCCGGACTGCGCGACGATCGTGCGCCCGGCCTCGTCGATGCCGACCGCGACGCCAGTGATCTCGTCGGCCTGCGCGGAGCCCGGTCGACACGCGAGAATCTTCTGTCCGGTGGTGGTCATGTCAAGACAGGTTATCCACGAAACGGATAGAATCAAGGTGGTTTTTTCGCGCCGCGACTGCGAGGCGGCGCCAGCACGAGGCGAACAGGAGCGACCGCGGCCTGCACCGGCGGCGGATCCTGGTGCGCCGTGGGGTCGGCGTTCGGGTCCGGCGGGAGCGGGACGGGTGCGGGTGGCGGCGGCGGGTGGGGGTCCTGCGCGACGAAGCGCCCCGTCCGGGGGAAGTAGCGGAACGGCAGCGCGTGGTCGGTGCGCTCGCCGAAGCGCGAGAGTCCGACCCACATGTTCGCCGTCAGCTCGAGGTCCCGATTCTCGCCGATCTGCAGCTGGCGCTCCGCCTGCGACAGCGGCAGCACGTCGAGCGCGCAGACCATGTCCGCCTCGTGGAGCACCGAGTAGGTGCCGCGACACGCCTGCGCCACGATCGCGTCGGGCGTCTTGCTGGTGTCGGTCGCGCCCGCGCGGGCCGAGGCCTGATTCGTGTCGCTCGTCACGGCCGTGATCCAGTGCCGCGTGTTCGTCGACCGGCGGATCGCGCTGATCATCCGGTCGCCGGGCAGCGCGTCCTCCATCGACTTCGCCGAGCCCTGATGGCGCTGGACGGGGTCGAACAAAACATACGGCACGATGCGCGCGGGGTCGACGCGCCACGCCCGCGCCGTCTCCGCGAGGCTCACGTCGACCAGCTGGCCCAGCACCGACACGAGCTCCGGCCCGGTCCGGCTGTCCTCGGGGAGCTCGTCGACCTTGATCGTCCATCGGAGCTGTCGGCCGATCGCCCACAGGTCGCGCGACCCGAGCTTCGCCTTCGTCCGATCCCAGTAGCGCTGGGCCACGTCGTGCGCCGAGGACTTCTCGCGCCTCGCCGTGTCGCGCACCCCGCGGGCGAGCTCGGCGCGCCGGCCCAGCCGGAACATGCCCTGGTCGAAGCCGACGTAGCGCGCCGCGCCGCGCCTCTCCATGTCCGCGAAGGTCATCTCGGTCACGACCCAGACCAGCGGGATCGGGCCCGACCCGTTCAAGTAGTTCTGCGCGCCGAGCATCAGCACGCCCGCGAGGTGCTGATCGACGAAGGCCGTCTTGCCGCCCTTGGCCCGGCGCGCGACGAGCACGTACAGGAACCCCGGCGCGAGCCCGCCGCCGATCGCCTCGTTCATCCACGGCCCCCAGCCGTGGCCGTGCGGACAGGTCCGATCGGCGTACCCGTCCGGCCCGAGCCACGGCGGCAGCACGTCGCACGCGATCAGCTCGCGGCTCGCGTCGGCGTCGACGTCGTCCGCCGTCCAGTCGCGGGCGGAGTTGTGCGCGAACTGGTGAAGCCACCCGACCGACTCGTGCGGCTCCGCCTCGCCTGCGCCATCGGTCTCGGCAACCGCGTCGCCCTCCGGCCCCTCGTCCGGTCCGAAGCCCTCGCCCGGGTCGAACGGCGCAGGTCCCTCGTCCGCGATCCGTGCCGGCGGGGCCATCATCAGTCTGGCCGATGGGACAGGTTCGGCGGGGGGCAGGCGCCGACCCTCGACGACCTCCGCCGTCTCACGCTCACCCGCGTCCGCGGTCCGCCACATGGAGGCGGCGATCCACCTTGCCGACTTCTCGCCGTCGTCCGGCCACGGCGGCCGACAGCGGAGCGCGTTCCACAACGATACGAACTCGACGACGAACTGCTCGCTGCGCCCCGCGGCGCTGCGCAGCGCGTCCTCCCATCCGACCCGCACCATCGCCACCCCGGCCCAGCCCTTGGCCCACTCGTCGAGCAGGCGCAGCGAGGCCGCGATCGCGTCGTCGGGCAGCGGCGCCCGCCGGCACAGCATGCCCACGATCGTCGCCACGCTCTGGTGCTTCGTGCCGTCCGGGCGCTCGGTTGACACGACGTGCGCGAAGTTGTCGGTCTGCTCCGGCGCGGCGAGCAGCAGGCGCGGGGCTCCGCCCGCTGTTGTCGGGCTTGAGGTCGCGATGGTTGGCGCGGTCCGTCGCCGGCCGATCTGCATCGCCGCATCGGGCAGCGGCGCCAGCGGCCACCCGAACAGCTCGAAGGTCCGGCCCGGGGTCGAGCGACCGGACGGGGCGGCCACGCCGCCGCCCTTGCCGCGGGCGTCGATCCCCTCGAGCTTCTGCGTCGTCGTCTTGTAGCCGTCGTGCTCGGCGAACCAGAAGTGCAGGCCGCCCTGCGGGGTGCGGACGACAGCGGTGCACGCGGTGCCGTCGGCAGACACGCGCCACGGGGCCGGGTCGCCGCCCTTGTACGTGTCCACGTCGACGACGCACAGACCGGAGCCGACGCCGGTCAGCAGGTAGATGCGCCGGTCCGGATACTCCTCGAACCACTCGCGCACGTCGGCCTCGGACACACCGCGCTTGCAGTACAGGCCGTCACGCCAGACGATCTTCGGCCGCTTTGACGCAGACTCGAGCGCGTCGGCGAACTGCTTGTCGGTCCACTCGGGGTGCTCGGCCTCCGCGCGGGCCATGTACTCGTCGACCTCCGCCGCGCTGCGGATCGGCAGGGGCAGCAGGCCGAGCGACAGGTACCACAGCGCCCACTCCAGACTGACGCCCCCGTACGACGGCATCGGCTCGATCACGTGCCCTCCGATTTCGGTTCATGCCCGGGCGTCTCAGCAAGCAGTTGCGCGAGTCGATCAGGATGTCGAACCGCAGCCCATTTGCCGTTCTGCTGCTGGTGCTCGGCAACAACACGCGGCCGACCGTCGAACGTCTCGACGCGCCAGCGATAGTTCTTGAAGCGCCCGGGCGTGTAACCCTTTCCATCGGGTCGTGCGTATGGATCGGTTCGCTGCTCGTACAGCGTGGTGGAGTATGGCCAGGTCACGCAGCCTCCTTGATCGCACGCAGCAGAACCTCAGCACCGGCGACCGCGTTTCCAAGCAGTCGCATCGAGTCGCGCTTTGTCGGCGCCAGAACGTAGCCCGGCGGAAACCCCATCGCTGCCCGCGCCTCGTCCAACGAGAGCATGCGGTATCGATCACCGTCGACGATCCCGTACCGATCCACCGTCGTCAGGGTGCCGATCGGCCGGTCGAGACTGCGGCCTCCGCGGGACGCTCCGTAGTACGGCACGAGAAACCGATCGCCGTGTGCTGCTCGTCCGGCCTCGATCTGCGCGAGGATCTTCGGCACGAGCGGCCGACGCCTGTTACGGATCGAGCTCCATCTGCCGACATCGAAGTCGATCACGTCACGCGCGGGCTGATGCGGGCGCCGCTCAAGCCGTAGCTGGATCGGCGACCGCGAGCGAGTGAACACGCAGAACAGCCGGATGCGGTGCTGCGGTACCCCACAGTCAGCCGCGTCGATAACGTACTCCGCCCGTGCGTAGCCGAGAGCATGCATCGTCATGCACCAGCACGCGAACATGTTGCCGTACTCTTGGTTCGCAGGACGCTCGCGTTTCGGTCGCGCATCCCACTGCCGGAACTCCGGCACGTTCTCAACGACAACAACTGGCGGGCGGCACACTTCCGCGGCAGAGACCACCGCCCACGCCGTCGACCGAGCCTTGTCGTGATGCGGGCGGTCGACACCCCGAGCCCTCGTGTGTCCCGTGCATTGCGGCGACCCGAGCAAGATGTCGTGTCGCGGCACCTGCGACCAGTCGGCTTGGTGCAAGTCTTGGCACACGTGTTCGACGTGCGGATGATTCGCCCTGTGCGAAGCGATCGCCACCGGCCAGTGATTCGCAGCCCACACGACACGGCAGCCGGCGCGCTCCGCCGCGAGGGTGAAGCCGCCTGCACCGGCGAACAGGTCGACGGCAATCACGTGCGAACCCCCAAACGATCGGCGAGCTCTGCACACCGCACCGACTGCTCCCGTGCGCAACGCGCTCCGTCTGGATCTTGTGCTGCCGCCGATCGATCGAGTGCTTGTGCCAAGTTACGCAGTCGCACAGCGAGCGCACCTTTCGGGTCCGGTTTGAGCAAACACTCGGCGAGGTCCGACACACCGAACCCCGCGATTTCGCCGATTGTCTCAACGTCATGCCAGTTCATCGACGATCCTCCTTGCGCACCAGCGGCACCGTCACCGGTCCCGTGAGCGGACAGCCCGCGATCCCGGACCGCGCCGCGAACAGCACGTACGACTCCATCGCCTTGACCACGGCGCGTCGGTCCCCGCGCGATACGCCGCGCGATCGCTGCTGCCGGACGATCGCCGTCGCCAGCGCGTCGGCCTCCTGCTGTCGCAGCACGAGGAGCACCGCAAGCCCGGGCACGGCGTCCGGCGCGAGCGACCCCCGCACCAGCGACGCCACGACCTCGTCGAGCCGAGCGAGCCGCCGCGCGTTCCCCGGTCGCAGCGCGGCCCAGTGCGCCAACGCCTGTGTGTAGCGCTCTGGCGGGTGCGCCCGCCACAGTGCGGCCGCGGCTCGCACCGCCTGCTCGAGCGCCCGATCAGGATGCGCCGTCACGGACGGGCTCCAGTTCTTCGTGCAGGAGCGCGGTCAGCACCGGTCTCGCCGTTCCGTCGCGCATCACCTCGAACGCGGCGAGCCCGGGGATCCCCCGCGCCCGAAAGCGCAGCAGCACCGCGGGGTCGCGCGCCTCCTCCCGCGTCAGCGACGAGTCGGACAGCGGGCGCCTCGCCTTCTTGAGCAGGCGCGTCGCCGTGTCGCACCGCAGCACCGTGATCACCCGGCGCCGCCGCACGATGGCGCACCCCCACGGCGGCCCGCACTCCGGCGCCCGGACCCACACGAACTCTTCGGGTTGCCCGTCGCGCTCGTTGATCGCGGGCACGCCGACACCGGCGCTCACCGCCACCAGCAGGTGCGCCCTCACGGCCTCGTCCTCCAGCCCTTGCATCTCGCGCCACTGCAGGCTGCGGGTGTTCTCGATCGCCTTGGCGGTCGCGGTCAGTTCGAGCACGGGTCGACCTCCCTCGCCGCGCGCTCGGCGGCCTGTCGTTCAAGCTCAGGCCCGACGATGAACTTGTCGATCTCGTACTCCGACATGACGCGCGCGGCCTTCGGGGTTGTCGACGACGCCGACCGGTCACCCTTCGCTCGCGGGGGCGGGCGCCTGTGGCCACGGTCCCGAATCTCGTCGGAGGCGAGCACGGCCGCCTCCCGCATCACGGCACGGACCTGCCGGCTCTGGTGCGCTGTCTCCCCCAGCGAGCGCTGCAGGAGCTCGACCAGCGCCTCTCCCACCGTCAGGCGCATCTTGCCGGCCAGCGCCACGAGGGCCGGCAGGCGGACCAGCAGCGCGTCCACGAGGTCAGCCGCGGCCCCGAGCTGGGTCCGCCGGTAGGTGTACCCCGCGTCGTCTGGGGGGCCGGCGGGCCTCGGTCCGGGCGGCCTGCCGACCGCTCCCCGGAGTCCGAGGTCGCGACCGAGGAACTTCGCCAGACTCGACAGCGCCGTCCCGTGCCGCCGTGCCGAGGCGGCCGCGTGTCCGGCCTCGCGCACCAGCAGCTCGAGGTTCTCGACCGCTGCCCTCGCCGTCGCTGGGTCGCCCTCGGTGAGCAGCCGGACCGCATCAGCCTCCGAGCCCCCGAGGCTCTGAGCAAGCAGCCCGACCGACTGCCGGTACCCGGTCTGCGTGCTCCCTCGCAGGGGGGTCAGCCACGCGCTCAGTTTCTTCTCGGCTTCGTCGTCCGTCATGCTGTCTCTGGCGGTGCTGTCCCGCATCTCCCAACCACCCCAACGGCGGCCCGCTGAAACTAGCGGCTCGTCTGCCACTTGGCAATGTAGGTGTTTTCGCTACAGTCACCAGGGCCCGTGTTGGGGTGGTGGCCAGAGTGACCCTGGGAGCCTGGCCGGCCGACCCGCCCGCGGGAGTGGGGCGGGGCATCACGCCCCACTTCCCGTAGGGAAGGCCACCCCTGCGGGCCCATTGGCTGT